>OOIG01001390.1_pt1 | contig 17993 bp, 18 predicted proteins | sample 1692091 | NCBI WGS metagenome assembly OOIG01 (sample SAMN06348188, study PRJEB24527) | human gut metagenome | biome: human gut; feature: ankylosing spondylitis patient; material: feces | host: Homo sapiens | place: China | collected 2015-10 | reverse complement strand
CATATATTTCTTACCCTCAGGATTTGAGTGACCATTCTTTTTCCGTCTATGTCAACCGCCCTGGTCTTTCCTTTGGATACTTTTTCCGTGGGGGTGGAAAACTTTCGGGGGTTCAAAGAGGAATTGCCGAGTACACTGTAGAAGGATATAATGAGCGAGCATTTATTTCTATGAATCAGCAACAGGTAACACAGCTTGAAATAGATGACGGCAACACAATTCAAGTGCTTGACATTGACAGCAATAAACCTTTTGCGATTGTTTTGCCTATAAATGCGGGAACCATTACATTCTATGATGTGAATGGCAATACTGTGGAATACTGGAACAATTCTCTTTGACAACTTCCAGTTTTGATTTGACTTAATTCATAACATTTATTAACTGTTATATCTTATCCTCGTGAAGTCCGCAACCCCTTGAAAATGCTAAATTTGTAGCGAGTGAGTTTGCCCTTATGCTTTCCCTTGTGTTATATCCTTTTCCCTCATGTTACGAATGCTCACAAGGGCAAAATTAAGGGAAAGAAAATCCAGTAACAAATTATAACATGAAATGAAAATGGCAGGAAGAACGGATTGAAATGCTTTCAAAACTTTTAGAAAATTAAGGAAAGGACAGATAAGATATGAGATTGATTTATGCAAGATATAATCCGCAATGTAATAGCATAGATGTAACCACGTTTGAAAATGTAGTGCTTAGAATTGATTGCAATAAGGCAGAGGAAGGATTGAGAACTACTCCCGGCTCCCAGTGTTCGTTGAATGCTTTGGCTATTGATAATCCATTAGAATATGCAAGATTATACTTGGATGGAGAAATGCAAGTATGGGTTGATGCAGAGGATCGTTTAGATACGTGGTGATTTTGCTAATATAATATCATGATAGAGGTCTAGTACTAAAAATTCCAGAAAAATATATAGAACGTACGGTTATTCCATAATAAGAGGCAGGAATCTTAAGTTTCTAGATGTTTGAATTTTGCCTTAAGGTAAATAGAGAGGACACATTGATTTTTCAGTGTATCCCCTCTATTTAAAATTATTTTTAAATAGTTCTTGCACAAAAACAAATAGCATGCTAAAATCTATTTAAAGAAAGTTTTAAATAGGTAAAAGATATGGGAGAAACTAACATTTTTAAAGTATTGGCAGATAGCCAGCGAAGAGACATTCTTATTATGTTGAGAAATGAACGATTAAATGCCGGAGAGATTGCTGAAAAATTACAGATTACACCGGCTGCTCTTTCTTATCATTTAAAATTACTTAAAAACGCAGACTTGATATCTGAATATAAAGAGAAAAACTTTGTTTATTATGAAATCAACACTACGGTTTTCGATGAATTAATTATATGGGTTAACCAGTTTGGAGGAAAAAAAGTATGAAAAAAATAATGTGGATAGTAGCAATGATACCAGTTGTAGTTACAAGTGTTGTACTACAGTTTATGCCTGATATTATACCTATGCATCATGACTTGGAGGGAAACACTGACAGATGGGGAAGTAAAACAGAAAGCTTTATTTTTCCGGTAATTATTTTGTTTATTACACTGTTTTGGCACTTGCTAATCTATGTGTTTGAGAAAAAATCAAAAAATGCAAATACAGAAAAGGAACAGATGGAAACAAAATCTTCTGCAAAGGTATTATGTGTTGTAGGAATTTCGCAAGCAATCATGTTCGGGATTATGCATTATTTTATTCTTTATTCTTCTTGGATACAGGCAAATGCAGGTGGTGAACATGCGGTTATTGACATTGCAAAAGTTTCATGTATTTTGTGTGGTATTATATTTATTGTATTAGGAAATTTTATGACAAAGGCAAAACGAAATGCAGTAGTGGGAGTTCGAACCGTTTGGAGTATGCACAATGATAATACATGGAGAAAGAGTAACCGCTTTGGTGCAATATGTATTATTATTACGGGGTTATTGACTATCATTACAACCGTATTTACAAGTGGGATGACTGGCACAATCTTTATGTTGATTTATTTATTATTAGCAACAATTGTAACTGTGGTATACTCAAAAAAGATATATGATAAGGAAATAAAAAAATAATTTGTATCTTTATGCGAGAGGGTGAAATTCCAGTCTTTTACGGAGAGATAACAAACGAAGGGAGGCAATTGCCTCCCTTCGTTTGTTATCTACTCCTTCCACGGTTTGGTGGAGAATATGGTCTTGTTAACTCTCGCTCCTTTATGTCCTGTTTCTTAGATTTAAGCTTATCGTGTAGTGATTGTGGCTTCTCGCCATACTGCTGTTCCCAGTTCTTAAGGCTATCCTGATAATCCCCATAAGCTGTCTCTGCCTTATGAAATGCCTTGTAGAAGGCTTCCGCATTCGGATACCCGTATTCCTTTACGATATGGGATAATCGGGCTTTCATTCGGGAAATACGTTCCTCCAATCCGGCTATCTCTGTTGAAAGTTCGGAACGCCTTTTTGCTTTGAAGATACCTTTGCTGTCGGACAGTTCAATTTCAAGGTCACTTCGCTGTTTCTCAAGTGCAAAAATTGCTTTATTCTGTTCCTGCAGCTTTTGATAAATCTCGCATAAGTGCTTGTAAGAAACTGCTTCCGGTGATGGCTGTGGTCTTGGCGGTATGGCAGGCTTTGGTGTATCTGTCTGCTTTCTGCTTTCTTCTGGTACAGCTTTCTGCTCTTTGAAATCTGTGTTCTCCGGTCTTGCTTCAAGCTCTTTGGAAATTACTTTATCTGCAAGCTCCAGAGTTTTGAGAAATACTTTGGAGATTAACAGTTCTAATACTGCAATGGCAGTACCGATAATGGAAGATAACAGATTCGGTCTGTTTCCGTAAAGCCATACGGATTCCACAATCTTGTCCGTTATCCGTTCCTTTTTTATCTGCATGATTTCTGACTTGGAAACACCCGTTACAATCGCTCTGTCAACAGTCTGATTCCACAAGGTGCGTTTACTGTTGTCTGCCTCAATCTCGGTGGCTTTCGGATTGTTCTTACCAATCTTTTTGGTGGCAAGATACATACCGCCACGCTCAAAAACTTCTAACCGCTGGCTTTTATCCCACACATACTGATTGATAAGATTGGTATAATCCTGCTTGACGGTATCAAGGAAATTTTCAGCCTTGAAGTGTTTATCCTTAATGGAGAAAATCTGTCTTTCGTATACCTCACCTTTGTGAATCACCTTACATCTTTTACGGATATTTCCTTCTTCATCAAGTATCTCTTTCTTGGTGCGTACATGATTTCCCTTTTCGTCATAGAACATATTGCGGGTGGCAACCTTTTCTATGGGCTGTTCCAAGAGTGTACGCTCCGAAAAAATGAGATGGATGTGATAGTTGGTTTTCCGCTTATTGTGATGCAGGGCTGCGATACAATCCGTTCCGTAAGTCTGTCTGAAATGGTCTGTAAATATCTGCAACAGTTTGTCTGGAGGATACTCCGTAAAAGATTCCGGCAGGGCTATGATCAATTCCCTTGCCTCAATACATTTCCCCTCCGTACCACTTTTTTTAAATTCTGCATGATTACATTTTGCAAGGTCACTCCAGAAAGAACGTTCTGTGGTTTCATATACTGCATACAGATTTTCCTGCTTCTTGGGGCTTGAAATATAATAAATTCTTCCCCGGACATTGTGGAGCTTCGTCATCTGAATAAATGAATTTCTTGGCATGTGCTTCCTCCTTTCCGTATCTGCCAAGTACGAAGCTGCAAGAAATGAGGATGGGAAACTTTCTAATGTGAAAGTGAGTAGGCTACATAGGTAGCCTGTCTACGAACATATCCGCCTGTCGGCGAAAAGCTCCCAGCAGGGCGAAATACACAGAGTACAAATCGTAAGATTTGTGCGAGGGGTGTATTTCGCTCTCAAACGCCGAGGGCTTGTATAAAAAAGTTTCTTCCCCACTTCTTAAATTTCCGGTTGTATCTTAGAGGAAGCACATGGTATAATCTATTTGCGTGTAGGTATATCATGGCTTCGGTCAGATACATACCTTAGGGATGGTCTTAGGACTGTCCCTATTTAATTTGTCACATTTCTTGTGACAGCTCTGACATTTCCTTTGTCCCTTAAGTCCCTGCCTTCATTGGCGGTCATGAACTTTTCAAGCATATCCGTTTTGATAAGGACTTTCCGTCCTACCTTCAATACCGGAAGCTTTTTCCATTCTACCAGTTTCCGCAGGGTATTTCTGCCGATACCCGTATAGTCGGCAGCTTCCTCAATGGACAGTGCAATCTTCACTTCTGTCATTAAAACACCTCCTCTTGAATTGCATAATGCAATTTTGTAACTATGCCTACTATATAACTTTTATATCTTCTTGTCAAGCGTTACGAAATTTTAAAAGTAATTATTAACTTGCATATTGCAATGCTACTTTTACTGTGTTATACTTTAGCCATACCGAAAAAGGAGGCGTATCAGAATGAAAGATAAAGAATTACGCAAGTTAATCGGTAGCAGGGCAAAACAACGCAGACTGGAATTAGGTGTCAACCAGCCTTATATAGCAGAAAAGATGGGAGTTACCGCTTCCACCATACAGCGGTATGAGGCAGGAACGATTGATAACACCAAGAAGCTTGTTCTGGATGGTCTGTCGGAAGCACTTCATGTATCAGTGGAGTGGCTGAAGGGCGAGACGGAAGAAATGACAAGTGATGTTACGGATAAAAGGGAATTACAGATTCGTGATACCATGACTTCCATTCTCTCCAAACTTCCTTATGATATGAAGGCAGACGAAGCGGATTTTTCCAAAGATTTACTGCTGCTGATGTTGAAGGAATACGAATTATTCGTTGATTCCTTTCAATATGCCTGTAAGAATTTTAAAGGGAATACGGAAGATGCCACAATTGCAAAAGTAATGGGGTTTGAATCCAATCAGGAATATAATGAGATTATGTTCCTTAGGGAAATCACCCATACGGTAAACGCACTGAACGACATGGGCGACATTGTAAGGCTCTATTCCAAGAATCCCGAAACGGCAGCCGTAAGGCTTGCAAATCTTCTTTCAGAGAAAGACTCCGAACCGGTATAGATTAGACAACCGGAGTTATGATATACTTACACGCAGAAAGCATTTCATCAGTTCCGATTGTCGATATCGAAAGGAGTAACGATTATGGCAAAAGGTTCTGTAAGAAAGAAAGGCAAGAAATGGTACTACCGCTTCTATGTGGAAGATGCAAGCGGTAATCTGGTGCAGAAGGAATTTGCAGGTACGGAAAACAAAAGCGAGACGGAAAAGCTGTTGAGGCAGGCAATGGAGGATTATGAAGCCAAGCGGTTTGTTGCAAAGGCTGAAAACATCACACTCGGAGAGTTGCTTGACCTGTGGGCTGAGGAAGAATTAAAGACAGGCACATTGAGTAATGGAACGGTTGGCAATTATCTTCAGACAATTGGGAGAATCAAACAACACCCTATCAGCAAAAGGAAACTGAAAACGGTGACTTCGGTACACCTGCAGGAGTTTATGGATTTGCTCTCATTTGGAGGCACTGTGGGAGATTTTATATCAAAAGGATATTCCATTGATTATGTAAGGTCATTTTCAGCAGTATTGCAACAGTCATTCCGGTTTGCGGTATTTCCGAAACAGTTTATTACCTTCAATCCAATGCAGTATGTGGTGATGAGGCATAAAAAGGAAGAAACGGATTTGTTTGCGGATGAAACAGCCACAGACAGAGACAAGGTTAAACCGCTTTCCTTTGAAATGTACCGGAAACTGATTGAACAGCTTGGAAAACGAAGTGGGGATGCGATTCTTCCGGTTCAGATAGCATACTTTACAGGTCTCAGACTTGGAGAGGTAGCAGGTCTGACATGGCAGGATATCAACCTTGAAGAACAGTATCTCACTGTACGCAGGAGCATCCGCTACAATGGTGCTACCCATAAGCACGAAATCGGTCCGACAAAGTGGAAAAAGATCAGGGTTGTTGACTTTGGCGATACCCTCGCAGATATTTTGAGGAATGCAAAAAAGGAACAGCACAAAAACCGTTTTCAGTATGGGGAACTCTACCAGCGGAATTTTTACAGAGAAGTAATGGAAAAGAATCGGGTGCATTACGAGTATTATCATTTGGGAATGACAGAGAATGTGCCGGAAGATTACACCGAAATCTTCTTTGTATGCTTAAGGGAGGATGGTTGTCTGGAACTTCCGGCAACCATAGAAACAGCCTGCCGGACAGCAGGAAGAAAAGTACCGGAGCTTGAAGGTTTCCATTTCCACACACTGAGGCATACCTACACGACAAACCTCTTATCCAACGGGGCTCAGCCTAAGGATGTGCAGGAACTGTTAGGACACTCGGACGTGAGTACCACCATGAATGTCTATGCCCATGCTACAAGGGAAGCAAAGCGGACTTCCGCAAGACTTCTTGATAAAGTGGCAGGCAACGATTAAACAACTGAATAATGAATTTTCCCTTGTAATTATCCCATAAGGGCAAAAACAAGGGAAAAGGATACATATATAGAATTTTCAATGGCGGGAAGCCTTGAAAATAGGGGAAAGTTAAGAGAGTTAATAGATAAATTTCAGTTTATGGAATTGGAAAACCGGAAGTTGTATGTTTTATCAATTACAGGTTCTAAAACTGAATAAATCAGAAATTAAGAGTAGATAACCTGAAATATGGTTATCTATTTTTAATCGTCTTGATTTTCTTTACCATTGAATTTTTTATGGGAAGATATGATATACTTGATTTAATTAGATGAACGAAAGCGAGGATATTGTAATGGATATATTAGAAATTATGAAAGAAAGACACAGCGTAAGACAGTATAAAAATCAGACTATCGAACCATCGAAAAGAGAAGAAATCAACTCTTTGATAAATGACGTCAATGCTGAGAGTAAATTATCAATTCAGGCTTTTTATGACGAACCGAAGTGCTTTAATTCCTTTATGGCTCATTATGGGAAGTTTGAAAATGTGAAGAATTATATTGCCATTGTTGGAAATAAGAATGATCAGGAAAAGGCGGGATATTATGGTGAGAAGATTGTTTTGAAATGTCAGGAACTTGGTCTTAATACCTGCTGGGTAGCAATGACGCATGGTAAATCAAAAGCAGAAATAGAAAGAGGACAGAAACTGTTAATCATTATTTCACTGGGATATGGAAAAACACAGGGAGTTCCACATAAAAGTAAGAGTATAGTGGAACTTGGAAAGGCAGACCAGAGTACAGAATGGTTTGACAGAGGTATGGAAGCAGTAAGTCTTGCACCTACTGCCGTAAACCAGCAGAAGTTTCAGTTGGAACTGAAAAATGGAAAAGTTACAGCAAAAAATCTTGGAGGATTTTATTCTAAGATAGATCTTGGAATTGTCAAATATCACTTTGAAGCAGTAACTGGACATGAGGTAAAATGATGCATACAAAGAAAGATATAGATAAGCTGGCGGCAGATTTTGAACAATGCCAGAAAATTCTGCTTGCACTGGGAGATGAAAATAGACAGCATATGATTTTGGAAATGATGAAAATGGGGGATTGAAGCTGAAAGTTTGGAAGTGTTGCAGGAGTGGGCTTCGAATTGGAATGATGTTACTGATTTTACATTTATACCGGTAATAAGTAGCCATGAAATGAGCGAAAAAATGAAGAAGTAGACAATTCAGGTTTGGAGGAACAATATGGTACGAAAAGCAGAAAAACAGGATTTAGAAATACTGGCAAATTTAGCAGTACAAATGTGGGACAGCCATTCGGTCAGTGAACTGATTACTGAATTCTCAGAAATTATGGAAAAAAGAAACACTCAATTTTTTTGAAATATGAAAATGATATTCCAATTGGCTTTGCACAATGCCAGTTGCGGTATGATTATGTAGAAGGAACAAAAACCAGTCCGGTTGGATACTATAGATAGTGTTCTATTTCATAAAGCAATGAATTTTACAGAAGCAAACAGAATTATTTGCTTTACCAAGACATTATAAAAGAATGCAGAGAAGTAGTTTATAGAGATACTTCTCTGCATTTTTGCTGTCGGGCATCCGAAAGAGGCTGCCGGTGGCAAGTCCGGTAGGTAAGTTATGGTACATCTTCCGCAGAAGCAGCAGGCTCACAGATTGATTTCCGGGTGGCAAGATTTGCAAGCATATCACTTAATACCACCAGGTCTGCAGCAAGGAGCGTAAGTTCATCGGTCGACAGGCATTCGGACAACTGGCAGGAAATTGTGGAGAGGTAAAAAAGATTTGTACAGTTTGACATAGCGGTTGACCATAAGATATTTATGATATGGTATGCAACTGTCAGAGAAAATGTGTATAATAAAAGAAATAACTTCCGATAGATAATTGGTAAAAGGGAATGAAAGGAATCAAATATGAAAACACTGATTGTAGTAGATATGCAGAATGACTTTATCGATGGTTCACTTGGAACCAGAGAGGCACAAGAAATTGTACCGAAGGTAAAAGAGAAAATCAAAGAGTATCAGGAGCGTGGGGACGAGATCATTTTTACCAGGGATACCCATCAGTCAGATTATCTTAGTACACCGGAGGGAAAGAAGCTTCCGGTGGAGCATTGCATTGAAGGAACAAAGGGCTGGGAGATTGCAGAAGGCTTGGAGGTGCCGGGATGCAGCTGTATTAATAAACCGACCTTTGGATGGACACACTGGTCGGAGAGAAACTTTGAAGAAATAGAATTATGCGGTCTTTGTACGGATATCTGTGTGGTATCCAATGCCTTGATTTTGAAAGCAGAATTTCCGGATGTAGAGATTACGGTAGATGCTACATGTTGTGCCGGAGTGACGCCGGAATCCCATGAGGCAGCGCTTACCACTATGAAAATGTGTCAGATTCATGTAATTGGAGAATAGAAAAGGCGTAATAATTCCAAAAGAATCCCTCCGACGCTTGAACGTCGTTCGTTTTTTGAGTATAATCGTTTCGTAAGGAAGGTGACAGATATGAAGGATACAAGAGTTGATATTTATCATGGAGTAACACCAATTAAGGTAAAACCGTATGAGCACAATGTAAAATATTATGAGACAGACCAGATGGGGATTGTGCATCATTCCAATTATATCCGTTGGATGGAAGAGGCACGCATGGACTTGATGGATCAGATGGGCTTCAGCTATAAACAGATGGAAGACCAGGAAATTATCAGTCCGGTGCTGTCGGTACAGTGTGAATATAAGAGCATGGTGCGATTTGGGGATACCGTTGTCATTGAAACAGCCATTGCAGGTTACAATGGAATCAAACTCAGTGTCCGCTATCGTATGACAGATAAAGCGACCGGAGAGCTTCGTACCATTGCAGCCAGTGAGCACTGCTTCTTAGATCGTAATGGTAAGCCGATTTCCTTGAAACGGTCATACCCTGAAATAGATACAAAATTCTTCCAGATGATGGATGAGGAAAGTTAGGATAAGATGAGCGAAAAATTAGTTCTGATCGATGGACACAGTATATTAAACCGGGCATTTTTTGGATTACCGGATTTGACCAATGCAGAGGGACTTCATACCAATGCAGTATATGGTTTCTTAAACATTTTATTTAAAATATTAGAGGAAGAGCAGCCGGAGTATCTTACGGTTGCTTTTGATGTGCATGCACCAACATTCCGTCATAAGATGTTTGATGCATACAAGGGAACGAGAAAACCGATGGCAGAAGAATTGCGGCAGCAGGTACCGCTGATGAAAGAAATGCTGCGTGCCATGGGAGTTACGGTAATTGAAAAAGAAGGCTTGGAAGCAGACGATCTATTGGGAACCATAGCAAAGCGCAGTGAAGCAGCAGGCTATGAAGTGTCTGTAGTGTCCGGAGACCGGGACTTATTGCAGCTTGCCAGTGACCACATTAAGATCCGGATTCCAAAGACCAGGCGGACCGGAACGGAAATCGAAGATTATAATACCAAAGAGGTATTGGAAAAATATCAGGTTACACCATTGCAGTTTATTGATGTAAAGGCGCTGATGGGCGATACCGCAGATAATATTCCGGGTGTACCGGGAATCGGCGAAAAGACAGCCACGAACCTGATTGTGGCATATGGCAGCATTGAAAATGCATATGCCCATGTAGAAGAGATTAAGCCAAACCGTGCGAAAGAGATGTTAAAAGAGCATTATGATATGGCACAGTTGAGTAAGACACTGGCTACCATTAAGATAGATGCAGACATCCCATATGATATCAGGGAAGCAAGAATTGGCAATTTATATACACCGGAAGCTTATATGATGTGTAAGCGTCTGGAATTTAAGAATCTTTTGAAACGGTTTGAAGTGGACACACCGGTAAATACCGGAGAGGAAAACTTTAAACGAATCGAGGATTTTGCTGGGGTAGAAGATTTTTTTGCAAAGGCAAAGAAGCAGCAGGCAGCAGGCTTCCAGTTGATTTATGAAAAGGATGCTGTGCTTGGACTTGCAGTTGCATGCACAAAAGAAGATGTGGCATATATTCCGGTTGCGGGATTTGTGACAAAGCAGTATCTATTCGAACAGAGCAGACAGCTTCTTGCAGCAGGCACAGAGCTTTGCACCTTTGATTTAAAACCACAGCTTAAATGGATAGAAGCCGATGAAAAAAGTCATATTTTTGATGTGAAAATAGCAGCTTATTTATTAAACCCATTGAAAAATGACTATGCTTATGAAGACATTGCAAAAGACTATCTTGATTTGATGGTGCCATCAAAAGAGGATTATCTTGGAAAGAAAGATTTTGTCACAGCATCGGAAGAAAAGCCGGAAGAATTCCTGAAAATGGCATGTTATCAGGCATATATTAATTTAATGGCAAAAGAGCCGCTGGCAAAGCAGTTAGAAGAAGAGGGCATGAAAGAACTCTTTGATAAAATAGAAATGCCGCTGGTATATACCTTATCTGATATGGAAAAGGAAGGCATTGCCATTGATGCAGATGCCTTAAAAGAATATGGAGAGAATCTTGCAGTATCCATAGATAAAATTGAAAAAGAAATCTATGAAGAAGCCGGTGAGACCTTTAATATCAATTCACCAAAACAGCTTGGTGTGATTCTTTTTGAAAAACTGCAGATGCCAAATGGCAAGAAGACCAAGACCGGATATTCTACTGCAGCAGATGTACTGGAAAAGCTGGCACCGGATTATCCGATTGTATCAAAAATATTAGAGTACCGTCAGCTGACCAAATTAAAATCCACATATGCCGACGGACTGGCTGCATTTATTGCAGAGGATGGACGGATTCACAGTACATTCCAGCAGACCATAACAGCCACCGGACGTTTAAGCAGTACAGACCCGAATTTACAGAACATTCCAATCCGGATGGAATTGGGACGGCTGATTCGTAAAGTGTTTTTACCGAGAGAAGGTTATGTATTCTTAGATGCGGATTATTCCCAGATAGAGCTTCGTCTGCTGGCACATATGTCAGGAGATAAAAATCTGATTGATGCATATAAGCATGCAGAAGATATTCATGCGATTACTGCATCCAAGGTATTTCATGTGCCGTTCGAAGAAGTAACGCCACTGCAGCGAAGAAATGCAAAGGCGGTAAACTTTGGTATTGTCTATGGAATCAGTTCCTTCGGATTAAGTCAGGATTTAAGTATTACAAGAAAAGAAGCAGAACAGTATATTAAGAGCTATTTTGAAACCTATCCGGGAATCAAGACATTCTTAGACGGACTGGTAGAGGATGGTAAGACAAAAGGCTATGTCACAACAATGTTTGGCAGAAGAAGACCGGTGCCGGAGTTATCCTCCAGTAATTTCATGCAGCGTTCCTTTGGAGAACGTGTGGCAATGAATGCACCGATTCAGGGTTCTGCAGCAGATATTATTAAAATAGCCATGATTCATGTGCATGACCGCCTGAAAGAGGAAGGCTTGAAATCAAAACTGATTTTACAGGTACATGACGAACTTTTGGTTGAGACCTGTAAAGAAGAACAGCAGCAGGTAGAGAAGATTTTGAAAGAAGAAATGCTTCATGCAGCAGACCTTGCGGTAACCTTAGAGGTAGATATGCATGCCGGAAATAACTGGTACGAAGCAAAATAGGATAAGGCAGAAATTATGAAATTTATCGGAATTACCGGAGGCGTAGGAGCCGGAAAAACAGAAATATTAAAATACCTTGCCGGCAGAGAAGATACGAAAGTAATGCTGGCGGATGATATTGCAAGAGAACTTTCCGAGCCGGGACAGTCCTGTAACGAAAAATTGCAGGAGCTGTTTGCGGGAACAGATGTTTTTGATGAAAAGGGGAAGATGAACCGTCCGAAGGCGGCAGCCATTATTTTCAAGGATGAAGCCAGACGGAATGGAATGAATGAGATTTTGCATCCGGCAGTAAAGGAATATGTGCTCCATGTATTAGAGCAGGAAAAGGAAGAAGGCAGGCTTCGTTATCTGGTATTGGAAGCGGCATTATTAATCGAAGAACATTATGATGAAATTTGCGATGAATTATGGTATATTTATACTTCAGAGGAGAATCGCAGAGCAAGGCTGAAGCAGTCGAGAGGCTACAGTGATGAAAAAATCAGTGAAATGTTTGAAAGCCAGCTTTGCGAGAACGAATACCGCAGACATTGCAAAGTGGTAATTGATAATAATGGTACGACGGAAGAAACCATTGCACAGGTAAAAACGATAATAGAGAATGAGGGAGAAAATACCAATGGATAATGCAGAACAGAATGCAAATCAATTTGTATTTGGCTTGGATATCGGAACAAGAAACGTAGTTGGAACAGTTGGATATCGGGAAGGCAAAGACTTCTATGTGGCAGCCCAGTATATGAAAGAGCATGAAACCAGAGCTATGCTGGATGGTCAGATTCATGACATCGGAAGAGTAGGCAGAACAATTGCAGAAGTAAAGGCAGAATTAGAAGGGCAGTTAGAGGCAAAGCTTACCGATGTCTGCATTGCTGCCGCTGGTCGTGTACTGAAAACCGTGACCACCAGCGTGGAATATGAATTCGCTGAAGAGACCGTAGTAACTGCAGAACATATACATACTCTGGATTTACTGGGAGTAGACCATGCCCAGCAGATTTTAAAAGAGAGGAATGATACCCGTTACAAATTTTACTGTGTGGGATATTCCGTTGTAAAATATTATATCAATGATGAAGTCTTTTCCAATATTGAAGGACATAAGGCAGAGAAAATTTCGGAGGATGTTATCGTAACCTTCCTGCCGGAGGACGTTGTAGATGGTCTATATTCCGCAGTAGCGCAGGCTGGATTAAATGTTGCCAATCTGACTTTGGAGCCTATTGCTGCAATCAACGTAGCAATTCCGGAGGCCTTTCGTATGTTGAATATTGCACTGGTTGATGTGGGAGCCGGAACATCCGACATCTGTGTCACCAGAGACGGAAGCATTATTGCATATGGCATGATTCCTTATGCCGGAGATGAGCTGACCGAATTAATTGTACAGCATTATCTGGTGGATTTTAATATGGCAGAACATATGAAGCTGACATCCGGTATGGCGGATGAAGTGGAATTTACAGATATCATGAGCATTACCCATACGATTCCATCCGAAGAAATCTGGGATTTAACCCATGATACGGTAGATAAGATTACTACTGAGGTGGCAGAGAAAATCAAAGAGTTAAATGGTGATAAATCAGTCAGCGCAGCCTTCGTAGTTGGCGGCGGCGGCAAAATCCACGGATTTACGGAAATGCTTGCAGACAAGCTTGAAATTCCAAGAGAGCGTGTGGCATTACGTGGAGAAGAAGTTTTAAAAGAGGTTCATTTTGCACAGGAAGAGATTAAGAAAGACCCATTACTGGTAACGCCGATTGGAATCTGTCTTAATTATTATGACCAGAAGAATAATTTCATTATGGTCCGGTTTAACGGAGAACGCTTAAAGCTTTATGACAACAGCCATCTTACTATTGTGGACGCTGCATTGCAGGCGGGCTTCCCGAATGAAGCTCTATTCCCAAGACGGGGCAAGGCAGTGGAGTTTACCGTAAATGGCAAGCCGAGAATCGTCCGTGGAGAACCGGGAGAATCTGCCATTGTTAAAGTGGACGGAAGAGTAGTCAGCATCAATACACCACTGGTTCCGAATTCCGAGATTACCATAGAAGCCTCTACCATTGGAAAAGAAGCTGTATCTACGATTGAACAGTTAGATGAATATACATCCTCCACCATTACCTTCCAGGTCAATGGCATCAATATTACCTGTCCGAAATTTGTTCAGGTCAATGGAAGCCTTGAACCTTCTAATTATGTTATTCAGGAAGGGGACGAAATCGAAACCAGAAACTTCTATACCATTGGACAGCTGGCAGAGTTTATGGATGTGCGGATTGATGAAGAAGCCGGAATTATCTTAAATGGAAAACCGGCAGATATGGGTTCCCTTTGCTATGAGAACTTTGAAATCGAATGGAGTGCTTCTGCCTATGAAAGCGGTGAACGTCATATTTCCTATGGACAGGCAGACCACAGATTTGATGCCGGACCGGAAGAAGAAGCTTCAACAGAAGAAAGCACAGACAGTGCAGCTGAAGTTCATGAGACAGAAGCTTCTGTGGCAGCTGAATCTGTGACAGGCGAAAATGCTGCGGATGAAAATGCAGCAGATGGCATTCAAACGGCAGGTGCAGAGTCGGCAGTTGAAACGAATACAGATTCTGCAGCAGAAACAGCAGCTGATGCACCGGTGCAGAAACCGACAGAGCCGGAAAGCAAAGAATTACATATTATTGCAAACAATCAGGAAATTACTTTAAGTGGCAAAGAAGAATATGTATTCGTGGATATTTTTGATTATATTGATTTTGATTTGTCAGTATCCCATGGAAGAGCAATTGTAACTTTAATTAATGGCATGGATGCCCAGTATACACAGGTATTGCAGGATGGCGATAAAATTGAAGTGTACTGGAAAGAGAATTACTAAATAGAAAGAGACATAAGAAAATGGAATTATGCAGTATTGCAAGTGGAAGCAGTGGAAACTGTATCTACGCAGGAACAGAAAGCAGCCATCTGATGATTGATGCCGGAATCAGTGGAAAGCGCATTGAAGCAGGATTAAACAGTATCGGTTTGAAAACCGCGGAAATGCAGGCACTGCTTGTGACCCACGAACATTCAGATCACATTTCCGGTCTTGGCGTGGTAGCAAGAAAATATGGAATTCCAATCTATGCCACGGCAGAGACCATTGAGGCAGTCAAAGGGATTTCCAGTGTGGGAAAAGTAGATGAGACATTGTTTCATCCTATCGAAGCAGGAGTGGAATTTCAGATTGGAGATATTACGGTGGAGCCGGTATCCATTTCCCATGATGCCGCAAATCCGGTGGCATACATCATGAAACAGTCAGATAAAAAGATGGCGGTCATTACCGATTTGGGGAAATATGACAATTATCTTATAGACAAGCTGCAGGATTTAGATGTATTATTGTTAGAAGCAAATCATGATGTGCGTATGCTTCAGGTGGGCAGTTATCCTTATCCTCTGAAACAGCGGATATTAGGGGACAGAGGACATCTTTCCAATGAGAGCAGTGGACAATTTTTAGGGCAGCTTCTGCATGATAAGTTTAAAAAAGTAGTATTGGGGCATCTGAGCAAGGAAAATAATCTGGCAGAACTGGCATATGAGACAGTGCGCCAGGAAGTAGAACAGGGTGAGAACCCGTACCACGGAAATGATTTTCCAATCCAGGTAGCAAAGCGGGACGAAGTGTCTGAGCTTATCCGGATTTAAGAATATTAAGAAAGCAAAAATAAGAGGAGAACAAAATGGAAAAGACACAGAGCAAGACAATTATTACTGTAGTAGGAAAAGATACTGTAGGAATTATCGCAAAAGTTTGTACTTATTTATCAGAACAGCATATCAATGTACTGGATATTTCACAGACTATCATTGACGGATTCTTCAATATGATGATGATTGTTGATTTAAATACATCCAAAACACCATTTGCTGAGTGTTCTGCAGCACTGGAAAAATTAGGTGAGGAAATCGGTGTTACCATCAAATGTCAGAGAGAAGAAATCTTTGATATGATGCACAGAATTTAATACGACTTACATAAAAGGGAACTGCTGTTGGCAGGTCACTAAGGCGTATCAATGAAAATACAGGAAATGAGCTGCGTAGAAAGGCAGAATATAGGAGACAAAAAATGATTAATATAATGGAAGTAAGCGAAACCAATAAAATGGTGGAGCATGAGAACTTAGATGTCCGTACCATTACCATTGGTATCAGTCTCTTAGAGTGTATTGATTCCAATCTGGATAAATTAAATGAAAATATTTATAACCGCATCACAACTGTTGCAAAAGATCTTGCCGCAGTAGGTGAGAAGATCGAGCATGAATTTGGAATACCGATCGTGAACAAACGGATTTCCGTGACACCGATCGCATTGGTAGGTGGTTCTGCATGTAAGACACCGGAAGATTTTGCAACGATCGCCGATACCTTAGACCGTGCCGCTGAAAAAGTGGGAGCAAACTTAATCGGTGGATATTCTGCACTGGTTTCCAAGGGAATGACAACAGCAGATGAGATGCTGATCCGGTCTATTCCAATGGCACTTGGCAGAACGAACCGCGTGTGCAGTTCGGTCAATCTTGCGTCTACAAAGACAGGTATCAACATGGACGCAGTCAAATTAATGGGTGAGATTTTATTAGAGGTGGCAGAACAGTCGAAAGACCGTGATTCCGTGGACTGTATGAAGCTTGTAGTGTTCTGCAATGCGCCGGATGATAATCCGTTTATGGCAGGAGCTTTCCACGGCGTGACAGAGGCGGATGCGATCATCAATGTCGGAGTCAGTGGACCGGGTGTTGTAAAAAATGCACAGGAAAAAGTACGCGGAGAGAATTTTGAAGTGCTCTGCGAGACGATCAAAAAGACAGCGTTTAAAGTAACACGTGTCGGACAGCTTGTCGCACAGGAGGCATCAAGACTTTTAAATATTCCATTTGGTATCGTCGATCTGTCTCTGGCACCAACACCGGCAATCGGTGACAGTGTGGCAGACATTCTCTGCGAGATCGGCTTAGAGTATGCAGGAGCACCGGGAACGACAGCAGCTTTGGCACTGTTAAATGATCAGGTGAAAAAAGGTGGTGTCATGGCATCTTCTTATGTCGGCGGTTTGAGTGGTGCATTCATTCCGGTCAGTGAAGATCAGGGAATGATCAATGCAGTTCAGGCTGGTGCCATCACGCTGGAAAAATTAGAGGCGATGACCTGTGTATGTTCCGTTGGCCTTGATATGATCGCAATTCCAGGTGATACGAAAGCAACTACGATCTCCGGTATGATCGCAGATGAGATGGCGCTCGGTATGATCAATCAGAAAACAACAGCCTGCCGTCTGATTCCAGTCATAGGAAAAGGTGTTGGCGAACAGGTAGAATTCGGTGGACTGTTCGGTTATGCGCCGATCATGCCGGTAAATAAATTTTCCTGTGATGATTTCATCAACCGTGGCGGAAGAATTCCGGCACCGATTCACAGTTTTAAAAATTAATTTTATTTTAGGAGATAGAAATGGGAGTTTTAGAAGGTTTAAAACCGGAACGCGTTTTTTATTATTTTGAGGAGTTATGTAATATTCCACATGGTTCAACGAATACAAAAGCAATCAGTGATTATTGTGTGAATTTTGCAAAAGAAAGAGGTTTGGCATATCATCAGGATGCGGAGAATAATATTATTATCTTAAAGAATGGTTCAAAAGGATATGAGGATTCCAAGCCAGTAATTATTCAGGGACATCTGGATATGGTATGTGAGAAGGAAGCTGACTGTACGATTGATTTTGAGAAGGATGGACTGAATCTGGTGGTTGAAGACGGATATGTCCATGCAAAGGGAACAACCCTCGGCGGAGATGACGGCATTGCCGTTGCCATGGGATTGGCAATTCTTGAGG
>OOIG01001371.1_pt1 | contig 18187 bp, 14 predicted proteins | sample 1692091 | NCBI WGS metagenome assembly OOIG01 (sample SAMN06348188, study PRJEB24527) | human gut metagenome | biome: human gut; feature: ankylosing spondylitis patient; material: feces | host: Homo sapiens | place: China | collected 2015-10 | reverse complement strand
AAGACCCATTTAAAGAATATCTGAGAGAATCCGAACCGAATAAAGCAACAAAAGGGTATGTGTGGAGCACGGCGGTTGGACTTCAGGCAGTAGATGGTCTGAAACCCTCGCAATATCTGATTGACACTGCAATTCAAAATATTGAAGGTAAGATCACGCTAAAAGAGGCACAGAGTCTTATAGAAAGCTATTACAATGAGAGACCTGTCCGTGTATCAGATAATGAACGCACGGAAGAAGCAGATAAAGTTTCCAGCCGTATTGCGGAGCTCCTTTCCGAAACGGCGTTTTCCTTTTCACCGAATGAGTATATAGCTATTCATCGTAAGCTTTTTCGTGGAATATATAAGCATGCCGGAAAAATAAGAGATTATAATATTACGAAGAAAGAATGGGTGCTTGATGGCGCAACGGTCATATATGGGAGTGCTTCAGAACTGCGTGCTACGTTGGAATATGATTTTTCGCAGGAAAAAGCTTTTAGTTATAAAGGACTTTCGATAGAAGAGAGCATTCATCATCTGGCTTTGTTTGTATCAAGGCTTTGGCAAATTCACATTTTTGGTGAGGGAAACACAAGAACCACAGCGGTTTTTTTCATAAAATATTTGAGAACACTTGGTTTATTTACAAAAAGGAATTCATGAGACAACGGAATATTTGGAACTCTTCCTCAGAAATATGCTTTTAAATGAACACAACGAGCTGCACAATCGAAATATGCATATCAGTGGACTTTTAAAGGATACAAAAGTGGACATTGGAACTTCAAAAGTGGACATTGGAACTCAAAAAATGGACATTGAAACATCAAAAGTGGACATTGAAACAAGATTGGCTGAAAAAACGCTGAATTTTTCAACAAAAACAATTATGCATATCCGTGTATTATATGAAAAATTCGGAGATTGTCAGTTTTTTGGCAGAGGAGAGGTTATGGAATTGCTTGGGCTGAAAAGTTCAGGCGCTTCTAAAATAATATCCAATATGGTACAGGCTGATGTAATCGAACCGGTATCCGGGCATGGAAAAGGAAAATACAAATTCAAAGAGTTATAGAGTATATTGGATTTAAAGGCATCGGAACATCCGGTGCCTTTTTTAAAAATACAGGAACCTTTTTACCGTCCGGCGACTCATATAGTATGAAGCCGGCGAAGAGAAGGAGGTGTTACTTTGTCAGTTATGACAAAAGAGGAATTTGTGCGGGAAGTGCGGGGCTATACCCTGCATATGTACCGACTGGCATATTCTATTCTGAATAATAGTACGGATGCGGAGGACGCTGTCAGTGAAGCGGTGCTGCATGCCTATGAAAAATTAAGGACACTGCGGGATCCGGACAGCTTTAAAAACTGGATCTTACAGATCACGGCAAATGAAGCGAAAAAGATTTATCGGCAAAATAAGCGGACCGGTGCGGTGGCATGGGAAGAGAATCTGTCCCCGGCATTTTATGACGAACACCATGAACTGTGGGATGCTGTCATGCAGCTGGATGGCGGATACCGGGATGTGATCGTACTGTTTTACTATGAACAGTGCACAATCCCGGAGATCAGCAGGATATTGGAATGCAGGCAGGGAACCGTAAAATCGAGATTGTACCGGGCGAAGGAGCAGTTAAGGGAGAGGCTTATATGAGAGATGATTTTATAGACAGAAAAATAAGAAAAATGGCGGAGGCGGAACGGATGGCAGTGCCGGAGTCTCTGGATGCGAAAGTGGAAAATATTTTGGACGGACTGGAAACAGAGAAGAAGGACAGCAAAAACACGGATGGAAAGAGAGTGAATCAAACGGTACGCCATTATGGCTTTAGACGAATCGTGATCCCGGCAGCAGCCTGTCTGCTTCTGGCCTCCGTTACCGTGACGGCATCGGGATTGTACCGGGCGCGGATGGAGAGCATGAATCATGAAAAACTGGAAACATATTTTTCCGGGTTGCAGGATGCAGATGTTGCAGCGGATAGCTACAGCAGACCGCTTACGGACGGCGAAAAAAACAGGCTGGAAGAACTGAGGCAGGCCTATCTGGAGGAAGGATATTTCCCCCAAAAGGAACTTGCCATGCTTGATAGTCCTGAAAAATACAAAAAGGGCGTGGCTTTCTATGCAGCGCGGAGTACATTTTTCCTGCCGGAAGAGGAAATGACGGAGGAGGAACTGTTGGAGCTGATCGATTTCCGGGAGAAGAGAGATTATAGTCTGGCGAAAATCACAGAAGAGATCGAGGCGGGCGACTATGAATATGTGAAGACGGAAGATAGTGCATTACCGGGTGATATGTCACAGGAGAGCGGATCGCAACAGACCCAGGACGCAGGAGAGGCAAGTGTAGTCCCGGGGGCAGATACGGCAACGCAGGAATGGCAGATTGCTTATGAGGGAGACGTAAGTATCCGTTGTGCGGCAGTGGCAGAGAACGGTCTGTATGTGGGCGGTTTCACTACGGACGGACAGGCGAGAGTGGAATATCTGCCTTACGGCAGCGGAACGCCAGAGACGTTTTTTGAAGATTTTGCAGAAAATGGAGAGGTCTACAGTCTGTGCACGGCACCGGACGGCAGCATCTATGCGGGACTGAAGGGACTGGCTGTACCGGGAGCGGAGCACGGCTGGCTGCCTGTAATCTATCATATCAGCCCGGAGGGAACGCTTCTGAACAGTTTTACCGTAGGAGAGCGGGAATGGAATATCGTTGATAGTATGGCAACAGATGCCCAAGGCAGATTATATATGCGGATGCGGATGCAGGAGGACGGCAGTTATGTGCGGATCTATTCTGCGGAAGGAGAACTGATCGGAAACGTGGCGGATGACAACAGCTATGCCGTACAAGGTGCCGGAGCATTAGGACAGGGCAAGGACGGCAAAGTCTATGCGGCTGCACAGGCAGTGGGCAATACGACAGCAGGAGATATGGATATGACATTAGTGTCAGTAGATCCGGAAAGCCTCAGGTTTGTTCCGGTGGCTGGAGGTGAGAATGTTATTTGCAGTGCTGATACGATCTACCCGTGGAAAATGGTGGCAGCAGGTGTGAGTGAGACGGCAGATTTTATCCTATGGGGATACAACGGCGTGGACACCTATCGTCTGGGTGAGACGGAATTCACCAGAGTGCAGGAGAACTGGGAGATGCCCTGCGGTACGGAAGGTACCTGTGCGGTCCTCGTACCGGACGGTCGCATTCTCTATATCGGCGCATCCGACGGCTTCCAGGGAACGACGGCGGACGGTGTGGAGATCAGCGGAAAAGATCCTGAGAAGACAGTGCTCTATTATGAGCCACTTGTAAAATAGAGTGACAATAAACTGGCGACACCGGGAAAACGATGCCGCCAGTTTTATAGTTCCAGACTGTTAAGTTTCCATCTGCTCAATTGTGCATTTACAGTGGTTATGTTATAAAAAGACCAGAAATAACAGAAAGCGGTCGCTTGGGTGAAAAAGTAGTAGATTCAGGGGTGAAATTTTGTTATGCTGTTTGTAACAAACGGAGTATAAAAGTCGTCAATATAGATAGAAGGGAAACAAAGGAGGGGCTTATGAAGAAGATTAACGTAAAAGCAACCATTTTTCTCAGTGCAATCGTATTGGTGGTAGTGGTACTTCTGCTGAATCTCATCGAATTCCGCAAAACGGTGGATTTCACGGTGCCGGGGATACAGATGCCGAAGGAGAACGCTTTCGGAAAGCAGGAAGAGGTACAAGTGAGCGTCAACGGAACCTATTATTACCGGGTACTGCCCTGGATCCACGGCAGCACTTTCCATGGGCAGATATCTTTCGTTGGAGAGGGAGAGGAACCGCAGAATTATTTCTTTACCTATGGAGCAAGCAGAGGATTTCTGAAGGAGGGAAGAGGGGCTGGCTGGATCGGAACCCCGGATGCTCAGACTACCGTAGCGATTTATCAGGCGGTACAGAATGTGGAAAAAGGGATGATATCCGTAGAGAATCCCGCCAGCTACGTTTTATATCCGGCGGCAACACCGGAAGAAGCCTATGCCATAGCGGATATATGGTATCCGGGAATGCTGGAGAATGAAGCAAAGACAGCATTCTGCGCGGCTTTTTTGCCGGAGGAATGCCCGCAGAAGATTGGATGCAGCTTCTGTGCGGAGGATTACGATTATGTGGAAGATGTCGATACCGTAGAGCAGCTGTGGCAGGAATTTATACAACTTTCCGGAAAAGTGACGTCAGATCCGATCCCGCCGGAAGAGATGGTGGAAGGTGTGGGATATTTTCAGTTTGTCTATGCAGACGGTGAGACAAGGACCTTTCGCTATGCGTCGGAAGAACAGGGATTATGGATAGGTGAGGACGAACGCTGCCTGGTGGACGGCCAGGCTTTCTATGACTGGCAGGAGCGTCTGATGGAAGCGTTGCAGAAGTAAGCACGGGAAAGAGAGGGGCGGAAATCTGCTCCATTCGCAGCAGATCCCACATCGGACAGGGGTATGCGAAGCAGTATGGTGAGGAACTGCGGCAGTATTGGGAAGCAACCAATGAGGTTTTTGTGTGGATCAGTGAACAGTATCAGAAACCGTTATATGTCACTTCGGATGTGACCATAGGAGATGGAAAGACAGTGATCTCTTTCCGGGGGACCGGCACTTCCATGACTACCGGGGAGACAGAGGAAATCCATAGAGACTGCGTGCTGGATTTTGAAATGCATGCGGAGGTATTGCGCTCGGAAGAAGAGCCGGAGCTGACAGTAAGTGACTGGAATCCGGAAGAAGAGGGACAACAGAATCAGGCAGAAACGATTTATGACCCTGAGGCGGGTGTGACTGTGACCCTGCGGGATATTTCCAATATAGGCGCCAGTATTGTCATCCGGCGGGAGGATGAGGATGCCGGGACAGAGGTGACCTATGGAGATGCCTATATTCTACAGCGCAGGATCGAAGGAGAATGGCAGGATGCGGAGACGATCATAGACGATTACGGATTTACGATGATAGGTCATACGGTGGGCTGCGGGGAGGAAGTCTCAAACTTTTACAAATGGGACTGGCTTTACGGAGTATTGGAGCCGGGAGAGTACCGGATGGTGTACGATGTCTTCCGGAAAACAGAGGGCGCGGGGAGTGCTCAGAAATACCGGGAGTACATCCGTTTTCAACTTTAAAGGAATCAGATTTCTTACTTGACAGATGGGTCGGTAGAATGTAGACTATAATTACAAAGAGTCTATGAAACATCGACTATGCCTTGCCGGGGGGGCAGGACAGGAGGGGCTTATGGGTGAGAATATCTACAGAATATTTGACGGTGTATGGAACTTAAGTCTGGTGGGAGGATACTGCGTGCTGCTGGTGATCCTCGCCAGACTTTTGTTGCAAAAAGCACCAAAATGGTGCTCCTATCTGTTATGGGGAATCGTGTTTGTGCGGTTGTGCTGTCCGATACTACCGGAGACAGGAATCAGTCTGATTCCGGACAAATTGCTGTCTGTGGGGACAGAGATGACGTCCGGGCAGCAGACAGTCGGTCCGGGCAGTCATGGTTATGCAGAGGCCAACGATACGAAGGACATCGGAGATGCCCTGCGGCGGGAGTACGATGCAGAGGAAGTACCGGACAGCCAGGCGGCAGAAAAAACGATGACTGTGGGAAATGACAATACTGTCATGAACGCTGACGGCACGCAGGATTTTTCCCTGGGAACTGCGAGAACAGAAAGTGGAGCTACGGTTGCAGAGGTGGCAGCCAGTGGAACAGATGCAGTGATTTCGGAAACATCTGCCGGAACGGGTACTGACGCCCGCGCATGGACATACCCGGTGTGGTTTCGTGTATTATCCATGGTATGGTTGGCAGGAATGCTTGGCTTCCTGGGATATCATGCTTATTCTTACCTGCGTATGCGTAACCGGATTCACCGACCCGACAGCGGTGTCAGACAGGTGGAACCGGGGATCTGTGAGATCGATGGAGGACATCTGTCCTTCGTCATGGGGCTGGTCCATCCGGTAATTTATCTCTCTTCGGGTCTGGATCCGGAGAGCAGAAACGTTGTGCTGTGCCACGAGAGAGTGCATTTGCAGCGCAGGGATTATCTGTTTAAGCCTGCGGCGTTGGTGATCTGCTGTGTGCACTGGTTCAACCCACTGGTGTGGCTGGCATTTTATCTGATGAATATGGACTGTGAGATGTCCTGCGATGAAAAAGTTGTGAAGCTCCTCGGTGAAGAGAGCAAGAAAATTTATTCCTATACATTGTTGGAAGAGGCTTCCGGTGGCGAATGGAAACGCTATCGGGGCGGCTCCATCTGCGCACTTTTATCTTTTGGCGAAGACCATGTGAAGAATCGTATCCGTCATGTACTGGATTATCGCAGGCCGCCATTCTGGGTCATGATAGGCGCGGCAGCAGTGCTTGTGATATTGGTGGTATGCCTGTGCAGCAATCCGGGCAGCGGAACGGATGCAGCGGATGTTGCAAATGCGGATAGCGGTGCAGAGACAGAGGCAGATGCGGCGCAGGCAACCGACGGGGCAGATGCAACCGAGGAAGCTGCAACAGGGGAGTTTGCGACGGATGAAGTGGATTATGAGACTGCAAAAACGGAATGGCTAGCGGTATTCGAGCAGGGTATTCATAGCAGGGAAGAGCTCGGTGTTCTGTTTGATGTGGCTGCCTTGGAGGATACCCGGTCTTTTGCCGGACAGGACGGCATCCAGTATCTTGGCTACGATGGTGTCGCGGCGCGGAAACTGCATCAGCGGATTTTAGACGGAGATGCCGCTGCCCATGAGACCTACAAGGATCCGGTGAAGGCTGCGGAAGCTCTGCTGAATCTACAAGGTGGCAGCGGGGAAATGACGGAACTGCTCTATGAAGCCGGGAGGCAGTATTTATTTTACCAAAAGGATTCCACAAGACCCGGCGAAGGCTCTGTGGGAAACGTACATTATATTTTCGCAGATGGATCCGCTATCGATATTCCCATGGTATTCGCGGAGGAGAGCAGTCAGATCTGGATGCTGTCACTGGGAGATATCGACAGTAAAGGACGGCATTCTACCGGTCCACTGGACGGAGAAAATCAGGCCAGAGTGGTCTATGCGGAATACGGACCCAGGGATGAAGATTGGGCTACCGTGGCAGAACTGTCGAAAAAATGGGTGTATGTAAAGGTATCCCCCGGATCTTTTGCGGATGTTGCTGCTACTTATCAGGTCTCCAGCTACGGTATTTATGCGGCCACTGGGGACGATGCCGGACTGAATTGTATGGTTTCTGGATATATAGTGCCGGGATGTGCGGCAGAGGGACGTTCCACGGTTTATCAAAATATGGGACAATATTATACGTCTGACAGTTACAGACAGGAGATGGCTTATCTGAAGCAACAGGATAGTGTCCGATTGTACTATTTCGCAGCTTCTGATTATCAGGAGGGAGATCTGGACATCTGGATCGACACGATCCGGGAATATGATACTTCGGGACAGACCGGAGAAAACGGGGTCACGGACTGGAAGCTGCCGTCGGAAGCGCAGAATTTCTCCGCAGACATGCTAACTGCAAAAGACGGTTATTGGATCCTGAGTCAGAGCAGCGGAACCGCCCAGATGAAACTTCCGCTTCTGTCCAATCAGCCGGTCTGGAACGGGAAGGTGGCGGCAGATCTGACGACAGAGGAAGCGGATGCTTATGCAACAGCACAGAGACGGGATATTATGACGAATGTGGGAGTCGTATTCGATCTGTCTGAGCGAGCGGAGCAGGAGACTTATGCCCTGTTGGATCTGGACGGAGACGGAACCGCAGAGAAACTTCTGCTGCGTTCGAGAATGGCACAGGCAGTAAACGAAGTGGATCATTCGCCGCTGGATCAATATATATTTGCGGTGAATACCATGCAAGGCGAGACACGGACGGCACAGAATCTGGGAAACAGCATTTACGCCTTCACTCCTGATGGCAGACAGATATTGCTGGCGCTGATGCGCAGGGACGAGTTCGGACAGTGCGAGAGTTTCCTGTTCCGCTATGAGAACGGGGAATTACAGGAAGTAGGAAGCTTCGCGCAGGATATCCGGGAGATCTGGGTGGAAAACGAACAGATCATCACCAACCAGCCCTATGATTATACGTTACAGAAGGAAAATCTGCGGATTGTGTACCGGATCGGAAGTGACGGAAGGCTGTCGGAGATTCCCGCAGACCGCTATGATCTGCCGGAGCAGTCGGCCCTGCACGGACTCAATAAGGATCTGGAAGTCTGCCGGACTCCGGATGCCGGCAGCGAACGCTTTACCATCAACGCAGATCACGGAGTCTATTTCCCTTATCTGGATGCCGGCAGACAGTGGCTCTGTGTGGAGACCGAGAACGGTGTCACCGGGTGGCTTAAGCTGGCGGATTACACTTATGAAGAAGCTTTGGCGACTTTTAATGACTTGATGCCATATGGCGGGTAAAAACAATTTATACTGGATCTTAGAGATTTGGTAGTATGCAGATACGGCACAGCCCTATTCCCTGAAGATTCTGTCCGAGACGAACAACAATGTCACCATGGCGTATGAATGGTACAACGCAGCCGGACACCTGTTTTATGTTTGCCTATGATCTGGAAAATGAGAAACTGCTGTGGCGAAGTGCAGACCAGACCTATAACAGCATGAACTTTCTCGTGAAAGGGGACGTGATCTTCTGCGGCTATGGCTTTACCGCAGAGGACGATTATCTCTATCAGCTGGATAAAAACACCGGAGAAGTGATCGACCGCCTGCCTCTGAAAAAGATGCCGAACCTCATGGCAGTGAAGGATGACCGGCTGTATGTGCATACCTATAGTTATGATTATGTGATCGAGGTGCAATAATGTAAAAATGTGTTGCCGTAGCAGGACAACATGAAATAAAGGGGGTGCGCTATCAGCACCCCAATATACTTAAAATCGTCTGTGCATATATCCGGATCGAAAAATCATTCGGATGATTGATACAGTTTCCGGTTAATTCCAGATAATGCTTTTTATGGGCAACAAGCTCGCGGAACATGGAGTGCGCCGGAGCAACACATATGCCTTCTGATTCTGCGGCAATTTGGTACAGAGCATCCTGCTGCGCGGGAAGTTGATTATGCTGGAAGCCGCGTATCTCCGGATTCGGAATCATAGGAGATACCAGCAGAAATTCACAGTCGGGATGTTCACTCCGAATCGTCTGAATAATGGACAGAATAGCTGTCTTGTAAACTTCGGCAGGTTCCTGCATACTATTCATTCCAAAACCTAATATCACCAGATCCGGTTTACAGGGGCATATCAGCTTTTGGGCATTTTCCACGCCCCATTGTACGGTGGAGCCTCCGGCAGCCCGGTTCTTTTTGATAATATGACTTTGCGGATAGCGGTGCTGTAAGCTGTTGCTGACAAGCTCTGCCCAGGCGGGCTGATAAGGGGCGTGCCAGAGAGTAACATGATAATCTTCCAAAGTGACCATATCTATTGCAGATTCATTGCAACCGCTGGCTTCCCAGCCAGCAGTAATACTATCTCCATAAAATACTAAATGAAAATCTCCACCATTCTGTAATTTTTGCATACTTTGCGGCAGAAGAGAAGAACTGTCGACTGGAGAAAAACTGTCCCAGACAGTTTTATGTGTATACGTAACGAGTATCTGCCAGCGGTATACATCGGAGACGACTTCCATGTAATGTTCTCCATCCGGTAGACGGACCCATGCTGTCTCGGGAACTCCGGTAAAGGGTTTACAGTAAATGTCACGGGAAAGAATGGGAATGCGGGAATGCTCTGTAAGGATCAGCCTGGAATCTTCCCGTATGTAATCTGTTCCCTCTTCATAAAAGACACTGCCGTCAAAGGATGTGACAGACAAAATATGTTCCGGTTGATAGAGTAACTGACCACCGGCAATGTGCCCTTCAGCATCTTCAGAAAAGCAGATCGGCTCCTGATATACGAAATTCCCTTTCCAAATACGTGTCAATATTCCCATAATCATATCTTCCTTTCAAATCGTTCTTTATTACCAATCTTCTGATTTGTATATTTTACAAGGATATTTCCATTACAAAATTGGATTATTTTGTTCTATTTTAAAAAATTACTATACTTTGACCGGTTGTTTTTCCTGTATTATGATAAGAGAGAAAGCATGTCCGGGAGGTGCGTAGAATGAAAATAATACACAGTTTCACAATGCGTGTTCTGATGATTATGGTCTCGCTGTTACTATTGTTTTGTGCGGTCAGTACAATAGCATGGTATCGGAGTTTTACCCAAGAAGCCGTGGAAACAGCAGAAGAACATATGGATACGGTGATTGAAACATTGAATGAAATGTTTGATGAAAAATTGCGGGAGATTGATTATACAACTGCGTTTATTTCAAATAAAGTCCGGACAACGCAGAATGACAGTATTGTTCAGTTCCTGACGGCTTCGGAACCGAATATGCAGGTTTCGTCCAGACAGTCGGCACAGAATTATTTATTTAACCGGTGCAATTTTAAGGCGTATTTGAACGGAATGGCAATCTATGGACTGGATGGAAGAACCTGTACCTATGGAATTACGACACCCTATGATGAAGTGGCGGATACGGAATGGTTCGAGAGCATAAAAAACGGGGAGAAAGACGTAGTGTATCTGACACCACGGGCGTATACAGAAAAACAGCCGTCTCCCAAAAACAGCTATGTATTTTCAATTGTTCGTCCTGTATTTTATGGGAGCCGGATCGTGGGAGTTATCAAAGCTGACATCAAGAGCAGCTTGTTGGAGACGATATTTGATATCCGGGAAATGAAAGGATATTCACTTTATGTATTTGACAGAGATACCAAAGAGACTGTGTACAGTCCGGAAGAAACGAATTTCTTAAATGTATCGGATTTCTGTGATTCCATACCGGAAGGAGATGGAACTTTCACAAAAAGACAGGGCGGGGTGACCTGGCTGGTTGTTTATACTACTTCGGAAGTTGCACCGTGGCAAATCGTAGGTGTGGTACAGCAGAGTACAGTTCTCGCCGGTTTTTTGCAGGTTAGGAATCAGATGACGGTTATGGTGATCTTATTTGTCATTGTGTTTGCTTTAATTGCTTTTGTAGTCTCTTATTATCTGACAAAAGATCTTCGCAAACTGACGGGAGCAGTGGAAAAGATTGGTGATGACTGCTTGGAATTGCCGATATCTATTAAACGTAGGGATGAGGTAGGAATTTTATATCAACAGATTCGGACTATGTTGGAGAGAATCAGGGATCTGATTACAAATATTCGCAAGGTGGAGGAAGAAAAGAGAATTTCTGAGATTGAAATGTTGTCCATACAGATCAATCCCCATTTTTTGTATAATACATTGCATACTATAAAGGTGTTATCTATTATGCAGGGGGTAGAGAATATCCAGACAGTTTCAGATGCGTTATCGAGAATGCTTCATTTGAATTTGGATGCTCGGAAATTTATCAGTATTGCCGAGGAGGAAAAATATTTACAGGATTATCTGGATATCCAGCAGTATAGATATGTCGGGAAACTGACCTATAGTATTTCCATTGAAGATTCGGTAAAAGGATGTGTATTGCCAAAACTGCTGATACAGCCAATCGTGGAAAATGCATTGCAGCATGGAATCTCGAAGGAACAGTCGGTAGGTATGGTACAGATCAGGGTATATGGAGAAGAGGAGGAACTTCATATACTGGTACGGAACAGCGGACCGGAATTTCCACCGGAATTATTGTGCCAGCAGCATTATTGCGGAGGCGCATCGAAACATATCGGCTTGCAGAATATATCGAGACGATTGAATCTGTTATATGGAGAAAAAGCGGAAATGCGGATTGTATCTGGAGAGAATCTGCTGACGTCCGTGGAAATCATTCTTCCCAGGAGCAGTCAGGATGAGGAGGAAAAATACGATGAGAATAATGATTGTAGATGATGATTTTCTTGTAAGGACAAATCTGAAAAGATTGCTTGAGACATCAGAAAAGTGCAGAAATGCAGGATATATGATAATAGCAGAGGCAGCAGATGGGGATCAGGCGTTACATCAGATAGAGATGACAGAGCCGGATGTTATCATATCAGATATTAAAATGCCACAGATGGATGGTCTTGAATTGCAGAAAGAAGTTAAAAGGGAACATCCTGAGATCTCAATGATCATGCTGAGCGGCTACGATGACCTGGATTATGTGCGACAGGCATTAAAAAACGGAGCAATTGATTATATCTTAAAACATGAACTGGATGAAAAGATATTAGTGCAGGTATTGTCCAGAGCAGAAGAAACGGGGAAGAATTCTGGGAAAGGTGAGGATTCCATTACCGCGGACAATCAGGTGGCACTTCGGAGGAATTTTATGATGAATCTTTTCTCCGGGTGTTATCACAGCGAAGAGGAGATCAGGTTTCGCTCCGGTGTGCTGGGACGAAAAATCGCTATGAAAAATGTATCTGCGGTCATTATAATGGTTCAGCCAAGGAAAGAAAATGTAATTTCTTCCTATCTGCGGGAGTATGCAATTTTAAATATTATTGATGAGATTTTGCAGGATTATCGGATGGGAATCTGCTGTCATGTTTCGGACGAGAAATATGTTTTTATGATGGATTATGAAAATATTTATAGTTATCTGGCAAGGAGTGAACTTTTTCGGGAAGTACAGACAAGAATCAGCAGTTGTCTGAAAACCTATCTGAATTTGGAAGTTAGTTTATATGAGGGAGAAGTTGCAGGATCAATACTGAACATTCCGCAATCTTATCTTGGAGCGGAAAAAGTGTACGAAAATCGCTTTTTTCCTGAGGCTGTCGGACCGCAGAAAAACGCAGTCCCGTTAGATATATTATCTGTATTTGATGCAGCACGGGAAGGACGGATGGTATCTGCAATCCGCCAGAATAACCGGGAAGGGGCGGAAGTGCTGTTGAATGATATATTCAAACAGTTGGGAACAATGCAGCCGACCGTAGATTCTTTACAGAATTTCTTTTTGGATTTATTGAGTACATTGAAACGTGCATGGATTGAGAGAGATATTGATCTGAACAGATTTTTTGATCCTGTGAATCCACAACAGATTTTTCGGAGCTTTAAGAATTTGCAGGAAGCTGAGAAATGGTTTCAGAGTATTATGAAAAATGCTTTTGAAGCTGCACAGAGTCATGCACAAAGCCCCGAATCTCCTTATGTGGAACAGGCAATTGGTATCATTCACAGAAAATATGCGCAGGAGATATCCCAAAGTACCGTTGCGGATGCCATAGGAATCAGTGCTTCTTATCTGAGCAGGTTGTTTAAGGAGGATCTGAATATAGGGTTTTCGGATTTCCTGTGTGCTTACCGGATTGAAAAAGCGAAGGAACTGCTAAAAGAGAACAGGTACAGCAATAAAGAGATCGCACGTATGACCGGATTTCAGGACGACGCGTATTTTGCCAGAATATTTAAACGGTATACAGGGATGACACCGAAGGAATATCGGAAGACAGAGGAATAAAAAGTACAATTTTTTCACAAAAGAATCCAATTTTGATAAGTACTCACTCCACTATAATCAAATCATGAGGAACCACTCAAATATATTTTTACAAGGAGGATTATCATGAAAAAGGGTATAGCATTAGCACTGGCAACTATGATGGTAACATCTCTTGCAGCATGTGGAAACACTCAGGATGCAGTTACATCGGAGAGTACACAGCCCGCAGGAACAGAGACAAAGACGGAGCAGGCAAAAACGGATACAGAGGTGCCTACCGTCACCATGTTGACTTTCACCGACTGGTATAAATCCGGTTGGGAGGCACTGTCAGGTTATATTGATCAGAACGCCGATGATTTGGGCTTCCGATTAAAGATTGACATTATCGCAGGAGGCGGCGAAGGTGAAGAACTTGTAAGAGCTAAGTTTGCAACCGGTGATCTCCCGGATCTGTTACAAACCTATGGACCGAAGTGGCTGGATCACAATGCCGGCGTATTGGATCAGATCGTCCCTCTCGAAAATGTAGATATGTCTGAATACAGTCAGGATCAGCTGGAGGAAGGACATTATATTTATAACGGACAGCTTTATGCAGTTCCTATGGATTCCACTTCGCTGGTAGGTATTTTCTACAATAAGGATGTATTTGCGGAAGCGGGAATTGAAAAAGCACCCACTACATGGGACGAGTTCCTTGATTGCTGTGAAAAGCTGAAAGCAATCGGTGTGACACCTTTATATTATTCCGGAGCAGATACCTGGACACTGCAGTGTATCACACACTTTGGATTCAACGAAGATGTTGTGGAAAGCGGACTTTCTTATACAGAATTTTGGAATGAAATGAATACGAATAAACGTCATTATTCCGATGCCACAAATTTTAAAGATGCAATCATTATGTCCAAAGAAATGGTAGACAAGGGATATGTTAACAGCAGCTTCCTGTCAGATACCTATGATATGGCACAGACTGCACTGGCAGAAGGTACCGCCGGTATGTATTGCAATGGTACCTGGGTATATGATGAGATCGCCAGCAAGTATCCGGAATCCGCAGACAAGATTGGATCCTTTATCTTACCTTTGTATGAGAAGAATTATACCTGCTCTTCCATGCCCGGTTCCGTTGTTATGACTTCTGCATGCAAGGATCAGGAATTAGGTGAAAAAGTACTGAATTTCCTGGCTTCTTCTACCGCTCAGCAGATTTATGCTACAGCACAGCCCGGAATCTACCTGAATCAGAAAGTAAGTTGTGAACTTCCGGAAGCATATCAGACTCTTTATGATGAGATGCTGAAAGGAAACAGCATGGAAGTATGGCAGAACGGTAATGTATATGGCTATGGTGATTATCATATCCATGTACAGGATTATCTGGCAGGTGGTATGGATATTGATCAGGTCATCAGCCTGTTAGACAGTGATACCGCAGATAATGCAAAAGCAGCCAATGATCCTAACTGGAATTAGAGCCAGATAACATTGGATGAGAATGGATAACTGGAGTGCTTGCACTCCAGTTATTTTTATAAAACATGGACAATATAAGGAGAAAACTCTTGGGACAGACGAAAAAATTACGAGGACATTTGAAGAGTCCATATGCTTATTATCTTATGCTGCCTGCATTGCTGGTTTATGCACTGCTGTTTGTTTTACCTGCACTGTCAGGTCTGCTGTTATCGTTTTTTAATGTAAAATCTTTCAAATTATCCACGATTACATTTGCAGGACTTGAAAACTATGCAACGGTATTGCGGAATCCTTATTTCAGCATTGCTATCAAGAATACGTTACTGTTTGCAGTGGTAACGACTTTAGGAAAAGTAATCTTCGGAATGGCATTAGCGCTGCTGGTGAATCAACGTTTTCATGGCGTGAACTATATGAGAACAGTTTTCTTCCTTCCGGCGGTACTGAATAACGTTGCTGTGGGACTGGTGTTCCGGTCTATGATGCATCCTTCCGGATTAATCAACCAGACATTGAGTGCGATGGGGCTGGATATGCTAATGCACAACTGGCTTACAGATGCGAAGATTGCCATTTTCTCCTGCGCGTTTGTAGAAATATGGAAATGGACTGGGTACACCATGGTTATTTTCCTGGCAGGACTGCAATCTATTGACAAGACCTATTATGAGGCAGCACAGCTGGATGGCGCGACTTACTGGCAGCAGCTTCGGTCTGTGACAATACCTCTGATCATGCCCGCGTTGAATAATGCGGTCGTTATCAGTGTAGTAGGTGGATTAAAAGTTTTTGATATCGTACAGTCACTGACGAATGGCGGTCCCGGTAATGCGACCAGCGTGTTCGGAACGCTGATTTATTCCTCTTTCAGCAGCGGCAGCTATGGACGGGGATGTGCAGCCAGCATGATTCTGACATTCTTTGTATTGCTGATTGCACTGCCGACGAACCGCTTTATCTCCCGTAAGGAGGTGGAAGTATGAGAACGCCTGCAAAAAAGCATACTCACATTCTACGAACTTTGTTTGGCTTTGCATTAAGTCTGTTAATGCTGGTCCCCTTTGCAATGATTGTACTGAATTCTTTTAAAAATAAAAAAGAAGCGGCACAGATGGGACTGGCATTGCCAAAACAGTGGAACATTATTGAAAATTATCGTGCAGTTATGGAGACCGGTGTGGTGCATGCATTCAGAAACAGTTGCATCGTGACATTACTGTCAGTGCTTTTGATTGTTCTGTTTTCTGCATTGGCAGCATTTGTATTACAGAGACGAAATACAAAAGGAAGTCAGAAGATCATTACGTTTTTTGTGATAGGACTTATCATTCCGGGACAGATTATTCCGACTTATATGTTGTGTAATTATCTGCACTTAAAGACATTTATCGGAGCGGCAGCAGTGCTGACAGCAGCCAACCTGCCACTCGGAATTTTTCTGTATATCGGAGCATTGAAGTCGATTCCCAGGGATATTGACGAGGCTGCCATTTTGGACGGCTGTGGTACATGGACATTGTTTTTCCGGGTTATTTTCCAGCTGATGAAACCCATGACGGTGACATTGTTTATATTGACTTTTATGAATATCTGGAATGATTTCGGAACAACTATTTACTTCCTGAATACTTCAGAGAACTACACGTTACCGCTTACGATTTATAATTTTTTCAGTACGCACAGTTCGGATTGGAATCTGGTGTTCACGGATGTTGTGATTGTTTCCCTGCCGGTGATTATTGTATATTTCTGTGCACAGAAACAGATCATGTCTGGAATGACATCCGGTGACAACAGGCAAAGGACCGATGCAAATATCGCCTACAGGGGGCAGATCCTCACGGGGCGTATCCTACAGGGATTGTAAGGTCTTCATACTGGAAATTTTATAGTGGAGAAGAGGAACTGCCGGTATATGATACGCCGGTTACACATGGGGGACCACAGAGTTTTGTAGTGATTCCGTGGGGCAGTAGAGATTTTACAGCAGAATCACTGGTTCCGGTATGGGACGCAGAGATTCTGCCGGAAAATTTACATATTGCTGCAACAGTGGAGAAACACAAAATTCATTTTGCTGATACAGAGTCTGCCAATTTGATGATTGAGATAAATAAAGGCTATCAGCATCCTCTGGCAATTTTCCGGGCGGAATTTAAGAATATTGATAATCCAGAAGATCCGGAAGTACTGTATTTTGAACCGAGAATTCACAAAATTCGCACGTTGGAGTTGCAAAGCGGACAGACAGTTGTGCTGGCACCGGGAGCGATTCTGACACCGATACAGCCGGATGAAACAGATGAAATACTGGTGGAAAATGATTGGGCAGGAAAAACAAATTATCAGGATCTTATTTCCGCAAATAAGAAGAAAAATATTCGAATCTGTGGTGCGGGAATAATAGACCTGACAGCATTGGATTGGCATGCACGGAGAAGCATGGTTTTCTGCGACTGTGAAAACATAGAAATTGAAGATGTTATATTTATAGGTGCAGCGCACTGGACGCTTCCGTTTTTCGGCTGCAGGAATGTTCATGTGAACCGGGCGCGATTGTTGGCATATCGGGAGAACAGTGATGGAATTGATCTTGTAGATACGCAGAATGCGTTGATTGAGAATTGTTTCCTGCGGACAGGAGATGATGCAATCTGTTTGAAAAGCATGGCGCTTACAAAGCAGGTGGAGACACATGATATTATAGTGCGAAAATGCATTGTATGGAATGATAAGGTTCGCGCTTTCGGTGTAGCCGGAGAATCCAGACATGATATATATAATGCAATATTTGAAGATTGTGATGTGCTGCACAGCATGGCAGATTGGACAACGGAAGTAGGGGCACTTGCAGTATATATCTGCGATGCGGCAAAAGTACACCATATTGTATTCCGGAATATTCGCATCCGGCAGGAGAGCAACTATGCAATCTGCTGCGTGATTACAAGAGATAAATGGTCTTCCGATGAACGAGCAGGTCAAGTAGAGGATATTCTGTTTGAAGATATTATGTTGCCGGAAAATTACAGCATATATCTGAGCGGGTTTTCTGAAGAGCATAAGATCAGAAATTTGTGTTTTCGGGGAGGTGATCTTGAGAACTGCGGACAGCACATGGAAAGGATGGAATTTGTAGAGATTAAGAAAACATAGGAGGTACGGATTATGAGGAAAATGATAGCAACGTGGTTGGGAATATGT
>OOIG01001360.1_pt1 | contig 18271 bp, 13 predicted proteins | sample 1692091 | NCBI WGS metagenome assembly OOIG01 (sample SAMN06348188, study PRJEB24527) | human gut metagenome | biome: human gut; feature: ankylosing spondylitis patient; material: feces | host: Homo sapiens | place: China | collected 2015-10 | reverse complement strand
TGTACTCTCTTATATGCATGCTCGTAGTCGGATATGTCATCGACTTTCTTCAGGACGGTGTAAAAAGCGCCAAGGTATACTATATTATCACCACGCACGGCGATGCAATTGCCGCCCGCATAAACAGTGAGCTTTCCCGCGGCGCCACGAAAATCAAAGCGGTTGGCGCCTATACCAATGAAGAAAAAACCATGCTTGTATGTCTGGTGCTGCGCTCGGAGGTTGCAAAGCTGCGCAGGCTTGTGCGCACGGAGGATCCGGCAGCGTTTGTATATGTGGTGGATGCCCGCGAGGTGAACGGGCTGGGCTTTGAGGCCGAGGACCGCAAAAAGCTGCTGTGAGCAGGCAGCGGGCCCTTACGCCTTTGGGCACAAAAGGCAAACCGCAGCTTTATAATTACAGATGCATTCATAAAACCAAAACCGACATTTTTTCATAAGACACATTTGTTAATCGGGATGCCGACGAACAGGTAATGCTTATTCGCTGCCTGTTCGCCGGTTTTTTGTAAACCGGCTTGTATTGACGGTATATAAGCTTGTCCGCCCGCTGCATATCCCGTATATTTTTTGATTCCGGCGCTCGGCATCGTCCTTTTGCCCCTTACAGATGCAGGAAGACAAATGAAATTATCCGCTGTCCGTGCCGCAGCCGGCGTTTTCGGCAGCAAAAAAAGCGGCTGCCGTTTCCGATAGCCGCTGTTTGCATTCGCTTTATCAGCTGTTGTGCTTCTTCTTTCTGCATATAGCCATTGCGCTTATGGCAGCAGCGCCGCAGATAAGCAGCAGTGCGCTCCACAATGCAAGGCTGCTGTTATCGCCGGTCGGTTTGGGATCATTCTTATCCGGCGTAATGGCAAGGTCAGTAATTACCCACATAATGCCGTCAGAGCCATCACTCGCATCGCCTTCGTAACGCTTGTAATTCACAAATTCGCCGTTGATTTTCAGCTTGGTGTCGGGACCGAATACATAGCGGTCGCCATAAATAGTCGCAACATACACACCGTAATGATAGGTCTTTCCGGCTTCAAATGCAGTGAATTTGTTTTCATAAAAATTGCCGAAGTCGGTAGACATGGCGCCGGTCTTGCTGTCCAGCTCCCACCACTCACACCGATATGCATAGTTTGCACCGTCAGGCACCTTGCCGGTGAACACAGGCTTGTCGCCGTCCTTGAAGCTGACGGTAACATCGTTTATCTCCACCACATCAATGACGGTCGGTGCAGATGTGGGCGTCCAATGGGCTTTAAGGGTAATATTCGCAGCGACATTTGAATCAAAGGTATACTGCATATCTCCAAGATACCACCCTGCAAAATCATAGCCGTTCTTTTTCGGGTCTGCAGGCTTTACTGCCGGAGCATTCCGCAGCTTCTGCTCAGGCACGGCGCTGCCGCCGTCAGAATCAAAGGTCACGGTGAATTCATCAAAGGAATAAGGAGATGCGCCGCAGTCTTCAAAGGTTCCGCCGGTCATGGTGACCACGGCCTTATTGTTGCTGCCGTACACCGCATTGCCGAGCCCGCCCATATCTACTTTACAGCTTTTTATAGTACCGCCTGTCATGGTGAAGCGGCCGTCCCCGTAAATATTCACCGCGCCGCCGTTATTACCGGCAGAGCAATTTTGAATAACACCGCCGTTCAGCTCAAAGTAACCTCTCTGCTTAATAAATACCGCTCCGCCGTCATCATCGGCTCTGCAATTACCAATAGTGCCGCCGTTCATAATGAAAGTACAGCCGCTGCCAATATCCACCGCTCCGGCATCATCATCGGCCGTGCAGTCCATAATAGCACCGCCGTTCATAATGAACTTGCCATACTTGACCGGTGTTTCCGTTACGCCGGTGTTGGAAACATCCACTGCGCCGCCGTCACCGTCGGTCTTGCAGTTCACAATACTGCCGCTCTCCAGCGTCAGCGTACCGCCTTTGACATTAAATCCGCAGTTCTTGTTCTGCCCGTCGATTTTGCCGCCGGTGCCGCTGTCCTTTATTGTCAGGCTTCCGCTGCTGCGCACCAGAACGAGATCCTCATATGTCGAACTGCAGTTTAGGGTATAGCCGTTAAGATCAAGCGTTACGGTACGCTCCACATCGAGCCCCTCAGTGATCTCAATGTTTCCGCCTAACTTAATCACTGCGCAGTCCGCATTTTCAAGCGCCGCCTTCAGTTCCGCTTCAGTGCTGACTGTCGAATCTGCCGCAAATGCCGACATCGACACAAGCGACAGCGCCATACACAGCGTAAGCAAGGCTGTCAGCAGCTTGGTTTTTATGGTTGCTTTTTTCATATTGATTTGCTCCTTTCTGCGGAATCAACCGCAACAAAACTCTGTCGGAGTTTGATTTTTCCTTAAATTATATTTATACATGATAATTATATCATGCACAGAGTCGAAATTCAGTATAATTTCGGAAGTGGCAATGGACACTTCTGAAAAGCATTCTTGCTTCCCGCTTTGCTTTTGCATGTATAACGGTATCAGCAAAACGGCAGCGGAACAAGTTTATGAAATCTACGCGAGAAATGTTTTTTTGCAATCTGCAGATTCTTATTCTCAAAAGGCAGAACCATGGTATTCAAAGAAACCCGCGTTCCGTTTTGTCTTTTGCTGCCCGAAACTTAGGAATGCAATAAGTTTATTTCGCCCACGATGGAAAAGCAACACCTATCGGCAAGGGGCAGGCTCTATCAATTGAGCCCGCTGCTTTGCCGTTTTATGCTTCTTACTTTGCTGAGCGTTTTTTCTTTTTGCCGATTGCAGTCATACCGATAGCAACGCCGCCACAGATAAACAGCATTGCGCTCCACAGCGCAAGGCCGCTGTTATCGCCGGTCGGGCGAGGATCGTCCGGAAGCTTAGCCGTTACGGTTTCCGCCTCGGTAATTTCCTTGGATGCAGCTGCGTCAGCATAATACTTACCGCAGCCTTCGCAATGCCAATACTCAATATTACCCTCGGCGTCCTTGGTTGCTGCCTTGGCCTCTATGTGCCTGAGATCAGCGTGATTATTTGCGTCAAGCTCGCCGTAAGCTCTACTGCAGACTTCGCAAACGGCTTTTTCGGTGCAGGTAGCACTGCCGCCAGTGTGCGCACCGTATCCGTCCTTTGCGGAATCATTATTCTTCACATCACAATCGGTGTTGAGGCACTCATGCCAATGATGCGTCGCATTGTGCTGCCATTCCTGATCCCAGCTGTGACCGCTCGCCTGAATCGGCTCGTTTTTTGTCGCGCCGCATTCGTCACAGGTAAATACTCTGTTGCCCTCCGTCAGGCAGGTAGACGGTACGGTCATATTGCCGCTGTTCCAAACATGAGGCCTCGTTCCTTTCATCACAGCGGGAGCATTTTTTCCAGTGGGTGTAATTATCGTGATGCCATACGGATGCGGAGAAATCGTGCCCCAAAGCCGCGATTGTGCCGTTGCAGACCGAGCAGGCAACGGGATCCGTGCAGGAGAGCTGCGTGGTGTTGCCTGAATGGTCGCACACCGTCCATATCGCCGTCGCCTTGGCATTCTCAAGCATCGGCTTCGTATAATCAAACCCTGTCCAGCCGCTGAAAATATATCCCGTTTTGACGGGGTTTTCGGTCGGGGGCGTCGCCTTCTGTCCGCGCAAAACTCTCTGCGCATCCATCGCGCTGCCGCCGTCGGTGTCGAAGGTCAGATAACGGCATGCGCTGTCATGGATAACCGCTCCGCCGTATGTCACCCTTCCGTAATAAATGCCGCCGATCACATTGCCTCTTTTCAGATTGACCCTGCCGTTAAAGGTTCCGCCTTTTATGGTTCCGCCGTCATTGATCACAGTGCCGTCAAATATGCCGCCGAAAACGACGCCTTTATTCGTCACCTCGGCGCCGATACCGACTCTGTCCGCCGCGGTAAAGGCGCCGGTTTCTCCGATGATAAGCTCCCCGGCAAATCTGCCGCCGTACATAAGCAGTTCACCGGACGACATCTTGATATCCTTGATGGCTCCCCGTGTGCTGCAGTCGGTTACGGTCAGCGTGCCGGCGTTTGCATAAAGTGTCGGTTCGCTCGATCCGTCCGCACCGTTCACGCCGCGGATGGTGTATCCGTTCAGGCAGATTTGCACCCCGTCGGGCATAGAATAATCGGAGTTGGTTTTCAGAATTACATTGCCCGTCAGATAGTAGTTTCCTGCCGCGGTCGGGAGAGAATCCGTCTTTGTCCAAGGTGTCCACATGAGCGGATAATGCACCGTATGCCCCTCCGCCGCATTTTCTCCGCCGCAGACACAATGAGAGTGGATCTGACTTTCGATCATGACCTTGCGTGAATCGGTGCTGAGTGTGCTGAGATCGTCGCCGGGCTTATATGTGGTGTCCTTGCCGTTCTTGTCGGTGGCGGTGATTTTCGTAAAACCGCTTATGGTTCCGAAGGTGGGACCGCGCATCACGATATCCTTGGACTCAAGCTCCACCAGACTGCTTTCGAAAGTCGGTTTTGCATACTTGTAGCCGGAGAATGCGTATTGATTACTTTTTGCCTTGAATATGCTGTTTTTAACGGAAAAAGTCGTGTCTACGCCGTCTAAGCATATTGTTCTTCCCACTTGCAAAACATCCGCCTCTGCATAAATCACACTGTCTGTGCAGGTGATTCCGCCTTGGCCCTGCAAAACTGCGTAAAAGTTGGCAAGGTGAGCATCTAAAGACGAATAGATTCCCGCATTAATATACGAGTTTTCGATCGAGATTCTACCGGTGGCATAAACACACCCGCCCTGCATCGCTTTCTGCACATTTCCTTGGCGGTCTTTGCCGACGATAAGATCCAGCGCCGCGTTTTTCACCTTTAAGTCGGACACACGGATCACAACATTGTCGCCGGCATTTTGCATACCGCCGATCACCGTGATGTCTAACGAACAGCTGCGGATTTCACATTTTCCCATTGAAATGGCATAAGCGTACTTATACCCGCCCGTCGTTCCAGGAAGCGTGACCGTCAGGCTGTCCTCACGGCTGTTTCCCTTGATGAGAAAGGAACTGCTTGAGGCGGAGATCGCATAAATGTTCGTCTTCTTATCGCTTTCGTCTGCCCATTTGATCTCGTTTTTTCCTTTAAGGATCAGCGTGTCAATGCCGCTGCGGATTTCTATGGCTTTTTCTTCGGTCGTTACGCTGATGGCGGCGTTTTCAAGGGTCAGCGTTTTAGCGGACGCGTCAAAAACAACGCTGCCCGAAATGCCCTCGCCCGTAATGCTTCCGCCCGCTGCGGGCACGGCAATTCCGTTGACCTTCGCGGAGACCTCATCCGCCGCCAGCACTGCCGTCGGTACAATGCATAGCAGCATACATAGTGTCAGCAGGATACTTAGTATTCGTTTCTTCATGTTTCTTCCTCCGTTCGGAATTATTACGGAAAAACCTTAACGTTGCCTACGCCGTGAACGGGCAGCGATAAACAGGCTCATGCCGCGGCTGCTTGGTTTGGTATTTATCCTTAAACAAGGCCTTTTTTCTTTTTCAGTACAATGTATAAAATTGATCCGAGGCTGCAAAGCAGCGCAAGCCCCGCAGCGATAGCGGCAATCAAAGCAGGCAAATTTGCGGATATGTTTTCGGCGCTTGCGGGAACGGCTGCCTCTGCCGCCGCCTTTACGCCGGTGTCTTTCTCACCTATCCACCAATTGCCGTTTTCGCCGATGAAGGGGGACAAACCGTCCTTACCGTCCGCACCGACAACCTTGCCGAGATTTACCGTTGTGCCGTCGGTATAAGTGATGACAAGCTCGCCGTCCGCATTTATCTTTGCTTGGGCGATACCTATGCCGTCCCTCCCGTCTTTGCCATCGACACCGTTTGTGCCGTTCTGACCGTCTTTTCCGTTCTGTCCGTCCCTGCCGTCTGCGCCGTCGGTGCCGTTCTTACCGTCGGTGCCGTTCTTACCGTCGGTGCCGTCTTTACCGTCGGTGCCATCTTTACCGTTCTCCCCCGTGGCTTTAACACCAAGAGAAATCCAGCTTTGACCGCCGTCATAGGAAACATACCAGAAGTTATCTTCTCCGATTTTAAGCTGTGGGGTAGTGCCGTCATTACCTGGCTGCCCCTTATCACCCTTATCGCCCTTGTCGGCGACAGCTTTTACGCCGAGTGATGTCCAGCTATAACCATCGTCATAGGAAACCTCCCACTCTTTGGTTTGCGGATTTATACGAATCCGCGGCTGAAACTGAAGGGGGCCTTCGACCCATCTCGCCTTGATAACAGCGGCATTAAGCAAGGGTTCATCAAAGTAAAACGCCCTGTCGCCGATATACCAGCCGATAAAAGAGCAATCCGCCTTTTCGGGGTCGTCGAGCTTCGGAAATGTCTGCCCTCTGGGAATGTCCCTGATAATGTTTTCACTGCCGTTATCGGCATCGATAACCACCTCAACCGTAACCGTTCCGTTAAAAGCGCCGCCGGATATGGTACTGCCTATTTTATTTGCTACCGAACCGATATCGGAAAATATACCGCCCGAAATAACGCCGGTATTTGTCACTTTGCCGCCGAAGGTGCCGCCGGATATAGTGCCAAAGCTGTTTATCTCGCCGCTGAAGGTACCGTGCTCGATGGTTCCTTTGTTTTCAACCCTGTCCTTAAAAAGGGTAACTCCGCTTAAAGAATCGTCAGATGCGACCTTGCTGCCGGACATAAAAGCCACCTGCGCGCCCACCTCGCCGCCGTTTGCATACATAACACCGGAACCGTTCAGATATATGCCGTCGCCGTCAAGGTCTGCTTTGCATTGGCTGATGCTGCCGCCTGTCATGGTAAACACACCCGAGGCATACACCCCGCCGCCGAGCTCTGCGGTACGGCAGCCCATGATATTGCCGCCCGTCATGGTAAACGAGCCTTCCGCGCGCACACCCGCACCGTTAAACATTGAAGAGAGGCATCCGACGATATTTCCGCCCTTCATTATGAAGCTTCCGCCGCTTTTGACATAAACACCGCTTTCGAGGTACACAGCTTCTCCCGTAATAACTCCGCCGTTTACGATTTTATCGCCTCTGTCATCAAGGCGCCACAGGCTGTTGTAGCCGGAGCTGAATCGGTGTTCGACGGCGGGATTGCCGTCAATCAGCGTCAGAGCGCCCTCGCTTTCCACGCATATTGAGGGACCGTAACCGGCGCTTTTGTAAAATTTTCCAAGCACGCGGCCGTTCAGATCCAGCGTAACGGCCCGGCCGATACTCAATGTGTTGTTGAGTTTGATATCCGCCGTCAGCCGGACGGTGCCGGCTGCGCTGTCCGCCAGCGCGGCGAGAAGCTCCGCTTCGGTCGCGGCGGTCTTGACCGTTCCGTCCTGGGCAAAAACCGCCGGTGACATCAGTCCTAACGCCATGCACAGTGTCAGCAGGATGCCGAGTATTCGTTTCTTCATATTCTGTTTCCCCCGCATTTATGTATGATCTTTTGTATTTTTTTATTTCGTCCCCTTTGAACGACACGGTTCAAAAATCATTTGTTAATCAAGAGCAATAATTGCGATATTATATGTTGCGCTTCGCAGCATTGTGATGGGAGACATCTTTCTGATATTATATTGAAGCGCAATATCCTCCTCCGCTTTGAAGATATAGGTGAAGAAAAACGGTGTCCACACCTCTGAATTTTCACTGTCATTTGTATACATAGAATAAAATGTGGCTCTGCCGATTTCTCTTGAAAAACCGCCGTCATCCAACTCCGCCGCGTACTGACCTTTCATTCTGGCATAAATACCGAAGGAGCCGTCGAGAGTGATGCTGTATGTATGACCTTTTTTCAAGTATATGGTTCGCTTATTCAAGCTCCAGGTGATCAGGTTGCCGTAATTGATTTTTCCCAAAATACGAGCGGGACGCCGAATCCATCGACACTGTTGTTTGACGCATAAAAATACCCCGCACACCCTCCGTTCTGACCTGCATCGCCCTTATCGCCTTTATCGCCCCTTTCACCGGTATCGCCCTTGTCGCCTTTATTGCCCTTTTCACCCTTTTCGCCGTCAACGCCCGCTGCTTTCACCCCCGTATCGGTCGTGCCGATCCACCAGTTGCCGTTCTCGCCGACAAATGGGGTTTTACCGTCAAGCCCCTTAAGCACGGAGAGATCATATAGGTTGAGCCATACCTCGTCGCCGGTATAGCACCATTGCAGGGTGTTTTCCTTCACACGGAACTCCGGTGTTTTTCCGTTTGCACCGTCTGCGCCCCTCTGTCCGGCAGGGCCCGTAATATCGGCTATCGCAACAAGGTTCTGCCATTTCTCGCCCTCATAACGCCACTGTATGTGGGTTTGAGTTCTTTGCACTCCTATGCTTTTGCCGTTTATTCCGTCCTTACCGTTTATGCCGTCTTTTCCGTCGGCTCCGTCATTGCCGTTTGCTCCGGCAGCGCCCTTCAGCTCGTCAAGCGCCACAAGGTCGTGCCAATCGACTTCGTCACTGTATTTCCACTGGATGGCCGTACCGTTGTTTCGCACCTCAGGCAGCGCTGTATTGGTTTTCGCCGCCTTGCCCCATCCTGCGGCAAGCACGATTCAAAGCACCAAAAGCGCACCGCAAAGCGCCGAAAGAACGCATGTGAACAGCTTCTTTCCCGTTTTCATCTTATTTCCTATGTTTCAAAATATGATTACGGCAGAATTTTGCACCGATGCTAACGCCGCGAACGGGCGTTAACCGGCTTATGCCTTGTCCGCTTCTTCTGCTTTATATTTATCCTTAAATTTATCCGCAAACAGCGCGACCCCCTGTTTTAAGACCTCCATTTGGGATTTCAAATAATATTCGTCCTCAAACATGGCATAGTGTACGCAAGCCCGCACGAATATAAAAATCAACGGCGTGATAGTCGTATACGGAATTCCTATCTTCGGCTCCAGCAGCTTTGCATACCGGGTATAGCGCTCGTTTACTCCATCGAAAAATTTCTTGCCGTATTCTATATATTTTGGATGGGTATATATCTGATACATCAACCGATATTTTTTGCCATGCTTCCGTGCCGTCCAATACGGTACTTCCTCAATAAACCGCATGACATCCTTCGGATCGGTCGGGGCCTTTTCCATAAAGTCGCCCTCAACCTTTGCCATGCAATATGCCGTTGACTCAATAATCAGCTCATCAAGATTTTTGAAATAAGTATACAAATTTGCTTTTGTACAGCCGCAGGCATCGGCCAGTGCCTGAATTCCCGTGCCTGTCAATCCGTTTTCGGCATAACACTCAAAGCACTTTTCCATAAGCGCCTGCTTTCTCTCGTTGTGCTGCTGTTCCGTCGTTTTAATTTTACTCAGCCCCTTCCGTTTGTACCGACCGTTCGTTTATTATTAGTATAGCATAAAACTGTTATATTTTCAAGAACAGTTTTGATTTTATGGCCTAACTCAATAAAAATCAATCCGTCAAAGGGCGGTGTATGCTTTCATATCGTGTATGCTTTCATATAAATTATCCGTCAGGCAGCTTTTACTCTCAGCGCGCGGAAAAACGCTTTACGCTAAGCGGCAAAGCGGCTCGTCTGCATCCGTGAGCATCGGTCTCGGATTTTAATTGTACCGTGGCGAAAATACTCAAAAAAGGCGGCGCAATATATTATTAAATGTATTATTATAATTGACATACTACCCTGATAATGATAAAATTAAAGGTGCGGGTGTTCTATTCACACACGCCCGTGTTAAAAACGAACAGTTTTTATATATCAAGCCCCAGAGGCACAGGAGGTTCAAAATATGGCGATTCCCGTAATTATGCCCCGGCAGGGACAGTCGGTGGAAAGCTGCATCATCACAAAATGGAACAAAAAGGTAGGCGATACCGTAGCGGTAGGCGACATTCTTTTCACCTACGAAACGGACAAGGCCACCTTTGACGAAGAAGCCAAGGATGCCGGTGTGCTGCTTGCCATCCTTCACCAGGAGGGCGACGATGTGCCCTGCCTTGAAAATGTATGCGTTATAGGCGCTGCCGGCGAGGATGTAAGCTCCTTTACCGCAGGCGCTCAGGAGGCTCCGGCCGAGGCCGGCGCTCCCGCAGCGGAAGCTGCCGCACCGGCTGCCGCAGCGGCTCCCGCTCCGGTTCAGGCTGCTGCCGCCCCGGCAGAGGCTGCTCAGGGAGATATAAAAATTTCCCCGCGCGCCCGCAACTATGCCGAAAGAACCGGCGTTGACTACCGCTTTGCAGTTCCCACCGGAGCAGAAGGCCGCATAATGGAACGCGATGTTCAGCTTCTGCGCGAACAGGGCGTTATGGTAACAGGCGCTGCCGCCGCAGGCTATATGTCCGGCGACAAGCAGCTTTCCGGCACCGGCATCGGCGGCCGCGTAAGCCTTGCCGATCTTGCAACGGGTCCGGCTCCCGCCGCCGCTGCAGCTCCCGCAGAAGCTGCGGCACCGCAGGCTGCATATACCGATGTCAAGCTCACCAATATCCGCAAGGTTATTTCCAAGAGCATGATGGGTTCTCTTCAGGGCATGGCTCAGCTTACCCTCAATGCGTCTTTTGACGCCACCGAAATACTGGCATACCGCAAGAAGATGAAGGAAAACGCCGAAAAGCTCGGCCTTGCCAACATCACCCTGAACGATATAGTGCTTTATGCCGTCAGCCGCACGCTGCTTAACCACAAGGCGCTCAATGCGCATTTGCTGGACGACACCATGCGTTATTTCACCGATGTAAACCTCGGCATGGCGGTAGACACCGAGCGCGGACTTATGGTGCCCACCATTTTCGGCTGCAACAAGCTCTCTCTCAACGAGATAGCCACTGCCACAAAGAGTTTGGCCGCCGATTGCCAGAAGGGCTCCATCAGCCCCGACAAGCTCTCCGGCGGCACCTTCACCGTGAGCAATCTGGGCTCGCTGGGCATTGAAAGCTTCACCCCCGTTATCAACCCCCCGCAGACCGGCATCCTGGGCGTATGCACCACTGTAAACCGCGTGCGCGAGGTGGGCGGCGTGCTCAAGACCTATCCCTGCATGACGCTTTCTCTCACCTTTGACCACCGCGCTATCGACGGCGCTCCGGCGGCCAAGTTCTTGAAGGAGCTTTGCACCAATCTTGAGAATTTCTCTGCACTGCTTGCAAAATAATGCACCTCGCAGCGGGCGCGCTTTTGCATCAAAGCAAAGGCCGCCTGCCGCAAAGGGCCGCATAAAATTAATATAAGAGGTATTCTGATATGTACGATCTGATTGTAATCGGCGGCGGTCCCGCCGGCTATCTTGCCGCAGAGCGTGCCGGCGGAGCCGGGCTCAACACCCTGCTTATCGAAAAGCGCTTCATCGGCGGCGTATGCCTCAACGAGGGCTGCGTGCCCTCCAAGGCACTGCTGTATTCCGCAAAGCTTTATGACGGAGCGGCACACGGCGAGAAATACGGCATCACCGTGGAAAACATAAAGCTTGACCACGCCAAGGTAATCGCCCGCAAGCGCAAGGTTGTGGACACCCTGGTGGGCGGCATCAAAATGGGTCTTAAGGCAAACAAAGTAACCGTTGTGGACGGCAACGCCCACATTGAAAAGCGCACGGGCGCCGAGTTCCGCGTTTCGGTGGGTGACACCGTATACGAGGGCGCACGCCTGCTTATTGCCTGCGGCAGCGAGGCCTCCGTTCCCCCGATTCCGGGGCTTAAGGAAAACTTGGCCTCCGGCTTTGTTATGACCAACCGCGAGATACTGGATATCGAAGCGGTGCCGGAGCGCCTTGTTGTGATCGGCGGCGGCGTTATCGGCCTTGAAATGGCCAGCTACTTCTGCTCGGCCGGCAGCAAGGTCACCGTTATTGAAATGATGAACAAGATCGCCGGCCCCACCGATGCGGAAATCAGCAAGATACTCCAGAAAAACTACGAAAAGAAGGGCGTTACCTTCCTGTTGGGCGCAAAGGTGACCTCCGTTACCGACAAGGGTGTAAACTACGAGCTTAACGGCAAAACGGAAACCGTGGAGGCCGACAAGGTTCTGCTTTCCATCGGCCGTCGCCCCGCCACTCACGGCCTCGGTCTTGAAAACATCGGCGTGGAAATGAACCGCGGCGCCATTCTTACCGATGAGCAGTGCCGCACCAATGTTGCCGGCGTTTTTGCAACCGGCGACTGCAACGGCAAGATGATGCTTGCCCATGTGGCTTACCGCGAAAGCGAGGTGGCAGTGAACACAATGCTGGGCAAAAAGGACCGCATGCGTTACACCGCCGTTCCCTCCGTTATTTATACCAACCCCGAGGTGGCTTTTGTCGGCCTTACCGAGGAAGCAGCCAAGGCTGCCGGCATGGATGTTGCCTGCATAAGCCTTACCATGAAGTATTCCGGCCGCTATGTTGCCGAAAACGAGGGCGGCGACGGCATATGCAAGCTGGTTATAGACAAAAAGAACAACCGTCTTGTGGGCGTACACATGATAGGCAACTATTCCTCCGAGATCATCGTTTCCGCCGTTGCAATGCTGGAGACCGAGATGCGCATAGAGGACATCAAGGAGCTTATCTTCCCGCATCCCACCGTATGCGAGATAATCCGCGAGGGCATATTCCAGTACAAATAAATCTGCATTTCCCGCCGCGGGGAACGCCGAGTTTTTCGGCCGTTCCCGGCGGGGCATTTAATATGAAATAAACATAATTTTTAAGGAGGGTATTTATAATGCCTAAGTCCCAATTTATCGACCCGAGCGTTATGCGGGCTCCCGGCTTCGTACATTTTGAAGACATTCCGGTAAACCGTTATAACAAGACCATCGCCGAGGAAAAGGCCAACTACTCAACCGAGGATTTCCTGCGTATCTATCACGATATGGCTGTTATCCGCGAGTTTGAGACCATGATCAACCTCATCAAAACCACAAGTGAATACAACGGCATACATTACAGCCATCCCGGCCCCGCTCACCTCGGCATCGGCCAGGAGGCGGCTGCGGTAGGTCAGGCTTATCTTCTTGACAAAAACGATTTTATTTTCGGTTCTCACCGCTCCCATGCCGACATTCTGGCAAAAGGGCTTTCCTGCATTGAAAAGCTCAGCGACGAAGAGCTGATGAACATCATGAAGTCCACCTGGGACGGCGCTACCCTTCGCGTTGTGGAGAACAACGGCAAATTTGAATCCGTTAAGGAAATGGCGCGCGCCTTCTTCCTCTACGGCGTTGTAGCCGAGCTGTTTGCCCGTGAAACCGGCTTCTCCAAGGGTCTGGGCGGCTCCATGCACGCCTTCTTCCTGCCCTTCGGCATTTATCCCAACAACGCAATAGTGGGCGGCAGCGCAGGTATTGCCGCCGGCGCCGCTCTTTATAAAAGAGTAAACTGCAAGGAAGGCCTTGTTATTGCAAATATCGGCGATGCTTCCCTTGGCTGCGGCCCTGTTTGGGAGGCTATGAACTTCTCCGCGATGGATCAGTACACCCAGCTGTGGGACGAGGCTCACAAAGGCGGACTGCCCATCATCTTTAACATTTTCAACAACCAGTACGGCATGGGCGGACAGACCAACGGCGAAACCATGGCATACAATATCCTTGCAAGAATGGGCGCGGGCGTTACCCCCAGCCAGATGCACGCAGAGCGCGTAGACGGCTACAATCCGCTTGCCGTAATTGAAGCCTACAAGCGCAAGAAGCAGCTTATCGAGGACCGTCAGGGACCGGTGCTGCTGGATGTGCTCACCTACCGTTATTCCGGACACTCCCCCAGCGATGCTTCCTCCTACCGCACAAAGGAAGAGGTTGCCGCATGGCAGGCTATCGATCCGATGATCACCTATCGCGCCGCGCTTGTTGATGCAGGCGTTGCAAAGGATGAGAAATTCGACGAGATTTATGCCGATATCGTAAAGGTGATGACCCATACCGTAAAAATTGCCACCGATCCCGCCATTTCTCCCTATATGGATCTCAACGGCTGCCCCGATGCCATTGCCGACATTATGTTCTCCAATGAGCACATTGTTTCCATGGAGCCCGACCGCGCACCCGATGTGCTTATCCCCATGGCTGAGGATCCCCGTGTGCAGAAGATTGCACGCAAGGAGCGCTTCGGCTTTGACAAGGACGGCAAGCCGGTTTCCAAAAACAAGGTATATCAGTACAGAGACGGTATTTTTGAGGCTTTAATCAACAAGTTCTATGAGGATCCCACTCTGGTTGCATACGGCGAAGAAAACCGCGATTGGGGCGGCGCGTTTGCGGTTTACGGCGGTCTTACCGAGGCTATCCCCTATCACCGCCTGTTCAATGCTCCTATTTCCGAGGCAGCCATTGTGGCCTCTGCCGTGGGCTACGGCATGTGCGGCGGCCGCTCCGTAGTTGAGCTTATGTACTGCGACTTCATCGGCCGTGCCGGCGACGAGGTGTTCAACCAAATGGCCAAGTGGCAGGCAATGACTGCCGGCGCCCTCAAGCTGCCCATGGTGCTGCGCGTTTCCGTAGGCTCCAAATACGGCGCACAGCATTCTCAGGACTGGTCCGCCATGGTTGCTCATATCCCGGGCCTTAAGGTCTGCTTCCCGGCTACCCCCTATGATGCCAAGGGTCTTATGACCACCGCTCTCAACGGCACCGACCCGGTTGTATTCTTCGAGAGCCAGCGCATCTACGATTTCGGCGAGCAGTTCCATGAGGGCGGCGTACCTGCCGAAAGCTATGAGATTCCCTTCGGCGAGCCCGATATCAAGCGCGCCGGTACCGATGTTACCATCATTACCATCGGTGCAGTGCTCTATCGTGCTATGGATGCCGCAAAGCAGCTTCAGGAGAAATACGGCATTTCCGCCGAGATCATCGACGCACGCAGCATCGTTCCCTTCAACTATGAAAAGGTGCTGGAGTCCGTTAAGAAGACCGGCAAGCTGGTAGTAGTGGGCGATGCCTGCGACCGCGGCTCCATCATGAAGGAAATTGCCGAGAATGTAAGCGAGATGGCCTTTGATTATCTTGATGCACCCGCCGTTGTTGTGGGCGCACGCAACTGGATCACCCCTGCTTACGAGCTGGATAACTACTTCTTCCCGCAGGCTTCCTGGATCATCGATGCCATTCATGAGAAGATCATGCCGATACCGGGCTATGTTGCCACCACGAACTTCACCACTCAGGAGAAGATTCGCAACAACAAGAAGGGCGTCTGAGCATCAGCCTCTTAGGCTTTAACCTGTCAGGTATTAAATCACCCGGCTTATTTATGCCGGGTGATTTTTTATACCGCCTGTTATACTGCCTGTTACCCGTGCCTTTATACATAAATCGGCCGAATGATTTTCGTTTGCCTTTTAGTGCTTGCCGATATGCAACGGCCGCATATTTTTCCCGCCGCGCCGGGCCTCCGCCGTCGGCCCCGTGTGCGTTTTGCCTTTTGTCAAAACGCACTTTCGTTCTCGGCCGCCAAGCGGCCTTCACTGCGGGCGCGGCTTTACAGCGCCGCCGTACTGCAAAAAAGCGTCTGTCAGTATGTCTTCACTTTTTTCTCAGCCGGCAACAGGCGCAAGCTCCAGCATTACAAGCGTGGTTTTGCCCGGATATACCATCACATTATGCTTCAGGGCGCGCACATAGCCCTCCGCACTTATTCGTACCCACAATCCGTCTGCCGACGGCTCTGTGCCGCCTTCCTCCCATCCGTGCTCCACAGACAGGTCGGTAAGCAGCCTTCCGCCGTTTTCGGCGGTTGCCGCAACACACAGTTCTCCCACCTCATCCCCTATGCGTATGTATTGTCTTATTCCGTAAAATCTCAAATGCCTTCTCTCCCTTCAGGGTGTTTTGCCCGTTCCCGCTTCAGTTACGATATTATGCGTTAATACCGCCCGCTGTTCCGAAAAAAGTCATTGTTAAATATACACAAAATGGTGTATAATAAAGAAGAATGGCGACAGGAGTGTATACAGGCTTTTCGCCGCCTTAATTAAGGAGGTCATTATGCTTTTTAATAAGAAAAACAAAAAAAACAGCGTGGAAAAAAACGATACCATAGGCGAGGTAATCAATCTTGACAGCTCGCTTGCCGCCGTGTTTGCCGGCTTCGGGATGTTCTGCGTAGGCTGCCCCAGTGCACAGGCCGAAACGGTAGAGGAGGCCTGCGCCGTGCATGACATCGACGCCGATGCTCTTGTTGCCGAGCTTAACAAGCATCTTGCCGCTAAGGAACAGGCATAAAACGGCTGACACCGATTTTTGCAAATCATATCAACCGGCCCCGTGCCGTGAAAGGATACAATAATGCTGGATATTAAATTTCTCCGCGAGAATCCGGAGCTTGTAAAAAAGAACATTGAAAATAAGTTTCAATTTAGCAAGCTTCCGCTTGTGGACAAGGTTATTGAGCTGGATAAGCAAAACCGTGCCGCAATTGCCGAGGCCGACACCCTTCGCGGCAACCGCAACCGTCTGTCCAAGCAGATAGGTGCGCTTATGGCAAAAGGTCAGCGTCAGGAGGCGGAAGAGGTTAAGCAGCTTGTGGCTGCCGACAGCGCCCGCCTTGCCGAGCTTGAGGTGCTTGAGCACAAGTATGAAGAGGAAATACGCTCTATAATGCTTGTCATACCAAATATTATCGATCCGAGCGTTCCGATAGGAAAGGACGATTCCTGCAATGTGGAGCTGGAGCGCTTCGGCGAGCCTTTTGTTCCTGATTTTGAAATTCCCTATCATGCTCAGATCATGGAGAGCCTCGGCGGGCTTGACCTTGACAGCGCACGCCGCGTGGCCGGCAACGGTTTTTATTATCTGCTTGGCGATGTTGCCCGTCTGCACTCCGCCGTGCTTTCCTATGCGCGCGATTTTATGATAGACCGCGGCTTTACCTACTGCATTCCCCCTTACATGATACGCTCCGATGTTGTTACCGGCGTTATGTCCTTTGCCGAAATGGACGCCATGATGTATAAAATCGAAGGCGAGGATCTTTATCTTATCGGCACAAGCGAACATTCCATGATAGGCCGCTTTATTGATACCATAATCCCCGACGAACAGCTGCCTCTTACCCTCACCAGCTATTCCCCCTGCTTCCGCAAGGAAAAGGGCGCACACGGTCTGGAGGAGCGCGGCGTATACCGTATCCATCAGTTTGAAAAGCAGGAAATGATCGTGCTTTGCCGTCCCGAGGACAGCATGGAATGGTATAACAAGCTTTGGCGCAATACGGTCGACCTTTTCCGCAGCATGGACATTCCGGTGCGTACACTGGAGTGCTGCTCCGGCGACCTTGCCGACCTTAAGGTCAAATCGGTAGATGTTGAGGCCTGGTCCCCCCGTCAAAAGAAATACTTCGAAGTGGGCTCCTGCTCCAATCTGGGCGATGCGCAGGCTCGCAGGCTTAAGATTCGTGCAAACGGCGAAAACGGCAAATTCCTTGTACATACCTTGAACAACACGGTTGCCGCTCCTCCCCGTATGCTTATAGCACTGCTTGAGAACAATCTTGAAGCCGACGGCAGCGTACGCGTACCGGCCTCCCTGCGTCCGTATATGGGCGGCAAGGAAAAGCTGGTGCCCAAAAAATAAGACACTCTCAGTTTACTTCGAAACGGCTTTTGAAAAAATATTAGGCACCCTTTCGGGTGCCTAATTTCATTTTTTCCTTTACCTTTAGCATTACGCTGCGGTACACATTGCGTTTACCTTCATATAGTCCGATATTGATTTCCCGTGTCCCTGCTCCTGCCTTTGTATTGCGCCCAGTATATTGCGCACACCGGCATCTCCGAATTCAAACACCCTTGTATCATACTCTCTTGATGCGTATTTTTCCGCGGCCAGCAGATCAGTACACAAAAACGCATCCTCCAGCTTCTGTTGTGTTTCGCTGCCGTTATAAACAGCCGTAAAGGCCGTTTCTCCGCCTCCTGCCTGCACTTGCGGCAGGGTACCCGAAAGAATGGAATTTATCATCTCAAGATGCTTCTGCTCCGCCTGCGAAAGGGAAGAAAACAGGTTCTTAAGCTGCGGATCGAACGCCGCCCGTGAAGCGTTAAGATATTTTTTTGCGCAGGTTTTTTCCTGCACCGCAAGCTCCTTGAGCAAGCTTTTTTCTTTATCGGTCAGTATCATTATATCGCCCCCGCTTTTATTTATCATGGGTAATTATCCCCGCAGACATTCGTTTTTATTCAGCATCTGCCCCGTTTTTTATTTATGTACGGAATAATTCCGTGCCGCAGATCCGGGGCGACCGCGGGCGACTGCTTCGCCCCGCCGCGACCGCCCCCTGTATCCGCTGCCGTATAAAAAGGCGGACGCAAACCGCGTCCGCCC
>OOIG01001349.1_pt1 | contig 18366 bp, 11 predicted proteins | sample 1692091 | NCBI WGS metagenome assembly OOIG01 (sample SAMN06348188, study PRJEB24527) | human gut metagenome | biome: human gut; feature: ankylosing spondylitis patient; material: feces | host: Homo sapiens | place: China | collected 2015-10 | reverse complement strand
CAGCGCGGTCAATCGACGTTGCCCCCTTTTCTTTTGGCGAAAAATGGAGTACAATATTAGAATCCGGAATCATGGGGATGACTAGATTAGGAATAGGGGCGAAGGGATGCAGCTTGACATTCGCGGAACGACGGTCGATGTGACGGTAAGCGGAGAAAAGGGGCGCGGCGTATTGCTGCTGCACGGATTCATGTGTTCGGCGCAGATGATGAGCAGCGTGCAGGAAGCGCTTTGCGGCAGGATGCGCGTGGCGGCAATCGATTTTCCCGGCCACGGCAAAAACGGCAAGAGCGCGCCGCCGCCGAAACCCTGGGGCGTGCCGGACTATATGGAGATGACCGCCGAGGTGATTCGGCGGCTGAATCTCGCGCCTTGCGACATCGTGGCCCATTCCTTCGGCGCGCGGGTGGCGATCCTGCTGGCGGCGACATACCCTGAGCTTGTGGGGCGGATGATTCTGACCGGGGCGGCGGGCATTAAAAAGCCGCAGACCGGCGGGGCGACGATGAAGCAGCGGGTCTATAAAGGGCTGCGCGGCGCGGTGAACCTGATGGATAAAACGCGCCTGTTCGGCGATCTGCCGGAGCAGGATCTCCTCCGCGTAGCCGCAGGCACGCCGGACGGAGCCCTCCTCAAAGGGGTTGGACAGCTTCGCATAGCGCAGCGTCTCCAGATAGCTGCGGCTGCCGCCAGCCTTGCAGAGCTTGAGATAGTCCTGCCACGCGGCTTCCTTGTCCTCGGCGTACTTCTTCTTGAACTCCATGGCGCCCATGGTGGTGAGGGTGTAGTTGATGTAGTAGAAGGGGTAGAGGTAGATGTGCAGCTTGTGGTACCAGTAGCCGCCGCGCTCCATGAAGGGATCGTTCTCGTAGCGGCGCCACGGCATGTACTTCTCCTCCAGCAGGTGCCACTGATACGTCCGCTCCTTGGGCGTCAGCTCGGGATGCGCGTAGCAGATGTGCTGAAACTCGTCCACAGCCACGCCGAAGGGCACGAAAGTCAACGCCTCCTGCAGGTGCGCGAAGCGGAACTTGTCCGCCTGGTCGCCGAAGAACCACTCGGCGTAGGGGTAGGCGAACTGCTCCATGGACATCGAGTGGATCTCCGCGATATCCGTAGATTCGCTGTAATAGTCCGAAATAGGCTGGCTGCGCATGGCCATATAGCCCGCGAAGGCGTGGCCCAGCTCGTGGGTCAGTACCTGCATGTCAAAAATGGTGTGGTTGAAGCAGGAGAACACGAAGGGCGCCTTCAGGCTGGGCAGGCTGGTCATGTAGCCCGTGGACGCCTTGCCCGGCTTATTCTGTAAGTCCATCAGCTCGTGGTCGATCATGAAGTCGATGAATTCGCCTGTCTCCGGGCTGATCTCGTGATACATCTTCTGGGTGGTCTTGACCATGAAGGCGTCGTCGCCCGCAGGCTCGGCGTTGCCGTCCGGGAACACCATCTTCTCATCGTGGCACATGACATGGTCGATGCCGAGACGTCTGGCCTGCGCGTCATACAGCTTCCGGCACAGCGGCACCAGGACGGTGCGCACCTGCTCGCGGAAGGACGCCACCTCCTTTTCGCCATAGTCCGTGCGGCTCTGCTCCAGATAGCCCACGGGGATGTAGTTCTCGTAGCCCAGATTTTTGCCCATCTGGTTGCGGATGCGGATCAGCTCGTCCCATATCTCCTCCAGCCGCGGCTCGTTACTCTCGTAGAACTTGGAGTACGCCTTGACGGCGGCGGCGCGCACGGCCCGGTCGGGATGCTCGAAGTATTTCTGCACGCCGTAGAGGTTCAGGGTCTTGCCGTCGAAGGGGATCTCCGCCGTGGCCATGATCTTCTGGTACTCGTTGGTCAGGCGGCTCTCCTGCTGGCGCAGCGGGATGTTGGCCTCGCAGAACAGCTTCTTCTGCAGGTCGATGGACACGAAATACTGCTTGCCGAACTCCTGCTCGATGTCGGAGCGGAAGGGGCTGGCGGCGATGGCCTCGCTGAGCGCCACCTCAGCCGCGCCCAGAGTGGGCAGGGTATCCTGCAGATAGGCGATCTCCGTCTCGTAAAATTCATCCCTGGTGTCCAGCGTATGGCGGATGTGCGCCACGGAATACATGGTGAGCAGCCGGCAGTTCTCCCGGTCGATCTCAAAGAGCAGGCCGCGCAGAGCCTCATAGCTCTCCGCCTGCTGGACGGCAGCCTTCCATTGGGTCAGTCTCTGGCTGCGCGTCTCCAGATCGGGGCGCTTGTACTCCAGTGTTGAAAACTTGAAGTTTTCCATCGCGTTTGTCCTCCTTAAATAATTGATAGCGCGGAACAGGCTTGCCGCGTGTATTCCTGTCCGGATTATACCACCCTACCCCGCCGTTTGCAATCACCGGCCGCGCCGCAGGCGAAAAAGCTAACCTTTGTGGAGTAGTCTTTTTCTTTCCGGCACGGTACAATATGGACACAACAGGCAGAAAGGAGGACGTACCATTGAACCGCAGATATCTCACAGCCGTTACGCCCCTGCCCAGTCATATCCTGCAGGTGGATTTCGTGTCCGGCAGCCGCCTCCTGCTGGACATGACGCCCCATCTGGACAAGATCCGCTTCCGCCCGCTGGCGGATGTGCAAGTGTGGAACAGTGCCGTCACCAACGGCATCTTCGTCCGCTTCGGCGACGTGGAGCTGAGCCACGACGAGATACTGTCCATGGCGGAGCAGGAGCCCTGACACGCTTCATCCGGAAACAAGGAGGAAACCTATGAAAAAGCTTTTTGCTTTATGGCTGACCCTGCTGCTGAGCCTGAGTCTGACGGCCTGCGGCGGCAGCGGCAGTACCGACCCCGACGATGTGGCCGGGGACGACTGGCGCGTTACCGGCGTCGTCCGGGACACCGGCACCATCACCCGCAACGGCGGGGACGTGGACGTGCTGGTGTGCATCAACGCGGACAGCGCCGACTTCTACTATGACGACGCAACGCCGGTCATGTATGACTACGCGGCCTACCCCATCGCGCTGCAGTGCGACCCGTGGGAGGCGTTCCGGAGCATCGACTTCGCCGACCGGAACGGCGACGGCAACAGCGACGTGGCGCTGCTGTTCGAGCTGGACGGCGCGCAGGCGCTGATGGTCTGGTACTGGGATAAGGACAGCGAGCAGCTGGTGTTCCAGCCGGAGGAGTCCCAGATCGACGGCTATACCGATGACGAGCCAGTCCCCGAGGGGCTGGACGGCGCGTGGTACATGGATGGCGACGAGGACGCCGAGACGGTCATCGGCATCGGCGTGGCCGACGACTGGATCCTGTACGACAACTCGGACGGCACGCTGCGGGAGGTTGACAGCGGTACGCTCCGTCTGGTGGACGAGGCGCAGGGCCACTACGCCGCCGATTCCGAGGTGTTCTCCGATGTCAGCTACCGCGTGGCGCTGGCCGGAGACAACGCCTTTTACTGGGGCGTGGAGGGGGACTATCACCTCTTTGAGCGCCTGAACCGGTGGTAAGACACGAAAAGCGCCGCCGGACACCCTGCGGGGCGTCCGGCGCGGACAGATAAGGAGGACTGTATGGCAGAACAGAAAAACAACATGACGGACCGGCAGCTGGCCGAGGAGCTGCAGAAGGGCAAGCGGGGCGGCCTCGGCGGCAGGCTTCTGGAAATCCTGGGCGTGGTGGTCATCGCCGCCGGGGCGGTCTTCGGCGGCTCCGTTCCCGCGATCATCGCGGGCGCGCTGCTGGCCGGTATCGGCGAGTGGCTGCGGCGCAAGTCCACGGGCAAGGCCGACCGGCTGACCATGGACACCCTTGCCCCCGGCGTGGTGGGCGCCGTGATGGCAAACGTGGAGATGCCGCCCTCCTCCCCCCTGCTGCACAGGGGGGACACCAACATCCCCGTGCCCAGCCACGACTATTGCAGCGAAAGCGGGCGCATCCGGGGCGTCTATCAGGGGCTGACCACGGAGCTGTGCACCGTCCGGCTGACGGATGTCAGCGAGTTCCAGCGGGAGGAGACGAACCAGTGGGAGCGGAACGAGCGGGAGGTCTATGCCGGTCAGTGGGCGCTGTGCCGTCTGGAGCGGGAATTCCCGACGTGGCTGACCATCTGGCCCCGGGAGAGACTGGAAAAGCTGCTGAACGCCCGCACCATCAAGACGGAGAACGAGGACTTCAACAAGCGCTTCAACCTCAGCAGCGGCGACGCGCAGGAGGCGCTGCGCATCCTGAACCCCAGCCGCATGGAGCGGCTCATGGCGCTGGCGGAGACCTCCGGCAGATTCGCCCTGAACCTCAACACGGACGGCAAGCTGTACATCGCCGTACACAGCGGTCACGGCTTCTTCGAGGCCGGCAAGGGCCGGGAGACGCCGGAGCAGCTGCGCCAGCGCTTCGCCCGCGAGCTGAAGCTGTTCACGGACATCATCGACGTGTTCCGCCCCGTGTAAGGACGCCGCACAGACACAGTGCCCCGAAAAGCACCGGTTTCCCGGTGCTTTTCGGGGCATTTTCCGCGTATGGTCACAGGCGCACACCGCCCAGATAGACGGCGCGGCGCTCCAGCGCTTCGCCGCACACCACGAAGTCGGCGGGCAGGCCGTCGGCGATGGCCCCCGTCCCCCCGGCCCGCCCGATCTCCCGGGCGGGGATGGCGGTGGCGGACAGCACCGCGTCCTCCATGGGGATGCCGAAGGCCACGGCATTGCGCATGCAGTCGTACAAATTGGCGGCGCTTCCGGCGATGGTGCCATCGGCCAGACGGGCCACGCCGCCGGAGAGGAACACAGCCTGCCCGCCCAGCGTGTACTGCCCGTCCGGCATACCGCAGCAGCGCAGGGCATCGGAGATCAGGCAGATGCGGCCGGGAAACAGCTTGAAGGCCATCCGCACGGCGCTGGGGTGGACGTGGTGCCCGTCACAGATCAGCTCGGCGGTGACGCTCTCCCGCTCGGAGGCCGCGCCGATAGGGCCGGGATTCCGGTGGTGAATGCCGGGCATGGCGTTATAAAGGTGCGTCAGGTGGGCGGCGCCCGCGTCAAAAACGGCGGCAGCCTCCTCATAGGAGGCGTCGGTGTGGGCCACGGAGACGGTACATTTTTCCGATGCGCGGCGGGCGAACTCCACCGCACCGGGCAGCTCCGGGGCCACATCCGCGATCCGCAGCAGGCCCTCTGCCGCGTCGTAGAGCCGGGCAAAGGCGTCGTAGTCCGGCAGCCGGAGATAGGCGGCGTTCTGGGCGCCCTTTTTCCTCTCGGAGAAGAACGGGCCCTCCATCTGGATGCCCAGCAGCCGGGCACAGCGCGCCGGGGCGTTCCTGTGCAGGCGCACCGCCGCGCGGAACGCCGTTTCCAGCGTGTCGTAGGGCAGGGTCATGGAGGCGGGAGCGAAGGACGTGACGCCGTTTTGCGCCAGATAGGCGGCCATTTTCACAAGGCCGTCATCGTCGCCGTCGGAGAAGTCCGCGCCGGAGCCGCCGTGGGTGTGGACATCCACCAGACCGGGGATGACCCGCGCACCGCGCAGGTCGACGCACGTCTCCTCTGCCCCGCCGGACAACACATGGGCGAAGCGCCCGTCCTCCACGGAGAAGCCGCCGGGGACAAACCGCCCGTTCACAAAGATCAGACCGTTTTCAAACCGCATATCACACCTCCGGCAGGCCCCTCAGCGCGCCGCGCCGTCCCATGCGGCACGGTCGCAGATCAGCGTCACATCGGGGTGGAACTGCAGGATGGACGCGGGCACCCACGGCGTCACGGGGCCGAGAAACGCCTTGCGCAGGATGTCCGCTTTGTCCGCGCCGGTGACGATCATCAGCACCCTGCGGGCGGCCATCACCGTGCCCACGCCCATGGTGTAGGCCGCCGCGGGCACCTCCGCCTCGCTGGCGAAGAACCGGGCGTTGGCCTGCCGCGTGGACTCGGTCAGCGCCGCCTCGTGGGTGCGGACGGGAAAGTGATCGCAGGGCTCGTTGAAGCCGATGTGGCCGTCGTGGCCCAGTCCCAGCAGCTGCAGATCCACGCCGCCAAGCGCCTCGATGGTCTCCTCATAGGCCGTGCACATGGCGTCCACATCGCCGGTCAGGCCGTCGGGCACATAGGTGTTCTCCGGCCGGATGGAGATGTGATTGAACAGGTTCTCCTGCATGAAGCGGCGATAGCTCTGGGGATGGTCGGGAGCAAGGCCCTTGTACTCGTCCAGATTCACGGAGCGGACGCGGGAGAAGTCGATGAGTCCCGCCCTCTCCCGCGCGATCAGCTCCCGGTACAGCGGGACGGGGGAGGAGCCGGTGGCCAGTCCCAGCACACAGGCGGGCTTGGCACAGATCACCTCCTGAAAACGGTCGGCGGCCAGACGGGCGGCGTCCGCCGCCGTCTCGGCCTTGAGAAGGTTGAAATGCAGCATGGTGTGTCTCCTTTATTGAAGGCTGCGCGGCGGCACGGCGCGGCGCACGCACGTTTTCCCCATCATACACCACGGCGGCAAAAAACGCAACGCCCTCCCTGCCGGCGCGGCTGAAGGCCTTCAAGGCGGAGATCGAGGCCGGGTTTTACGAGTATCTCACCGGCGTACTGACGCAGGAGGAGGCCGCCGCCTTTGCCGCCATGCCGGACAGGCTGTATACCGCGTCCAAGGCAGAGAGCCGGGCGGGCTTCCCCCACTTTCAGAAGCCAGCGGGAGGTGAAGCGGATGAGGAAGCGTGACAAAGCGTTCCGCCCCGACCGGATCGGCGACTATTTCCGTGTGGAGTGGCTGCCGCCGGGTCTTGTGACCGTCTCCGGACTGGTCTACAACGTGGGGCAGCACCCCGGCGCCGTGGCCGCCATGGAGCGCACCAGCTTCTACGACGCGGTCTATTCGCCGGTGCTGCTTCTGGATGAGATCACCGCCGATCTGGACGCGGAGACGGAGTCCCGCGTGCCGGAAGCGCTGCGCCATGCGTCCCGCGGGCGCACCGTCCTCTCCATCTCCCGCCGCGTATACGAAAGTCTCGGCGGCAGGACGGTGGAGCTCCTACCGCAGTAAGGCAGAAAAGACATCCCGCGTCCGGCGCGGGATGTCTTTTTATGCATTGTCTCTCCGGATGTCCGCTCAGGGCATCTCCGGGTCGGCGGCAAGGCGCACGGTGAAGTCCTGCGCCATCGCACCCTCCGGCAGCAGCTTCGCCATGACCACCAGCCGCATGTTGCCGGTGTTCTCCATGTCGTACTTCCGGCAGCAGGTGGACAGCGTCAGGATGGTGTCCTCCTCACCGAGGGCCACGCCGTCAAACGCCAGCCAGTTCTTGGCCGACACCTGCGCCAGAAAGTCCGTCAGCTCCTGTCCGGCGGGATCGGGAGCAATGTAGTCGAAGGAGATGTCCGTGATGAAGCAGGCCGCGATCTGGAAGATCATGTCCTCGCCCTCCACGGAGAGGTAGATGTAGGGGTTCTCCCTGACAAAGTCCGCGTCCATGTACCGGTGGAGCTTAGTGAACTTTACGCCGTCCGGGTCGCAGTTGCTGGCGGAGTGGCCGAAGATGACGGTGTTTTTGTCCAGCTGGCTCCGGCTGCCCAGATGATCGTCGCAGTGGGCGTAGTAGCAGCCCCACTCGCTGAAGTTCCCATTCTCGTCCTTCTGCAGGTAGTAGCCGTTGTCCGCCGCCTGCATCACGGGATCGTCCACCTCCACGCCGGGTATGTACAGCCACGCGGCGGTGTCGGGATTTTTCTCCTTTGCATCCGCCAGCTGCGCCTGCCGGTCGGCAGTGGGGATGGCCTCGCCGGTGGTCTGCTGCGGCTCCGTCACCTCCGGCGCGGCAGGAGCTGCCTCCTGCCGTCCGCAGGCGGCTGTGCCCAGCAGCAGAACGGCGATCAGGGTTCCGGTCAGAAACCGTTTGATCTTGCTCATAGCGTTATCTCCCGCAGCCCACGGTACGCTGCCCCATGTCCACGCCGGTCTGGGGGTTGCCGTTGGCCTTCATAAAGATGACCTCGATGGTGTGTCCCTCCGTGATGCCGCGGAACGTGTAGGACGTCACCGCGCCCACGCTCTGGCCGTCGATCAGCACCTTGGCCACCGCGTAGCCCTTGTCCGGGGTGATGGTGAAGGTCTGGTCGCCGCCGATGGGGACATTGGCCCAGCCGGAGGGGGAGACGGAGCCGTTCCCGCGCACCGTGACCATGATGGTGCGGTAGTTGTGGCTGTTGCCGTGGCCGGTATCATCCTCCGCCGGACTGTACAGCACGATTTCACCGCTGATGGCGGTATAGTTCCCGTCGGCAGGCGTGAACCGCCATTTGTAGGACTTGCCGGCCTCGATCACGGTGTCGTCCGGCAGCACATTGCCGTCCTTATCGACCCACTCCAGCGTGCCGTCCTTCAGGGAGAGACTGCCGCCTTCAATAGTCAGCGCCGCGTCCCTCAGGGTCTTGCCCCGGCCTGTGACCGGCGTGTAGCCGGGCACACCGGTGGGCGTCGCCTTGGTGATGGTGACGGTCACGGCCGCGCTGGTGACATCGTTGTAGGCATCGTCCCCGGCCTTGGTGGCCGTGACGGTGACGGCGCCCACCTGAACGGGCGTCAGCACGCCGTTGGCGTCGATGGTGGCCTTGCCGGTGCCGTCGGTGACGGCGTAGGTCACGGCGCCGGCACCGCTGCCGCCGGAGGTGCCCAGCTGCAGCGTCTCGCCGTAGACCACGGTGGTGCCGCCGGTGACGCGCAGCGCCGCCTGCTCGTCTCTGGGCAGCAGGGTGATGACCACGTTGACCGCCGCATCCTCATATCTGGCGGAGGAGATGGTCACAGGCAGGGTCACGGAATCGCCCGCCTTGCCCGCGCCGGTCAGCGTGTAGGTCACAACGCCTTCGGCGTCCACGGCAGCCCCGGAGACGATGCCTGTCTCGCCGGCCGCCGCGCCCAGAGTATAGCCCTCCGCACCGGGCACCAGACCCGACACATCCACGGTCTGCTCACCGGTCAGCGTGTACTTGCAGCTGAAGGGGATATCCGCCAGCACGGGGGCGGCGGCCTTGCGGATGGTCAGCGTACCAGAGACGCAGGCCACGTCGTAATTCGCCTGCGCCGCGGCAGCATGGATGGCATAGCTGCCCATCCTGCCGGTGTCGGGCGTCTCGCCGTAGGTCAGCGTGACCCCCGTCAGCACGTCCGCACCCAGCAGACCCTCGACTCTGTAGTCCGTGCCCTCCGCCGGGTCGGAGAGATCGGGCGCGCTCTGGCCCACGAGGATCTCCTTATCCAGCGCCGTCACGGTCAGCGCCGCCGGGCCGATGCTGAAGGTGTAGGTCTTCTCCTCCGTCGTGCCGTCCGCCCACTCGGTGTTGGCGGTGTCGTTCAGCGAAACGAGGACGGTGTAGTCTCCCACATTCGTCTGCACGGTGTTGTCCGAAACAGTGTAATCCGGAGACGCCGCCAGCGCGTAGGTCTGCTCGTCCGCCGTGTAGGTAAACACGGTGGTGTCCGCTGCGGGCGGTGTGATCTGCTTCTTGCTGATGGTAAAGTCCGCCGAGCCGCTCCAGATGGTATCGATGCTCTCGTAGCGGATCGTCACGGTGTAGTCGCCCGCATCCGTCGGGGCGGTAGCGCCGTAGCTTGTCGCGCCGTCGCGGGAGGTATACGTGATGTCAGGGCCGCTCACCGTGCCGCCGGGTGCCCCATAGACGGGCTGACTGGGGGTGCTGCCGTACGTCCAGCCCTCGATGCTGACGCTCAGCGCCTGCTGCGTCTTGGCCTTGACCTTGACGCGCACGCGGATGGTCGCATCGTCATAATTCTCGGACCTGAGCGTGACCTTGAGAACGCCGAGGTCTGTCCCAACATCTGCGGTAAAGGCTTTGGCGTTCAGATAGATCGTCCCATTCCAGTCATCCGGCCCGGGGATCATGTAGCTGGCGTTGTTATAGAGCAGATCCGAGAGCTCCTCCGCTTCCAGATACGGACTGTTCCTATCATGGATATAGTCGGAGAGTGCCGGCGCGCCTGCGGGCCAATCCTTCGTAAGGTCGATGGGGTATATTGTCTTGGCGTTGCTGTAGATCTCCAGCGTCTGCTCCGGGATGACCGGGGCAGCCGCCTTGGTGATAGTACCGGTAACGCCGGTGACGGTGCCGCCGCCCGCCAGCGTGTAGTTGCGCGCCGTTTCGGTGTCCTTCAGCGTAACGGTCACGGTAACGTTGTTGTCCTCGCCCATGGTCGTGCGGGTGAAGGCAGCGGTCACGTCATAGTCCACGCCCTGTACCAGCGTCTCGCCGCTGACCAGTCCCGACTTGTTATTGCCCGCCACACCGGTGAACGTCACGCGCACGTCGGCGGTATCGCTGCCGTGGCGCTTGCTGACGCTGTCCACGGTAAAGGCGATCGGGCGCTGGTCGATCCTTGCCGCGAACGGCTTGGTCAGACCCGCGGCGATCTGATAGTTGCTCGCCTTGCCGGGAACACCCGGGATCTCGCACAGCTCGCCGTCCGTCGTAAAGACGAGCGTGGTGCCGCCCGCGTTCGCGCCGGCAAACTCTGCCGAGCCGCTGATGATCAGGTTTTCATCCGTACCGACCAGCGCGGCCTTCTTGACGCCGAGCCCGGTCAGATCGATCCCGGTGCCGCCGTCATAGGTCTTATTGGGGATGATGCCGCTCGGGCCGTACTCGCCGATGTCCTCCGCCGTCAGGGTCTTGGGCGCGACGGTGAACGACCTTGTGCCGGTGTGGACGGTGTCCTCCGTCTCATAGCGCACCGTTACGGTGTACGCGCCCGCGTCAGTCGTTTTGGCGGGGGTGAACTCTGCGCCGTTCGCATCCTTGTAGGTGAAGGTCGGCGCCGCGCCCGCCGGGAGGTTTGCAACGCTGGGCTGGTTCGGGGTCTGCCCGTAGCTCCAGCCCTCCATCGTGATGTCGGCCTCCGGCAGGTCGGCCACCGTCTTGTCCTTTGTCTGGACATATAGAAGCAGCTTAAGATCCTCGTAGTTGTCGCTCTTGACCGTGGCGGTGTACGAGAGGATCAGGGTGTCCGGCCTGCTGCTTATCCGGCCGGTGTTGAACGTCAGAACGCTGCCATTAAAGCCGATACCGCTGACCACGTTCGCGTTCAAGTTGGTTTTCCCTGTATAGCTGCAGGTGCCGTATGTCAGGCCGTCCGCCAGCGCGGGCAGCGCCTGCGAGAAATCGTAGGTGTGCGTCTTTGCCACATTGTTGTAGACGTACATGGTCAGGTTTACCTGATTGACCTTGCCCTTGCCGACGCTGTAGGTGAGCGTCCGCTTGGCGGCGTCAGCCGGCAGCGTATACTCCGGGCGATCCAGCGCCGTCGCGGTCACGCTGTGGGTGCCGACGCTCAGATCGTCGCCGCCGGTCACGGTCACGCTGACCCTATCGTTCCCGACCGCGTTGGTCACCCGCAGGGTCACATTGCCCTTGCCGTCGCCGTACCGCCGGTCAGCGGCGTTTACCGGCTCCAGCTCCACCTCCCGCGGGTCGATGTGCCACCGGAATGGCACCGTCCCCTCATAGTTGCCCTGCAGGGCGATCCGCGCATTGTACCCCTCCTCCTCGAAGTCTGACGCGGAGGTCGTGCCGAAGACCACATAGTCCGTCCCCGGCGTCAGGGTCTTGCCGTCCACGGTCACCACAAGGAAATCCGCCACGTTCTTCTGCGTGCCGTCGTAGGTCGTGTGGGTATGGGAGAAGGTCACATCCCCGGCGCTCACGGTCTTGCGCCCGATGGTATAGTCCACCGTGGCTTCCACGCCGCCGATGGTAAGGACGGCGGTGTAGCTGCCCGCGTCCGTGGGGGCCTCAATAGTCTCCGTGCCCTTTCTGTAGCTGACGGCGTTCGCGGGATACTCCGGCAGCCAGTTGGTATTCTCGATCTGCACAGAGTGGTCTTTGCCGTCGCCGTAAACGGTGTGCTCCGGCGCCTTGATGGTCACGCTGCCGCCGTTCCATCTGCATTCTTCGCAAGTGGCGCTGATGGTGTCCTTCGTGCCGGACTTCAGCGCATACCGCCAGGTATGCTCGTGCGCGCTGAGGTAGACGGTATCGTTCTCTTTGGTGATCTTGTAGTCCGCTTCTTCCGCGTCCGGGGTGAAGATCGCGGTGTAGTGGGACTCCTCATTCGTCGCGTTGGTGGCGATTTTGACCGGTCTGCCGGGATCGGGCCAGTCCTCTGTGCTGACGCCGATGTGTGCGTCCGCATTCAGACCGTCCGTGCCGATGGTGACGGTTTTGCCGCTGTACAGATAGAGGTTTTCGGGCTTACCCCTGCTGCCCTGCACATACAAGCCGTTCGCGCTGTCCAGCGTGCCCTTCTGCCAGTTATTCGTGATCTGTACGCTGCCGGAAACGGTCATCGTGCCGCTGCCGGTCAATTCCACGCCGCCGCCCCGGATGGCGTTGTTGCCGGTGATGCTGCCGCCGCTCATGGTGAAGCTGCCGTCATCGAACACAAACACGCCGCCACCGCCGCTCCAGTCGGGGCTTTCGTTTGTGGTGGTGTTGCCGGTGATGCTGCCGCCGCTCATGGTAAAGCTGCCGTCGTTCGCATCCACGCCGCCGCCGTAGCCGTCGGCGGTATTGCGGGAGATGACCGCGCTGCCGCTCATGTTGAACGTGCCCTTGTCGAGACGCACGCCGCCGCCGTCTTTGCTGGCGCTATTGCCGGTGACCTTGCCGCCGGACATGGTGAACGTGCCGTTCTTGACATACACACCACCGCCGTATTTGGCGGCATTGGCGTCAGCAGCCGTGCTGCCGCCGATGGTGCCGCCCTTCACGGTGAAGGCCGTGCTGCCGTTCGCATACACGCCGCCGCCGTTTTTGGCGGTAGCCTTGTTGCCGGCGATGGTGCCGTCGTTCATGGTGAACGTGCCGGAAAACGCATACACGCCGCCGCCGTTGTTGGCCGCGGTGTTGCCGGTGATGCTGCCGCCGTTCATGGTGACCTCGGGTGCACTGTTCATGTACACGCCGCCGCCATTACCGTTGGTGGCCGTATTTTCGGAGATCACCGCATTGCCGGACATGATGAACTCGTTCAGGGCATAGACGGTGTCGCTGCCGTTCATAAACACACCGCCGCCGCCCAGGCTGCTGGCGGTCTTGTTCCTGGTGATAACGGCGCTGCCGGACATTTCGAATCTGCCGCCGCCGATGTAGACGCCGCCGCCACCGCCGTTGGTGGCTTCGTTGTTGGTGATGATGCCGCCGAGCATGGTGAACGTGCTGTACGGATCGCTCACACGCACGCCGCCGCCGTAGTTGATGCTGCCGCTGTCGCTCACCTTGTTGCCGCTGATCTCACCGCCGTACATGGTGAAGACGGCCGTTTCCGACAGGCTCGCGTCCGCCGCGCTTGTGATGCTCACGCCGCGGCCGTCGACTCCGGCTGCGTGGGTGATCTTACCGTAGGGCTTGGTGTCATCGCCGCCCCGGCAGTCGGTCAGGGTGAAGCTGCCGGTGACGCTGATCACTTCGCCCTCAGCCTTCATCGTGAGGCTGTACCCGTTCAGGCAGAGATAGAGCGTGTAGCCTTTCTCCACAGTCAGGGTGGTATCCCGCTCCGCATCGCCCGTCAGATAGACATAGGCGGTGTTGTTGGCATCGTACACGATGTCGCTCACGCCGTCCCATGCCGTCCAGTCTGCGTCAGCGTGGGTGCCGCCGGTGTGCCCGCACGTCTCGCCGCAGATGGGGTGCCTGTGGGGCTGACCGTTGTAGAGGTTGACGTTGTCGCCCTCCTGCAGGGTGCAGTAGGCGCCGCCCGCATCGCTGAAGATATTGCCGTCGGTATAGCCGTTTTCCGCGCCGTTGGCGACGGTGACGTAGCTGCCGGTGGTGATCGTATCGGCGGTGGTCACGCCGATGCTGGCTTTTTCGCCCAGACCGTCCGCGCCGATCTCGATGGTCTTGCCGCTCACCAGATAGACGTTTTCATCTTTGCCGGCCGTATTGCTGTTTCCGGTGATGGCCGCATCGCCGGAGACGGTGAGCCCGGTGTTCCCATTTACCGCCGTATACACGCCGCCGCCGTTTTTGGCGGTGTTGCCGGTGATCTCGCCGCCCTTCATGACGAATTCGCCCATGCGGGCCAGATACACACCGCCGCCGCCGCAGCGGGTGTCCGCGCTGTTCCCGGTGATGCTGCCGCCGTACATGGTAAACGTGCCGAACAGGTTGTGCACACCGCCGCCGCCATCACCGTTTGTGGCAGCGTTGTTGGTGATGCTGCCGCCGTACATGTTGAATTTGGCGTAGCTGTATTCCGAAGCAAGCGACACACCGCCGCCCGTGTCGGCGCGGTTTCCGGTGATGCTGCCGCCGTACATATTGAACGTGCTGCGGTAGCCGAGGGATACGCCATGACCTGTGTACTTTAAGCCGCTGGCGGTCGTTCCGTGGGTGAGCTTGCCGGACTGCGCGTCCGAGCAGTCGCAGAGGGAGAGGGTCGCGTTGTCTCCGACCTTGATGACGGATTTGCCGGTCTTATTTTTCGTAAGGCTGTGCCCGCTCAGGCAGAGATAGAGCGTGTAGCCGTTTGCGATCTCAAGGGCGGAATCCCGCTCCGCATTGTCCCGCAGATAGACATAGGCGGTGTTGTTGGCATCGTATGTGATGTCGCTCACGCCGTCCCATGCCGTCCAGGTCACATCGGCGCACGCGCCCGTATGGCCGTTGATGTCCTTATGCGCCGCGCCGCAGATGGGATGCTCATGGGGCAGCTCGCCCTTGACCAGCACCAGCGTATTATCCTTTTGCCGCACGCTGTAACCCGTGCCTGCATCGGCGGAGAGCCGTTTCGCATCATCAGCTGTGATCGTATAGCCCTCCGCCGCTTCAGCAATGGTGGTATAACCGCCGTCCGTTGTGGGCAGCCTGCCCGCGTCCACGGTCACGCCGATGTCGGCGCCTATAGCCAAGCCGCCCTTGCCGATAAAGGTCCCGCCTTCTCCATAAACCTCATCCTTATTGAGGTAAGCATTGTTCACTGTGCCGTTCGTATCGCTGTTCCCCGTGATGACCGGTGCGCCGGACAAGGTAACGTTGGCGTTGATATCCGCATACACGCCGCCGCCATTGCAGCCGCTGCCTGCCGTGTTGCCGCTGATGCTGCCGCCGGTCATGGTGAAGGTGCCGCTCGCCGCATACACACCGCCGCCGTCATGGCCGGCACTGTTTCCGGTGATCGTGCCGCCGGTCATGGTAAAGCTGGTAGTACCGGCTTGCACATACACACCGCCGCCGTAGCCCGCAGTTTTGTTGCCGCTGATGCTGCCGCCGTGCATGGTGAAGCTGGCGTTGGCGCCAAGATGGACGCCCGCGCCAAATTTCATCGAAGCGTCGTCATATTCGTTACCGCTGATGCTGCCGCTGTAGAGCACAAAATTGGCTTTCCCAGCTCCGTTACCATTTTCGACCCACACGCCGCTGCCGGTATACCTGGCCGCACCGTTCATGCCGTGCGTGACAGTGCCTTTATTTTGGCAGTCGCAGAGCGTAAAGGTCACGCCTCCGTTCACGCAAATGGTACTATCATTATTACTATTCTTCACGTCCATGCTGATGCTATACCCGTTCAGGCACAATACCACGCCATCCTCGGGATACCACGTACTGGTCAGCGCCACAGGGCCGGTCAGGTAGTAGTAACCCGCCTTGGTGATGCCCTTCAGCTCCCCGGCATCATGGATCGCTGTCCAGCTTTCGCCAGCAGGCAGCTGGTGACTGCTCTCCTTGCAGCTCGCGTCGCCGCAGATGGGGTGGTCTGCGTGCTCTCCGCCCCGCTCTGCGGTCAGCGACACCTGCGACACCAGCGCCGCGCAGAGCGCCTCGTACCGGGTCGTATCCAGCTGTGCGTACTGCTCCTCCGTCAGCGCCGCCAGCGTCTCATCGAGGTTGGCCAGCTGCGCCGCGATCTCCTCGGCGTTATCTGCCGTCACCTCGTCCGGCAGGGCGTCGATGAGGGCCTGCGCGGCCCGCACCGCCTCCGCCGCCCGCTTGCCCTGCACGGCGGTGTCCTCACCGGTGGTGTAGACATCCGCTGCGCCTGTCTGCTGTGCCAGTGCCGCCGTGGGCAGCATGGTAAAGCAGAGCGCCAGCGCCATGAGCAGACTCAATACTCGTTTCTTCATGTGTGACCTCCTTCAAATCCTGTCTTCCGTTTCCTCGATCCCGCTGGGGACACGTTGGCGGGCATCCCCAAAAAGCCCGCCTGGTTTTGTCACATCTATACATCATATATCGTACACCGTGCACCCCCGCAGCGCAAGACTTTTTTTCACAGGAACTGACATTTTTCACGAAAATTTCAGGCGCCGTACGCCGCGAAAAAGGCGATGGCCGGGGGCTCCCGGCCATCGCCTTTCTGGTTAAATTTTCCAGCCCCCGGCCCGTCTCCGCTCTGCGATAAAGCGACGGCAGATGCCGTCCTGCGCCGGGATCCAGCCGGCGCACCGGACGGTCTTGCGCCGGCGGACGCGCGTGATGACGGTCTTTTCACGGGTCATGGCCTCGATGGCATCCATCAGCTTCTTCCCGTTCTCCGGGGCGATGTTGGCGGCGGCCTCGTCAAGAATGATGGGCGCTTTTTTCACAGCATGGCCGGGCCGTGATCTTTCCGGCATACAGAGAAAAAATTTCCGCTGTCCTCTCGCACAGCGGAATTTTTGCTGTTGATGCGCTGTTACAGGCTCTCGGCCCATGCCGCCAGCTCTTCCTTGCTGACGCCGCGCTTGAATACCTTGCCGTTCAGCAGCTTCGCGCCCCTGCAGCTGGGGGCCAGATGCTCGTTGGTCTTTCCCATGCCGCTGCCGCCGGAGGTGGCGAAGGGCACCACGGTCTTGCCGCTCAGGTCGATGCTCTCCAGAAACGTGTTGACGATGGTAGGGGCCACATACCACCAGATGGGGAAGCCCACATAGACGGTGTCGTAGTCCGCCGCGTTGGGCAGCTGCGCCGCCAGCGCCGGACGGGAGCCGGGCTCCTTCATCTCCACGGTGCTGCGGGATCTGGCGTTCGTCCAGTCCAGATCCGCCTTGGTGTAGGGCACCTTTGGGGCGATCTCAAACAGGTCTGCGCCCACGGCCTCCGCCAGCTTCCCGGCCACCTGCGCCGTCACGCCGGACGCGGAAAAATACGCTACCAGCTTCTTGCTCATAGGAATACCTCCGTTCTTTGCCTGATGTGTATAGTATATATCCCCCCGCGGGGCGCAAGTCAAGTCCGTTTTTCCTGACCTGCCGCCGGGAACGGATTGTGCCGGGCGCGAAAGTATGGTACAATGGCCGCAAAGCGGCTATTGTACGCAGTACAGAGAAACACGGAGGAGCTTTATCATGCGGCTGATCTCATGGAACGTCAACGGCCTGCGGGCCTGCCTGAACAAGGGCTTTCTGGACTTCTGCGCGCTGGCGGATGCGGACGTCATCTGCCTGCAGGAGACGAAGATGCGTCCGGAGCAGGCATCCTTTGCGCTGGAGGGCTACCAGCGGTTCTGGAACAGCGCCGACAAGGCGGGCTACTCCGGCACCGCCGTGTTCACGCGCCGTTCGCCCCTGTCCGTGACCTATGACTTCGGAGACGATATCCACCGCCACGAGGGACGGGTCATCACCGCCGAGTTCGACAATTTCTATCTGGTCTGCTGCTACACCCCCAACTCCAAGGATCAGCTGGCCCGGCTGGACTACCGCATGGAATGGGAGGACGACATCCGTGCCTATCTGATGGCGCTGGACGCCGAAAAGCCGGTGGTCTACTGCGGCGACCTGAACGTGGCCCATCAGGAGATCGACCTGAAGAATCCCCAGTCCAACCGAATGAATCCCGGCTTCTCCGATGAGGAACGGGGCAAGATGACCCAGCTGCTGCAAAGCGGCTTTGTGGACACGTTCCGCGCCCTGTACCCCGACCGCACCGGCGCCTACTCGTGGTGGAGCTACCGCTTCCACGCCCGGGAGAAGAACGCGGGCTGGCGCATCGACTATTTCATCGTCTCGAACCGCATTGCGGACAAGATAAAAGCCGCCGAGATACACAACGAGGTGTTTGGCTCCGACCACTGCCCGGTAGAGCTGGACATCGACTTATAAGGAGGGCTCTATGCTCAAAAGCTATCTCATCGTATTCTTTATCTCAATGCTGCCCCTCATCGAGCTGCGCGGTGCCATCCCGGTGGGCATCGGGATGGGCCTGCCCATTCTGCCGACCTATCTGGTCTGTGTGGTGGGCAATATGCTGCCGGTGCCGTTCATCTATCTGTTCGCCCGTAAAGTCCTCATCTGGGGCTACCACAAGCCCATCATCGGCCCCTTCTGCCGTTTCTGCATCGTCAAGGGCGAAAAAGGAGGTCGTGCGCTGGAAGCCAAGGCCGGGCGCGGCCTCGTGGCGGCGTTGCTGCTCTTCGTGGG
>OOIG01001346.1_pt1 | contig 18379 bp, 14 predicted proteins | sample 1692091 | NCBI WGS metagenome assembly OOIG01 (sample SAMN06348188, study PRJEB24527) | human gut metagenome | biome: human gut; feature: ankylosing spondylitis patient; material: feces | host: Homo sapiens | place: China | collected 2015-10 | reverse complement strand
TCAGTGTCATACCGAACTTCTCCTGCATGTCTTGCGTGCTGTACCATTCCTTGATCTCAGGATCGGGAGCTTTCTTTGCAAAGTAGTCGTCAATATGCTTTTTGCTCCAATAGGTTTTCCCTCGGTGAAAGGTTCGTGGAATATTATGTTCCTTAGCGATGTGAAATATCCAGGAATCCTTTACGCCATACTTTTCCTTAACTTCAGCGGTGGTATAGAAATCATTAATGGAAGGTTTGTCTCTGACCGGAATCTTAAATTCTATAGACTTATTGAATAAGTTATCAATATCTTCTTTTTTCAATAGAAATTTATATCCAAGTCGGGTGGCTTTTAGTTCACCTCTTTTCAGATAGCCATAAAGAGTAGGTCGGGTTACTCCAATGTATGTGGCAGCTTCTGTGATAGTAAGAATAGGCTTGTCTCTGATTTTTGCAATCGGCTTTTCCTTAATGACTTTTTCGACAATTTGGTTGTTAGCCTTAATAGAAGCCTCACGTTTCTTCTGTTTATACAGAAGGTTTGCACATCTGTGCGAACAACAGGTTGTAGTTGTTTTATGCGCAATGAATTCTTGCTTACACCACGCACAAATTCGTCTGATTTCAATGTTGCTACTCATGTTATTTCTCCTTATTTCTCCAATATTTTTGTATAACTCCGTAAAATCCCGTAAAATGGCGTAAAAGTTCTCCACGACCTTGCCAACGATAACCCTCGGATTTTCGTGGTGAGGTACACAGGAGGTACAAAAAATGGCGTAAAAAGGCTTAGCAACGATTATCAACGATACTTGAGCAACAAAAAAGGCGCCCGTAAAGAGCGCCATATTAATCGATTATAATCAATTTAACTATTTGATAATCAAGCATTTACTTGCCGATGCAGAAGCGGGAGAAGATGGAGCCGAGGAGTTCGTGGGTGGTGATTTCGCCGGTGATTTCTCCGAGGTAGTGCATGCATTCGCGGATGTCCTGCGAGACGAAGTCGCCTGAGAGGCCGCTGCGGAGGCCGTCGAGGGAACGGACGATGGCTTCGCGGGCTTTGCAGAGGGCGTCGTAGTGGCGTGCGTTGGTGACGACTACGGCGTTCGGGTCGTTTTCGGGCAGGTTGGCGGCAGCGATGAGGCGTTGCTCGAGTTCGTTGACGGCAATGTCCTGTTTTGCCGATATCTCGGCAATGTCGGCCTGCGGTGCCACTTCTGCAATTACCTGATGAAGGTCGGCACGCTGGCTGTCGGTGAGACAGTCGATTTTGTTCAGTACGGCAATGAGATGTTTGCCGTCGGTGCGTTCCACAATTTCCGGTGCGAGTGCTCGGATGTTGTCCGCCGGCTGTGTGCCGTCAATCATCCAAAGTACGATGGTTGCCTCGTCGAGCTTCTTGAAAGTGCGTTCGATACCCATCGATTCGATGGTGTCCGTGGTTTCGCGTATGCCCGCCGTGTCGATAAAGCGGAAGGTGAGTCCGCCGAGGTTGATGGTGTCCTCAATCACGTCGCGCGTCGTGCCACGGATGTCGCTCACGAGTGCCTTGTCGTCGTGGAGAAGGCGGTTGAGCAGGGTGGATTTTCCGGCGTTGGTTTCGCCTACGATGGCTACGGGAAAACCGTTCTTGATGGCGTTGCCGACGGCGAACGATTCGGCAAGGCTGCCGATGACGGCTTCAATATGTTCCGCCAGTTCGATGAGGCGTGTACGGTCGGCAAATTCCACGTCTTCCTCGCTGAAATCGAGTTCCAGTTCCATAAGGGAAACAAATTCAAGCAACTGTTCGCGCAGCGATGCGAGCATACGGCTGAATCCGCCGCGCATCTGGCTCACGGCAATGCGGTGGGAGGCACGTGAACTGCTGGAAATGACATCGGCCACGGCTTCCGCCTGCGACAGGTCCATACGTCCGTTCATAAAGGCGCGTCGCGTAAACTCTCCGCCTTCTGCCGCACGGCATCCGTTGTCGATGAGCAGGGCAACGAGCTGCTGCTGAATCCATAGCGAACCATGGCAGGAAAGTTCCACAACGTCCTCGCCTGTAAACGAGTTCGGGCCGCGGAAAATAGCCGCTACCACTTCGTCGAGGATTTCGCCGTTTGCATCAACGATGCGTCCCAGGTGCAGCGTGTGGCTTGCCACTTTCGTCAGGTCGGCACCTTTCCATGATTTCATGACCATTTCAACGGCCTGTTCGCCGCTTACACGGATTACGGCAATTCCGCCCACGCCAGCCGGAGTGGAGATAGCGCAGATGGTGTCGTCGCTATGTTTGATGTTCAGTTGTTCCATAATTGATAGTTGCTTGATTTTTCTATTTCATTTTCCACATCGTCGGGCAGATTGTAAAAGAAGTCAAATCCCGTGACTGTTTCCACGCTGTCCACACTGACGGCCTGGCGTTCCACCACTTTTTGTCCGCCTTCGTTCTTATACAGGAAGCCGATGGCGCGCATTGGCTTCGCATTCGGTGCCAGCACCACTTTGAAGAAACCCGGCGGCACGGCCACTCCTTCGCCGATAGTCGGCATCGAATCTCCCATCACAGGGCCCGTGACGATGACGAGCGCACCGTCGCGCATCGCCCAGTCGCGCAGTTTCTCTTCCAACCGCTTCCATCCTCCGCCGTTCAGCGCATGCTTTTGCGGACAGATATTGGTCATATAGAACGATTCGCGCATGGCTTCATTGTCCCATTTCATGTCGGCAGCCGGAGCCATATGTCCGCGGTCGTATCCCGAGCGGGTATAGTCGTACGGTTCGGGGCAGTTGTCCACATTCTCGTCACGCCGGAACGATTTGGCGCGTGCTTCCTCGCCTTTCACTTCGGTGTTGGTCAGTTCGTAGACAACGTAATTGGGGATGCGGTGTTTGGTGTTGAACGACACGTTGAAGCCCTTGTAGATGACAAACTGTTCGTCAATCGATTCCGGAGCCTTAACGTCGAGCAGGCCGTTGCCGTCGAAGTCGGCTGGCAGTGTCTGTTCCTCCTGGGTCGTGAACAGTTCGGGCATCGAGATGTCCTTCGCGTTCCATGCGCCCAGTGCACGGAAAATGCCGAACGCCACGGCAAAGATGATGACTACTGTGCCTAACAGTTTGACAAACAGCCAATCGCCCTTCTTTTTCTTCGTCGTTCTCCGTCGTCCGCCTTGCGGTTTATGTCTTTTGTTTTGAACCATTCTCCAGCTTTTTCTGCAAAGTTACAATGTTGCCTCGAAAAAAACAAAGCCATTCTTCCTAAGCAAAATTATCCGAAACCGACGTGAAAAAGTGTCGGCTTCGGATAATGTATCGGGTTTGAAATTTTTATTACAGTTCCTGTGGTAGGCGGGATGCAGCCCGGCGATAGCCTTCCACGAGGTCGTTCATGATGTCGGCCACCGGCTCTTCCTTGCGGAACATCGACGCAATCTGTCCGATTTCGAGTTCGCCTTCTTCCAGATTGCCTTCGAATATGCCTTTTTTCGCGCGGCCCTTGCCGAGAAGTGCTTTCAGTTCGTCGACGCTTGCTCCACGGAGTTCGGCTTCCTGCACGGCGTTGAGGAATGTTCCTTTCACCAGTCGTGTCGGTGCCAGCTGTTTCAGCAGCAGGCGAGTGTCGCCCTCTTCCAGGTTCAGGCAGAGCGACTTGAAGTTTTCGTGTGCCGAGCTTTCAGCCGAAAGGGCAAAGCGCGTACCAATCTGCACACCTTCCGCACCCAGCGACATGGCAGCGGCTATCGATTCGCCCGTACCGATACCTCCGGCGGCAATCAGCGGCAGGGTAGTGGCACGGCGTACGGCCGGGATAAGGCACATTGTGGTCGTTTCTTCGCGTCCGTTGTGTCCGCCCGCTTCAAAGCCCTCTGCTACGACGGCATCGACTCCGGCTTCCTCACATTTGCGTGCGAATTTTGAATTGCTGACAACGTGCGCTACCTTGATACCGTTTTCCTTCAGTTTGGCAGTCCATGTTTTTGGATTGCCTGCCGAGGTGAACACTACCGGCACTTTTTCTTCGATAATAATCTGCACAATGGTATCCATTTCCGGGTAGAGCAGCGGCACATTTACGCCAAAAGGCTTGTCGGTAGCCGCCTTGCACTTTTGGATATGTTCGCGCAGCACTTCCGGATGCATCGAACCCGCTCCGAGCAGGCCCAATCCTCCTGCATTGCTCACTGCGGCAGCCAGTCGCCAGCCGCTGCACCACACCATACCTCCGGAAATAATCGGGTAGCGGATGCCAAACAATTCACATATTCTGTTCATAGGATTTCAATTTGTTTTTCTTTGAAAACAAAGCTATGAATTTTTTGTCAGAATAGCAAGAGTTCGACATGTGCAGGAACATTCGGGCTTGTTACCATTTCACCGGTTCTTGCAGCAGCTCTGCATCGGCGGCATCAGTCTGGTCGAATGTCTTGCTCCTGTATTGAATGCAGAGCATCACGAGTGGCTTGTCTCCATTGTTGCGGACCGATCTTTTTCCTGAAGGAGAAACGCGCACGATGCTGCCCTCCGCTACGGGGAATATTTGTCCGTCAACCTGAAACTCGCCTTTGCCGCTCAAAAACAGGTAGAGTTCCTCATGATTTTTATGCGTATGCAGAAATCCCGTTTCCGTGTCGGGCTGAAACATCTGGAACGACAATTCGCTTCCGGTTGTACCGAGAGCAGAACCGACAAACACTTTTCCCGGTATTTTCATTTCGGGAGTGATTTCAAGCAGATACTCGTTTAATTCGTCAAATTTTCCGACACTGACTGCCTGAAAATTTTCGGCAGATGCAATTGATTCTAATTTTTTCATAAATATGAATATTTTTTGTTGTGTAACTGATAAAAAGAGAGTACCTTTATCATTAAAGGCAGCTTTCCGAAAGCGATGCAAAGATAAGATGCATAATGTTAATATGCAATGAGTTACATTGTTGTGTGTAACTTACCTTTAGGTTACTTTTGTTGAATAATAATTAATTGGGATGGTGAAAAAAGGAGAAAAATTTTCGATAGTCGAGATTTGTCCGATCCGAAATGTTGTAGCTCGTTTCGGTAATAAATGGGCATTGTTGGTAATTCTTGTCTTGGATGAAAATAAAGTTGTAAGATTTAATCAGTTGCAGAAACTGATACCAGATATATCAACAAAAATGCTTTCAAGTACGTTGCAAGTGCTGGCGGCTGATGGTCTGGTGAAACGCACTGTTTTCCCTGAAGTTCCTGTTCGGGTGGAGTATGAACTGACAGAAACCGGAAAGACGCTTGTCCCGATTATACATTCATTGACAGACTGGGCCTTGAAAAATATGAAATCCATAGTGGCCCATCGGAAAAGTTATAAAGAATAGCATGATTTGATGACTGGTGACTGTTCATATAAAAAGAGAACCCGGAAAGATGGATAAAAAAGGCTTCCGGGTTCTCTGCTAAGTCATTGTATATGTTTTTTTATCTAATGCGGCCGGGATAGGCTTCCAATGCCTTTTCGAGCACGAACAGTGCGTGCACAAGGTCCTCTTTTTTCAGCACATAGGCAATGCGCACTTCGTCGCGGCCAAGTCCGGGTGTGGTGTAGAAGCCCGAAGCCGGAGCCATGAACACAGTTTCGCCTTCGTATTCAAATTCACTCAGGCACCATGCGCAGAACTTGTCGGCATCGTCCACCGGCAGGCGTGCCACCGTGTAGAACGCACCCATCGGAATTGGCGAATATACGCCCGGTATGCGGTTCAGCCCGTCGATGAGACATTTACGTCGTTCCACGTATTCGTCGTAGTTGTCGCGCAAATAATCGTCGTCCACGTCGAGCGACGCTTCGGCGGCAATCTGTCCGATAAGTGGCGGACTGAGGCGTGCCTGGCAGAATTTCATCACGGCCTTGCGTACCTCCTCGTTTTTCGTAATCAGTGCCCCGACGCGGATGCCGCATTCGGAGTAGCGTTTCGACACGGAATCAATCAGCACCACATTGTTCTCGATGCCTTCCAGGTGGCAGGCGGAGATATAGGGCGAACCTGTGTAGATGAATTCGCGGTACACCTCGTCGGAAAAGAGGAAGAGGTCGTATTTCTTCACCAAATCGCGAATCTGGTTCATTTCGCGGCGTGTATACAGATAGCCTGTCGGATTGTTGGGATTGCAGATGAGGATGGCTTTTGTGCGCTCGTTGATGAGTTCCTCAAACTTCTCCACTTTCGGCAGCGAGAAGCCCTCCTCGATGGTGGTCGTCACCGTGCGGATAACGGCTCCGGCCGAAATGGCAAATGCCATATAGTTGGCATAGGCCGGTTCCGGCACGATGATTTCATCGCCGGGATTCAGACACGACATAAAGGCAAACAGCACGGCTTCGGAGCCGCCCGACGTAATGATGATGTCGTCGGCGGTCAGATGGATATTAAACTTTTCGTAGTAGCGGGTTAGCTTTTCGCGATAGCTTCGGAAGCCCGCGCTTGGGCTGTATTCCAGCACCCGGCGGTCGATGTTGCGGATGGCGTCGATGGCTGCCTGAGGTGTGGGCAGGTCGGGCTGTCCGATGTTGAGGTGGTACACCTTGATGCCACGGGCTTTGGCGGCATCGGAAAGCGGTGCCAGTTTGCGGATTGGCGAAGCCGGCATTTCATTTCCGCGAACAGATATTTTGGGCATATATATTCCTTGTTATATAGTGGCAAACGGCCGGCACGGCAAAACCGCATCCGACAAATCGAGCAACAATCCCGCTTGCCGCAGTTGATTAAACAATCTTTTTTACAAACACATGAATTACAAAGTTAAGCAATAAAACGAGAAAACCAAAAATGTCGTTCTTTTCTGTTTTTTTGATGCGGGTACCGGCTGTGAAGGGGTGTATTTTGAGAAGAAAAGGAAAATGTGAACATCGTTGGGGTGGATGTGAATAGACAGTATCGGATATAAGTGTCTAATTTTGTGACGGATAAAAAACAATAAGTATGATTAAGAAACTGTCTATATTTACGTTTTTAGGTTTGCTTTTCATGAATGGAAACGCACAAACGGTTCTGTCGCTGAGCGATTGCATCAAGATAGGGATAGAAAACAACCTCACGCTGCAGAGCAAGAAAAATGAAATTGAGAAGAACCGGCTTACCGTTTCGGAAAACCGCTCGAAACTGATTCCGCAAATCAACGCCTTTGCGAATTTCAACGATAATTTTGAACCGCCCGTATCGGTGACCGACGGTTCTGCCTACGGAAATCCATACAACGTGACAAAGACACTGCAATACGGTGCCAACGCCGGATTCCAGTTGCAGATGCCGCTTTACAATCAGACCGTCTATACGTCTGTTTCGATAGCCCGCACTATGGAGGAAATCAGCCGCCTGGGTTATGAAAAGGCAAAAGAGGACCTGACGATGGAAATCAGCAAGATGTATTATCTGGGTCAGGCTTCCGCCGAGCAAATCAGTCTGATAAAGGCCAACATCGCCCGTCTGGAAGAACTGAAAGGTATCACGGAAGCTTTCTACGACAACGGTATGGCGATGGAAGTGGACGTAAAGCGGGTGAGTATCAATCTGGAAAACATGCAGGTGCAGTACGACAATGCCTGTGCCATGCTTACACAGCAGCTCAACTTGCTGAAATATGTTATCGACTATCCGGCAGATGCGGAAATCGCCCTTGAACCGGTCGACACAGAAAGTATTCTTGAGGTGGAACTTACCGGACTTTCCGACAATCTTTATGAATTCCGCCTGCTCGAATCCCAACTGGAAATGGCCGAACAGCAAAAACGCATGATTCGCGACGGCTATCTGCCCTCGTTAGCCCTTACGGGAAATTTTTCTGTCAGTGCCTATACCGACAAGGCCCGCTACTGGTTCCAGTCGCATCCGTCCGCCAAGTGGTACGACTCCTACGGACTTGGTATTTCGTTGCGGATTCCAATATTCGACGGACTCGACAAACGGTATAAAAAGCAGAAAGCAAAAGTGGATATCCTGAACTTGCAACTGGCACAGGAAAATACCCGCAAGAATATGGAAACCCAATATGCCAACGCCACTAATGACCTTCGCAACAATCAGCGGAACTTCAAGAAACAGAAGGACAACTATCTGCTTGCCGAAGATGTCTACACCGTCACGACCGACCGCTACAAGGAAGGTATCGCCTCGATGACCGAAGTGCTTCAGGACGAAATGCGGATGAGCGAAGCGCAGAACAACTATATCAGCGCCCACTACAACTATCGCCTGACCAATCTTTCGCTCCTGAAACTGACAGGCAAACTCGACATATTAAGCAAATAAATCAAACATCCGAAACAACATAAAAACAGAAAACAATGGAAACTTCAAACAATACAGCAAACAACAGCAATACAACTAACTCTCGCGAAGAAAAGACCCGGAAACTCAAGAAACTGCGCCGCTGGCAAATCGTGGTCAGTCTGTGCGGTGTGGCTATCATCGTGGCAGGACTGATTGAAGTGGCGCTGCTTTTCTTCGACTACAAAAGCACGGAAGTGAGCAACGACGCTCAAATCGAGCAGTATATCTCACCGGTTAATCTGCGTGCCTCAGGCTACATCAAGAAAATCTGCTTCACCGAGCACCAGGAAGTGCATAAGGGCGACACGCTGCTCATTCTCGACGACCGCGAATACCGCATCCGTGTCATGGAAGCTGAAGCCGCTTTGAAAGATGCTATCGCCGGTGCCAATGTCGTCGATGCCACTTTGCAGACAACACAGAACAGTGCTGCTGTCTACGACGCTTCCATCGCTGAAATCGAAATCCGCCTGTCGAAGTTGGAAAAGGATCGTCAGCGTTATCAGAACCTCGTGGAGCGTAAGGCTGCCACCCCGATTCAGCTCGAACAGATAGAAACGGAATATGAAGCTACAAAAAAGAAGCTCGATGCCGTAAAACGTCAGAAAACGGCAGCTCGTTCAGGCGTGAACGAGGTGGAAACCCGCCGCAAGAGTACGGAAGCTGCCATACAGCGTGCCGAAGCCGCTTTGGAAATGGCAAAGCTCAATCTTTCCTACACCGTAGTGACCGCTCCTTGCGACGGCAAGCTCGGACGTCGTGCTCTGGAAGAAGGCCAGTTTATCAATGCCGGACAGACCATCACCTATATCATCCCCGACACTCAGAAATGGATTGTGGCCAACTATAAGGAAACGCAAATCGAAAACCTTTCAATAGGACAAGAGGTGAAAATTACGGTCGACGCTGTCAGCGACAGGGAATTTACTGGCAAAATTACGGCTATTTCCGGTGCTACAGGTTCGAAATATTCCCTTGTCCCGACCGACAACTCTGCCGGAAACTTCGTGAAAATCCAACAGCGTATTCCGGTAAGAATCGACTTTACCGACCTTTCCAAAGAAGATAACGAAAAACTGGCTGCCGGCATGATGGTAGTCGTCAAAGCTAAATTGTAGAAAAAAGACTATGGCTTCATATCCTAAAAACTATCCGTTCTATAATTGGGTGCCGAAACCGCTCGGCATTCTGATTCTCCTCTTTCTGTTTCTTCCGATACTGACAGTGGGCGGAGTCTATTCTTCCAATGTCGGAGAAATGGTGGGCGGGTTGGGCATCATTTCCGAACATATCCAGTTCGCCACATTTGCCACCTCTATCGGGATGGCTGCATTCGCACCGTTCTTCTATCGGCTGGTGTGCATCCGCCGCGAAAAGATGATGTGTCTGGCAGGATTTGTGATTCTTTATCTGCTGAGCTATGTCTGCGCAAAGACCGACAGCATTTTCCTGTTGGCTCTCAGCAGCCTTGTGATGGGTTTTGTGCGTATGGTGCTGATGATGACCAATCTGTTTACGCTTATCAAGTACGCTTTCAACATGGAAGCTACCCGCAACATCACTCCTGGACTGGAACCGAAAGATGAAGAAGGCTGGGACAAGCTCGATGTGGAAAAGAGCAGCAGTCAGCCGATGATTTATCTGTTTTTCATGATTCTCGGTCAGATGGGAACATGGTTGACCGCATGGTTGGCTTATGAATACGAATGGCAGTACGTGTACTACTACATGATGGGAATGGTGCTTGTTTCGATATTGCTCGTGTTCTTCACAATGCCTTACCACAATTATATCGGACAGCGTTTCCCGATTAATTTCCGCAAGTTTGCCAACGTGGTGGTGTTCAGTGTGTTTTTCCTGTGTGTCGTCTATGTGCTGATTTATGGAAAAGTGCTCGACTGGTACAGCGATTCTTCCATCCGTTGGGCTACTGTCATTGCAGTTGTGACCGGCTTGTTGGGAATTTATCTGGAACGGATGCGCGGCTCTCATTTCTTCCTGTTTGATATTTTCAAGTTGCGCACAGTGCGGATGGGAATGGTGCTGTTTCTGTTGCTGATGATTCTCAACTCCAGTTCCATGCTGGTGAATGTATTTACGGGTGTCGGCATGAAAATCGACAACTGGCAGAATGCCACGCTCGGCAACTGGTGTCTGGCCGGCTATGCCATTGGTGTCATTCTGGTGATACTGCTTCGCAACAAGGGCGAGCATTTCAAGTATCTGTTCGCTTTGGGATTCCTGTTTATCGGATTTTCAGCCCTGTTCATGTATTTTGAAGTGCAGACCGACGGACTGTTTGAACGGATGAAATATCCTATCATTATCCGTTCGGTGGGAATGGTGATTCTGTATGCTCTGACAGCCGTCTATGCCAACCAGCGCATGCCGTACAAATATCTTTCTACGTGGATTTGCATCATGCTGACGGTGCGAATGGTGCTCGGCCCGGCTATCGGAACGTCGCTCTATTCCAACGGTCTTCAGGAACGCCAGCAGCATTATGTCACCCGCTATGCCCATGAAATTGATATGCTGAATCCCGATGCCTTTGCCTCGTTCATGCAGACCGTAAAGGGAATGCAGTATCAGGGAAAGAGCAAAACGGAAGCCGTCAATATGGCTGCCATGTCGGCAAAAGGCCGCGTACAGGTTCAGGCCACGCTTTCCGGTGTGAAGGATTTGGCCGGATGGACATTCTATGCTTGTCTTGCCTGCACGATATTTGTGCTGGTAATACCGTATCCTAAACGAAAATTACTAACTTAGCGGAAGTTTGGGAAACATCCCCCGGACTTTCGCTTATGGAAAACCACGACGAAAGATTGAAACAACTGAATGATGCCCTTGAGGCAAAGACTTATATATGCAGTTCCGGCGGCACTTTGCACACATTCCCGCCGGTGCTGAAGGACGCCGCCTATAAGGTGAACGGCATCGGACTGATTATATGCCGGTCGGGCGGCTTTGATTTTCGTCTCGACGGAAAGGACTACAAGGCAAAGCCGGGCGACACGCTTTTTGTGCCTGAATATTCGTCGTTGGAAGTGACGAAGGAAGAAGAGGGGCTGGAAGTTTGTGTCTTGATTTATCAGGTTGAACCGATTCGCGACATTATGGGAAATCTCGTTCTGTCGATGTATCCTTACTCGCAGTTGTCGGCTGAGCCCTGCTATGTATGGAAAACGGGCGAAGAGCAGGAGGTGGTCCACTATATGCGGTTGCTGGAAAGTACGCTTCCTTTGGAAGACAGCCTTTTCAACCAACATGAACGGAAGTTGCTCTTGCTTGCGTTGACCCATCGGCTTTGTTCCATCTATAGCCGGAAAGTGGCAGCGCAGCAGAATGGCGTGGGCCATAAGCATGAAGTGTTCATGAAACTTATTGAACTGATTGACCGCTATTTCATGCAGGAGCGGGGCGTGGAATTCTATGCCGACAAACTCTGCCTGTCGCCGAAATATCTGTCGGCGCTTTCAAAGTCGGTCAGCGGCTATACGGTGCAGGAACTGGTGTTCAAGGCCATCATGCGCAAGAGCATGTCGCTGCTCAACAATACGCAGATGACCGTGCAGGAAATTTCCGATATGCTGAATTTCCCGAATGCCTCCTATTTCGGCACGTTCTTCCGCAAGCAGATGGGCATGTCGCCCCAGCAGTACCGCAACAATCTTAAAACTCAACCGTGATGCCTACCGTCGGCAGGATGGTGCCGCCGAGGTCGTGGCTGATGCGTTCCATGACATAATGCCCCGGACGTTCGGGGTCGGTGAGTTTGTTGCCGTTTTCGTCGGTGGCCGGAGTCAGCAGGTCCTGTCCTTTCACACTGAAATCGTACACGTTCTGCACGTCGATGTAGCCTCCGATTCTCCAGTTTTTGAAATACCACGTTTTGTCGATACGCAAGTCGAGCTGATGATAGGCCGGGTTGCGTTTTTCGTTGAATCGGGTGTTGTCGGTGTAGGGGCGGTGGCGTTTTTCCCACTCGTCGATACGCGATGAGCGGTCTTCATCGTAAGGCGTATAGGGGAGTCCTCCCGAGAATTGCCATTTTGCGCCGAGTGTCCAGTTGCGCTTGAAGCGGTGAATGGCCGTGAGCGTGATGATGTGGCGCACGTCCCATGGTGAACTCCAGTAGCCTCCGGTCGGGTTCAGTTGCGCATCGGTGCGTTGCAGGAAGGAACGCACGAAGGTGTAGGCTGTGTTGATGGTCGTGTTCCAGAGATTCATGTGGCGCCACGAGAGTTCCACTCCGTAGCTGTGGCCTTTTCCGGCAGAGCGTGCCGGCACGTCGCCGATGATGTAGTCGGTGAAGTCGGAGGTAGTGACGGGCATTCCGTCAAGCAGCGACAGGGGTAGCTGGGAATAGTCCTTGAAGAATCCTTCGGCGTTGATGACAGTCATGCTGGAAGGAGTGAACGACACTCCGGCTACGTAATGGTTGACAGCCGAATAGCGTAGTCCGTCGGTCTGCCGGTAGCCTTCGATATCATTGCCGCTGTAGTCGAGAAGCGTCATGGTCGGTTCCTGGTAATAGCGCGCTACGCTGGCCGAAACCGTCAGCTTGTCCGTCGCTCTTGCCGAAAGGTTGAGTCGCGGCGACAGTTGGCGCAGCGGGTTACTTGTTTGCGACGAATAGGTCATGCCGTCGGCGCGGAGGGAGAAACTGGCAGAAAGCCGTTCGTCGAAAAAGCGTCGGTTGATGCCTCCGTAGATGGCATATCGTCCGAAATGCACGTTTGAACTGAAAGCAGCTCCGCCCGATACGCCGGCAATGATTTTGAACCCTTTCACGTCAAACCATTCCATATTGAGATTCGTGCGGAGATTCGTTTCTCTGTCCTTGATGTCGAAAAGAAGGGGCAGTTGCTCGTTGTTGTCGGCATATTTGTACAGGCGGTTGTAAAGATAGTCGCCGCTGGCAGTGGCACGCAGACGACCGAAAGAGAAAAGATGTTCATATCCGATACCTCCAACGAAACTTGTTTGGTCGTTGTTGGGCAGATAGCCGAGTATGTATTCGCGTGATGCAGGCAAGTCCTGTTCCTTTGTGTTGAGTCGGTTGTTGTCGAGAGACCCCAACCCGAGAACGAAGATTTTGTCTTTGTCGGTTAGGTCGGTGGTCACCTTGAACTGGTAGTCGTTGTAGGTAGGCAGGAACGGGAGTTTGAGTAAAGAAAACAGCATGCTCAGATAGCTGGTCCGCCACGATGCCGTCATGCGTGTCTTGCCTTCTTTTGTCAGCGGTGTGTTGATGTGCAGTCCGGCGTCGGTAAAGCCCACAATCAGTTTGCCATGGAAGCGTTCGCGGTTGCCTTCCTGCATTTCCATAGACATGACGGAGCTAAGTCCGGGAGCATAGCTGACCGGAAAAGCGGAAGTGAAGAAATTGGTGGATTGCAGCAGCTCGGTGTTGACCAGCGAGGCATTTCCGCCGGAACCGCCCTGTACGGCAAAGTGGTTGAGCACCGGGATTTCGATGCCGTCAATATAGTAGCGGTTTTCGTTGGCGCTACCGCCGCGCACCAGCAGGTCGTTGCGGTTGGAATTGCTGACGGAGAGCACGCCCGGCATTGATTGCAACACTTTCGAGATGTCGCGGTTGGCTCCCGGAGTCAGGTCGATTTCCTGAGTGCCGATGCGGAGCATGGATACGGGAGCGTCGAGCGATATGCGGTAGGGAGAAGCCGTGACGGTCACTTCTTCCAGATTCTTTGTGGTCGGTTGCAGTTGGATGTCGATAATGGCCGGAGCGGCTGTCGATACCGGAAACGATTCCGTTATGCGCGGAACATATCCCGAAGCCTCGGCCTGCATGATATTGTAGCCCACGGCGACACCGGTAAATTCATATCTTCCGAGCGAGTCGGTTCGGGTCGTCAGGTTATAGCCCAGCAGCGTGAGTTCGGCATTGGCGACAGGCGTGTTGGAACCCAGTTCCATGACTTGTCCTTTTACGGTACCGGTTGTTTGTGCATGAGCGTAAAGAACAGGAATGAGCAACAATAGTAAAGTGAATAGTTTCTTCATTTTCAAAATTTTGGATTTTCAAAGGTACGGATAATATTGACATAGCAGGTGAAAATGTGCCCCGTATCAATAAAAAATGCCGTATAGCCGAAACTATACAGCATTTATGGGATATTTGCGTTGCTCAGTCCTATTTCTTTTGCGGACGGAGGATAGCCTTGTAGCGTTCCGGGTCGGCAATGAGGGTTCTTACCGTGTCCATTGCCGGGTCGTGTTTCAGCGTTTCGATAATGCGTCCTTTTTGATAATAATAACGGCTGAGAATTTCAGTGGCGATGATTTCCTCTATGTCCTTGCGGTTGTTGTTGAGGTCCTGTTCAAGGTTGTGCTTGAGCAGTTTTTCCAGTGCGTCAAATGCCGCTTGGGTCGAGTCGTTCATGTAGCCTTCTGTCTTGGCCGTTTCACGCAACTTTTTGAGACCGTCTTCGCATACCTTGTCGTATTCGAATTTTTCCGGATTGATGAATTTCTTGAATTCATTGAACAGGCTGTCGCTGACGGTGAATTCCTCTGCCGGAACACATGTCGGATGTTCGGCTGCATATTTGTTGGCGAAGTTGAACGCCCAGTTGTCACGCACGATGTTGTAGGTGAGGCGGTTGATTTCGCCGTATTCCACTTTGACGTCCGGAGTGATGCCGCCGCCGTCGCGCACTTCACGGCCATGTGCTGTATGGAACACGTTGGTCAGGCTGTCGGGCGTACGTGCAACGCTTCCGTCTGGATTGCGGTGCGAATAGTCGATGGCCTGGATAAGACGGCCGCTCGGGATATAGTATTTGGCAATGGTCAGTTTCAGCAGATTGTCGTAAGGCAGGGTGCGTGTCGACTGTACCAGGCCTTTACCGTAGGAACGTGAGCCGATAATTACGGCACGGTCAAGATCCTGCAGTGAACCGGCTACGATTTCAGAAGCGGAAGCCGAGGCTCCGTCGATGAGCACGACGAGAGGAATGTTTTCGTCGACAGGTTTCTGTGTTGTCTTATATACTTTTTCGCTTTGTTTCAGACGGCCTTTCGTGCGGAGCACTTCCGTGTTTTTCGGCACGAACAGGTTGACAATTTTAACGGCACTTTCCAGTACACCGCCGCCATTGCTGCGAAGGTCGAGCACGATGGTGTGGACTTTCGGATTCTTTTTCAGTTCAAGAAGGGCGGTTTTCACTTCTTCCGGTGAATTGTCGTTGAACGTGGTGAGCTGTATATAGCCGATGCCTCCGTCGAGAGCCTTATAGTAGGACACGGACGGCACCTGTATTTTCTTACGGGTGATTTCAAAAGTGAGGATGCTGTCGCTCACATATGGACGGTCCACAACGACACGAACAGTAGTGTTGGCCATGCCTTTCAGCTTTTCGCTGACTTGCGAACTGCGCCAGTTGGTAGTTGTGTCATCATTGATTTTCAGAATACGGTCGCCGGGGCGAAGTCCTGCCAAGGCTGCCGGGCTTCCCTCGAACGGTTCGGAAATCAGCACACCGTCATTTTTTGTTTCCATAATATAGGAGCCGATTCCGCCATATTCGCCGGTAGAAATCTTCATGAAGTCCTCGCTGTCCTCCGCTTTGATGTATTCAGTGTAGGGGTCAAGTTCTTGGAGCATGTAGTTGATGGCAGTCGTGATGTTTTTGTCCGGATTGATGGTGTCGACATACGACATGGCCAGCTCTTTATAGAGCGAGTTGAATATGAGTAGGTTGCGTGCGATGGACGATTTGTTGTCTTTGCTGTTTCCTGTCGCAGCACCAATCAGGCAGGGGGCAACAATGGCAACAATTGCCACTGCTATCCACATTTTTGAATTCTTGTTCATATAGCGTATTCTAAAAATCAGAAATTATTGACTGCTAAAGTACGGCTATTTGTTGGATTATGCATTGTTTTTATACTAAAAATGCGTTAATTCATCGGCGGCAGGGTGGTTGTCGTGGTCTTATGGCAAAAAACGAGTGAAAATATGTGTTATGTTATCTGTTGACAATTAGACTGTTAAGAAAAATATAAAAATTTTTTGAAGAATATTGTTGCATAATTGAAAAATTGACACTAATTTTGCAACGCTAAATAAGAAAAGCGACTGCTTCAGTAGCTCAGTTGGTTAGAGCACCTGACTGTTAATCAGGGGGTCGTTGGTTCAAGCCCATCTTGAAGCGCGACGAAGAAAGGAATCCATTCGGGTTCCTTTTTTCGTTTTCAGCCATAAAGAAAGCTCCGTTTGCCCTTTTGGGTATTGCGGAGCTTTTTGTTGTGTTAGAAGTTGTAGGGCGGTGGTGTGGTTTGCTGCGGATATTCGATAACGACAGCAGTTCCTGCGGCTGTCACCATCAGCATACTTCCCGAGTCGCCTACTGTTTCAAAGTCGAGGTCAACGCCGATGATGGCGTTTGCTCCCATTTGTGCTGCCGCCTGTTCCATTTCGGCCATAGCCTGTTCCTTGGCTTCACGCAGCACACGTTCGTAAGTTCCGGCACGGCCGCCGACAATGTCGCGGATGCCTGCGAAAAAGTCCTTGAAAATATTGGCGCCGATAATGGTTTCACCGGAAACTACGCCCAGATATTTGACAACTTTGATGTCTTGCAGTGTCGATGTTGTTGTGATTAGCATATTCTTATTAAGTTTTATGTGTGCTCCAAAATTATAAAAAAGGACTAAAAAGAGAGCAAATTTGGGGTTAAAATCCGCTGTCAGTAGTTTCTCGATAGAAGCGTGGTCTTATTGAAGGATAGGAATATGTGAAAAATAGTAACGTGTAAAGCATTGTTTATTAGCGATATATAAAAATAATTGCAGAAATAATAATAAAAAGTTGTTGAAAAATTTGCACAGAACGAAAACCTGTATTACCTTTGCAATCGCAAAAGCAAACAAGGCTAATGCAAAGGCCCAGATGGCGGAATTGGTAGACGCGCTGGTCTCAAACACCAGTGGAGTAACATCCATGCCGGTTCGATCCCGGCTCTGGGTACAGAAAGAAAGGCTAAGTAATGAATTATCAATTACTTAGCCTTTTTGCTTGTCTGATTTTTCCCCACATTTTCCCCACAGGCGCAAAAAATATAGTAGTAAGTCATTATTTTCTTTGGCTACGCAATACAAATACACTACCTTTGAAAAGAAATAAATCCAATTAAATAAACGTCAATGGAACAAGGTGTTTGGCAAGAGATTGAACAGTTATACCAGAAGTTTCAGCAACTTGGTATTAGTGAAGCGGTGGACTATGAAAAGTACTACCTCTATTCTCTTATTACCCATTCTACAGCAATTGAGGGTTCTACACTCACCGAAGCGGAGGCACAAATGCTTTTCGATGAGGGATTGACAGCTAAAGGGAAACCTTTGGTATATCATTTGATGAATGAGGACTTAAAGAAAGCTTATGAGTTTGCCAAAGAGGAAGCCAAATGTAAGAAGCCAATTAGTTCAGCATTTTTGCAAAAGTTGAATTCGACATTGATGCGTACGACAGGCAGTATTTATAATGTTATGGGGGGCTCTTTTGATTCTTCAAAAGGTGAATTTCGCTTGTGTGGCGTGACGGCTGGTATTGGTGGACGTTCTTATATGAGTTATCAGAAAGTTCCTGCCAAAATAGATGAATTTTGCACCTTATTACAGGAAAAGCAAAAGACAGTGGGAACATTTCGGGAACAATACGAATTAAGTTTCAATGCTCATCTTAACTTAGTGACCATTCATCCGTGGGTGGATGGTAACGGAAGGACTGCCCGCTTGCTGATGAATTACATTCAGTTTTGCTACAACCTTTTTCCTACTAAGATATTCAAGGAAGATAGAGAGGAGTATATTTTCGCCTTGCGTCAATCACAGGAAGAAGAAACAAATCTGCCTTTCTTGGGCTTTATGGCTGTTCAATTAAAGAAATCGCTCTCTTTGGAAATTGAACGATTTAAGACTTCTCAGAAGAGAGGGTTTAGTTTTTTATTCTAACCTTTTACTTTGGAAAGTAGCTCTTAAACTATATTATAAATACTCCTATTGATGTGCTATTAGATTCAAAAACTCTATATATTGATTTATCTTTTTGTATGTAGTTATTTATATTATTGC
>OOIG01001341.1_pt1 | contig 18420 bp, 13 predicted proteins | sample 1692091 | NCBI WGS metagenome assembly OOIG01 (sample SAMN06348188, study PRJEB24527) | human gut metagenome | biome: human gut; feature: ankylosing spondylitis patient; material: feces | host: Homo sapiens | place: China | collected 2015-10 | reverse complement strand
CAAAATTAAAGAAATATGTTTCTGAAAGAGGAAAAATTCTTCCTAGAAGAATTACTGGAAACTGTGCTAAGCACCAGAGAGCTCTTACAGTAGCGATCAAGAGAGCAAGACATATTTCTCTTATGCCTTACGTTCAGGACTAATCGAGAATATAAGCATATACAAAGGATTGGAACTTTGAAGAAATTCAGGGATTCAGTCCTTTTTTCATTGCAGGGCATACGACATAAATATGCAGTAACGCTTTTGTATATCAAACAGGATTGCAAACATACAGGGATGCTGGCTGTTGACGATACGAGTTGCATTTCGATGGGTAAACGATTATACTAAAAGGGAAAGACTTCAGACAAAAGTCCTAGATGAGGTATAGATTATGAAGAAAGATAAGATGCGACTAAAAGGGCAGTTGGGAATGTACATGAAGTGGCCGCTTATTATGACCCTTCTGTTATTTGCCATGAATATCTGGATGTATATGATCGATAAAAAAGCCGGAGTGATGATGACGGTATTTATTGCGATCTATCTGATCATTGCATCCTCATTGTATTTCCATAACCGTTCCCTGATCCTGGCGGATCTGATCCAGTTTTCTGTGCAGTATAAAGGGATTGAGAACAGACTGCTGAAAGAACTGGCACTTCCTTATGCGATCGCTCTTGAAGATGGCAGGATCCTGTGGAAGAATGATTGCTTTAAAGAGTTGATGGAAGGGCAGAAGAAAGAAAAATATCTGAATCGCCTGATACCGGATCTGCATCCGGGAGTGTTCCCGAAAGATGATATGGAACATGTAGAGATGGAAGTGACTTACCGGGAGCGGGATTACCAGGTAGAACTGCGAAGGGTATCCTTGCAGGGCTTTAGTAAAAAGGAAGAACTGCTTCAGATTCCGGAAGAACAGGAATATTTCGTGGCGGTTTCCATGAGGGATGTTACGGAGTTAAATTCCTATATCCGTGAAAATGAAGAGCAGCGGATGATCGCAGGACTGATTTATATTGATAACTACGATGAAGTGATGGAAAGTGTCGAAGAAGTAAGGCAGTCACTTCTTGTTGCACTGATCGACCGGAAGATCAATAAATATATCGGTGAAGTGGATGGAATCGTCAAGAAGCTGGAGAAGGACAAGTATTTTGTTGTACTGCGTAAATCCGGTTATAAGAAGATCAAAGAGGATAAGTTCTCACTTCTGGAGGAAGTGAAGCAGGTCAATATCGGAAATGCAAGGTCAGCGACACTGAGTATCGGACTGGGGTTGAATACTGCAACTTATGCGCTGAGTTATCAGTATGCACGTGTGGCGATCGACCTGGCACTTGCAAGAGGCGGAGACCAGGCTGTGATTAAAGACTGTAATGGAATTACTTACTTTGGCGGTAAGAAAGAGCAGACAGCAAAGAATACCCGTGTGAAAGCCCGTGTAAAGGCTGAGGCACTCAGAGAGTTTATCGTGACGAAAGATCAGGTCATTGTCATGGGACATAAGATTGCAGACCCGGATTCATTTGGTGCATGTATGGGAATCTACAGAGCAGTGGTAAGTCTGGAGAAGAAGGCACATATTGTCATCAATGAAGTGACAGGATCGGTAAGACCGCTCTATGATGAGATTGCAGAGAGTCCGGCATATGAAGATGATATTTTCCTGACATCAGACCAGGCTCTGGATTATGTAAATGACAATACAATGATCATTGTTGTGGATACGAACAAGCCGCAGATGACAGAGTGTCCTGAACTTTTGCGTCGATCCCGTATGATCGCAGTACTGGATCATCACCGTCAGGGCAGCATGATCATTGACAATGCGGTACTGTCTTATATCGAGCCGTATTCCTCTTCTGCCTGTGAGATGGTTGCAGAGGTATTGCAGTATATTGTAGACGATATCAAAATCCCGTCGGTTGAGGCGGATTGTCTGTATGCGGGAATTATGATCGATACGAGAAACTTTATGAACCGTACCGGTGTGCGTACCTTTGAGGCGGCTGCGTTCTTAAGGAGATGCGGAGCAGATATTACCCGTGTTCGTAAGATGTTCCGAGATGATATGGAGTCTTACAGGGCGAAAGCAGAGGCGATGCGTCGGGCAGAGGTCTACCGGGAAGAATATGCCATTGCCCAGTGTCCGGGTGACATTGACAGTCCGACGGTACTTGCGGCACAGACAGCCAATGAGTTGCTGGATATCAGCGGGATCAAAGCCTCTTTTGTGCTGACGGTGTATGAGGGCAAAATCTATATGAGTGCCAGATCGATTGACGAGGTGAATGTGCAGATCATTGCAGAGAAGCTGGGTGGCGGTGGTCATATCAATTCCGCAGGAGCACAGTTTGACCATACAAATATTGAAGAGGCGGTTAATGCACTCAAAGAAACGATTGATAAAATGATAGAAGAAGGAGATATATAAGATGAAAGTAATTTTGTTGAAAGATGTAAAATCCCTTGGAAAAAAGGGTGAGATCGTAAACGTAAATGATGGATATGCAAGAAATTTCATTCTTCCGAAGAAAGTCGGTCTGGAGGCGACAGGAAAGAATTTAAATGACCTGAAGCTGCAGAAGAATAATGAAAAGAAAGTTGCCGAGGAGAACCTGGAGGCTGCAAAAGAACTGGCAGCAGAACTTGGAGCAGGAAAGGTTGAGCTGTCGATTAAAGTCGGAGAAGGCGGAAGAACGTTCGGTTCAGTATCCAGCAAGGAAATTGCAGAAGCTGTGAAGACGCAGATGAATCTTTCTGTAGATAAGAAAAAGATCCAGATCAAAGAGGGAATCAAGACACTTGGAACGCATATGGTATCAGTGAAACTGCACCCGGAAGTGACAGCAGAACTGAAAGTCGTTGTAAAGGAAGAAGCATAAGAGGGTATTCTTTATGGATATGGAAGCAGCAATGAAACGGATTCCTCCGCACAGTGCGGAGGCGGAGCAGGCAGTGCTGGGAGCGATGCTGATGAATAAGGAGGCTATTTCGATGGCCTCCGAAATTATAACCGGAGAGGATTTTTATCAGACTGCATATGGGATTTTATTTGACTGTATTGTGGAAATGTTTCAGCAGGGAAAGCCGGTAGATCTGATCACGCTTCAGGATTATCTGAAGGAAAAAGATGTTCCACCGGAGATCAGCAATATGGAATTTGCGAGAGATCTTCTCATGCAGGCACAGACATCCGCCAATGCAGATACCTATGCAAAGATCGTCCGGGAAAAATCCGTGATGCGGAGGCTCATTAAAGTGAATGAGGAGACCGCAAATACGTGTTATCAGCAGAATAAACCATTGGATGAGATTCTGGAAGATGCACAGAAGAAGGTTTTTGAGCTTGCGGAGACAGGAAATTCAGAAGAGTATGTTCCAATCCGGCAGGTTGTTCTGAATGCCTTGGATGTCATTGAGCGGGCATCAAAGACAAAGGGAACGGTTACGGGAATCCCGACAGGATTCATTGACCTTGATTATAAGCTTTCCGGTTTACAGAGATCAGACCTTGTCCTGATCGCAGCCCGTCCTTCTATGGGAAAGACGGCCTTTGTTTTGAATATCGCACAGCATGTGGCATTCCGTCAGAATCTCGCAGTGGCGATCTTCAGTCTTGAGATGTCAAAGGAGCAGTTGGTAAACCGTCTGTTTTCACTGGAATCTCATGTGGATGCACAGATTTTAAGAACCGGTAATCTGTCAGATACGGACTGGGAGAAGCTGATCGAAGGAGCAGGAACGATTGGATCTTCCCGGATGATCATTGATGATACGTCAGGTATCACTATTTCTGAGATGCGATCCAAATGCAGAAAATATAAGCTGGAAATGGGACTTGATCTGGTTATCATTGACTACTTACAGTTGATGAGTGGAAGTAACAGCCGCAGAAATGAAAGCCGTCAGCAGGAGATTTCGGAGATTTCGCGTTCTTTGAAAGGGCTGGCAAGGGAGTTGAACGTGCCGGTCATTGCACTGTCCCAGTTGAGCCGTGCGGTAGAGCAGAGAACGGATAAGCGTCCGATGCTTTCTGACCTGCGTGAGTCAGGAGCAATCGAGCAGGATGCCGATGTATGTATGTTCATTTACCGTGATGATTACTACAATCCGGATACAGAAGATAAAAATATTGCGGAGATCATTATTGCGAAGCAGAGAAACGGCCCGATCGGAACAGTGCGTCTTGCATGGATGCCGCAGTATACGAGATTTGGAAATGAAGAAAGAAGACAGGAGAGGGACTCCTGAGAAATTTAAAATCTTAAGATCAGAATTAAGATGAAAATTCAGACCAGAAGTTCAGGATCTGCCTGTAAATCAGAAGATCATCAGAAGATCAGACAAAGAAGGGACTGCCGTATGAAGTGAAAGTTCAGATACGGCAGTCCCTTTGCATCTGCCGGTCAGGTAAAAATTTTCTTAAGCCTGATAACTGCGTTCCCTTTTGCAGATTCCCGTCGATTTGCCTGTTGTTGACGGATGAGAGAATCCAGCTTACGGAAATGTTCTTCTTCCCGTCGCTCTTTTGCCTGAAAGAGGTCGTCCATTTCCCGGAGTATATCAGAAGTTACTGTCTTACTGATTTGATCGGTGAGCGTGGAATTATTGTCTGTGACTACCTCGGAAAGCACGTCGCCGAGAAGAGATCTTACCTGTTCCAGTTGCGTCCGGGTAATGATTTCATCAGGGGTAACGGCAGCCGATGGCAGGGCGGCTGAAGATTTTTCAACAGAGTCCGGTGTGGAAACAGGATTCGTTCCGGCAGGAGCGGCTGCATTTGTGACTGGCTTTGCAACTGCATCTGCGGCAGTCTTTATGTCTGTATTTGTGGCTGCACCTGCAAGTGCTTTTACAGCGGACTTTGCAGTTGCTTTTTCAGAGACCTTGTCCGCCTGACGCAGCCGGTTCCGGGTCTCATTTAATTGAGGAATAAGCAGCTTCAGGTCTCTCAGAAGCATTCCTTCATCTTTTAGTCTTTTGATACAGCAGAAAAGCTGTATGTCATCTTCGGTATAATATCGATGTCCCATTTCCGTTCTGCCGATCGAAAGTCCAAGCTCTTCTTCCCAGTAGCGTAGAACATGAGATTCGACATGCACTTTTTTTGCGGCTTCGGAAATCATAAATCTGACTTCCCCCATGGATATCTATACCTCCTATCTGACATGGCATATTACAGTTTACTTTTAAGGGGTGAACTGTAATTCTTGCTTTATTATAGCATAAGCTGTTCCGGGAATGCCGGCTAATCGTTCGTCAAATTGTGGCATATATCACGGGAATTACAACCGGATTCGCAGTTTCCAGAGTTGCAGCCTCCGGAATTGCAGATACTTCATTGCTTCTATATTTTATGCAGTGAATGTCCGTTTGTTTCAGAAAAGAAAAAGTCCTGCAGCGGCTGAACTTCATCAGCCGGGCAGGACTTTTTCTGCTCTGTGATCACGTTGCGTCTGTAATCTTAAGCCTCGGAGATAGCACCTACTGGACAGGCAGCCTCACATGCTCCACAATCGATGCAGGAATCAGCATCAACAACATATGTATCTTCGCCTTCAGAAATTGCACTTACCGGACATTCAGCTTCGCAAGTACCACACTTTACACATTCATCATTAATTACACGTGCCATGGGTATGTATCCTCCTTTTTTAATTTCAAAACGGACAACTTCCGTTTCGTTATCTACATTCTAATACAAGAATCTAAAATATACAAGGGTTGAAACTGTATTTAATCGAATACCTTCCGGGCAGATACGAGTTAGTCATGACTGCCTTTTCCCCGTATTTTAAAGGGATTATACGCTTTCAAATTCCTCCACGATCTCTTTGGACGGGGCCTTTGTAAGCAGGCTTACAAGGACGATCGCTGCACAGGATACAAGGAATGCCGGAAGCAGTTCGTAGATATCCCACGCACCACCGAGCGGGCGTACGAGGTATTTCCAAATGAAGACCATTGCTCCGCCGGAAATCATTCCGGCTAAAGCTCCCTGCCAGTTAGAACGTTTCCAGAACAATGCAAAGAGGACAACCGGTCCGAATACAGCACCGAAGCCGGCCCATGCAAAAGATACGATATTGAAAACAGAACTGTTCGGATCTCTTGCAAGGAAGACTGCAACCAGTGCAATGATAAGCAGGGTCATACGATCCGCAAACATCGAACCTTTCTTTCCTGTCTTTTTCTTCAGAAAATCTCCCAAAAGGTCTGAAGAAACGGAGGAGGAAGCAGCAAGTAACTGTGAATCAGCCGTTGACATGGTGGAGGCAAGGATACCTGCGAGGATCGTTCCCGCAAGAAGTGCTGGAAGTACACCATGCTGGCTCATCAGGTCAGCAATCTTAACAATGATCGTCTCTGAAGCAGAACCCTCCAGTGGAATCAGTTCACCGGCTGCTGTCATGGCAAGTCCGATGATACCGATCAGCACTGCAACTGCAAGAGAAATGACAACCCATCCGGTTGCAACTCTTCTGGACAGCTTTAATTTCTCTTCATCTTCAATGGCCATAAAGCGGAGCAGGATATGTGGCATGCCGAAATATCCAAGTCCCCATGCAATCATGGATACGATACTGATAATCGGATAAGGCTGTTCTGTTCCTGAAACCGGATCGTAAGTCGTGTGCATTGTAAGATATCCCGGGAGAGACTGGGCGTTCTCAACAACAGCAGACACACCTCCGGCTACATTAATACCAAAGATAAATACAATAACCAGTGCGATCGACATAATGATGCTCTGGATAAAATCTGTGGTGGATGCGGCAAGGAATCCGCCAAGTGTTGTATAGCCGACGATGATCAATGCACTGATGACCATGGCAACCTGATAATTGATCCCGAACAGGCTGGAAAAAAGCTTTCCGCAGGCGGCAAAACCGGAAGCGGTATACGGGATAAAAAAGATTACGATGAAAATAGCACCGATCGACTGGAGAATTTTTTTCTCATCACGGTAGCGGTTGCTGAAAAAGGATGGAAGGGTAATAGAATTTCCTGCTACATGAGTATAGCGGCGGATTCTTTTTGCTACGATCCTCCAGTTCAGATAAGTACCGATGGCAAGTCCGATGGCTGTCCAGCCGGCATCGGCAACTCCGGTCAGATAAGCAAGTCCCGGAAGTCCCATCAGAAGCCAACTGCTCATGTCAGAAGCTTCGGCACTCATGGCGGTAACAAGAGGACCTAATTTTCTGCCTCCCAGATAGAAATCTGCGGAGTCGTTGTTGTTCTTGGAGCAACGATAGCCCACATAAAGCATACATCCTAAATAGACGAGGATCGCGAGCGTGATGCAGAGATGTGCTGTTGTCATTTGATTCATTCCTTTCTTTTTATATGTAACAGTCTGAATGCAGTATATAAGGACTGGTAACTCAGCGGTTACAGATTATACAATAAACATCAACATTTTAACATAAATCAGGCTTTTATACAAGAAAGCGACAGAAAAGGAGAAGAAAAATGGCAGAAATTTAATGCAAAACGAGTGGTCAGAGGATGAAAAATGCAGGTTAAAAGAAGATTTCATCATTTTTTAAGAAAAAACTACTTCCTTTTTGCGGAGTTTCGTGTATCATAGTGGATTGAGAGCCTGAACAGGATAAGGAAAGTATGTAAAGCGGAGGAATATGATGAAAAGACGTTATGTGGCTATGATCAGTGCGGTTCTTTGTTCCGCAATGATATTGAGTGCCTGTGGCAATTCAAAAAAAACAGAGAGTATTTATACCGGGGATAAGACAGAAGTTCCGGCATGGCAGGCGAATCTGGATGCCATTTCACCTTCGGCATATGCAGATGTAGAGGGGCTGGATTTAGAGCCGGGAACTTATATTTCCGTGATCGGAAGAGCCGGAGGGACACCTTACTGGGATGAAGTAAAGAAAGGTGTGGAGCAGGCAGCCGAGGATCTTAATGAGAGTCTTGGATACAGCGGAGATGATAAGATCAAGGTGGTATACAATGCCCCGGATGAGAATGATAATATTGATGAGATGGTCAACATTTTAGATGAAGAGCTTGCAAGATATCCCGATGTGATTGCGGTATCCAGTATTGATGAGAGTGCTTCGGAGGTTCAGTTTGATCTTGCGACTGCGAACGGGATTCCGATCGTAGCGTTTGATTCAGGAAACAGTTATCAGGGAATCCAGTGTATCTGCCGGACAGATAATAAAGAAGCCGCAAAGACGGGTGTGAAGAAATTATGTGAGGCTATCGGTGACAGTGGGGAAATTGCCCTTCTGCTTAATGATTCTGTATCGGAGAATGGAAAAGAAAGAGAAGCCGGTGTAAAAGAGGAGATTAAGGCAAATCATCCTGATGTATCCGTAGTAGAGACGATCTATGTAGATGAACTGGATCAGTTAAAGCGGAAAGCAGCGGCAGAGCAGCTTGGGATGTCTGCAGAAGATCTGGCTGCAGCAGAAGCAGGAGAAAAGATGGATGATGCAGCTCAGACGACAGGCACTGCAAATGGAAGTGGTACAGATACAGCAGAAACTTCTGCAAATGGCGATGACGGAACGGCAGCCGGAGGAACAGATACAGCAACGAAGGACGGAGCAACCGCACCGACTGTAGCGGAAAAGTTTGAGGAAGTAAAGTCGGCAGCCGACAAAATGAGTAACGAAGAGGCGGTTGCGTATTACCTGAAAAAGCATCCGGAACTGAAAGGGATCTTTGCATTGAATGAAACTTCTACCCAGTTGGGGATTCAGGTGCTGGATGAACTGGACAATTCCGATGAAATTCAGATTGTAGGATTTGATGCAGGAAAAGAACAGGTGAAAGCACTGGAGGACGGAGAACTGGATGGACTGGTTGTACAGAATCCATTTGGAATGGGATATGCGGCAGTGATCGCATCTGCCCGTACAGTTCTTGAGATTGGAAATGAAGCGGAAGTGAATACGGGGTATGTATGGGTGACGGCAGAGAATATGGATGATGCCGATATTAAACCGCTGGTTTACAAATAAAATCCAGAGAGCAGTTTACAGACAGGAAAAGTATTACAGCAAAAAGCAACAGAAAAAAATACCCGGGATGAGAGAATCTTGAAAGATCGTCATCCCGCTTTTCTTATCAGTTTTCCTCCTAATCCTGACTGGCTTTGCTCAGAGAAAAGATAAATTCCGTACCGACTCCTTCGGTGCTGATGACATTGATATGCTCATCGTGAGCCTGGATCACTTCCTTGACAATAGCAAGCCCCAGTCCGGTTCCCTTCTTATCCTTTCCACGGGACAGATCAGATTTATAGAAACGTTCCCAGATTTTATTCAGTTCTTTTTTCGGAATACCGATTCCCTGATCTTTTACAGAGACAAAGATCTTATCATTTTTTCCTGATACTTCCACAAAAACAGAAGATTCATTTTCGCTGAATTTGATTGCGTTATCAATCAAGTTGTAAAGAACCTGCTGGATTTTCCGCTTATCTGCACAGACAAAAACCGCATCAGGAAGCAGCAGCAACTGAATGGAAATGTGCTTCGGTGTGCAGACTCCCTCGAAAGAGAGGGCTGTATTCTTGATCACTTCCTGAATATCAAAGGTGGTTTTGTCTAAAAGCAGCTCTTTGGTATCAAATTCGTTGAGAGTGAGCAGGTCGGTAGTAAGGTCGGTCAGTCGTTCCACCTCGAACAGGATGATATTCAGGTACTTTTCATGTAATTCCGGTGGGATTGTTCCGTCGGTCATTGCCTGCACATAACCTTTGATGGAGGTCAGCGGTGAGCGGAAATCATGGGAAACATTTGCTACGATCTTTTTCTGATAATCATCCATGTCTTTTAACTGCACAGACATGAAGTTCAGGGAGGCAGAAAGATATCCCATTTCATCATGAGAATGAACCGGGATCGCATAATCCAGGTTCCCCATGGCGTACTGCTTGGCGGCCTCTGTGATCTGCCGCAGCGGGCGGTAGACAAAGAAGTGGAATCCCAGCAGGAAAATGAAAGACAGTCCGAAGATCACTGCCAGAGTAATGTAAACCGGACGCATCAGAAGCGAACACTGCTTTTGGATGTCAGAAACCGGATGATGGATCAGCAGATATCCCTTTGTTGAGAATCCTTGAGTGACCGGTGCCATGACAGTAATAAAATCCTCGTCAAAGTAATCGTGGTAAGTTCCGGTAATGTACTGGCTGTTCCCGATTTCGGCCGGATCAAAATTTTCAATCGTACGGGGGGCAGTCGTACCTCTGATATTGGAAGAGGTAATGAGACTTCCATCCGGTGCGACGAACCAAAGAGAAGAATTTAAGTACAGCCGCATGGCAATGAGCTGGGACTGGACTGCCCAGATAGAAGAGTCTTCTGAAAAATAAGAAGGCAGATAATTATTGGAGATCAGAGTTGCCTCCCTGTAAAGAGACTGGGAAATATCTTCTTCCAGTCTGTCCATGATCAGCTCATTTGTCAGTGTGGCGGTTGTAAAAACGCACAAAAAACCAAAAATAATATATAGGACGATAAATTTTAAGTGCAAAATACTTTTCATGATGTTCCCCCGGATATCATCTGTTGTAAAAATTATTTCGTTTCAAATTTGTAGCCGATTCCCCACACGGTACTCAGACTCCAGTGAGGATGATCCTTGATCTTTTCACGAAGTCTCTTGATATGAACGTCAACGGTTCTTGTATCACCGATGTACTCATATCCCCAGATGCGGTCAAGAAGCTGCTCACGGGTGAAGACCTGATTCGGTGAAGCGGCAAGGCAGTATAAAAGCTCCAGTTCTTTTGGAGGCATTTCTACATTTTTCCCGTCACAGAGAACAGAATAATTGGTCAGATTGATCGTCAGTCCTTCATATTCAACGCATTTGGTCTTTTCCCGGGCGGGTTCAGCCTGTCTGCCGACCTGATAGCGGCGGAGTACGGCACGCACACGGGCAACCATTTCTTTTGCGTCAAAAGGCTTCATAATATAATCATCCGCACCAAGCTCCAGGCCAAGTACCTTGTCAAATACCTCACTTTTGGCAGAGAGCATAATGATCGGGGTTACGGATTTAGCACGGATCTCACGACAGACCTGATATCCGTCGATGCCGGGAAGCATCAGGTCAAGCAAAATAAGATTCGGCTGATAAGTATCAAAAGCAGCCAGTGCATCTTCGCCGTTGTAAACCATTTTTGTATCAAAGCATTCTTTTGTCAGATAGAGCGAGATCAGCTCTGCAATATTTTCATCATCATCAACGATGAGAATTTTTTGTTTCCCTATCATGAAAGATCCTCCTTTTTATTTATCAGGCTTATTATCCGAGTTCTACGATCGTAACACCTGCATCGCCCTCTCCAAATTCAGCGAGGTGATAAGATTTTACGTGCTTCTGCCGACGCAGATATTCATGGATTCCTTTACGCAATGCCCCGGTTCCTTTTCCGTGGACAACACGGACCGTGTATAAATGGGCGAGCAGTGCATCATCGAGGTATTTGTCCAGTTCTGCAACCGCTTCATCTACAGTTCGTCCAAGCAGATTGATCTCCGGGCGGACAGAGAGAGATTTTCCCATTTTGATCTTCCCTTTGGAAGTGCGGTTCATTTTCTTTGCACCATATGAAGATGGTTCTTCAATGATCTCAAGGTCTGAAATATTGACCTGGGAACGAAGGATTCCCATCTGAACTGTCAGATTTCCACGAGCATCCGGCAGAGAGCTGACAGTTCCGGTCAGGTTCATGCTCAGAACCTTGACAGATTCTCCCAGTTTAAAGTCGGAAGGCTTATGTTCTTTTTTCGGTTTTTTTGACTTCAGTGAAGAAGCAGCGGCAGTATCATTGACTTTCTTACGGATCCGTTCCCGTTCTTTTTCCATCTCTGCCGCAGAAATATTTTCCTTGCCGAATTTATGGAATTTGCGGATCGTCTCATCTGCGACTTCCTTTGCATCCCGGAGGATGGCATTTGCCTTTTCATTTGCCTCACGCAGGATCCGGTCACGCTGTTCGTCCAGCTTTTCCTGCCGCTCTTTTGCCTGCGATTTTAATTCTTCAGCCTCTTTGCGGAGAGCAGAAATCTCTTCCCGCTCCTTTTCAATCGTACGTTTACTTGTCTCCAGATCGGTGAGAAGATCCTCAAAAGAAATATCCTGTTCCGTCAGACGCTCTCTTGCGTCATCAATAATATAATCGGGCAGTCCGAGTTTCCCGGAAATAGCAAAGGCATTACTTTTGCCGGGGATACCGATCAGAAGCCGGTAAGTCGGGCGTAAACTCTGGACATCAAATTCACAGCATGCATTCTCTACTCCCGGAGTGGAAAGTGCATAGACTTTCAGCTCACTGTAATGAGTCGTCGCCATGGTGCAGATCCCCTGTGAATGGAGATGGGAAAGAATGGCGATCGCCAGTGCCGCTCCCTCTGTCGGGTCTGTTCCTGCACATAACTCATCAAATAAGACCAGAGAGTGTGAATCTACTTTCTTAAGAAACGATACAATGTTCGTCATATGGGAAGAAAAAGTACTCAGACTCTGCTCAATACTCTGTTCGTCTCCGATATCCGCATAGATCTGATGAAAAACTGCAAGCTGCGAGCGGTCACCGGCAGGGATATGCAGCCCTGCCTGCCCCATGAGACAGAAAAGTCCGACTGTCTTCAGGGAAACGGTCTTACCACCGGTATTTGGACCGGTCACGATCAGCAGATCAAACTCTTCTCCGAGGGTGACCGTAATCGGAACGACCGTCTTAGGATCCAGCAGCGGGTGACGTCCCTCACGGATATGGATTTTATTTTCTTCGTTAAAAACCGGACGGCTGGCTTTCATGGACAGAGCCAATGCACCTCTTGCAAAAATAAAGTCGAGATCGGTCAAAGCACGGTAATCCGCCCGGATTTCTTCAATATACTGGGCGGCTTCTTCACTCAGACCGGCAAGAATGATCTGGATTTCTTCCTGTTCTCTGGCATAAAGTTCCTTCAGGTCATTATTCAGTTTCACGACAGCCATAGGTTCAATAAAAAGCGTAGAACCGGTAGAAGACTGGTCATGGATCAGTCCCTGGACCTGTCCACGGTATTCAGCCTTGACCGGGATGCAGTAGCGGTCACCCCGCATGGTGATGATCGGATCCTGTAAATAAGTCCGCAGAGAACCATTTACAAGACTGGTCAGAGTTGCATGTACCCGCTCATTGATCCCATTAATACTGCGTCGGATATGCTTTAATGTGGAGCTTGCATCATCACTGACTTCATCTTCCCCGGGGATACACCGCTCAATCTCATTTGCCAGAGGGGTAAGCGGTTCAAGCTGTTCAAAAAAAGCATCCAGACAGTCACAGGATTCTTCCTGTGTATCATGTCTGCCATAAGCCTTTACCCGGGCAGCATTTCCGAGAAGACGGCTGATGCGGAGCAGCTCGGAAATACTTAAAGCACCACCGACTTCCAGCCGTTTCATGGACTCTTCGACCGGAGCAGCATCACCGAAAGAAATGCGTCCCTTTTGTACAATCCGGGTGAACGCTGCCGCAGTCTGTTCCTGAAATGTATTAATTTTATTGATATCTGTCATCGGCTTTAACCGGCGGCAGAGCTGCCCTCCGCGGAAAGAAGTTGCCTCCTTCTCCAACAGGGCAATGATCTTATCATATTCTAATTTAAATAAAGTCTTCTGGTTCATAATTCCACCTTGATATTTTCTAGGATTAACTCTGTCCTATTGTACCCCATTCTTTGCGTAAAGAAAAGGCTTTTATCCGATATTGAACAATGAGAATAAATCAGTTATACTAGAAAATGAAAGACTTTTTTCGTATGGGAGACAGTGCCTATGTTAGATGAAAAAGAGCAGGAGAAGCCTCAGGAAGAAGAGGAATCTTATTCATTCCTGCAGGAGACGATAAAGCCCAAAAAGATCAGCCGGAAGATGCTGATCCAGCAGTTTGTCAGGATCGCTCTGTACGGGCTGATTTTCGGAGGAGTTGCGAGCCTGGGATTTTTTGCGGTGAAGCCGGCGGCACAGAGGTGGCTGAAAGGCAAACCGGAGACAGTGACGATCCCGGAAGATGATACTCCTTCAGGGCAGGCAGATGCGGCAGCAGGAGATCAGAATGATCCGGTGGATCAGACATTGAGCAAAGAAAATTATGAAGAGATCCTTAAGAGCATGTATCAGGCTGTAAAGGAAGCAAAAAAGGGAGTTGTATCTGTCAGTGCGGCATCGGAGGAAGAAGACTGGGATGCGGAGGCAACGGGGATCACCTCGTCTGTATCAGGGGTGATCACTGCGGATAACGGACAGGAGCTTCTGATCTTTGCCAGCGAGTCAGTCTGCGAAGATGCGGAAGAATGGCAGGTGGAATTTGTAGACGGTACAAGCTATAAGGCATCGGTCAAAAGCAGAGATAAGAACAGTGGATTTGCAGTATTCAGTGTGGCAAAGAACGAGCTGTCAGATGCAACCTGGAATGCGATCCATGTCGCAGAACTTGGCAATTCCAATCTTGCAGCTCAGGGGGACGGAGTGATTGCACTTGGAAATACCTTAGGATATGAGGATGGAGTCAGTTACGGGATTATCAGTTCCACCGAATATCAGCAAAAATTCCGGGATGGCGAATGCGGAGTGATCGGAACAGATATTTCCGGTTCAGATGGTGCGACAGGAATCCTTTTCAATATGGACGGAGAAGTAATCGGAATGATTTCAGATGATATCTGGGAAGATAAGGGAGACCATACGGTGAATGCATATGCAATCTCTGATCTGAAATCCAGGATCCAGTTGATGGCGAATGGGGAAAGTGTGCCTTATATCGGAGTTTACGGAACGACTGTGACGGGAGAACTTCAGCAGAATGAAGGCATGCCGTCAGGATTGTATGTCATTGAAGTAGATCCTGATTCTCCGGCAATGGCAGCAGGAATCCAGAGCGGGGATATTATCTGGCAGGTTTCCGGTGAGTCAGTTTCCAGTATGAGCAGCTATGAGAAGGCTGTGCTGGAAGAAAAGAGCGATGCAGTGATCCGGGTTAAAGGAAAAAGAAAAGGTGCTGACGGATATGTGGATCTTGATTTCACTGTGAATGTTGGCGATAAAAAATAGTGCAAGTGGGATGATAATCCCACGATATGCGAATATTGGGTAGGATTGTGGGAGTGCGTAGCACGGAGCAATCCGTAGGCATCAAAGTCGGGGGCTTTTGACCCCGACATCAAAATAATAGAAAGAGGATAGAAATGAGATATATTAGTGGATTATGTGAAGGCGAGACAATCAGGAATGTATACCTTTGTAAGGGAAAGCGTTCTGCGGAGACAAGAAATGGAAAGCCTTATGACAATCTGATCCTTCAGGATAAGACTGGAACGTTAGACGGAAAGGTATGGGATCCTAATTCACAGGGAATTGCGGATTATGATGAGAAAGATTTTATCGAAGTATTTGGAGATATCATTAATTATAACGGGAATCTTCAGATGAACATCCGTCAGATCCGGGTGGCTCAGGAAGGAGAATATAATCCGGCTGATTATATGCCGACAACAGAGAAAAGTGTGGACAGTATGTACGAGGAACTGGTGGCATATATCCGTCAGATTTCCAATCCATATCTGAGAGCGGCACTGGAATTTTACTTCGTGAAAGATGAAGCATTTATTGCAAAATTCAAAGGTCATTCTGCTGCGAAGACGGTTCATCACGGATTTGCCGGAGGTCTGCTTGAGCATACACTTGGCGTGGTTCATTTATGTGAATATTTTGCTTCAAATTACAGCATCCTGAACCGGGATCTTCTGCTGACTTCAGCAATTTTCCATGACATTGGAAAAGTAAAAGAGCTGTCTGCATTTCCGGATAATGATTATACAGATGAAGGACAGTTGATCGGTCATATTGTGATCGGTGTGGAAATGATCGATGATGCGATCCGCTCGATTCCTGATTTCCCAGAAAAGATAGGAAATGAACTGAAGCACTGTATCGTGGCACATCATGGCGAGCTGGAATATGGTTCACCAAAGAAACCGGCACTGGCAGAGGCAATGGCGCTGAACCTGGCAGACAGTGCAGATGCGAAGCTTCAGACACTGACTGAGCTTTTTAAGAATAAAAAGGGAACAGACTGGCTGGGATTCAACCGTTTATTTGAGTCAAATATAAGGAAAACCTCAGATATTTAAGATATTTGCAAAGCGTATTTTTCATAATTTAAGATGTCAGGGTCAAAAGGTCTGAAACCACGTGTGCTTGCACACTGGTGGTAGAATGACCTTGAGACCCGCCCCGATATGAGCATAAAAGTGGGGCGTAAGCACCATGATATGCGAATAGCGGGTAGGATTGTGGGAGTGCGTAGCACGAAACAATCCGTTGGCATCATTGTTGGGGGCTTTTGACCCCAACATCAATTTAAGAATCGGCTTTCAACAAGAATAGAAATAGGAACAGAAATAAAATGCTGAATAAAAATGACGTTGTAACAGTAGAAATAACGGATATTGGTGTGGGCGGTGAAGGAATCGGCCGCGTGGATGGATATACCCTGTTTATTAAAGATGCGATCATCGGGGATGTAGTAGAAGCGAAAGTGATGAAAGCAAAGAAAAATTATGGCTATGCCCGGATGATGGAGATTATCCATCCGTCGGCAGATCGTGTAGAACCGAAGTGTGCATTTGCAAGAAAGTGCGGTGGCTGTCAGATCCAGGAAATGTCTTATGAGCGTCAACTTGCTTTCAAAGAACAGAAGATTCGTGGCAATCTGGAACGGATCGGTGGTTTTGACAGGGGAAAGATCGATGCAGTAATGGAACCGGTGGAAGGAATGGATGAACCATTCCGCTACAGAAATAAGGCACAATTCCCCTTTGGTACAGATAAAGAGGGGAATCCTGTTACTGGATTTTATGCCGGAAGAACCCATGATATCATTGCCAATACAGAATGTATCCTGGGAGTTGAGCAGAATCGGGAGATTCTCGAAATTATTTTGCAGTATATGAAAGAAAATTGTGTTGCAGCGTATGATGAAAAGTCAGGCAAAGGCCTGATCCGCCATGTACTGATCCGCTATGGATTTACAACAAAAGAGATCATGGTCTGTCTTGTGATCAACGGAACGAAATTACCGAAAGCGGACCGGCTGATTAAAAAACTGACTCAGCTTGAAGGAATGACAAGTATTACGCTCAGTCCGAATACACGCAGGGATAACGTCATCATGGGAAATTCTTATGAAGTACTGTGGGGACAGGGATTTATCACAGATTATATTGGAAATGTAAAGTATCAGATTTCTCCTTTGTCCTTTTATCAGGTGAATCCGGTGCAGACTGAAAAACTGTACGGACTTGCACTGGAATATGCAGATCTGAAAGGGACGGAAACTGTATGGGATCTGTATTGCGGTATCGGAACAATTTCTCTCTTCCTTGCACAGAAGGCAAAGCAGGTCTATGGAGTTGAGATCGTGCCGCAGGCAATCGAAGATGCAAAGAATAATGCGAAGATCAATGAGATCAATAATGCAGCGTTCTATGTTGGAAAGGCAGAAGAAGTTCTGCCGGACTATTATGAAGAATATGCTAAAACTCATGGTGGCGAGAAGGCACGTGCGGATGTGATCGTAGTAGATCCTCCGAGAAAAGGCTGTGATGAGACGCTGCTTGAGACGATCGTGAAGATGGAGCCGGAAAAAGTTGTGTATGTAAGCTGTGACTCTGCGACCCTGGCAAGGGATCTGAAGTATCTGTGTGAAAATGGGTATGAGATCAGGAAAGTGCGGGGAGTGGATCAGTTCCCGGAGACGGTGCATGTGGAGACGGTAGTACTGCTTTCCCACAAAAAGCCAGACGGACATATCAACGTAAAAGTTGAGTTTGGTGATGGTGAGGGAAAAGTTCCGCTTGATAATATCGCAAAAAGAGCCGAAACATACAAGCCCAAAGAGCGAGTGACCTACAAAATGATAAAGGAGTACATAGAAGCTAAATACGGCTTCAAAGTACATACCGCATATATTGCAGAGGTAAAGAGAGATTTAGGCTTGCCGATGTACGATGCTCCTAATGCGGTAGAGGAATTGAAACAGCCGAGGAAGCATCCGACTCCAGAGAAGGTTGAAGCAATAAAGGATGCATTGAAACATTTTGAGGTGATTTAATGACAAAGCCGCTTGCTTATTGAATGGGTAAGCGGCTGCTTTATTATAATTAGTGTAATATAATAAAGCTTGTTCGAGAGTAAAGGGAGAGGATATGTATGAGAAGAACGTTATTCAGGTACAGGTCATTTAATACGGAAAAACTGAATGATTATAGCTATATTCATCAGAGGATAATTAACATTGAAAGAAAAGCAGGATTGCTCTGCCTGATCGACTGTGATAAATTTAAATCCATAAATGATACATATGGTCACGCTGTAGGGGACAAGGTT
>OOIG01001337.1_pt1 | contig 18447 bp, 13 predicted proteins | sample 1692091 | NCBI WGS metagenome assembly OOIG01 (sample SAMN06348188, study PRJEB24527) | human gut metagenome | biome: human gut; feature: ankylosing spondylitis patient; material: feces | host: Homo sapiens | place: China | collected 2015-10 | reverse complement strand
TGCTGGAAAAGATCGCCCTTATCTCCGTGGACGAGGATCAGGAGGAAGCCCTCGAGACGCTGGAAAAAGGCGGCTACTTCCTGGACCGTGACCGCCGGGTCGTCATCATCCGCGTCACCTACCGGCAGCACCGCTTTGATGCCAGCAACGTGCAGCAGGACCGCGCCCTTTCCGTGGCCTGGCAGGAGATCCTGCACCCGCTCACGGGCGCGCCTCTGGCCGGGCTGAACATCATCAAGGACACCTCCAACATGTTCCTGCGCCTCAACGACATCGTGCGCGGTGAATACACCGGCCGCATCGTCTTCAAGCGCACGGAGATCGTGGAGAACACCGATACCGACGAGAAGCGCCTCAAATTCCTCTATGCCTGGCTCACCAAGCACCAGCGGCGCATGATAGGCTACAGCGACGACTTTTTTGCCAAGGTCAGCCGCGTACTCAACGGCTATCTCTACTCGCCGGACAATGACGATGCCTTCAGCAACATGCGCGAGCTGCACCGCGAGGTCTGTACCCGCTTCAGCTACATCCAGCAGGCTCGGCGCGTCCGCATCCTCGAGGACCTGGCCCAGCGCAAGGCCAAGGTGGGCCGCATGGGCTACCGCCAGATGATGCGCGAGGCCCTCGACCTGCTGATGGACCTGAAATTCGAGATCGTCAACTTTTTCCCGGCACTGGTGGACGGCATCGTGGACAGCGTGGAACGCATCCTTTCCGATGCCTACCTGCGCCGCACCTACATGGAACCTCCCGAATCCCGGCTGACCAAAGCCGGTCTGGAGATACGCAAGAATTACGGCCGTCTCGTCTCGCTGCAGGACGGCTTCAAGGCCGTGCGCCGCGCGCGGACGGCAAAAGGATCCAACGCATCATGAGTCTGCACCGCTTTTATCTTCCTCCCGAACAATGGGCCCACGATCTCTGGCTGGAAGGCCAGGAAGCCAAGCATCTGGTCCAGGTGCTGCGACTGGCCCCGGGCGAGGAGGTCCTGCTGCTCGACGGCCAGGGCCGCAGCGGCCGTTTCGCCATCGCCGAAACAGCCAAAAAGAAGGCCCGCCTTGTCCTGCAGGAAGAACAGATGGCGCCCGCGCCGGAATCCCGCGCCGTCATGGCGCTGGCCTTCAGCAAGGCCGTGCGCCGCGGTTTCTTTATGGAAAAGGCCGTGGAGCTGGGCGCCCATGCCGTCTGGCTCTGGCAGGGAGACCACAGCCAGGGCAAACTGCCTGCCGATGCCGCCGAGGCCTGCCGGGGACAGCTCATCGCCGGAGCCAAGCAGTGCGGCAATCCCTGGTTGCCGCAGGTGGAGGCCCTGACCGGCGGTGTGGACGAGCTGGTCCGCCGCGCCGCCACGGCCGACCGCCGCATCCTGCCCTGGGAGATGCAGGACACCGTGAGCATGCTCACGCCCCAGCTGGCCGGACGTCCCGGCACCACCGTGTACGTCATCGGCCCCGAGGGCGGCTTTTCCCAGCGGGAGCTGGACAGCCTGCGGGCGGCGCAGTTCACCTTCGTCAGCCTGGGGGCCCGTGTGCTGCGCTGCGAGACCGCCGCGACCCTGTGCCTGGGACTGCACTGGTGGGCCTCCCATCTGGCGGATCCGGCGGAATAAAGGACAGCCATGACCGCACAAAAGCCCCTGCCGGAGCGCATGCGCCCCGACGATCCCGATCTTTTTCTCGGGCAGAGCCATCTGGCAAGCCGCCTCAAGTCGCTCATGGCGGCGGAGCGTCTGCCCAGCCTGCTGTTTTTCGGCCCGCCGGGCTGCGGCAAGTCCACGCTGGCCCTGCTGCTGGCGCGTTCCCGCAAGCGTCCCTATCTGCGTCTCAGCGCGCCGGAGGCAGGCTTGCAGCACCTGCGCCGCTCCCTCAACGGCATCGAGATCCTGGTACTCGACGAGCTGCACCGCTTTTCCAAGGCGCAGCAGGACTTTTTCCTGCCGCTGGTGGAATCGGGCGAGCTGACCCTGCTGGCCACCACGACGGAGAACCCGTCGTTCAGCGTCACCCGGCAGCTGCTCTCGCGCCTGCACGTGCTGCGCCTGCGCCCCCTGGGGCGCTCGGAACTGATGGAGCTGGCCCGGCGCGGCGCCGAACAAACGGGCGTGACGCTTAGCGACGAGGTGCTGGACATCATCACCGCCGCGGCCCACGGGGATGCCCGTACCCTGCTCAATCTGGTGGAGTACGCCGCTTCCCTGCCCGAGGAGATGCGCGAGCCCGAGCAGCTCAAGTCCGCCCTGCCCGAAGTCATGATGCGTCATGACAAGGACGGTGACAGCCATTACGAGCTGGCCTCGGCCCTCATCAAATCCATCCGCGGCAGCGATCCCGACGCGGCCCTCTACTATCTGGCCTGCCTGCTGGAAGGCGGCGAGGACCCGCGCTTCATCTGCCGCCGCCTCATCCTTTCCGCTTCGGAGGATGTGGGCCTGGCCGATCCCAATGCTCTGCCCCTGGCCGTCTCCTGCCAGCAGGCCGTGGAATTCGTGGGCATGCCCGAAGGCTTCATCCCGCTGGCCGAGACGGTGGTCTATCTGGCCCTGGCCCGCAAGAGCAACAGCAGCTACGCCGCCTATCTGACCGCCGCCCGCGAAGTCAAATACAACGGAGCGCGGCCCGTGCCCCTGCATCTGCGCAACGCCAGTACGCAGTTGCAAAAGGAATGGGGCTACGGCAAGGAATACAAATATCCCCACAACTACCCTGACGGCTGGGTGGAACAGGCTTACCTGCCCGCCGAGCTCGTGGGACGCCGCTTTTACCAGCCCCGCGACATGGGCGACGAAGCCCGCCTGAGCCAGTGGTGGCGCAAGATCCATAAAATCAGAAAAACGGAAGAATCCTGATGCAGCAGTATCAAGAAGGGGTCGTCGAGGCCCCGTTCGGCGATCTTTCCACCTATGTCAGCACGGCCCCGCAGCTGGGCGCCCCTGCCCGTTTCCCGGCCCTGAGATTCTACAGCAGCCTGCTGGCTGGCCCCGTGTTCTGGCTGTGCCGCAGGGCCGCCAAAGGCCTGTGTGACGACAGCGCCTGGGTCCACGCCAGCCTGCGTGTGACGGAACTCATCGAGCGCGTGGGCTGCCCGGTGAGCATCGAAGGCATGGAGAACATCTCGGCCACGCGCGGCCCCTGCGTCTTCGTAGCCAACCACATGAGCACGCTGGAGACCTTCATGCTGCCCGGCATCATCCGGCCCCACCGTGCCGTGACGTTCGTGATGAAAAAAAGCCTGGTCACCCTGCCCTTCTTCGGGGCCGTCATGCGCTCCCGCGATCCCATCGTTGTGGGCCGCACCAATCCCCGCGAAGACCTGACGGCCGTCCTGGAAGGCGGGGTGGAACGCCTGAAGAAAGGCATCTCCATCATCGTCTTTCCCCAGAGCACCCGCACCCCGGATTTCGATCCCCAGCACTTCAACACCATCGGGGTCAAGCTGGCCCGCAAGGCCGGTGTGCCCGTGGTGCCGCTGGCTCTCAAGACCGATGCCTGGGGCACGGGGAAAAAGCTCAAGGAGCTGGGCCCCATCAAAAGCGGCCTGCCGGTGCGCTACAAGTTCGCCGCGCCCATGGATATCCACGGCAACGGCCGCGAGGAGCAGGCCTTCATCTGCGATTTCATCGGCTCCCAGCTGGCCCGCTGGCGCAAAGAGGACGGCGTCAACGCCTAGTCTTGCAGCCCCTTGTGGCCGGGGAAGTGAATAACGAAGGGCGGACCCTTGCGGGCCCGCCCTTTTCCATACTCGTTGCTGCGAGGATTATTCCGCCGGAGCGTAATAACAACGCTTGGGCGACATGACCTTGCCTTCCTTCTTCAGTTCGGCAATGGCCTTGCTGACTTCCTTGGAATCCACTCCCAGTTCCTTGGCGATGTCGCCAGGACGCAGGGGCTTTCCGGCATTGACCAGGACTTCCAGAACTTTGTTTTCCATGGGCTGTTTTCCTCCTTGGGATGTGCGTATGCACGTTACGGGGGGCTGGGCCGAATGGTCGGACCTGTCTGGGAACGCAGGCCCGGGCCGACGTCTGCCTTGTAGCATAGAGCCTGCGGCCTGAAAAGAGACCCGGCAGAAGATCCCGGCGCTGCTTTGCAGTACGCCGCAGGATGGAGGACAGATACACTGATGCAGGCCTTTCGAAATGCCACTGTACATAGCAAAAAAGGCGACCAGTAAAACTGATCGCCTGAATTTGCATGGTGCGCCCGAAGAGATTCGAACTCCTGGCCTACAGGTTCGTAGCCTGTTGCTCTATCCAGCTGAGCTACGAGCGCGTCGTGAGAAGCTATGTATAGAAAACAGCTCACGGAGTCAAGCATTTAGCAAAAGAATTTTTCAGAAAAGTGAAAGGATGCCGAAAAAGATGCTTCCACCGCCCTGGAAGAGGCGGACAGCCCTCCTCCCCCGCCGGCCCTGCCCTACGGGCAAAACACAGGGAGCGCCGGTCATTCCTGTTCCGGCCAATAGTGCCTGCGGTCATGCTCCTTGCAGGCGTAAAAATCCCGCTTGGCAAGGTACATCTTTTTGTCCGCTTCGTTGATCTGCTCGTCGATATTGCCCCGCTCGGCACGCCAGGAAATACCGCAGGAGATGGAGATATGGCTTTCCTCCATGGCCCGGAGCGCATTCTCGACACAGGCATGGAAGGTTTCGCGGCCGGATTCGCGGTCGATGACGATGAACTCGTCGCCACCTATGCGGTAGGCCTTTTTGCCAAAGGCCTGGAGGAGGCACTCCGCGGTGCGACGGATGAGGGCATCACCGGCCTGATGCCCCTGGAGGTCATTGATCTTCTTCAGGCCGTTCAGGTCGAAGTAGGCGATGCCCAGGCTGCCGCAATCCTTTCCGGACAGGGAGTCACAGACCTGGTTGTACCTGTTTCTGTTGTACAGCCCGGTGGAAAGATCCTCCACATACATCTGGGCGATGACGTCGTGCTGCTCGGCGATCTGCCTTTTCTGGAGCTCGATCTGCTCCCGAAGATAGCGGCGGGACTCCTCAGCCATTTTTTCAGGAAATCCGCTGTCGCTCGCGTCCATCTCGCTGTAAGGGTTGGAAAGGTGGAGATGACAGCAGCGGGGCCCCTGCGCCGTCCAGCGGAAAACCGTGGTGATGCGCTGGTGAACGCGCAGGCAGATGCCGGAATCCGGAACTGTGGCGACCCAGAGCATACCCGTACAGATGAACAGGTCCGGCATGGGCCGGATGACGTCATAGTGCTCTTCGCCTATCTCGCAGCGGGGCACCCTGCCTGCGAAGGCCCGGAACGTCCTGATGACGGTCGCCGGATCGACGGCGTACTCATGCTCCCCGGCACCGAACCAGCTGAAGGCATCGTCAAGATGGGAGAGCAGGAGCTCCGTATCGTTCTCGCAGTAGTGCTTATGCAAAAAAAGACGCGTCAGTTCCGCAATCTTCCGTTGCTTCGCATCGTCTGTCAAAGAGGCATGCGGCATCCGTGCACCCCCTTGTCTTCATTGCCGGTAGCGATCCCCCATGCGCGCGGGCCTCATGCGCCGGTCCCGCCATGCCGGGTCTTCTTTCCGAAAGGCGATGACCGGTACGGCAGCCGCACCACACGCAGCTGCTCCCATGCGCGCGAAGCAGACCGGTCCGGGCGTCCAAACACATCATGTCTGAAGGTATGATACTTCGAGCTTTCTGGATGGTACCCCCTTTTGTCCCGCATGGCTATAGCCTGCTGCCTCCTTCGGGCCTTCAGGAGCGGCATCCCCGCTAAAAAACAGGTATCCGGCTAGGAACGGGCCGCGTCCTTCCCCTTTTTCCGGCCGCCCGGCTTCAGCTCGCTGACCAGCACCCCTGCCAGGATCATGGCCCCGCCCAGCAGCGCCAGCCCCGGCAGGCGTTCCCCGGCCATGCGGCCGAAGATGCCCGCCCAGACCGGTTCACAGGAATAGATGAGCGTGGCACGGGTGGGCGAGACTTTTTTCTGCGCCCAGTTGATGGCGTACTGGATGCCCGCCGTGGAAACGCCCAGGGCAAAGGCGCTGCCCAGCACCAGCCAGGAAGGCGGCGGCACGCTTTCGCCCACCAGGGGCATGGTGGCAAAACTGAGCAAAGAGGCCATGAGCACCTGCACGATGGTGACGCGCCGGGCATTGACGCTGCGGGCCACCAGACCGATGAGGATGATCTCCATGGCGATGGCCAGCGCGCTGATGGCCGTCAGCATCTCGCCCCAGCCAAAGCCCGCGCTGCTGTCATCGGGCCCGGACAGCAACAGGACGCCGGGAAAGGCCAGCGCGATGCCCACCCAGGCCATCAAATGCGGCGGGCGCTTCATGACCAGCCATTGCAGCAGGGGCACCAGCGGCACATAGAAGGCCGTGATGAAGGCCGATTTGCTGGCCGTGATGGTCTGAAGGCCACAGGTCTGCAGGGCATAGCCGCCAAAGATGCACAGGCCTATGCTCATGCCAGCCCAGACTTCCCGCCAGGTGAAGTCCTTGAGCAGCGGCAGGGAGAACAGGATCAGGGCCAGGGCGGCAAAAGCGAAACGCACGCCCACGAAAAAGAAGGGCCCCGTGGCTTCCAGGGCACTGCGGATGATGATAAAGGTGGCGCCCCAGATCATGGTGATCAGGACCAGCGAACCTTCCTCCAGGGGGATGCGCGCCCGCAGACGCGCCAACAAGCCCGACATACGATCTTCCTCGTCCTTGCTCAGGATCAGCGCAGCTGGCTGTCCTTGCTGCCTTTGCGGTTGTACAGATGCACGGCGTGCTGCTCTTTGTCGGCTTCCTGCTGGCATTCCAGGCACAGCCGCACACCGGGCAGGGCCCGCCGCCGGGCTTCGGGGATGGGTTCGCCGCATTCCTCACAAAAGGTACGGCTCTCGCCCCGGGGCAGACAGGCTCTGGCCCGCCGCACCTCGTCAGCAATGGAATCCTGGATCTGATCCTGCACGGCATTGTCGCCCGCCCAGCCTACCGCCATGGTGCACCTCCCGAACATGTTCCGCAGTGTTCCTGCCGCTCCGCCGTCTTGTGGCAACGGGGACAGACTATAGTCATGCTCCCCGCTCCAAGGCAAGAAGGCGTTATCGTATGCAGGGGCATCGTATTGACCCCGCCTTCCTTTCTTCTTACACTGGGACATTATTGTGAACACGCCGCCTTTGGGCGGCAATGGCTGGAGGTCACCATGCATATCCGTTTCTGTTGACGCATGCGCCGGACTCCCGTGGGGAGATCTGTGCGTTCAGGCATGTGTGCCGGAAACGGATGGTCCTGGCGGCTCCCAGACAGCGCAAGACCTTTCCGGGCGATGCCTCCGAGGTAGGATGCTGCCCAGCATCGCCCGCCCGCCGCTTTCCTGCACCTTTCCTGGATAATGTGTCCCGATATGCTTTCGGGGCGTGCCGTCGCGGTCCCGGACCGCACGCACGCGCCCGTCCTCTGCCGGTGTTCCCGGTTCGAGGCGACGCGCCCGGCGCGTTTCCCGCTGTTCCCGCAACAGCCCACATTTTCCGTACGAGAGGTCATCATGAAACCCTGCCGTTTCCTGCTGCCCGCCCTGATGGCGGGCCTGATCTTTGCCATGACGTCCCACGCCGCTCCGCTGGACAGCTTCAAGGGCCTTTCCGGCACGCTTGATATCGCCGGCGGCACGGCCCACATCCCGGTCATGAAAGGCGCCGCCAAAAACATCATGACCGCCAATCCCGACATCCGCATCACCGTGGCCGGCGGCGGTTCCGGCGTGGGGGTGCAGCAGGTGGGCGAAGGCCTGGTGCAGATCGGCAATACCGGCCGTGCCCTCAAGGAAAAGGAGATCGCCAAGTACGGCCTGCAGAGCTTCCCCTTTGCCATCGACGGTGTGGCCCTGGTGGTCAACCCCGCCAACAAGGTGCGGGCCATCACGGCCCAGCAGGCCCAGGACATCTTTGCCGGCAAGATCACCAACTGGAAGGCCCTGGGCGGCGCTGACGCCCCCATCACGGTCTACACCCGCGAAGACGGCAGCGGCACCCGTGAAGTTTTTGTGGAAAAGGCCCTGAAAAAAGGCCCCATCGTGGCTTCCGCCAATGTGGTGAACTCCAACGGCGCCATGAAGACGGCCATCGGCCAGGACAAGCTGGGCATCGGTTATGTGGGCATCGGCCATGTGGACAAGAGCGTGGCTGCCCTGACCTTCGACAAGATGGTTCCCTCGCAGGAAAATGCCGCCTCCGGCGCCTACACCCTGACCCGCCTGCTGTACATGAACACCAAGGGTGCGCCCTCCGGCCTGACCAAGGCCTTCATCGACTATATCTACTCGCCTGAAGGCAGCGCCATCATCGAAAAGAGCGGCTACATCCCCACCGGCCGCAAGTAATCTGTCACCACACTATGCGGGGCGGCCATGCCGCCCCGCCGGGATCCTGAACATGGCATTTCCTTTTCTGCGGCATAGCGGGACCCTGCCCCGCCTGTGCGGCCTGCTCGTCATCCTTGCCACGGGCGCCCTGTTCGCCCTGGTGGGCTGCTTTGCCCTGCCGGTGCTCTGGAGCGCTCAGGGCAGCCTGATCTTCTCCTGGGCGTGGCGTCCCCCCGCGGACTTCGGCATCCTGCCCATGCTGGCGGGCTCCCTCATCCTGTCCTTTTCCGCCCTGCTGCTGGCCTGGCCCCTGTCCCTGGGGCTGGCCTGCGCCCTGCAGGATCCCCGCCCGGCGTTCCGGCAAAAATGGCTCACGGGCCTCATCCGCTTCATGACCGCCATCCCCACGGTGGTCTACGGCTTTGCCGCCGTATTCCTGCTCACGCCTCTGGTCCGGGAAGCCGCCGGACAGGGCTCCGGCCTGTGCTGGCTCTCCGCCGCCTGTGTCCTGGCCCTGCTCATCAGCCCCACCATGGTGCTGGTCATGGACGTGGCCCTGCGCGAACAGATGCGCCGCCTGCTCCTGCCCGCTCTTTCCCTGGGCATGAGCAGGCATACCGTCCTTGCCTGCCTTGCCCTGCCCGCCGTTCGCCGCTGGCTGCTGACCGCCGGCCTGCTGGGCTTCGGCCGGGCCATCGGGGACACCCTCATCCCGCTCATGCTCAGCGGCAATGCGCCCAACGTCCCGCAAAACCTGTTCGCCGGGCTGCGGACCCTGACCGCCCACATGGGGCTGGTCACGGCCACGGACGTGGGCGGCCCGGCCTACAATTCCCTGTTCGTGGCCGGGGGGCTTTTGCTTTGCATCAGTACCGGCGTCAGCCTGGTGTTGCGGCGTCTGGAAAAAAAGCAGGACGTGCTCCTGCCGCCCGTGCCCGCCCTCTGGCGCCGCCATGCTCCCGCGGGCCTGCACCTGCTGGCGCGCGGTGCCGGTCTTTTGTGCAGCGCCTGTGTCCTCGCGCTGCTGGGCTTTTTGCTCTGGCGGGGACTGCCGGTGCTGGATGCCGCGCTTCTGGTGGGTGACGCGCCGTTCTGGCCCGCCCTGCTGGGACGCTTCCCCATCTGGGACGGCATCTGGCCCGCCTGTCTGGGGACCCTCTGCCTGCTGGGCATCACCATGGCCCTGGTCCTCGTGCCCGGCATCGGCTGCGGCATCTACCTGGCGGAATACGCCCCGCCCCGTATGCAGCGCCTGCTCAACAGCCTGATGGACATCCTGTCCGGCGTCCCGTCCATCGTCATGGGCATCTTCGGCTTCACCCTCATCCTGTTCCTGCATCGTCTGGGCTTTGCCGGGGCCAGCTCCGGCCTGTTGCTGGCCGGAGGCTGCCTGGCCCTGCTGGTCCTGCCCGCGCTGGTGGTGACCACGCGCACCGCCCTGGAGAGCCTGCCCGCCTCCCTGCGCCTGAGCGGGGCCGCCCTGGGCCTGCGCCACGGCCAGGTCGTGCGGCACCTGTTGCTGCCGCAGGCCAGCCGCGGCATCCTGAGCGGCGTCATGCTGGCCCTGGGCCGCTCCGCCGAAGATACGGCCGTCATCCTGCTTACCGGCGTAGTGGCCAACGCGGGGCTCCCCGCCGGTCTGGGCCTGCGTTTCGAAGCCCTGCCCTTTTTCATCTATTACACGGCTGCCCAATACCAGACACCGGAAGAGCTGCAGCGGGGCTTCGGCGCCGCCCTGACCCTGCTGGCCCTTTCCGGCGGCCTGCTCCTGCTGGCCTGGTGGCTGCATGAACGTTTCCGCCGGGAACGGCAGCCGGGCATGACGCCCCTGACGTTTTCGGGAGGACCGCAATGACCCCTTTTGTCCGCATCCATGATCTGTGCCTGCACCTCAACGGCCGCGCCATCCTGCACCATGTGGATCTTGAACTGCCGCGCCACGGCATCAGCGTCCTGCTGGGGCGTTCCGGTTCCGGCAAGACCAGTTTCCTGCGCTGCCTGAACCGCCTGCACGACTGCACCAAGGACAGCCGCATGCAGGGGCAGGTGGAACTTTTACTGGACGGGGAGATGCGGGACATCAGCCGCCTGCGGGGCGAGGAGGCCCTCTCCCGTCTGCGCCGTCAGGTGGGCATGGTCTTCCAGACTCCCAACGTGCTGCCGGCCAGTATCGGACAAAACCTGCTGCTGCCCCTGCAACTGGCTGCCGGGCTGGATATGGACGAGGCCCGCTCACGGGCCCGGCGCAGTCTGGAAGACGTGGGCCTGTGGCCGGAAGTCCATGACAGGCTGGGCGACCCTGCCGGCTCCCTTTCCGGCGGCCAGCAGCAACGTCTCTGTCTGGCCCGCACGCTGGCCCTGGAGCCGCAGATCCTCCTGCTGGACGAGCCCTCGACCCGGCCAGTACCCGCCGCATCGAGGATCTGCTCCTGCAGCTTTCGGAACGTTACGCCATCATCCTCGTCTCGCACGGGATCGCCCAGGCACGCCGTCTGGCGACCCGACTCCTGCTTTTTGAGGACGGCCATGCCCGCGGCCCCTTCCCGCCGGAAGAGCTGGCCCGCATCTTCCCCCATGAGGATGCGGCGGGGCAGGCCTGAGACGAGGGGCTCGCAGTCAACACCACGTCCGGCGGGCCGGTGTTTTTCCGCTGGCAGGGCGGCAGGCATCATGCTATCCAGAAAGAAGGAACCCCTGTCCGTGACGGGCAGATCGTCTAACCCCTTGCAAGGATCCGTCATGTCTGCTGCCATCCGCAATCCCCTGCCGCTGTGGGGATTGTACTTTCTGCTGCTTGTGGCCATGTTCGCCACGCCCCTGTCCAACCTGAGTTTCCTGCTCTGGATCATCGCCCCCCTGCTGGCCCTGACGATCCGCAACAGCGCCCGCAAGGAAGGCTTGGAGGACGATGCCCAGCACGCCTCCTGGATCATGGGCTCGGCCGGGCTCTTCCTCCTGCTGGTCTTCCTGCTCATCGGCGGCATGGCCACCGCCAGCTCGACACTGATCGGAGCGGAGTCCCAGCAGCGCATCAACGAGATCAGCACCGCCATGAGCCGGCAGCAGATGCCCTGGAAGGACGCCTTCGTCCAGCTGCTGGAAGTCCAGGGCGTCAAAGGCATGATCCTTATTTGTGCCGGCGGTCTCCTGCTGAGCGTGCTCTGGCCCCTGCAGCGCATCCTCCAGGGCATGGTGGCCCTGAAGATGCAGGTGGCCCCGCGCCGTATCTCCACCGGCGGCAAGCTGCTGACCCTGCTGCTGGCCGTCCTGCTGGCCGGGGTCTCGTGCCTCGCCGCCCTCGGCGCGACCCTGTAACAGGCCCCGTCAAAAAACATCCGGGTGCAAAAAGTTCCCTGCCTGCCGGTGCCCCGTGGCACAGGCGGACAGTTCCTGAGCCTCGGCATACCAAGGGGGTGTCGCATGATCCGTCCCCGCTTCCGTCATACCGGCAGGCCCTGCTGCCTGATTCTGCTCTGTTTGCTGCTCCTGCCCTGGCTGGGCGCCTGCGCCCCCCAGTACGGCGTGAGCGTGGATTCCCTGCGCGGCCCCCAGGCCGACAGCGCCGGCACCGTCTATGTTCCCCGCCCCGGCGTGGAAGGCATGGCCGAGGACGACCTGCTGTTCCGGGATGTGGCCGCACAGCTGGAGCCCTGCTTCACGGCCCGGGGCTACACCCTGAAACTGGACGGCCAGACGCAGGACAAAAGCGACAACCTGGTCTTCATCAGCTTCGGCATCAGCGAGCCCGACGTGCGCATCTACACCACGGTCAGCTATGTGCCCTACACCTGGGGCCGGGGGCATTTTCGCCATACCCGCTGGGTGCGCGAGGAAGAGACGCGGACCAAGGTCTTTTTCCATGCCGGGCTGCTGCTGGAAGGCTGCACACGGGCACCGGACGGCAGCCGCGGCAAGAACCTCTGGCGGACAGAGATCCGCTGTACGGGACAGGATGATGACTTCCGCACCCTGCTGCAGGCCATGCTGCCCGTTTTGCAGCAGCACCTGGGCAAGGATACCGGCGGGCGACGCTATTTCGTCGTGACGCTGGATGAGGATGAAGCGCCTGTGGTGGAAGAAAAGGAAGTCACGGCCAACTGAGATGCGGCCGGTCCACCGATATGAAAGAGCCCTGCCGGTCTCCGGCAGGGCTCTTCATCAAGGCTGCGTCATGTTTTCTCCTGTCCAGCCGCCGCCAAGGGCCCTGACGAGAGAAACAGCATCCTTGGCCATGGCCGCCCGATGCGAGGCGTATTCCGTCTCGGCGCTCAGGCTGGAGGCCTGGGCCGTCAGGACATCCAGATAGTCGCCCTTACCCCCCGCGTACAGATCGCGGGAAAGCCGCAGGGCCTGTCTCTGATGGTCCCGGGCCGCACGCAGGCCGTCCTCCCGGCGTGACTCCTTTTCATAGGCCGACCAGGACGTCTCCACGTCATGCAGGGCCTCCAGGACCGTTTCCCGGTACACAAGAGCGGCCTCTGCCGCGGCTGCCCGGGCCTGATCCACCATGGCCTTGTTCCGGCCGAACGAGAAGATGTTCCAGCTTGCCATGGGCCCCACGCCCAGGCTCTTCATGGCGTCGCTCCAGGAGACGAAGTCCGAGGAAGTGACGGCCCCGCTGCCCACAAGGGAAAAGCTGGGGAAGAGCGCGGCCTGGGCCACCCCGATGCGTGCCGTGGCCGCATGGTGCTCGGCTTCGGCCTTGCGGACGTCCGGCCTGCGGCGCAGCAGATCGGAAGGCACGGCCGAAGGCAGACTGCGCAATTCCGGTATGGGCCCGGCGGGGGACAGCCGGGCATCGAACATGCCGGGATTGCGGCCGGCAAGGGCCTCCAGACCGCGGATGGCCGCCACGACCTCCGCTTCCGCCGACGGCACGGACGCCTGCGTGGTCTCCATCTGGGCCCGGGCGGCATGCAGGTCGAGCATGGCCACGGTACCGGCATCGGCACGGGCCTGGATGACGCGTACCGTATCCCGCTGCACGGCCACGTTCTCCAGCGCGATGCGGAGTTTTTCCTGTGCCAGCCGCAGATCCACATAGCCATTGGCCACTTCCACCGCCAGGGAGGCGCGTGCGTCGGCAAGGCTTATGCCCGCGGCCTCCAGATCGGCCCCGGCAGCTTCCAGGCTGCGCCGCAGCCCGCCGAACACGTCCACGGCCAAGGCCAGCTGCACGGAGGCGTCCAGTTTGGTGGCTGTCCCGTCGGGCGCATAGTTCCGGGAGCGGGCAAGCTCGCCCGTCCCCGTGGCATCCGGCAGGAATTCCGCACGGGCCTCCGTGCGTGCCGCCCGCGACTGGGCCACCCGCTGCACGGCCTGCCGGACGGAAAGGCTCCCCTCCTGGGCTTCGAGCACCAGGGCCGTCAGCAGCGGATCATGAAAATCCTCCCACCAGGACGGGCGCAGGGGGGCACCCGTACCGGCAAGCGTGCCAGGCAGGAAGTTTTCCGGTACGTCCGCGTCCGCCCGCTTGAAGTCAGGCCCCAGGGTGCAGCCGCCCAGACCGGACAGGCCCACGGCCAGCAGCAGGCACAGGGCCGCGCGACCGCCGCGGAACTTTCTCGAAGCCTTTTCGCGCAGGCGCTGGAAAACGGCATACAGGGCCGGTGTGAACACGATGCCCACACATGTGGCCGCCAGCATGCCGGCAAAGGTCGTGATGCCGATGGCCTGACGGCTGGCGGCACCCGCACCGTCCGCGAACACCAGGGGCAGAACGCCGAAGAGGAAGCTCCAGGCCGTCATCATCACGGCGCGGAAACGCAGGTTCGCTCCCGAAAGGGCCGCCTCCTCGATGCCTTTGCCGCCCTCGCGCTCCTGCTTGGAGAATTCCACCATCAGGATGGCGTTCTTGGCCGCAAGGCCGATGAGCATGACCAGGCCCAGCTGGGCATAGATGCTCATGGATTCCCCGCAGACGGTCAGCCCCAGCAGGGCCCCCAGCACGGCAAAGCTGACGGTCAGCATCACCGGCACGGGAATCGTCCAGCTCTCGTACTGCGCCACCAGGAAAAGATAGGCGAACAGCAGGGCCAGCCCCATGAGGAAGACTATCTGCCCGGTGTTCTGCTTTTCCTGATAACTGAGGCCCGTCCATTCGATATGGTAGCCCGCGGGCAGCTTGATGCCCTCGATGGCCGCGTACAGGTCGCCGGAGCTGACACCGGGGGCGCTCTGGGCGTTGATCTCCGCCGCGACCATCTTGTTGAAGCGCGTGATCTGGCGCGGCCCCACTTCATACTGGAGCGTGCCCAGAGCGCTCAGGGGCACCATGTCGCCGTTGCTGTTGGGGATGAGCAATTCTTCCACATGCTGCAGCGACGAGCGGGAGTCGGCCCCGGCCTGGAGCTTGACCTCGAAATTGTTGCCGCTCAGGGTGAAGTCGTTGATATAGTAGGACGCCAGCACATCCTGGAGCGTGGAAAACACGGTCCCGGCCTGTACGCCCAACAGTTCGGCCTTTTCGCGATCCAGGCGCAGGCGGAGCTGCGGCGTGGCCGCATCATAGGCAGTCATGGCGAACATGGTCTCGGGGCGTGCCGACAGATCACGGACAAAGGCGTCCGTGACGGTGGCCAGTGCGGAAGCATCGATGTCCCCGATGCCGCAGATGTCGAACGAGGCACCGCCCGTGGCGCCCAGGCCCATGATGGCCGGCGGCGTGAAGGCCACGATGCTGGCGGCGGCGATGTCATGCGTCCGTCCCTGGATCTGTCCCATGATGGCCGAAAGGCGGGTCGGCGGCGCGCTGCGCTCCTCCCAGGGATCCAGCTCCACGATGCACATGGCCGCGTTCTCCCCGCTGCCGCTGAGCATGCTCATGCCCGAGACCTGCATGACGGAACGGATGCCGGGGATGGCCGCCAGACGCTCGCGCACCGTGGCCAGCACCGCATCGGTACGTTCCTGGACAGCATCGCCGGGCAATTCCACATTGCAGAAGATGACGCCCTTGTCTTCCATGGGCAGGAACGACGGCGGAATATGCCCGTACAGGAGCCATACGCCGAGGAAGCTCCCGCCCAGTATGCCCAGCGTCAGCCCGCCGCGCCGCACAAGGCGCCCCGTCATGCCCAGGTAGCGGCCGCGCAGGGCGTCCAGGAACCTGTTGACGGGCAGGAAGATGGGGGCACACTGCCCGCCCGACCTGCGCAGGACCAGGGCGCACAGAGCCGGGCTGAGCGTCAGCGCCACCACGGTGGAAAGGCAAAGGGCCACGCACATGCTCACCGCGAACTGGCGGTAGATGGCCCCCACCATGCCGCCGTAAAAGGCCAGAGGCGCATAGCAGGCCACCGTGACCAGGGTCGTGGCGATGACGGCCCCGGTGATCTGCCGCATGCTTTTTATGGCTGCCTCACGGGCGGGCAGGCCTTCGCGTTCCATGATGCCCTGCGTGTTCTCCACCACCACGATGGCATCGTCCACCAGGGAACCGATGACGAGGATCAGGCCGAACATGGTCAGGGTGTTGATGCTGTATCCCAGGGCGTACATGACGCTGAAGGTCCCCACCAGCGACACGGGGATGGCCACCGCCGGGATGAGCGTGGCCCGCCAGTCCTGGATGAACAGCCACGTCACCAGAACGACTAGGATCAGGGCCACCACCAGGGTGGAGACCATCTCCCGCATGGAGGCGACGATGAACTTGGTCGGGTCATAGGCGATGGAATAGCTCACACCGGGCGGGAAGCGCTGCTCCCAGGTGGCCAGCTCGGCCTTGATGCGGTTCATGGTCGCCAGCGCATTGGCATCAGGACTCCGGTACAGGGACAGGCCCACGCTTTCCTTGCCGTTGAAGGTGGAACGTCCTGAATAGCTGCTGGAGCCCAGCTCCACGGTGGCCACGTCCCGCAGGCGTACTATCCGGCCGCTGTCGGCATCGGAGCGGACCACGATCTCGCCGAATTCTTCCGCCGTCTTGAGGCGCCCCTGCACATTGAGCTTGTAGGAAACGTAACGGTTGCTGCCTTCGGCCCCCAGCGTGCCCGCGGCCGCCTGTACGTTCTGCGCCTCCACGGCGCTCCTGATCTCACTGGACGAGATGCCGAGCCCGGACATGCGCAAGGGGTCCATCCAGATGCGCATGGCGTATTCCTGCTGTGACATCATGTCCGACGAGGAGACCCCCTCCAGACGGGCCAGGGCATCCTTGACGTTGTTGTTCACATAGTTGACCAGCTCGTTCAGGCTCAGGGAGGTGCCGTCGGTCTGGAAGGCCAGCATGGCCAGGATATCGTTGCCGCGCTTCTCCACCGTGATGCCGACCTTGGTCACCTCGCTGGGCAGCTGGGCCTCCGCCCGTTTGACGGCATTTTGCAGGTTGACGAGGGCGATGTCGGAATCCGTGCCGGAGCGGAAGGTCACGGAGCAGGAATAGGAGCCGGAATTGCTGCTGGTGGAAGAAAAGTACAGCAGGTCCTCCACGCCGTTGATCTCGTTCTCCAAAGGCATGGCCACGGTCTGGGCCATCACGTCGGCACTGGCCCCGGAATAGGTCGCCGAAACGAAGAGCGTGGGGGGCGCGATCTCGGGATATTCCGCCACCGGCAGGTTGGCCAGGGAGATGCCGCCGGCCAGCAGCAGGATCAGGCTCACCACAGCGGCAAGGCGGGGACGTTCGATGAAGATGCGCGAAAACATGCTAGTCCCGCACTCCGGCATCCGCGCCCTTGCGGGCATAGTCCACCTTCATCCCGTCAGCCACCTTGTGCGTGCCGTCCGTGACGACCCGCTCATGGGCGGTCAGCCCCGAGCGGACCGTCTGGGATTCGCCCACCAGATTCCCCAGCGTCACGCGGCGCAGGCTCACCCGGTCGTCCTCCTGCACCACATAGACGAACGCTCCCTGCGCGTCATGCTGCACGGCCGACGGGGGCACGGCAGGCACAAGGCTGTCCGTCTGCCGGTACAGGGTCACCACCACCGTGCTCTCAGGCACGAGACGGCTCTGGGGATTGGCCAGCTCGGCGTAGACCTGGATCGTGTCCGTCCTGCCCTCCGCCGTGTTGTCCACGATGGTCACCCGGCCTTCGGTCCCGTAGTCCGTACCGTCGGCAAGCCGGACCCGCACCCGCCCCAGCGAGCGCAGTTCCTCTTCGGAACCGAAAACAGCCTGCATGTCGCGTACGCTCAGGCCAAAGCGCACACGCACAGGATCCGTCCTGACCAGCGTCACCAGCGTGCCGGACGAGGTGGTCACATAATTCCCGGCCGTGAAGGCCGTGACCCCGATACGCCCGGCCATGGGCGCCACTATCCGGGTGTTGCACAGGTCATCCTGGGCCGTCACAAGGTCGGCCTCCGCCGCCAGCAGTTCACCATAGGCCACCTGCTCCGTCCGTTCGGCGCTTTCCAGCACATCACGGCTTGACGGCCTGCTTTTTGAACAGGCTGCGATTGCGGGCCAGGTCGGCCCGGGCATAGGCGTGCTCCGCCTTGTACTGCACGACCTTGCCCCGGGCATTCTTCACCGCGGCCTCGTAGCGCACCGGATCGATGCGGTAGAGCATCTGGCCGGCCTGGACCGTATCGCCATCGCGAAAACCCACTTCCAGGATCTCGCCCGCCACTCGCGGCACCAGCGATACCGTGGCAGGCGAGACCACCCGACCGGTATAGCGGCGGCTCTGGGTGTCCTGTACGGCAAGGACTTCCCCCACTTCCACCACAGGCGCCGGTACCGGCATGCCCGGCCCCGGCATGGCCGCCCGGACAAAGGGGACGGCACACAGGAACAGCAGCAGGGACAACAGGAGGGATCTTCTCATTTGCCCGCTCCCTGCGCCTGCGCTGCCCGCAGTTTTTTGCCTTCCTCCAGGGCGATGGCAAGGACACGCTCGAAGGTCGCCCTGTCTTCCGCCGACACATCACGCAGCAGATGGTCCAGGATGCCGTTGATCTTGTCGTGATGATAGCGGTAGCGCTCCATGCCTTTGTCCGTCATACGGATGGAGACCGCCCGCCGGTCCTTTTCCGATGGTTCCCGCACCACCAGCCCCTCCAGGACCAGCCCCTGCACCGTCTGCGAGATGCAGCCCGGCGAAAGGTAGAGCAACTGGGCCAGCTCCTTGACCATGAGCTTCAGGCCGTGCTTGGCGCAAAAGCGCTCCACCACGCCGC
>OOIG01001330.1_pt1 | contig 18484 bp, 13 predicted proteins | sample 1692091 | NCBI WGS metagenome assembly OOIG01 (sample SAMN06348188, study PRJEB24527) | human gut metagenome | biome: human gut; feature: ankylosing spondylitis patient; material: feces | host: Homo sapiens | place: China | collected 2015-10 | reverse complement strand
CCAGGCAGGCTGTCTTTCTTGAATAAAGTTACCGATCAGTTCAATATCCAGAATGGCTACTCAACTAGCAATGACCAGCTTTTTCACAACGGCTGCTGCTTTTGGTAAAAATACACTGAGTTTCAAAGTATAAGCTGAACAACAACCCAATATTACTGCGAGAGTATTCCGTCTTTCAAAGTCAGTATTCTGCTTCCGACTCTGGCCACATTACTATCGTGGGTAATTTGGATGATGGTGTTGCCCTGGCGATTCAGATCACAGAATAAGGCAAGGATTTCCTGCCCTGTTTTGGAATCCAGTGCGCCGGTGGGTTCGTCGGCCAGTAGAACTGCCGGATGGGTGATCAGCGCTCTTGCGATGGCAACCCGCTGCTGCTGCCCGCCGGAAAGTTCGCTGGGCTTGTGGACTTTCCGCTGTTCCAGACCGACCATCTCCAAGATTTCCTCCGCCTTTTCTTGTGCGCTTTTTCGGTCCATCCCCCGGATCAGCAGCGGCATCATCACATTTAGCAGTACTGAGTATTTTGGAATCAGATGATACTTTTGAAAAATGAAGCCAATCTTTTCGTTACGGATCGCGGCCAGTACATCCGGTTCACTTTGTTCCACGGAGATGCCGTCGATGGTATAGCGCCCTGTGTCCAGGGTGTCCATGCAGCCGATAATGTTCATCAGTGTAGATTTTCCACTGCCCGATGCACCGAGAATGGACACGAACTCTCCGCGCTCTACCTGCAGACACACATCTTTCAGTACATGGAGAGAATTTTCACCCATCTGATAGGATTTATTGACATTCTTCAGACAGATCATGTCACATCACCATCAGGTGCTCCACTACGCCGGTGGTCTCGTTTACGATCAGCTGTACCAGGCTGCCCTTTGTCACATTGTCAAAGCTGACCTCCTTGCCCATGGCGTTGGTAATCTTTGCCCCGGCAGGAATGGTAAACTCACGCACTTCTCCGGTAAATTCGATGGGAAGCTGCTCAGCAGGAGCGCTGGAACCACTGCTTTCTGTATCTTCACCGGCAGCATCATCCGGCATGGGTACAAAAATGGTCACAGCGCTGCCGGCATCAAAATCACTGCCATCTGACGGATGGGTTTCTCCGTTTTCGTCCACATAGTAGGTTTCACCAGAGCCATCATCACCATCCAGGATAATTTCGCCCAGGCTCACAGTAATATCGTTGCCCACCTTATCTGATACTTGCCCCATATAACTTTGCACAGCAGCCTTCTCACCCTCGGGATCAGAAGAAGTTTCACTTTGTACAGGGACAGAGTTTCCGGTTTTATCGGGTGTCTCGGACTGTCCGCCGGAGCAGGCGGAAAGGGCAAATGCCAGGGTGAGAGAAATTACGATGATAATGAGTTTTTTCATGAGTTAGATCTCCTGATACTAATTTTTATTATTCTTCGGCCAACGCCTGGACCGGCATTAGCAGGGAAGCCTTGTATGCTGGGTAAAACCCAAACAGCGTGCTGGTGGCAACAGCAAATAGGCATGCTATAACTTTTCCCTCCCAAGAGGGATAGACGGGAATATCGGTAAAGCCCATCAACGCGATAGCGGGAAAACTCAACACCACACCCACAACACCGGAAAATACGCCGATACAAAAGGACTCCAACAGAAATTGAAACAGAATGTCGTTTTCTTTTGCACCTAGTGCTTTCAAAATGCCGATTTCCTTGGTGCGCTCTTTCACCGTCACAAACATGACATTCATGATCCCGATCCCGCCGACAACAAAAACGATCACAGCAACCGATACCAGAAGCAGCTTCATAGTAGTGGCGGCTTCGATCCTTGTGCCTGCATCGGATACGGCATAGGCGCTGGCATCGGTCATGTAATAGTTCAGAGTGCTTATGATCTCCTTTTTTGCCTTTTCGATCTCCTGGATACCGGAGGCTTTGCCCACCGCCTGGGTTGTGGCATAAGGGTCCAGAAGATCATCCTTTTCCATAGCCGAATAGGGGATAAAAATACTGCTGTCGGTATCCACTCCTTGCAGACCGTCCTCGCTGCGTTTCAAAAGGCCAATGATCTGGTATCTGGCATCGCCGATTTTGATGTAATTACCTACCGCTTCGCCGGTTCCAAACAGTTTTTCTGCGATCTTGCTGCCGATGACGGCGACCCGCTGGCCATCTTCGAAATCTGCCTCTCCAAAATCTGATCCCTGCTCAAAGGAAATGTAGGAGATTTCGGCATAGCCGGAGGTGACCCCCACCAAACTGACCGATTGCCGCTTGGTGTTGTATGTCACCTCCTGAAACCCACTGGAACGCAGATATATTCCCTGTAGGGTGGTGCTCTCTTCCATGATTATTTCCAGCAGCTCCGGTGTCAGCTTTTCTACAGTGGTGACATCTTTTCCGGCTCCCAATGCGGTATAGTCCAAATTTACATAGATGGTGTCAGCGGAAAGGTTTGAAAATTGCTTGGCGGCTTCCCGCTCGCCGCCTTTGCCAATGGCGATGACCAGAATGATGGTAATGGTGCCGACGATGATCCCCAAGGTTGTCAGAAGGAGACGAAATTTATTTTCAATCATATTGATTGTGACAATATGAAAGGTTTCACGTAATCTCATACCTTACTCCTGCACGACCACCACTTCGTTTTCCGTAAGACCGTCCAAAATTTCGCTGACACGCCCATCGGAAAAGCCTGTCACCACTTGTTTCTGGACAAGCTCGCCGTTTTCGTTTCGTACCAGCACATATTGCTGGCCATTTTCCAGCGCGATGGCTTTGTTGGATAAGGTCAGTACGTCACTTTTTTCTTTCAGAATGATGGTGGCATAGGCTTTCATACCCGGCAGGAGCAGATGCTCCCCGGGGTCAATGGAGATGGTGACTGGATAGTCTCCGTTGTCATTTGCCACCAAAAGCCGCTCCTTCACCGTGCCGGTGAACTTTTGCTCGGCATAGGCATCCACATAGATGTTGACCTTTTGCCCCACCGATACGTTGCCAATGTCAGATGCGCTGATTGGTACGGTCATGGTGATCTCGTCAAGTTCGCCCACAATACATAGAGGCTTGCCTTTTGCAACGGTGTCTCCCACCTTGTAATTCAGTGCGGTTACAATGCCATCCAGCTGAGCATAGATGGTGGGATTTTGGGAAAGAGCCTGCAAGCGGTCCACTTTTTCTTGGGTTGCCTGCACATTCCGGCTTGCTTTAGCAATGTTCTCGTTGATCGATTTCAGTTCTTCACTGGTTTTGTAGTCAGAAAAAGTGTTGTCCCCTTCCTGCTCCTCCAATGCCTGCTGATGCTGCTTTTCGGCGCGTTCCATCTCCTCCAGCTTTAAAGAGAGAGCCTCGTAGTTGCTTTTTAAGGAGCTTTCGCAACTCTCTTGTTCTCTTTTGAGCCGCTCCAATTCCGCAAAAGCGGGATTTGTCAGATAGGCGTCGATCTCCTGCTGCATAGCGGTATTCTCATTTTGCAGCTTTGTAATTTTTTGCTGGATGGCATTTCTCTCCTCTGACCCATCGGAAAGGGAGTTCAGCTTCTTCTGAACGCTTCTGAGCTTAGACTCTTTTTCTGCGATCCTGCTGTTTAGATCGTCAATGTCGTCGGCATAGGAGAGTTGCCTGATCTGCTGCTGCATCTCGTCTATCTGCGCCTGCAGAGCTTGTATTTCCTGCGCAGTATTTTCGTCGCCCTGCTGCTGCAGATGGGTAATCTCATTGTTGAACTCCTGTATTTTTCCCTCCAAAACCTGAATCTGGGGAGCATTGTTTGCGGCCAGGGATTGCTTTTCGCTGAGCTGCCCATCTAGCTTCTGAATGTCATCCTGGAGATCCGCTATCTGATTGTTGAGATCCTTCCGTTCCTCGGAGCCGTCATCTACTTTCAGAAGTTCCTCGTTCAGTCGCCCAATCTCCAGAATGTTTTGGTTAATGTCTGTCTTGCGCCGTTCAGCCTGTTCCTCCAATTCTCCTGCCAGTGCTGAACAGTCGGTGATTTGCTGCCGGAGTTGGGTGAGCAGAGCTTCCTGCTCTGCAATGGATGTTTCAATACGCTTTTTGTCACTGGCCAGGATATCCAACTGGTCGGCGTATTCCTGCTGCACACCATCGAGGCCATCCTGCTTGTTCTTGTTGTTTTGGGCAATGAGAACGTCTCTGGCACTGGATGCCTGCAGCAGCGCAGCTTTTGCCTCTGATAGTTCATCCTGAGTCGCTTTCAGTTGTTCTTGCAGATGTTCCATTGATATGGAGGCGAGGGGATCACCTTTTTTCACCTCGCTGCCTACCTTCACCAGTAGTTCCTCAACCACAGTACCATCTTCCAGACTGTGGGCGTTGGGACCAGTATCCACCAGACCGCTGGACTCCACGCCCACTGTGATGGTATCCCGTGCAACCGTATACTCCCGCTCCCGTACTGTGTCCTCCACCGTTTTTCCAGGTATCAGCAATGGAATGCTGATAGCTGCTGCTACGCCCAGGATAAGTACGGCAGTCAGTTTTTTCTTGTGCTTCTGTATGCTTACTTTCACTGTGTGCCTCCTTACGCTTCCGAGTGACAGCAGTATACGCAGCCCACCTTTAAAGAACCTATAATGGATGACAGGAAAAGCAAAAAGCCTTCGGAATATTCCGAAGGCTTTTTGTTTCTGAATTTTTCTCAAATGCACTCCCAGCGGATGGTAAAAGTGGTTTCTTGCTGTGGCACGCTGCGTACAGATAAAGTTCCGCCCATCTGCTCCACCAGAGATTTGGCAATGGAAAGTCCCAGACCGTAGCTGCCGGTATGCTTCCGGGAGTCATCCACCCGATAAAAGCGGTCGAAGATTTTATCGATATGTTCCGGTGAGATTCCTTCTCCTGTATTGGAAACGGTGAGAAGAGCGTATTTTTTCTGCCGATGCAGGCGGACTGCAACACTTCCGCCGGGGTCCGTATATTTGCAGGCATTATCCAGCAGGATTGCGATTACCTGCTCGGCTTTGTCGCAGTTACCGCCTACGGAAATGTCTGCCTCAATTTGCTGCTGAAGAGAAATTCCCTTTTCATAAAGCACCGGCTCCGCAGAGAGAAGTGAGCGTTCCAGCAGCTTGCTCAGACAGATCGGTTCCCGCTTCAACACCAGCTCCGTTTGGTCGGCACGGGCGAGTTCCAGCAGCTCTGTCACCAGCTTGCCCATACGCTTGGTTTCATAGGAGATATGGTCCAGCCACTTTTCCTGGCTCTGGATAGTCTCCTGCTTGTTTGCCTGCAGTGCCTCCAAATTGACCCGGATAGAGGCCAGAGGGGTTTTGAGCTCATGAGATGCATCCTGGATGAACTGCCTCTGCTTGCGATAAGACTGCTCTATCGGGGCAACTGCCTTCCTGGCAAACAGAATGCTGATCCCCAGCACAGCCAGCAGGGTAAGGACTCCTACCCCCGCAAAGGCTGCCAGCAGTTCCAGCAAGCTGCGGTTGGAGGCGCTGATATCCAAAAATGCAATCTGGCTGAACTGCTCAATATCGGTATTCTCCTCGGCGGAATTCACCTTCACGTAGGCAGGTCGCTTCGAGAACAGAAATGGCCGACCCTCCAGCACAATTTGTCCCGCTTCCTGTCCGTGAGTTTTTGCGATGGCCGCATCGATCCACTCTTTCGACAGCATGCCGTACGAGCTATCAAAGATAGGCTGACTTTGTTCATCCACAATTACACCAAAGGCATCAGTATTCGCCTCTGCGGTTACTATCATCTGAAAAAGCTCATTTCCCTCGCAGTAGTCCTGATAGCGCAAGGTGTCGGTATGAATATTTTCCAGCTTCAGAAAATTTTGATTTTGTATTTGATAAGCGGTGATCAGATAAATTGCCGTGAAGGAAAGCAGCAGTACCGCCGACAGCATTGCCATATTGGTGAGAATAAAGCGATGCTTTAGCTTTTTAAACATGGCGTTTACGACCTCCCGGCTCTCAATGCATAGCCCATTCCTCTGACTGTCTCAATAGAGGTATCTGCGTCCAGTGCCTTCAATTTTTTTCGCAGGAAGGAGATGTAGACCTCCACATGGCGGTCCTCTGCGTCACTGTCAAAGCCCCAGACCTTTTCAATAATCCGGCTCTTGGAAATCACGCCGCCCCGTGCGTCTATCAGCATTTCCAAAAGCTGGCTTTCTTTCAAAGTCAGCTTAAAGGACTGATTTCCACAGTGCAGAGACAGCGCGTGGGGATCGAGAATAATATCCCCGAACGTGCAGTTGTTCTGGAAAGAGATTTCCTGTTTCCTCCTGACCAGAACCCGAAGCCGGGCCAATAGTTCCGGCATATCAAAGGGCTTTGTCAGGTAATCGTCAGCTCCTAAGTCCAGGCCGATCACTTTGTCCTCTGTTTCACTCTTGGCTGTCAGCAGCAGAATGGGAACTGCGATCTTTTCCTGGCGAAGGGTGTTTAAAATGTCCAAGCCGCTGCGTCCCGGCAGCATGATATCCAGGATGATTATGTCGTAGATATCGGAAAGGGCGCAGTCCAGTCCATATTCTCCGTCATGTGCCAGATCGACGGTATAGTTGTTTTTCTCCAGGACCTGAGCCACAGCCTGGGCCATATATATCTCATCTTCCACCAGCAAAATCCGCATATTCCACTGCCTCCCTCCTGGAATCAATTCATTATAGCGATCAAACCTTTAAGAAACCTCAAATTTGTTTGCTGATCTTCTAACTGTATAAACATAACTCATTTTTTAGGAATCCGGTAGGGATGCTTTTATTATGGTGCGTTGACATGTTGAAAATAATGGATAAACCAAGGTTAACCAGAAAAAGGGCGATGGGCATTTTCCCTACGGGGAAAATATCACTAATATTGCCGGCGATATATTTGTATGACGACCAATTCATTCTGATTCTGAACGATGATTACCGCTGCCATAAAAGGATGGGGAATCATCATCCCTCAGATACATCAGGAGTCCAGAATGTTTTGTATGACATCTACGTTGTGGGCATATTCGGTGTCATCCGGGAACTCTTGGGCCAACTCTTCCCACAGCTTCCGGGCCTTTTTCAGGTAGTATGGCAGATAGCCATCCGGCCATATATTGGCACAGCGCCAGTGCAGCAGTGCCAGCCGGTGCCGGCCCTCCCGGTTTCCTGGAAACAGTTCCAGAAAGGCCTCGGCACAGCGGATAGCGCCCTCATAGACATCCACTGCAAGGTCGTACTCCTCTTCTCCTGTCAGGTCCTGCGCCCGCTCGATATAGATCTGCATTACCAGTTGGATGCGCGTGCCCGCATATTCCCACAGAGTGCTCCCACCGTAGGTGTGGATATGGGGAAACAGCTGGGGGATTCTTTTTGCCATCCTGCAGCACACGCCAGCATAGTGATCCGCTTGGTCAAGCTCTTTTTGCAGCAGACATAGCTCCACTATGCATCGATAGGAATAAAGAAGACTGTCATAGGCAGCGATGCTGTCCTGGTCCAACGCAAAGGCTTGCTGTCCCGCCGAGCATGCCCGGAAGGCAAATTCTTTGGCCTGGCGGTAATAGCCATAGCGCATGGCCGAGGTACAGCAGTGGATCCATGCGCTTCTGAGCCGCTGGAGATGATCCTTTTCCGGCTCTTCCTCTGCCAGAGCCTCATAGATCTGGAGATAGCGCTGGTAATAGGGCCAGGCCTTACTCCAGTCTCCCTGGCTGCAGAAACTGTCTCCCTGCTCCTGGTATTTGGCTGCCAAGGACCACCGGCTCAGGTGGGAGGTGTCCTCTTTCTGGAGGCTTTCTTCCAGTTCCAGTCCTTTCTGTTGATAAAGCCGGGCGCTTTTTGCATCGCCTTTTTCCAGGTACAGCCGACCCATAGCGACATAACAGTCGGCCAGAGCGCGCCGGTATTGGGTAACAGAGGGCTCAAGCTCCACTGCTTTCTCACACAGCTGGACTGCCTGGCGCAGATGATCCATGGCAGCTTTTCCATCTCCGCGGTCCTGAGCCCAGACGCTCATGGCCAGGTGGTCACGGGCTATGGCAACCTGATCCTCCATAGCCTGGGTCTCTTCGGCAATCTCCTGGTCCAACTGGAAGCTCTTTTTTCGGTATGACCTCTCCTGCTCCTCATTCTGGTTCTCCCTGGACAACAGAGCCAAACGACTTAGGTAACCGCTCAGTGCCCGTTTGGCCTCTATCCCGCCGGAGCTGCCTGCGGCCTGTTCCGCTGCCTGGACAGCTTGGGTGAGGAAGTCGAATTCTTTCTGCTCATCTCCGGCTGCCCCATAGAACCGGCTGATCCTGTCCCGGACCTGGGCCAGGCCCAGCCAGGACCAGGGAGATCCGGTCCGTTTGACCAGCTGCTGGGCTAAGGACAGACTGATCGTATAGTGTTCCAGAATCTCCGGAGGTAGGGAACTGCCCGGTGGATTGAGCCGGAACAGTAGATCACCCCAGCGAATCTCATCTCCCAGCAGCCGCCTTAGGTTGTGAAGGGAAGGAGCCTGGTCCGCCAATTGCCTCGCAATGGACAGGCTTTGCCTCTCACAGTCCAGCGCTTTCTGGTGCTGTCCCAGGTCGGAATATAAATCGCTCAGACACTGGCAGCACTGTGAAAGCATTTCCATGGTACGGGCAGACCCATCTTCCGCCAGCCGCCGGGCCAAGGGAAGCAGCCCCTCATAGGTATCCAGGGCGCAGGCCAGGTTCTTCTGCCTGAGAAGCACATATCCGTACTCCATTTCTACTACTAACCGTCGGGACATGGAGAGAACGCTGCAAAGCTGCCGGTCAGCCAGCTCTGCCAGTTCCATGGCTTTCCGGTAATGGGCCTGGGCCTGCTCCAGATTTCCCTCAGTCAGGCTGAGCTGTCCCAGCTGACTGCAGCTGTGCATGAGGAGATAGAGAGCGTCCGCCGTTCCTGTCTCCTCCCAATATTGGGCGGCTGCCTGCTTATGAGTCTGAAATTCTGCCCTGGCCTGGACCAGCAGCCCCTGCTCCCTCCATATGGTACCCATCTTATCGTGGTACCACAGGGTGTTCATTCTTGCCGTCTCTCGGTCCAAACGCTCTGCCATGGAGTCCAGCTCGGACCGCAGTTTTTGGCAGGCCTCCGCCGCCCGGGGGTACTGTTGACACTCCAGACACAGCTCTGCAAGCTGTCGCAGACTGTCCAGCAGAGCTTCTCCGCCGACACCTTTCTCCCGGAAGGAATCCTCCCGGACGCCTACCAGCCTGTCCTGCCAGAGAAGAGCCCTGTCCTGATCCAGGGGCACGCCGTCCCCCGTGCGGTAAAGAGATACCAGTTTGTCCATGGCCTCAGGGAGACCGTCCTCCGCCGCGTCTGTGATCAGTTCCACTCCTCGTGCAGGGTCTACTTCCACGTCGATGCCGCCCAGGTAGGCCAGACCGATAAACAGCAGGTGTTCCGGTGAGCTGTCGTTTTCCCGGATGGCGATGTCCCGGAGAGACTCCGCCAGGGAGGAGGAGAGGGAGGCAGGGTCACGGCTGTCCACACACCGGGGAATGTCCGCATAATACTGCTCAAGCAAGCTTCGGTCGGTGGGGCGAAGCTCTGCGGCCAGGATCTCTTTGCCTGCCTGCCGGGCCATAGGGTACTCGATATCCATGACGTAGTTTTTCTCGTTCACCAGGTTGGGGGTTACCGCCAGAGCGAACAGCTGGCTTTTCTGCAGTGCCTCCTGGATTGAGGTGTTGAAATCCTCCCCCGGGGTGAGGAACTCGTCATACCAGATGGCAATATCCCGACAAAACTCGTTCTCATGGATCAGGCGCATCAGTTCCTGGGCATATTTCCGGTCTTTTTTCCGGTAGCTCAAAAAGACGTAAGCGTCAAAAGCCGCCCGGACTTTTTGGGTGAGCTCCTCCGTTACAAGCACCGATGACAGGAAGGACTTCAGCTTCTCCCGATAAGGGATCTCCGTGACGTCAGTGGATGTCCGATCCAGGAACTGAATGTTGCCGCAGATGCGGTTGAAGTCAGAGGCCAGACCGCTGTTCACCAGAATGGGCAGTACGGGAATATGTCGCTCCATGGCCAGGGGAAATTCCTTCACCCGGGCATAGTTTTCCTCGTGGAGGAAGGCCTCGGAGATGGGGATGACAAACAGCTGCATCTGGGCAAGGCTGTCGGCAAAATCCTCTTCATCCGCATCACCCCAGGGGTCGCCTTCGGCGTACCAAAGGGCACAGTCCCAGAGCTCCAGCAGCTCTTTTGAAAGAGGTTCGAACCAGAGAGAGAAATCCTCCGGATGACAGCAGAAGTACACCCGGGGTTTTCCCTGGGGCGCGGAGCCAGCGCGTGTCTTATAGCGAAGTGCAGACATGGTCGTTTCTCCTGATCTTTAAAAATATGGGGGAGCCATGGCTTGAGTTGATGGAGACAAAAACAGATGCGGAGCTGCGAATGCAAGGTCTACTATTTTACTCCGTCAATCCACCGACAGGAGGACCAGGATGTTATCCCGGTCTTTCTGCTTTTCTTCGTCGCTGAGATCCTCATAGGGAACCAGGTCGGCATGAATGCGTTTGGCGGGGTCTTTTCGTTTCCCATTTTCCGGAATCCCTTGCTGCCAATTATTCAGATAGTGATACCGACACCAGCGGATGTGTTCCAGATGAGCCAGCAGCTCCAGCTGCTCCGGCCTCAGGCGGGCACCCTCTGTGGGCCAGCCCAGTACGTCCAGCATGTGCAGGCGTACCTCGTGGTAATCTGCCGCGCTGACATTGGAATAACGGGTAAAGCCATCCAGCTTTTCCCACTCCCGCTCCCGGTTTTGCGCAGTTTCCTCTGTGCCGCTGTAAAGGTGGGCGTAGCGCAGGTTGATGCGCTTTGCCCTGTCGAACATCGTATCACTGAAAATATGGGTAGAGGACCAGCCTTCTTGCGTCCATGGAAACAGACGCAGCCGCTCCTGTCCGGCCAGCAGTTCCAAACCGCTCTCACCGTTTGCAAATACGTCCAGAATCGGAGCTGTGGTTGCCAGAAGAAGATCCTGGACCAAGGCGGGCTGTTCCTCCTGTGTGAGGACTGCTACCATCTGTGCTGTCTCCAGCAGATCAAGATTTTTGTACCACGGGTCCTCATGAAATATGACCGGATCGCCGATGGCAGAGAGACTGCTGTGGACGGCAGAGAACCGGATCCCGTCTCCGAAGATGTGATATTCGATCCGCTGGTCCGGCGCGAAAATATTGTCCTGCAGGGCATACGTGAGCAGACGCTCTCCCAGTAGGCCAAAGCCTATAAAAACGATCCGCATACGGTGTCCGCAGTGAACAGAAGTCTCATAGAGACATCGCTGCTTCCAGAACAGCCGGGCCGCCGTCTCCTCCGGGCAGAACAGGCGCAGACCGGGATCAGATACAGACTGGGCGGCCAGAGCGGCGGACTGGAGATAAACGGTTCTGCCGGCCAGGATTCCCCGGTTATCCTGATAAAAGGTAAAGTTTTCCTGCTCTGTTCCCAGCAGAAGGTAGCTTTGGGCGCGGACCGGCCGCCACGCGTCGCCGCCGTCGATCCCACGCCGACCCAGAGCGGCCAGAAGGATTTCGCGCTGCGCCTTTGGACCATACACTGCCACACTGTCGCCTCTGAGATATCGCAGAAGATCTTGCAGCTTCTCTCGGGCAGCCGCCACAGCCAGCAACACCCAACTGGCTGTGGCCAGCGGGGCGGTCCACCTGGCCAGTTCCACCAGAAGGTTGGGCGGAGAATCCTGGTAACCCATAAGGTACATGCATGTGCACTGGAACAGGCTGTCCAATATCGGCTTGCCCTCCAGAGCAATGAGACCCACCGCTCCTAAGAGCAGCGGCGTGAGAAAGAGCAGCCACTTTCCAAGTTTTCTCCAATATGTACGCATGGCGCAGAGTCCTCCTTGGTTTGATGTGTGACAAGATGAAAGGTTTTATGCATTTTCAGGCAGTAGGAAAAGCAGTTGCTATTTTCCACTGATTCCGGTAGAATTTGAGAGGAAGACGGCCGGAAGCTCGGCGGAATGAGGGGGAGGTAATGATGGGATATACCATGTTGAAGCGTTCTGGTGACAGCGGGCAAAATAGCCGCTCTGCCATGGAGAGCGCCGCTTTGAACTTTATCCGAGAGCGCTGCGAGGGCCTTCGGTTCAGCAGGGAAAAAGCCATGGAAGAGGAGACGGAGGGCTTTCTGGGAACCAGCCTGCGGCAGCGTGAGATCCCCTACAATATGCAGATGGACGTGGAACGCCTGTGTCTGGAAAAGGCGCTGGAGCGATTTCTGCAATCCGGGACCCGGGAGGATGCTTTTGATGTATACTTCTGCTATCTCGAAATGTTTGTGGGGGATTATGAGAAAACCAGCCGGATGATCGAGCTTCTCTCCGAGTTTGAGGCCAATGGCAGCCGGCTGCTGATGAAGCATCGGGACCACTACTCCCACGCCGTCTATGTGTTTGCCCTGGGCCTGGCGCTTTATCAGCACAATTCCCGCTATCGGGAGGCATACCGTCGCTTTTACGATCTGAAGGATGAGGGACAGGCTGCCTGCCACTATCTGCAATACTGGGGATTTACCGCCCTGTTCCATGATATTGGCTACCCCTTTGAGCTCCCCTTTGAACAGGTGGCCTCCTACTTTGAAGTCCATGGCGAGAAGCGGGGAGAGCGCCCCTTTGTAGCCTATCGGGACTTGGAATCCCTGGTAAAGCTGAGTCCTGGGGTGCAGGCGAGACTGAGAGAGTTCTTTTCCGGCCGTACCTTTGCCACATCCAACCAACTGTTTGCCTGTGCCATGGCCGAAAGGCTGTCGGGGATATACTCTGTCACGGAGGAGACTCTGGAGGCAGCTCTGGAGGAGATCCCTGCGCGTCCGGACAAATTCAACCATTTCATGGACCACGCCTATTTCAGTGCCACAGTGCTGCTGAACAGGCTTTTCTGCGGTCTTGACTGTGTCCTGGAGCGGGAACACGTGGATGCGCTTACCGCGATCCTGCTGCACAACAGCCTGTACAAATTTACCATTGCCCACTATAAGGATGCGGGAAATATTCCTTTCCGGATGGAGCTGCACCCCTTGGCTTACATGCTGATGCTGTGCGACGAGCTGCAGTGCTGGGACCGTGTGGCCTACGGACGCAATTCCAAGCTGGAGCTCCACCCCATGGATTGCCGGCTTTCATGGACGGAGAGCGGCGTTCATGCCACCTATCTGTTTGACCAGCGGGAAGAGGGCAGAATCCGTGCCTATCAGGAGGCCTTTGCCCAGTGGCAGACGGAAAAAGTCGGGCAGAAGCCCAAGCTGAAGGCTTATTCCGATCTGTATGAGCGGGATGCAGAGGGTGTGTCGACGTTTCAGCGGAATATAGAGCGCATTGTGGACCTGAGCCCCATGGGCCTCCAGGTGGATGCGGAATTGGCACCATCCTCCCACGGAGGCCGGGCCGGCTACTTGTCCCGGTGCAGTTTCCTCAGCCTGTATCGCTTTGCCCTGGTGCTCAACGGCAGGTGGGACAGCGCTGACTGGAAGAAGGCAAGGGAAGCGGGGAGAGAGGAGCAGTTCCTCGCTGATCCGGATAACATGGAAAGGTTCTCCAGGATTTTCAAACAGCTCTCCCTGGAGTACAAGCTGTCCAACATCAATCAGGCAAAGGCGTTTGCACGATATTTGGATGCGGTGGACTGTTTTTATACCGACCAGGAGACAGACCTGGAGATGGTGGATCATTTTTCCGAGGAGGAACTGGAAATTATCGGACTGCTGGAGCATCAGCGATGGCTCCAGGAACACTATGACATGGGATGGATATATGGCACGCCGGAGCGGGCCCGGCGTGAACTGGATCGCCTCCATCCGGATATGATACCGGGCTTTGATCCTGCTCAGGGCCTTGTGACCCAAGATCGGGCACAGGCCAATTATCTCCGCCTGAGCCGTGATGAGCAGGAAAAGGATACCGCTCCTATGGAATGTATGCTGGCTATGCTGCGCATGTTTGATGGTTTGCGGATCTACCGGCTCAAATCCTGAGGTGATTATCAGAGAAATCCGAAGGATTGCCAGCTTTTTATAACTTTATTTAATTATATCACAGAACAGGGAAGACGCAAGCGGAAAGCGGTGTGTGATCTGCTGCTGCGTCATAAAGCCTCAGCATGACCATGTGGATTTCCTTGACAAGCTGACTGGTATATGGTATCCTTACACCATGTGCATTTATGCTTTGCTGATTTGACTGTTGAACTGGCAAAGCCATACTATTTATTTGATATTGGAGATGTTTTCATGGAAAGAATTAAGACCATCGAGACCCGCAACCTGTGCGAGAGCGCTAAGAACGGCGGCTGCGGCGAGTGCCAGACTTCCTGCCAGTCCGCATGCAAGACCTCCTGCGGCGTGGCCAACCAGCAGTGCGAGAAGGCCAGCAAGAACTAAACAAACAAAAAGCCGCCGGAATAGAGGCGGCTTTTTTGTGCGTAAAACAGGAGGAACGCATGATACATCAATATAAATTGAACGGATACAATATTGTGCTGGATACCTGCTCCGGCTCCATCCATGTGGTGGATGAGGTGGCCTATGACCTGATTGCCGGGTACAAGAGCATGCCGGAGGAGGAACTTGTAGCTCAGACTATGGAGCGCTACGGCCACATGGAAGGGGTCAATGAGGAGGAAATCCGGGCTTGCCTTGAGGATATCCGGACGCTGGAGGCTCAGGGCAAGCTGTTCAGTGAGGACCACTTTGCCCAGCTTGCCGGCCAGTTCAAGGAAAAGGACCAGCAGGTCATCAAGGCCATGTGTCTCCATGTGGCCCACACCTGCAACCTCAACTGCTCCTACTGCTTTGCCAGCCAGGGAAAATACCATGGGGAGCGCGCTCTTATGTCCTACGAGGTAGGAAAGCAGGCCTTTGATTTTCTGATCGCTCACTCCGGTACCCGCCGGAATCTGGAAGTGGATTTCTTCGGCGGCGAACCGCTGATGAACTGGGATGTGGTAAAACAGCTGGTAGCCTATGCCCGGGAGCAGGAAAAGCTCCATAATAAGCACTTCCGCTTTACACTGACCACTAACGGCATGCTGGTGGACGAGGATGTGATCGACTTCTGCAACCGGGAGATGCACAATGTGGTGCTGAGCCTGGATGGCCGCAAGGAGATTCACGATCGGCTGCGGGTGGACTACGCAGGCAGGGGCAGCTATGACCGAATTGTCCCCAAGTTCCAGGAATTTGTGAAGAAGCGGGGCGATAAGGAGTACTACATGCGGGGGACCTTCACCCACGCCAACCCCGATTTTACCAAGGATGTATTCCATATGGCGGATCTGGGATTTGACCGGCTGAGTATGGAGCCGGTGGTGTGTGCTCCTGACGACCCGGCGGCTCTGACAGAAGAGGATATCCAGGTGGTGCTGAAGGAATATGAGGTGCTTGCCTGTGAGATGCTCAAACGGAAGAAAGAGGGCCGGCCATTTACCTTCTACCACTATATGCTGGATCTCACTGGTGGTCCCTGCATCTACAAGCGCCTGTCCGGCTGCGGCAGCGGCACGGAATATGTGGCGGTAACGCCCTGGGGAGATCTGTATCCCTGCCATCAGTTTGTGGGAGAAGAAAAGTACAAGCTGGGCGATATCTGGCAGGGCGTGACCAATGAGGCGGTGCGGTCTGAGTTCCGCAGCTGCAATGCCTATTCCCGCCCGGAGTGCCGGGACTGCTGGGCCAGACTGTATTGCTCCGGCGGCTGTGCCGCTAATGCCTACCACGCCACCGGCAGCATCAGCGGCATTTACCGCCAGGGCTGCGAATTGTTTAAAAAGCGCATTGAGTGTGCCATTATGCTTCAGATCGCGGAAAAAGATCTGTAATGGAGACGCCCATTTTTGATTTCGTCAGTCAGTATGCAGCCAGCGGCACGTCCAGGCTCCATATGCCCGGACATAAGGGCACAGGCCCTCTGGGATGTGAGAGCTTGGATATTACGGAGATTCAAGGCGCGGATTCCCTGTACGAGGCGGCTGGTGTGATTGCTGCCAGCGAGAGGAATGCTGCCGCTCTTTTCGGAGCCGGCAGTACCTTCTATTCCGCAGGAGGATCTTCTCAGTGCGTGAAAGCCATGCTGTATCTGGCGCTCCAGGCCACAGGGCGGAGGACGATCCTGGCTGCCCGCAATGTCCACAAGGCCTTTGTTCACGCGGCGGCGCTGCTGGATTTTACGGTGGAGTGGATATGGCCGGAGCCCTATCAGCTGCTGCGCTGCGATGTGACGGCGGAGCGGTTGGAGGAGGCACTGCGGCGGATGAAAGAACCTCCCGCCGCGGTGTATCTCACATCCCCGGATTATCTGGGCCATGTGCAGCCCATTGAGGAGCTTGCGCCGGTGTGTCATCGGTACGGTGTTCCGCTGCTGGTAGACAACGCCCACGGCGCCTATCTCCACTTCTTACCTGTGCCGTGCCACCCCCTGGATCAGGGAGCGGATCTGTGTTGCGACTCTGCCCATAAGACCCTGCCGGTCCTGACAGGCGGGGCATATCTCCATATGGCCCGCCCTGAGGAGATGGGCGGGGAGATCGCTGCCCGGCAGGCGCTGGCTCTCTTTGGTTCCACCAGCCCCTCCTATTTGATCCTCCAGTCCCTGGATCTGTGCAACAGGTATCTGGCGGGAGAATTTCCTGCTCAGCTGGCGGAAACATTGGAGCGGGTCTCCCGCTTGAAAGACCAGCTGCGAGCACAAGGCTGGAATGTGGCGGACAGCGAGCCTATGAAGATCGTGGTGCGTGCCTCTTTCGCCACAGAACTGGCTGACTGCCTTCGGCAACATGGCGTGGAGTGTGAGTATGCCGATCCGGACCATCTGGTGCTCATGGCCTCACCGCAGAATCGGGAGGAGGACTATGAGCGGATCAGGTTGGCTTTTCCTATGTATGAGGGGAAGGCAGAACATAAAGTTCCCCTCAGCATGATGTCGCCGGAAAGAGTCATGTCCATCCGGCAGGCTTTGCTGTCTTCATGGGAAGAAGTTCCTGTTGACCAGGCAGTAGGACGAATCTGTGCGGCGCCTTCTGTATCCTGTCCGCCTGCAGTACCGGTTGTGGTAAGTGGAGAACGGATCAGAGCGGACGCGGCGGCGGTGTTTTGCTACTATGGGATTTCCTCCGTTTATGTGGTAAAGGAAAGGTAAGGGAGGGAAACTGCCCGGATTCCGCTGCTTTTGGAAATAAGCTGCTATGATAGAGATAAGAATAGCCCCTGAGATGCGCAAAAGCGCATCTCAGGGGCTGTCCTTTTTCATTGAGAACAAAGAATGCTGGGACTCTATCAGGGGGGTGCCTCTTTATCTCCATAAAACGAATGCCATTTTATGAGTCCGGGGTGACATGTATACAAAATATTTGCTTGCACCTGAATTTAAGTAATAAATATGCGGTAAAATAATTGGCATCACTTTTAGGGAGGCTAAGATTATGCGAGACCGTCAATTGACAACAGAACTGCTGGCGGCCTATAGTCAGTATTTGCTTAAAGAAGAACACAGTACAGGTACGGTTGAAAAGTATCTACGGGATACGGAGACTTTTGCCCGTTGGCTGGACGGCAGATCGGTTACCAAGGAATTAGCAGCGGAATGGAAAGCTTATCTGTTGGGGCAGGACTATGCTCCTGTTACTATTAACTCGATGCTGTCAGCCTTAAACGGGCTATTTAAGTTTCTGAATTGGAATGACTGCCGGGTAAAATTCCTGAAGCTCCAGCGTCAATTGTTTCGGGATGCAGGACGGGAATTAACACGGCCTGAGTATGAGCAACTGCTGACTTCGGCAAAGGAACGGGGACAGGAGCGCCTGGCGCTGGTAATCGAGACTATTTGTGCTACCGGCATACGGGTATCTGAAGTCCGCTATATCTCTGTGGAAGCTGCCCGGCGAGGGCGGGCAGAGATCGCCTTGAAGGGTAAGGTGAGAGTTATTCTGCTGCCTGAAAAACTGTGTCGAAAGCTCTTAAAGTACGCTAAAAAGCAAAAAATCGTTTCTGGTGAGGTGTTCCTCACGAGAAACGGAAGGAGTTTGTCGCGGCGGCAGATTTGGGCAGAGATGAAAGGACTTTGCCAAGCGGCAGGAGTAGATGCTGAGAAGGTATTTCCTCACAATCTTCGACACTTGTTTGCTACGGCTTTCTATAATGCGTATAAAGACATTGTTCGGCTAGCAGATGTGTTGGGACACTCCAGTATTGAGACCACCCGCATTTATCTGCTGACTTCAGGAACAGAGCATGCTAGACAGATGGCGCGGCTTGGACTGATTTCATAAGTAATGGACAAAATCAACATTTTGTCCCAATATTTCAACAGGTGTGCAATTTTTGATTACATATTGTAGGAAGATTATACCAGAATTTTTTCCTGCTAGCAAGAAGAATTCCGCTTAAAGGCATAGAGAACTAAGGCCCCAAGGAAGCTTTTTTTGCGGCCTCAATTTATCGCGCCCTGATCCGGGAAATTTCCCTGGATCAGGGCGCTTTTTAT
>OOIG01001325.1_pt1 | contig 18551 bp, 12 predicted proteins | sample 1692091 | NCBI WGS metagenome assembly OOIG01 (sample SAMN06348188, study PRJEB24527) | human gut metagenome | biome: human gut; feature: ankylosing spondylitis patient; material: feces | host: Homo sapiens | place: China | collected 2015-10 | reverse complement strand
GAGATCCGCACCGGCGCGCCCAAAACCATCGCTCTGCTGCTGGAATTCAGCCACAGCGCGGTCCGGGGCGTCGCGGCGAATGAGATTCTGCTGGGGCTTCTGAATGCTGCGGCGCAGCGCGGCTGCAACGTCCGGGTCTGCAACCTCTCCGAACCGGAACAGGTGCAGCTCGAACTGGCGAAATACGACATCCGTTACGCGGTCTGCTTCGCCTTCTCGCCGCAGTTGCAGCAGGAGATCGGCGAATTTTGCCATGCCCGGCAGATCAATCTCTGCTACATCGAGGAGAGCTGCCGCGATGATTTCCCCGTGGTCTATTCCGACGACCGTACTGCGATGCGTCAGATTGTCCATCTGCTGGTGAAGGAGGGGCACCGCCGGATCGCTGTGGTCAAGCCGGGCGACGACATCCGTTACAGCGTCGAACGTCTGGAAGGAGTGAAGGAGGGAATGCGCGACTGCGGGCTGGAACTCGATCCGCGGCCCCGCACCACGACCCGCGGGAACACTTCGCGGACCTCGAATGGTGGTTCAAGCTGCCGGAAGCGGAACGGCCGACCGCGTTCATCTGCTTCGACGACAACCGGGCGGCACAGGTGCTGATCACGGCGCAGCATCTGGGGATCCGGGTGCCGGAGAGATGCCGGGTCTTCGGCTTCGGCGACACGCTTGCCCGGCAGCTCTACTACCCGGTCGGAAGTGTCGTTCAGCCGTTTGAAACGATGGGGGAGGCTGCGGTCGAAATCGTCACCGGCGGAAACGGTTCCGACGGGCTCCGTCACCTGTTTCCCACCGAAATCAGAGAGAGATAGCTTCAGCGGAAAATTACAGGAAAGAGCGTTTCATATTCCAAAAACAGTTTCCGGAAAACCATTTCAACAGGAGGCACACCATGCAGATCACCCCGAAAAGCAGTCCGACAGCGGCGGAGGCGAAATCCGGTAAATATTTTACTTTGATTGAACTTCTCATTGTGATTGCGATCATTGCAATCCTCGCATCGATGCTGCTTCCGGCATTGAACAAGGCGCGGCAGCGGGGAAAGGCCACTCTGTGCACCTCCCGGCTGAAACAGACCATGCAGGGGTGTCTGCTTTACGACGGGGACTACAACGGTCAGATCATCCTGTATGAAAAGACAACCGGTCGTTCATGGCTCGGAGTCATGCAGAGCAAATATCTGAACAGAAATGTCTCGATCTGCCCGAACACAAAACCCTATACCGGGACGAACATCAAGCTGGAACTCTATCGCTACTGTTACGGAATGGGCAACTACCGGGGAGCCGCCGGACGAGAACTCCATTTCGGCAACAACTTCTACTTCAACGTTGCGGACAAGGGATGGGGTTTCAATACAAAAAAGTCCCGCCAGCCCAGCAAGCTGGCTGTACTCGCCGATACCGTTTTCGCCAACAATCACGCAACCTACAGCGGCGTCGGAAGTTATCAGTTTGAGTTCGGAGGCTTCACTGAAAGCGGTACCGTCGGCGTCTTTCTCGCCCATCAGAACAATGCCAACATCGCGTTTCTGGACGGACACGTCAGCGCCCTGAATCGAGACCGGCTCTATCCGTGGCCGACCCGTATCATTTATGTGGTTTCCGGCAATCTGGAAAAAATCAATCCCACGTTTTAACACAGGAAAGAGATTATCATGTTCCGCAACGTTTTGTTTCTTCTGCTTTCGGCAATGCCGTTGCTCTGTCCGGCAAAATCACTGGTCAACTTTGCCGACCCGCTGGAAGCGATTCCTCAGGTCCGCAATGGAAAAATCCAGCTCGATTCCGCGGGGAAACGATCGATTCGCTTCCCCTCCTATGGAATTTTTCTGCCGCCGTTCCGCCGCGGCGAAGTGATCTTGAACCTCACCACCACAGAAAAATCGCTCTCCGTTACCGCCGTCGTCCATGACCGGCAGGGACGCACCTTCCGATTTCCCCTGAAACAGACCGAACGAGGATATTCCACCATCATCGACTCCGCCGCAACCTACCCGGGTGTAAAAAAACAGAAGCGGGAAACCTGTGTACCGGAACAGCCGCTCCGGGTCATGTGGCTGGAATTCAGCGGAAAAACGCGGACAATCTCTCTCGACACCCTCGATTTCTTCGAACGGGGCGTGATGGCACAGCTGAAAACCGGCAGCGACCTCTCCGTGCTCAATCTGAGCGGAAAAACCATTCCGGAACTCGAAGCGGTCAACCATACGTCTGCTTCGGCGCAAATCACCCTCTCCTTTTCGGTGCGGAACAGCGCGGGCAGAGAGGTCGATTCCGGCAGTGCGCGCCTGTCGCTGGCCCCCGGAGAGAAGAAATCCCTGCCGCTGAAACGGCCGGCGCTTCAGGGCGTCTACACGGTTCATTACACGATTGCGACGCCGGAGGATTCGTTCTCCTTCCGGAAACGGTTCGCCGCGCTGAAGCCGAAAGAGTGGAAGGGCGCCTCCCGGTTCCCGCTCGGCATCTGCACCCATTTTCAGCGCTACGGCAAGGACGATGTTGAAAAGATGATCGAACTGCTCTCGCTCTGCGGCGCGGATGAGGTTCGCCTGAGCTGGCTCTGGCCGCAGATCAATCCGGCCCCCGGACAATGGAATTTTCAGCGGATCGACTGGCTGGGCAATCAGTTTGAGAGGAAAAACATCGGCATGCTGGCCATGATGGGCGCGGCGCCGAAACATGCGGAAACCTCCGGTTACCATCGTACCAACACAAAGGCGGCGCTGCATCTTCCGCAGGCGGAACGGTTCGAGGAATGGCTTCGCCTCTTCGCCACCCGGTACGACGGGAAAATCAGCCGATTCTGCGTCTGGAACGAGCCGGATGCCTCCCATTTCGCCGACTTTGACCCGGCGGAATATGTGAAACTTCAAGAGATCGCCCATCGTACTTTGAAAGCGGTGAATCCCAAGAACCTCGTAATCGCGGGCGGCTTTTCTCACATGCTCACCCCCTATGGCAGAGAGGCGCTGGAACTGACGGCGAAACTGACACCGGATTCCATCGACCAGGTCTCCACCCACCTCTACATGCCGCTCTCCCGATTCGACGAAACCCTTGCCAACTGTCACCGTTTTCTGCAGCTGCAGAAACTTGCCCAGCCGCTGTGCACGGATGAAACCGGTGAAGGGACGATCGATGACCGACAGCAACTGGTCACGCTTTTCCAGAAGGTGATCCGCAGCCGGGTGGCAGGAGTGAAGTTCTTTCACTGGTACAACCTTCGCAACTGCGGCTTCGACTCCGGAGACCGCGAACACAATTTCGGCCTGGTGGAGCACGATTTGAATCCGCGGCCGAGCTTCGTAACCTTCCACATGCTGACCAGCCTGTACGGCAACGCCGAATTGATTCGGAAAGAACCGTGGAAGAATCTTTATGCGGTCCGCTTCGAATCCCCCGACGCCGCCCTCTATGCGCTCTGGCTCGCAAAACCGCCGCAGGAACAGACGCTGCTGCTCTTTGAAACCGATGCCGAAACCGTCGAACTGATCGACCTCTTCGGCAACGCCCGACGTCTCCATGCGGATAATGGACGCTATGCAGTTCCGGTCGATTCGGCAGGGCAGACGCTCCGTCTCACTCCGGCGAACGCGACGCTGAAAGCTCCGCAGGAGGCGCTGGCGCTTCTGGAGCCGTTGCGGGTCATCCCCGGCAAAGCGAAGGAGTTCCGTTTTCTCTGCCGTCTGCCCGGAGAGGTGACGTTGAAGGCGCTGCCCTGCGATCAGCTCACCGTTTCGCCCGCGATCCGGGGCGAGAAAGGGGCATTCCGGATTCCGGTCCGGGCGGCGCAGGAGTTCCGGCCGGAAAAGGCCCGGGTGTTTCGGGTGCAGATCTTCCGTGACGGCAAAACCTTCGGGGAACCCATCGAATTCCCCATCAGCAAGATTCACTATATTCCCATGGGGAAGATGACTAAAGTCGGTGGCATCATGCAGCAGAATCAAGTGAGGCGCATGCTTCCGGACACGCCCGAGTACGGCAAACTTTTCTGGACCGGAGCCCGTGATTGCGCGGTTCTATTCGGCGCGACGGCGGAAAAAAACATCCTGCATTTCCAGATCGGTATGAACGACGACGTACACGTTCAGCACTTCCCGGCGGAGGAGATGTGGAAGGGCGATTCGATCCAGCTGGTGCTGCTCTTCCCCGGCCAGAATGACTACTGGGAGCTGGGCATCGCCATGACCGAAGACGGGAAGATGCTAAAACATATCTGGCACGCGCCGAAGGGAATGGATGTCGAAAAGGCGCTCGCCGGCATCCGGGCCCACGGGAAAAAGTTGGAAAAATCTCACAACTTCCACCTCATTCTCACGCTTTCGGCATTCGGAAGCAGTCTGGAATCGCTTCAAAAGACGGGCGTTTACTTCAACGTTCTAGCCAACGACAACGACGGGGAACTCCGGGAGTCCCAGCTCTCCTTCATGGGGAGCGACGGCACCGACCCGGCGGAGCGGCTCACCCGGAAATCCCCGCTGCTGGTGGTGAAATAGAAGTTTTCCGCAGGGAACTGCGTCACTGAGATTCGTTTCGGCAATCAATCAGGAACCGGGGACCGAATTCCTTGAAAGGGCAAAAATGAAATATCGAATGACTATGAATCATGTCATACCTCTGCTGTTGACCGTTTTTTTTCCCACGCTGTTGCCGCTGGCCGGACAGGTCGTGAATACCTTTCCGTCTCCTGAATCCCTCTACCTTCGTGGTCGTGGAGCAGCGGAGGCGGCTCTGGGGCGCGACCGGGAATCCGGTTCCGGGAAAGAATATACTTTTCTCAAGCTGAAGAGCCCTGTCGGAATCTCTCTGGAACTGTTTTCACGAGATCAGCGCTGGCTGGGAAAACGGACGAGCGGTATCATTCAGCTGCGACTGATTCCGTCGGAAGCGAATCTCATCGCCCAGTGTCAACTGCGGATGGTTGATAAACCCGGAGAGGTATTTCAGTTTTCTCCAACACGTCGTTTCCGGGATGGTCGCGTCGAAGTGTTTGAATTCCGTTTTGGGGAGGAGCAAATTCGGAGTTCCTGGGGGCAGAAAGTAAACAGGAAGTTTGATCCGCCGCTGTCGTTTGCCGGATTTTCTCTGCGTAGCAATACCGTTCCTTCACCGGGAAAGCTCTACCTTGTCAGTGCGGAGCTGCTTCCAGAGGAGGCTACCGGGGTGCGTATCCGCCGCCCGCTGCTGTCAGCTCCATTTCAGAAATACTCGACGCGGCAGAGTCAATTTCAGGGGAAAAGCGCACTCACGGCAGAGAACGAAGCGTTCATCATCGCGGGAGACGCGCAAAATTTCCATCTGGTGATCCATGATCTTTTTGAAATTCCGTTGACGCATCTGAAAGCGATCCGGCTGTCTCTTGCTTCCGACGTGCCGGGCAAAGCGGGGATCGTCGTTGACCCGGCAGGCAGAAAAATCTCCACCGCTCCGGTTGCATTCGGACCCGGTCAGTCCGTAGTGGAAGTACCGTTTGCAGCTGGGGAGGTGGAACGGCTGTCGTTCCGGTTCCTTACCCTCTCCTTTGCCCGGACGCCCTACCGGTGCGAACTTTCCGGAATGGAAGCGGTGGAAAACGGCAGTCAGGCGGCGGCGCTTGAGGTGAAACTTTCCGGAGACAACCCGTTTCTGATTCAGGAACCGGGAACGGAAAAGAAATTCAGGCTCAAGGTCCGCAATCTTTCCGACCAGCCGCTGACATCGGAGCTGAAAGTACACCTGGAAGACTACTTTCGGACCCAGGTGGACCGGAGATTCCAGCTCTCTCTGGCTCCGGACGAGACAAGAGTGCTGCCGCTGACGGATTCCCTGCCGCGCCAGGGGGTCTGGTACGGCAGGTATGAAGTCGGAAAATGTGCGGACGGCTCCCGGCGCATCGGAGATTTTCATCTCGCCAACATGCCGATGGGCCGGCCGACTCCGCTGCCGCAACCGGGGGAGTTTCTATTCGGAATGAACTGTCACTTCAGCTACTGGAATGATTACAACTTCAATCTGGCGCTGCAGGCGATGATCGCAGCTCATGTAAAACTGGTCCGTGCCGCCGTGTATTGGGATCACATCCAGTACGCTCCCGACAAATTCCGCTGGGAATACGCTGACCGGCTGGTCAATTCTCTTCAGAAAAACGGCATCGCCCACAACTGGTGCGTTTACCCGGTGCCGAAATGGGCAGTTCCAGAAAACGTTCGTGACAAAGGTTATTCTGTTTTCAGCCGTACCGCGCCAATGCCCGGGCTGTATGGAAAGTTCATGGAAATTCTGGCAGAGCGGTACCGGGGAAAAGTTCGTTACTACGAGGTGTGGAATGAAGCTGATCTGCTCAAAACCATCACCGTCGATGATTACATCAGAGTGCTCAGGGAGGGGTATGAGGGCGTGAAGAAATCAGATCCCGGCGCACTGGTCACCACCACCGGTTTCACCTCACTGGTCCATCCGGCCGTCCGGAAAAATTTTCAGCGGGACGTGCTGCGGCAGGCCCGGGGATTCTATGATGTGCACGCGCTGCACGAACATGGCGGATTCGGCTGGTATGCTTCCATCATTGACAATCAGGTGCTGCCGCTTCGCCGCAGACTGGGTGTCACCGCTCCCTGGTACGCCAATGAAACGGCGGTAACCTCCGCCGGAGGGCAGGATCGGATGCAGGCGGAGACGGTGTTCAAGAAAATCCTGTTCTCTTTCGCTCGAGGTTCGGCTTCCTACATCTGGTACAATCTGCGGAGCAAAGGGCGGAATCCGAACAATGCAGAGCATTGTTACGGATTGATGACGGCTGATTTTCAACCCAAATTCGGTTACGGAGTCTTCTCCGCTCTGGCAGGATTGTACGCGGGCGTGAAGTTTTACGGCGATCTTTCCCCGTTTCCGGGGCAGTACTGTTTCCGTTTTCGCGACAACCGCCGAATTCTGCTCGCGGCCTGGAATGAAGCTCCTTCTCTGGGAACAACACCGATGGTGGTCCGCACTGACGGGACTGAAGCGTTTCTGGTGGATCTTTTCGGCAATCGTCGAAAACTGCAGCAGGAAAACGGTATCGTCGTTTTCCCGGTCGGCACGGTTCCGGGATCGCTGGAGTTGCCCGGGGCGACGCGGGCGGAATATGGGCACCGGGTTTTGACTGCGGAGGCGCCCGCCGCCGTGCTGCCGGGGCGGGAACATCCGCTGAAATTTACGTTGCAAAATCCGTTTGCAAAAGAGGTTGCCGTTTCGATAAAACTGCAGGCCCCTGCTGGGATCCGATGTTCTGAAACGGAGTTTTCCCGTCGTCTCCCGGCCGGAGGTTCCGGAATCTGGAATGGAAGTTTTTTCGTAACCCGGGATATGCGCCTTCACCGGGAATCTCCTCCGGTCATATCGGCGGAGTACCGGTTTGATTATATCGATACCGGAGTGATGTACCTGCCGTTGAACCCGGCGCACCGGATCCCGGCGGGAGATTTTTCCGGTCGCGCGCCCGATTTCGAACTGGAGAAGATCACCCATGTCTTCAATCGTTATCAGGCGGATCCTGCCAACCAGCACCGGCTGTGGAAAGGACCGGACGACCTTTCGGCGAAAATCTGGCTGGGGCGTGGCGCCGATGCACTGAAACTGCGTGTTGTCGTGCGTGACGACGTGCATGTGCAGCCGGAGAAGGGGATGCTCACCTGGACCGGAGACAACATTCAGCTCTCGCTGATTTCAACCGGAATGTTTGAAATCTCCCTGACCCGCCTGGCAGACGGCACCGCGGAAGTGTATCCGACTGCAGTCCCGTCAGGATTCGACAGCAGCGAAGTTGCGAAGGAAATTCGTCTCGTCACAGCACGTCGCGGAAATGAGACCATATATGAAGTGGAGTTTCCCCTTGAGGCGGTCGGATTGTCGAATCAATTGATGAAAAACGGGTTTCAGTTCAATCTAATTATCAACGACAACGACGGCGACGGGCGCGACGGCTGGCTGTTTCTCTCCGAAGGAATGGGGAAGGGCGGGAGCGTGAATACGACACAATTTCCTTATCTGGTTTTTGAAGAAAATCCATGAGAGAAACCGCCGGGAGCAACCGACGATCTCTGTATATTCACAATACGATTTGAAGGATGTAACCGGCAAAAGAAGTTTTTTGCCGGTTCGTCCAAATCCGGTTCGACTTTCGGCAACAAGACGGCAAGGAGTATTACTTTCGCGCTGTTTCCGTCGAATAATATGACTGTTTTTTCCGTTATTCCTCGCAGTTCTCTGCGGAAATAACGGTTTTTTCCGTTTTTTTCGGAAAAATGACGGAAAAACAACGGCTCATCCTCCGTTGGAAAAAATACCGTTTTTTTTCTCCCCACTCTTGACTTTTTCCATGAAATATGGTATACTTTTACAAGTTGGCCGATGGTTGGCGAAAATAAAATGCCGAACCGTAGGAAAAAAGGGCAGGAAGGACGCAATGAGAACGCAGTCGCAGCAGACCATCTCGGAAGTGCAGAAGATCTGGTACCGGGTCATGTCGATCCTCTACCGGTCCGGCGGTCAGTCGGTGCGGATTCCCTCTTCCAACGAACTGGCGCAGGAGTTCGGCATCGCCCGCTCGACCGTGCGCATTGCGCTGGAGAAACTGACCGCCGAAGGATTTCTGATTCCCCGGCGCGGCAGCGGCACTTTTACCAATCCAAAATGTCGGCTGACCGCCAACTGGGAGGCTCCGCTGGTCGGACTGCTGATGCATGACGGCAACCTCTTCTTCTACTCGCAGGAGCTGCAAAACGAGCTGGAGTGCTTCTTCGGAGAGTTCCGAAAGACCGGCTGGAACATCCGGCTCGTCACCGGGCAGATGGACACCCCCGAGGCGGTGCAGGAGATCCTCTCCCACAACTATCTGGACGGGCTCATCACCTTTGGCTCCTCCGAATTCATCCCTCAAGTCGCCGACGCGATGCTTCCCACCGTCAATATGGGGTTCTTCACCGAACATGTCACCAACGCCACTCCCGCGTTCAACCGGGTTCTGAAAAAACTCTTCGAACTGACCGGGCGTGACCGGGGAATCCGCGTCTGGACCGCGACGCCGCGAAATATACGGAGCGAATTTCTTCACGCCTGTCACACACACCCGGGGCTGACCGTCATCCATGCCTCCAACGACGAGGTGCTGTGGGACGAGCAATATGAGGCTTCAATCCGCAAAAAGTTCACCCGCCACCGGCCGGACTGGATCCGCATTCACCCCCGGCAACTGCCGATTCTGCGGCGAATCACCGTCGATCTTTATGGAGAAGCCGCCGCGCGGAACATTCTCTGGATTTTCAACACTCTGCCCGATACCGATCCCGACTGGCCGGGATACTTCGTGCAGGCGGACCGCCGTTCCGAAATCCAGGCCGCCATCGATCTGCTCCGCCGGAAAATGAGAACACGCGGCAGAAGTTTTACGTTGATAGAACTGCTCGTCGTAATCGCCATCATCGCCATTCTGGCGGCGATGCTGCTGCCCGCATTGAACAAGGCGCGGGAACAGGCAAAACTGACCAGCTGTCTGAGCAACATGAAGCAGATCGGGAACTACGCCGGAATGTACAGCGGCGACAACAACGATTATACGCTGCACAATCACCCGGCCAATATGGCCAATCACTCCGTCTTCACGGAAACCTACATCGTGCTGCTCGCCCCTTATCTGGGGCGGGACGGTTCTTCGCTCAACAACTTCACCGGCACAACCGGGTCGCGCTATGAGCTGTTCCGGAATTCCGCACCGGTACTGAGCTGCCCGGCGACGCTGGAGGACAACTACGGCCCCACCGATTCCAAAGCGGTATATTCCTACGGCGTAAACGGTTATATGTATGTGACAAACACCTCCCCCATCAACGCTTCCTCGCAGTTCATCGTGCGGAAGCTGAACAGCTACAAAGTGCCTTCGGCCATGTATTATCTGGGGGAAGTAGGACGGGTGCAAAATGACTGGATTGCCGCTGTTCTGGTAAACTCCCGCGCCAATCTGCTCAACGGCCAGACCCTCAATCTGACCGGATTCCGCCATCAGGCGGGAGCGAGATGCTCCATGCTCTATCTGGACCTGCATGTGAATCCGGTGCTCAATACGGAAGATGCCATGGTGACCTCGCCGAATCTGAATGATGACTTCTTCCTGCGGAAGTGGCTGGGGTATTCCGGACAGCATTAATGTAAAGAACTTCCTCGTTGAAAACCGCTCCTGCGAAACCGCATCCGGGGGCGATTTGTGTCTCCGCCGGAGGCGGTGTGCCATCGCAGCCCCTCCGGCAATCAAACACCTGTGGTGAATATGGAAAGGACATCTTCAATGATGCGTTATCTTCTTTCTCTCTGCTCCATAGCGGTCGCGCTCTCCGCCGGAGCCGGCGGCATCGCCATGAAAACAGGAGAGTGGCAGTTCATTCTCGACCCCCAGAATGGGAATCTGGAAAACATCTTCTACCGGAATGAACGGATTTTCCCGGAGGCCTCCCGGAAGCTGGAGCTGGACAAGCAGGTGATCGACCGTTTCGAGCTGCTCCGCCATTCGCTGGAGGAGGGAAAGCTCTCTCTTACCCTCCGCTCGGGAGAGTGGCAGCTGGAGGAGACCATCGAATTTGACGCCCGCAACTGCCCCGGCCTGATCCGGCGGACCGCCCGTCTGCTGCTGAAGAAAGGGGATCCCGCCGGAGTCGCCTTCGGCAGCTACATCGCCACCTGGAAAACCGGGAACCGGCAGGAGTTCTACATGCCTTACGCCATCGCGGAGAGTCCCAAACCCTACGGCATCATCCGCAAGGACGCCGATTTCTACGATCTGGAACGCCCGTACTGGATTCGCGGCAAGACCGGCAACCAGGGCAAACTCAACGCCACCGGTTTCGGCTGCGACTTCCTGCTGCTCCGGAATGAGACCGGCACCGCGCTGGCCATCCTTTCCGATTCCCGGCTGGAGCCTTCCCGGCTGGTTCTGATCGCCGGGAAGGAGGAGAACACCGTGGAGATGCGGGTCCTCTCCAGCGGCTGGGCCTTCCCCGGCAAACCGCAGAACAACCTCGGCGACTTCTACTGTCATGTGCTGCCGCACACTTCGTTCGACACCGTGATCGACAAGACGATTCCCGCCTGGTACCGCCTGCTGGGGATTCATGCTCCGGCGGACCGTCCCGACTGGGTCGAAGGAGGGCGGATCTACCAGTTCAAACCGGATGCGTATGATGAGGAAAACCGCTTCGAATGGCTGGAAAAAACGCTCTTCCCGCGTTTGAAGGCGCTCGGATACAACATCCTCTACGCCCAGCCGGTGATTCCCGGCTGGAATCCGCACTATCTGCCTGTCCGGCTGGAGACGCTCGCTTCCCGGGTGGGGACGGCCGGGGAGTACCGGCAATTCATCGCCCGGGCCCGTTCCTGCGGGTTCCGGTACTGGCAGGATATCGTGACTCACGGCAGAACGCGGCCCGCAACATGGACCTCTCGATGCTGACATTCAACCGGGACGGAAAATTTTCCAACCGGTACCTTGGCGATTACATGAATCCGCACTACCGGGCCTACCTCGCCCGGTGCGCCGAATTCCTGATGAAGCTCGGCCCCGACGGATTCCGGGTCGACATGCCGTACGGCAACACGCCGAACTGGCGGAAGAAGGGATTTCCGACCGCGGAGACTCCGCAGAAGCTCGCGTCGGAGGAACAGCGCTGGTATCGGGAATGGTTCGCCCGGAACGGCTCCATGCCGGAGCTGCCGTATGAACGGGCCAGCCTCTGCCTCCGCGGCGGGCGGCTGATCAATCCGCTGCTGCGGAGCATCGTGCGCAAGTACCGTCCGGACGGGGCGATGCTGAGCGAACTGGTCGAACCGATTCACGGCTCCTGGGCCGATGTCGTCTACGACCTCTGCTGGGACTATTACGGCGTCTACTACTGCAGCACCACGCCCGAAAGGTTTGTCCGGGACATTCAGCGGTTCTTCCACGAGCAGCAGAAGCTCTCGCCGCCGGGAACGCTGTGGGCCCACGAGTTCCAGTCGCACGACCTCATCGACATGTACGCGAGACTGGGCACCGCGGCGGGGAACTGCGCGTACGCCCTGACGGTTCTCTGCGCCGGGCTTTCGATGACGCAGGAGTACGCGGACATCGGTCACGGCGATTTCGTCGCCCGGCTGAACGGGTTGCACCGCACCCGCCCGGAACTCACCCGCGGTACCGCCGACTACCGGGCCGTGCAATGCTCCGCGCCCGAGGTGTGGAGCGTGTTGCGTCACGACGGGAAGCAGTGCAGCATCGGACTCATCAACTTCTCCAACCGGCCGCTGACGGCGAAGCTCCGGATCGCGCCGGAAAAGGTTTCGTTCCTGAAACGCGGCTGCTATGCCTTTGTGGATCTGCTGGACGGCTCGGTCGTTCTGAAGGGAGCCGCCGCGCGCCTCGCGGGTAATCGCCTCCTGCGCGCCGGAAACCGGTTCCGGGAAAGCCTCCCCGCCCGCTCCGGCCGCAACGGCGGCGGAACCCGAACTCCGGGAGTTCCCGGACCGCTGCGAGGTGCACTCCGGGAACTACGCGCTCGCGATCGGGCGGAAAAACGGGCAGCTGGAGTGGCTGAAGGGCAAAGACGGCAGCACCCTGCTGGAAAAAACCGATCTGATCTTCGCCCGCAACAATATGCCGGAAATTTCCGTCAAAGCGGAGAAACGGCCCGGCGCAGTTGCCGTCACGACCACCTTCTCCAACGCCCGGGGGCGGGTAATGCTTGAATACCTCTGCGGCAAAGAGAAGGCGGAGGTGCGGGGCACACTCTCCGGCACGCCCGGCGGGGAGTACACCTACTGGTTTCTGGGCGCGCCCGCCCGCAACTCTTCCTGGAAGGCCAACACCTTCGACGGCGTCATGGCCGACCGCATTTACGGGGAGATTCTGCCGCTGCCGCGCCACCCCTACCTGGGCAACAACACCCATTACCGAGACAATTTCTACCGGGTGCAGTGGTCGTCGGAACGCAATCCGCTCGATCCGGCCGATGCGTCCTGCGGCGTCTACCGGCAGGACGGGCAGGGCGTGCTGATCCGTTTCCCGAACGGATTGAAGGATGTTCCGCCGGCGATGGAGTTCCTGAAGTTCAGCGGTCTGGAGAACCGGCCCGGCTACGCGGTCTATCTGCAGTCGCCTTCGCCGCTGCTGGAAGGAATCGCCCGGTCGTTCCGGATGGAGCTGATTCCGGCGGAATCGAAGAGCTTTTCCGAAGAACATGCGATGAAACCGACCGTGTTGAACGGCGTCACGCTGCGGAGCGAATCCATCGGCGCGGTGATTTCCAACGCCCATTACGAGGTGCATCTGCGACGGCTGGGCGGCATGATCCGGCTGTTGCGCGACCGGAAAAACGGAGTCCGACTGATCGACCGCATGAGCCTGTACGGGCGCGTGCCGCAGTATTCCGCCTCAGAACTGTTTCCCCACCATGACGGGCAGAGCGGTTACCTGATCCGGGAAATGGATGGGCGGCTGTATTTGCGGTACGCGTCCCATTACCGCGAACCCGGCCGCAATTCCATGTTTGACCAGCAACTCCAGGGGGTTCACGAGTACTGGTTCGATGCGGCGCCGGTTTTCCATGCCGCGTACTGGGTGGAGACGCCCACACACTGGAATTTCTCCCTGTCCCTGCAAAGCACGGCGGAAACAAACAAACCTCAAATGAGCAGAGAAAAGGTGGTGTTTCCGGCGAAGGGCTCCTCCGTGACGGTGGAGGGGCTGGGAGCCCGCGACGTTCAGATGGATCGGGTTTTCTTTGTTGCAACCTATTTTGATGAAAAAAATCCTTTGCCGCAGGCGAATCGTTTCCACCGGAATCTCACGTTCCGGCTCAACGACGCTCCGGCGACGGAAAGAGCGGCCGCGGTCTACCCGGCGAATTTTGTCCGCCCCGCCCTCGACACCTCCTTTGAAATTCTCGGCGTGGCGTATTCCGTCCGGGGCGAAAAGATGTTCCCGCACATGCCGACCATGCTGTGGGAGAGTCTGGGGTACCGCTTCCACACCGGCAGCGGTTCACCCTCCTCCATCCTCTGGGATCCCGGCGACGCCGCGGAGGGGAGGGTTTCCATGGTGCTCAAGGGGTATGACGGATACCTTTCCCCCTGTTTCAAGGTTGCACTGAACGAACGCCCGGCGGGACGGTACCGGCTGACCATGGCGGTGAAGTCCCGGGGCAACCGTCGCGAGCCGAACATCGAAATCTGTCTGCGCGGCACCTCCGTAAACTGCCCCCGGGAATACTCCTTCTCCCGGACTGCCGTACCGAAAGAGAGCGACTGGCACGACCTCTCCTGGGAGGTAACCACGACGCGGGACCTGACCGCCGCATGGCTGCAGGTGGTGAACCGCGACGCGACCGGAACGGTCATGTTCGACAACATCCGTCTGGAAAAACTGCCGTGAACAACGGGAAAACCCCGGTTTTTCTCCGGATTGGGATTGCAAACAGCCGCCCCTCTGCTATTTTAAGGGAAACATCAAATAACGGGGAAGTAACGGAAAGGTGACGGGAAAATGCCGGATCGGGGAAAGGTGACGGGAAAGCGGTTGATTTCGTGCATGTTGAGTATTGCCGGACTTCTCGGGATTCTGCTGCTCTCCGGCTGCCGGAGCACGCCGCCGGAGCCGCCGCCGCCGGCGGCGCAGTGGTTCGACACCGGCACGTTCCGAATCGAGGTGGTCGACGCGTCACTGCCGCGCGACGTGCGTTCGACCGGTTGCCGTTTCCTGCTCGCCGGCTGGGTCCGGAGCCTGATTCCGCAGGGCGCGGAAACGAGCATCCTCCGGACCCGCTCCATCCACCACCGTCTGCCCGCCTACGGCTGCCCGTTCGAATTCTACCCTACCCTCGAACTGGAAGCAGGAGAGCTGCCCGGGCACTCCTCCCGGCTCCAGATCGGCGTCGGCGTCGTCCGGGAGCACGGCGCGGGGCGGTTTGAAACCCGCCCGGTCGAACTCTTCCCGTGGCAGACCTCGGTGGAGAGCTCCGGTGGAACCATCCGCATCATCTGCCAACAGAACTCCGGCGATCACGCCGGTTACTCCTACGAGTTGACCGTGACACTGACCCTGCGGCCGGGCGACAGCCCCGCCGAATATGAGTTCACCCTCGCCAACACCGGCCGCCGCCGAATTGACACCGAACTCTACGCCCACCCCTTCTTCGATATCGCACCGGGATTCAACGAAAGCTGGTTCCAGTTGCCGGGCAAGGTACGGGAGAGCATTGCCGCCGCGGGGGAAAGTACGGAATCCACCTGCTCCGGCACCGGCATCGCCGCCGGAAACTTTTCGCCGCTCTGCAACAGCGTCATGCTCCAATGCTCCCCCGCCATGGACCGGGCGGTGTTCTGGAAGCATCCGAAGAAGTTCTTCTCGCTCGAACCCTTCCGCCGCTTTTCGGTCGCGCCGGGCGGACGGCAGAGCTGGCGCTGTTCTCTCGAGGTCTCGCGCTGGCTCAGGCCTCCGGATCCGGAATGTTTCCGAGCCGGATCCGGGAGAACCCCCGGTCACGGGCGTGGTCGCGGATCTTCCGCAGCAGCTCCGGCGGCGTCGGCCGATCGAACAGCCGGTACGCCGGATGGAAGGCGGGGAAGTGGATCGGTACCTTCCGATCGAGCTTCTCCTCCGCCCAGTCGAGAAAGGCGTCGATCATCTCCGGGGAATCGTTCCGGCCCGGAATCACCAGATTGGTGATCTCCAGATGGTGTCCGAGCTCCCGGTGGAAGTACTCCATCGACCGGAGCACCGGCGCAAGGGTTCCGCCGCAGAGCTCCCGGTAGAAGCTCTCGCTGAACCCCTTCATATCGATGTTGGCGGCGTCGATGAGAGGATAGAGTTCACGCATCGGCTCCGGATTGATCCAGCCGTTGCTGACCAGCACCGTCGCGAGATTCGCCTCCTTCGCCAGACGGGCGACAGCGAGGGCGTATTCGAGAAAAACCGTCGGTTCGTTGTAGGTGAACGCCACCGAACGGCAGCCGTGGCGGAGCGCCGCTTCGACGATCTCCTCCGGCGCCACCTCCCGTTCGCGGAATCCCGGCGGATAGCTCCCCCGCGAGAGCTCGTCGTTCTGACAGAAGACGCACCCGAGGTTGCAGCCGAAGGTGCCGAGCGAAAAGGTGCGCGAGCCGGGCAGGAAAAAGGCCAGAGGCTTCTTCTCGATCGGATCGATCTGCACCGCCGCCGGGCGGCACCAGGTGAGCGCTTCAAGCCGTCCGCCGGAGTTGCGCCGCACGCCGCAGTATCCGCATTTGCCCGGCGCAATCCGGCAGCTGCGCGGGCAGAGGGTGCAGCGGAGCTGCTCCGCCTCCTCACGCCGGTAAAACATCGCTTCCTTCATCTGTATCTTATCCTCTCTTTCTCATGGTTGCGCTTCCTCCCTAGTCCGGACTTCGTCCTGTTTGTCATGAGTCATCGGGTAGCCGCGGCACCGGGGATTCCGGTAACGGCAGCTCTCCGGGGGCGATGCCGGTCCGGTTGTAAATTTTCCGGTATTCACTCGGCGGCATGCTGTTCGGACAGGCCTTGAAAAAACGGCTGAACGAGGTCTTCTCCTGAAAGCCGCACTCCCGGCCGATTTCCTGAATGGAGAGATCGGTTCCGGCCAGCAGCGTTCTTGCCCGGGCGATCCGCTGATTCCGGATATATTCCCCGGGGGTGACGTGCATCGCCTCCACAAAGTGTTTGCGGAACGTGGAGCGGGAAAGGTGCAGAACGTCGCAGAGTGTGTTGACATTCAGTTCAGAATTTGACAAATTGGCTTTTATGTACCGCAACGCCCGCTCCACGACGTCGCCCGACTCGAGAAAGCTCTTTCTTTTCTCCCCCGCGAGATATTCGAACAGCAGAAAGAGCTGGGTTGTCGCGTGGAGCACCGAGTCGTGGTCGGATTTCGGCAGACAGCCGAGCAGCTCCCGGTAGATCTCCTCCGGAAACCCCTTTGCCAGCGGAAAGAAGCGGGGAAAACGGTAACTGGAAAATATCGACATCGCCAGCGGCCCGTCAAAATTGACCCAGGCGACGACGCTCTCTTCGGAATCCGACAGAAAACGGTGTTCCTCGTGCGGATAGTAGAAGATCACATCGTTCTCCCGCATCCGGAACGGGCGGTCGAAGAGGTACGCCACCCCCGAGCCCCGGACGCAGAAGGTCATGCCGATGAACTGGGAAAGGAGCGGCGGAACGTGGCCGGAACCGCTTTCGCCGCCTCGCTTCCCCACGCTGCAGACATAGAGTGGCAGCGGAATGTCGACCGGAAAATCCGGAAATGGACGGTTCGCCTGTTCGTACATCGAAACAACTCCAAAATGATAACTATCTGGCTTTTTTGTATCTTGTTTTTCCATGCAGAATATAGTATAATTATATCCAGATGCAAATGCTGCGAGGTTTTTTTATGAAAAAGAATTTCACCCTTATCGAACTCCTGGTTGTGATCGCAATTATCGCCATCCTGGCGGCAATGCTGCTGCCCGCCCTGACCGCGGCACGGGAGAAAACCCGGGCGACCGAGTGCCTCAACCGTCTCCGTCAGAACGCCGCGGCCATGCAGTTGTACGCGATGGACAACAATGGACTGGTGGTCACCTATATCAAAGACGACGCCGGCTCGACCGTTCCGTGGTCCATCCTTCTGTTCGACTACAAATACCTGGCCAGCTCCACCTATTACGGGACGAAGAGTTTCTTCTGCCCCTCGCTCCCCACCGAGGGGATCAACGACCCGTTTCGGACCTACGGCTCCCTGCGCTTCAACGACACCTGGGATATGAGCCTCTTTGAGGACGAAAAGGGGTGGGGCAATTTCTGTCTGCTGAATCAGGTGATGACCACCGGAAATCTTTTCTATGCGACGCAGAAGTTGAAGAGGCCCTCCGAGGCGGTTCACTTTGCCGACACCATGTATGTCAGTCCCGGCACTCCGGAGCACGGGTACGGATTCTACTACATGCCGCTCAGCGTCAAAGTGAACGCCACCATCTCCCTGCACCACAGCCACCGGGCCAACATCGCCTACTTCGACGGGCACGCCGACAGCCGCTCCATCTCCGACCTTCAGGCGGCAGGAATCAGCGCTCTGGTCGTCGATGGCCGGAAACTGCCGTAAAACTCACGCAAAAATTTCGATACAGACTCAACGAAAGAGAAAAAATATGTGCAAACTCCTTCTGCCGCTTCTCCTCTATCTTCTCCTTCCGACGCTTTCGGCCGCTGAACTTCTGCAGTTCGGCGATGCAGAATTCCGGCTGGAGGGTGAAAATCGAACGGGCCCCGCTGTCCGGCTCCCGCCGGAATGGAACGGCCGTCCGCTGGGGCGATCCCGTCCCGGTCGCGATGGAACTGGGGCTCGTCTCGCCCGCCTCCCCCGAAATCGGCAGGTTCGAACAGGCGACCTTCTCCCTTCGGGTCGAGTTCCCGGAACCAGTCGAACTGCGCCGGATCGTTCTCCGGCTGCGGGATTCCAGCGGGGAGCTCTTCCAGTTCGTCAACAATGTCTCCGGCACTTTTTCCGGGAAACGACAGCTGGACTACCGTGTTGC
>OOIG01001323.1_pt1 | contig 18568 bp, 9 predicted proteins | sample 1692091 | NCBI WGS metagenome assembly OOIG01 (sample SAMN06348188, study PRJEB24527) | human gut metagenome | biome: human gut; feature: ankylosing spondylitis patient; material: feces | host: Homo sapiens | place: China | collected 2015-10 | reverse complement strand
TAAAATTTAAAATCTAAAATTAGATGATGAGTTATTTGAAATTCAACAAAGAAGAGTTGGTAAATCTGGAATATTCTTTGAAGCGAGAAGTTTTATCAACCAATAGAGCCGGGGGATATTCTTCGACAACGGTTGTATGTTGTAACACGAGGAAATATCACGGGTTACTTGTATTACCGATTTCGGAATTCGGGGGAGAGAATCATGTATTACTTTCCTCTTTGGATGAGACGGTTGTTCAACACGGGCAATCTTTTAATTTGGGAATCCATAAATATCCCGGGGTATATGAACCTAGGGGACATAAATATATCGTGGATCTGGCTTATGATCCATTGTTCACGTTGACTTATCGGGTGGGGGGCGTCGTGCTGAAGAAAGAAATTTTGTTGGTGCACAACGAAACTCAATTAATGATTCGTTATACATTGGAGGACGCTCATTCGGAGACATTCTTGCGGTTGAAACCGTTTTTGGCTTATCGCAATGTTCATGCTTTAAGCAAGGCGAACATGATGGCAAACACGAAGTTTGATCACGTGGAGAATGGTATCCGTTCAAAATTGTATGTCGGATTCCCGGCTTTGAATATGCAGTTGAGTAAGGAAAACGAGTTTATACCCGTGCCTGACTGGTATTATAATATAGAGTATCTGGAGGAAAAGAACCGGGGATATGAGTATAAAGAAGACTTGTTTGTTCCCGGTTATTTTGAAGTTCCGATCAAAAAAGGAGAAAGTATTATATTTTCGGCTTCCACCGAGGAAGTAAAAACTTCCACCTTGAAACGTAAATTCCAGCAAATGGAAAATAAACGGGAACGTCGGGATGACTTTGAAAGTTGCTTGACTTATTCGGCTTCCCAGTTTATTGTTCACGAGGGGAAAGATACGGAGGTTGTGGCCGGTTACCCGTGGTTCGGACGCTGGGGACGCGACACGTTTATTGCCCTTCCGGGGTTGACGTTAGCTGCCGGAGCGAATTTGAAGGACTGTAAAGAAGTGCTTGATACCATGGCTCGCCAGTTACACAATGGTTTGTTTCCGAATATCGGTAAAGGAGATAAGGCTGCCTACAATTCGATAGACGCTCCCATGTGGTTCTTCTGGGCGGTGCAGGAGTACGATAAAGCTCAAGGAGAGCCGGGCGTTGTATGGAAAAATTATGGCGGGAAAATGAAATCTATCTTGACCGCTTTCCGGGAAGGCGTGAATCCCGGGTTACGAATGGACCCGAGTGGTTTGATCTGGGCCCGACAACCCGGAAAAGCACTGACATGGATGGATGCTGTTGTGCGGGGAGTTCCCGTGACACCGAGGGCCGGGTATGCTGTGGAGATCAACGCCCTTTGGTATAATGCAGTGTGCTACATGTTGAAATTAGCGGGAGAGGCGAAGGATCAATCCTTTATAAAGGAATGGCAGGATATGCCTGAGTTGATTCGTAAATCGTTCGTGGAAACCTTCTGGAATGAAGAATATGGATATTTAGCCGATTACGTGGACGAGGAAGGTCAGAATCTGGATGTAAGACCGAATCAGGTGTTTGCCTGTTCTCTGATGTATTCCCCGCTTACGGACGACATGAAGGAACGGGTTCTGCGAGTCGTGACGAAAGAGTTGTTGACACAGAAGGGCTTGCGGACTTTATCTCCCAAAAATCCGAAATATCACGGGCATTATGAAGGTAACCAAGATGAGCGGGACAACGCTTATCATCAGGGAACCGTATGGCCTTGGCTGATAGGGGCGTATATAGAGGCAAATCTTCAGCTTTACGGGAAACAGTTCTTGCCGGAGGCGAAAGAATTGCTGGAAGGATTTGAAGAAGACATGACCGTTTACGGGTTGTGTTCGGTCGCTGAAGTGTATGATGGTGATCCTCCACATCATCCGAATGGGAGTATATCTCAAGCGTGGAGCGTCGGGGAGATACTTAGAAGTATGGAATTGATAAGGAAATATGAAAATTAATCGAATTAGATCATTTCCGAATTTGCAAATTAATATATTATGAGCATAAAAGTATTGATGTTTGGGTGGGAATTTCCACCACATATTGCAGGGGGCTTGGGAACGGCCAGTTACGGGTTGACGAAGGGCTTGGCGAAACATGGCGTCAAGGTAATGTTTGTCATGCCGAAGGCCGGAGGTGATGAGGATCAAAGCGTCGTGAAAATCATTAATGCGAGTGATGTCGAAATGATGAGCGAGTATTCGAATTTGGATGAATACTGGCAGAATGTAAACTTTATGGAAATCGGTTCGAATCTTGTTCCCTATCTGGACCCGGAAACCTTCGAAAGAACGGTAAAGGAAACCATAAAGACGGGCGAACATTCCGAGCATATCGTTTTCCGTAACAAGTTCCAATTTTCCGGTAAATACGGAACAAACCTGATGGAAGAAGTTGCCCGCTACGCCATGGTGGCAGGGACGATAGCGGCGCAACAGGATTTTGATATTATCCATGCCCACGATTGGCTGACCTATTCGGCTGGGATCGTGGCGAAAAAAGTTTCGGGTAAACCGTTGGTGATCCATGTACATGCCACGGAATTTGACCGGAGCGGGGAGAATGTCAACCAACAGGTGTACGATATAGAGAAACGTGGAATGGAAGCCGCCGATCGGGTAATCACCGTGAGCAATCTGACGCGGAACATCGTGATCAATCGTTACGGTATTAATCCGGATAAGGTAGTAACGGTTCACAATGCCGTGGATTTCCAGACACGGGAAGATCTTGTCGGCCAAGCGGATGTAGTAGTCGGCGATGCGATCGAGCGCACTTTCCAGCCCCTCGCCCAAACCGGCGCGGAAACTGTCGCTCACGGTCGTTCCGACCGCACCCGACGTATAGGTCGTGGTGTCCTGAGCCGACAGCGAGACCGCCTTTCCCAGACCCGAGATGGAACCGGTGAGAAGCGCACTTGCAATCGCCTGACCGCTACGGGTCACAAGGCGCGCTCTGACGCCCGTCTTGCCGTCGTCGCCCGTCACATAACCCTGGATGCGGGCGTCCAGAGCCTTGCCGCTTTGGGTCATGCAGCTCAGACGCTCCAGACGAATCCAGACGCGTTCGCTCGAGAGGTCTCCCGTGGCGTTGGCCGTCACAAAGCAAGCCTTGACGTTGGCGCGAAAGGCGTTGGGAAGACGCGCAAGGTCCTTGATTTCGAGCAACATCGGCACGGGGTTGGATGAAGCCGTACCGCCCGTGGAAACCGTGGCGCCCGCAAGCACCACGGCTCTGGCGAAACTGCCGGCAGGCAGATAGGTCCCGGCGGCTTCGTTTCGGGCGCGATTGGCGGCAATGGGCGTATCGCCCGCATTGGCTCGCTTGGGCGTGAAACGTTCTCTGGCCGCCGTTCGGATCGCTTCAAAGTCCTTCACGGGATCGGTGACGGCAAGGCGCTTCAAACGGGGACTGTCGATCGGGACAACGGCAGCAGCACCTGCGTTCATTGCGGTGCCCAGGCTTTGGGCTTCCCTGTTCGCGCCCTGAGCGGAAAACGGAGGCAATTCGGTCACGGGAACCGAAGTGTCGGACGCCGCGTCACTTTTGCCGGCGGTGCGTTTCCCTTCCTTGGCGTCGAGCTCCTTTTGAAGCCGCATGGCAAGTTCCTCAATCGTCTGAAGGCGCTCGGTCATGCCGGCGAGCTTTTCGTCGTACTGCTTCTGATAGCTCTGCTTGTCGAGCGCATCGGGCTCAAGTCGAAAGTCGCTCTTATAAACGCGCACGGGCTCGGGCCGTGCTCGACGCTCGTCGCCGGCGACGATCATGGCGCCCGTCACAAGCACGAACACCACGGTTAGTCCCGCAACGGCCGTCTGCACCTGTTTTTTCTTTTCCTTTTGCTGTGCGGCAACGCCGCTTGCCTGCGAGCGCTCCTTTCTGCTTTGCGCAAAGCCCTGAAAGCGGTTGAACATCGACTTCATGCGCAGTTTCAAGGAAAGCTTGGAATGCTCCTTGGCCATCGAAACGCCTGCGGTCTGCTCGCTCTGAGACTCCGTCGTGCGGCCCTGCGAGTAGATGGCATCACACGTGTCGTCGGCTTCCTGATAGGAACGGGTCTGATCGGAATCGCGGACTGCGGCGCTCGACTCGGGTACGGGTTCCTGAGCCGAGTTCGGGGTTTCTTCAAAGGCCGAGGTGCGATTGGGCTTGCGCTCATTTGACAGAATCTCAGTGAGCTCCCGTTTGGCCTCTTGCGCTTGCATGTTTTCCTGCCAGAAGACGGCCTTGCCGTTGTCCGAATACGTAAGACCCAGTTCCTTTGCCATCCTGTTGCGCTCGGCTTCAAAATCAAAGGGGTTGTTTGTCATCGACGCTCCTCGGTACGGGAGTGCGAGGGCACGGCGCCCGAAAGTTCGGTCAAGGCGCTTTCAAAGACATCGCGACCGCGCAGTGCCGCTTCTCGCGAACGGATGACCGTGACTTCGGTCTGCAGTCTGTCTCCGGTGCGCACTTCCTGAGCAACGGCCAAGACTCCGCGGATAACGCCCGCCAGGCGTGCGGCGTCAGGCACCGACGCCTTGGGTGAGACACGTGTAAAAAGAAGCGTCTCGGTCAATTTGTCGGCGGAGAGAAAAGCCCGGGTTTCTCTCACCTTGAAGCCTTCCCAGTAAACGGCGCCTTCGGGTGCGGGAAGACTCGCAAAGCGACGGTCGTCCTCGGCGCCCGTCAGAGAACCCACGGCACGAACGTCGTCAGCGACATCTGCCGTGACGCTTTTTTGCACCAGGAGCTTCAAGTCGCTCACAAAGTCGCCTGTGTCGAGTTTCATCAGAGGTGCGGCAAGTGCAATTCGCGTCTGCCGATCGTCGGCGGCGCCCGCCACATCCGTCTGCGGCACCAGATCGACCGTCTGAGACGGCACGGCGCTCACAAAGAACTGCACGGAGAAGTTTTCGGTTTCGGTGTTGAAGAAGGCCGACGTCACGTTCTCTGCAGCCGAATTGAGCCAAGCCGACTTAACCTTCACAAAGACGATCCCGCGCTGTTTGTCGGCGGAGACTTCCAGCGCCTGGGTGTCGTAGACGACGTCGGTGATTTTCTGTCCCTGTACGCGAACGAGGTTGACGTGATCGCGCGAGAGCGGATGCGTGGCGGGATCGGCAGCCGTGGCAGGGTTTGCAAGTGCAAATCCAAGCGCACAGACACCGGCGAGCGTCTTTGGCAAAAAGGCGTTCTTCATTTGGTTTGTTTGTGAGCTGTTAGTAGTGTTTCAAACGCACGACGCCTCTGGCTCTTAAAATTGTCTCAGAGCGGCGTTTTGGGTTTGTCGTGCTTGGGTGATTGATGCGCGTCAGTTCGGCGTATCAGGAGTTTCAGCTGAAACGACGGTGGCGTCGGTTTGCGTGAAGGCGGCGAGTTCCGCGGCCGGATCCGAGCTTTGACTCGGGCGGATGGTGAGCTGAGAAATCTGCAATCGGCCGGCCGTTACAACATATCGCATGCAGACCGTTACGTCGCTCGTTTCGGTCACGGTGCTTGCGATCATCATTCGGCGTTCGCCGGTAAGGCATACGCTCTTGGCGCTTTCATCCACGGCCGAGGCGTGTCGGTAAAAGACGCTTGAAGCGTAGTTGCGAACGAGTTCAGAAGCGCCGCGGCGCACGGCGCTTGCCATGGCGCCGTAGGCTTGAGGCGCGACGTTTTTCAGGAAGATTTCGGCATTGGAAGAAGCCGTCGCCGGCGTCATCGTCAGGAGAACGGAAGCCGACTCCGAGGCAAAGGACTCCATCAGATTGGGACTCACCGAATCGTCGGTGGCGATGTAGGTTTGCGTGGCCGCCGGCGACAAGACGATCGTGCGGCTGTTGTCGGTTTTGGTAAGAAGCGTGAGCGCCAAGGCGGCATTGGTGACGAGACTCACGCCCAAGGCCGCCACAATGGCGCGTCGGATCTGCAGATGGGCGGCGGCTTCGGCCGAGACTGTCTGAATGATTCGCTGCATGGGTACGGTCTTTTTCGGTTTGACTGACGGCGAGCGACTCGAATCGCCCTGTGTCTTCTCTGTCTGTTCGGTTTGGGTTTGACGTTGTTCGGATTTACCCGATGAAATGGCGTCTGGCGCTTTGCGGGACTCGGATGAAGAAGTCCGCCGGCAGATGCCAGTACGCAAGCGCCACCGCGCGGGAGGTGGAACCCCCGCCTCGGGCTTTTTTCCAACCCCAGGCAAAGAGAAATGCTCCGACGATTCCTGCGGTGAGCCCCGAAACCAGAAGGCCGGCAACCAACCCGCCCATGGCGGCCAATACATAGTCGCTCTCCCAGAAAAGCAATCGGGAACGCGCATCAAGCGTTCTCGGTACGGGAATCGGCTGCATGTGTCTTTCCTTTTGTTCGGTTATGTCGGGGGTTTAGTGCGAAAGGAGCCTGTTGCCGAGAAAGCGATGCAGGCCTCTTTCGCACAGGTCTTTGCTTAAACTCCGACGCCGTTAAAGAGCGTGTCGATGATCGCGGGCAACATCAGCAAGGCCACTGCCGCGCCCATTGCCGTCACCGCCGCAACCACGGAGCCGCGAACCAGACCCGTCAAAAGGCCCACAAGCAGAAAGACCACTGCGATCGCTCTGCCGAGGTAGCCGCGCGCCCAACCCGACACGAGCTCGTAGAGCGATTTGAATTCCGCTCCACCCGTGGCGGCGGCATGCGCCGGATCCGACATCAAAAGCAAAGCCCAAACGGCGAGCACCGTCACGAAGCCCCACTTGAATGCCTTCAGGCGCGCTTCGTCCGACATGGTGAAAAACATTGTTTTCTCCTTTGGGGATTGCACAAAAAAACGATCGGTGGCGGTTTGTCCGTCCCGACCGTTGTCCTCCGTACCGAGCGCAAAGACGTCCCCGCACCCGGCACGGCGGCGAATTCTTCGCAAAGCAGCCTGCGCCGTCAAGGATTTTTCGGGACGCTTTGGAGCGTTTCCGACAAAGTTTGCCGCAAAAATTTTCGTTGCTCCGTGGCGTGTTTCCGACTCGAATTTTCAATGCCGTCAATGGTTTAACGGGTCACACAAGAGCGTTAGCAGGTCCGAACTTTTCATCAAAAATTCGCAACGTGCCTCCGAGTCGTGTAGTCTTCGCGGTCTTGCTTTTTCGGAGCCGAAACAATATGTCGATCGCCGACATTCGAATGTCCAAACGAGAACGCATGAGATTTGACGGTCATTCGCAAAGTCCCGTCTATTTGATTTCTGCCGTAATTTTTCAAGTTTGAAAATCGGATAACGGCACTTTGCTCCCGAATCCCGATTTTCAAGGCCGCCGTCTCGGCTGCCGGGCTCTCCGGAGCATGCTTTTGATAACTCTTTGTTTCTATTTAGAAATATCTCTTTAGGCTTGACCTTTTCATTTTTATTCGTGCTCATTGTGAGCACTGTCCCCCTGCTTTCTCCAATCGACGGTTGATGCCGGCGAATTCTGTCCGGCTCAGGTCCGCATTTTCTTCCAATCCGTCTTGCAGAAAAAAATATTTTTTCAGGCTATTTACATTTCAGTAAATTTTCCCTAGATTGCCTCCCTTCGCTTGCTCGCGAGCAGCCCGATGTTCCGATATTGGACACCCACCTTAACTCCGAGCGCCTTATAGAACGGCCGTTGCGCTTATTCGAAGCGAATAATCGAGCGGTTGAGAATCGCAAAGTGCGCTCTTACTTATTTGGCCAGAAAGCAGTTTGAAATGACCAAACAAATTGAAGCTAAGGAGAAGACCTTTGTCTCAGCATGCAAAACCACATCGCTCCGCGGCCAACACCGGTCCGCACACGCTGGAGCGTTCAGCAGGACCTTGACCTGCGCTTTGCCGCCTCGATCTTCGAGGACGTGGAAGGAGGCGTTCGCAGCGCGATGATCGATCGCCTGCAAATGGCCGTTCTGCGCTCTCATCAGCCTCTGGAAATTTCCGTGTTGTCCAACGCAGTACGCGTTCTCGGCAACTGTCGCCACGACCGCTTTCACACGGTCGCCCGCGCCTGCGACTTGCAATACTTTCTCTCGCTTTTTTGCTCCACCATGACCGCGCCGGAGATCAAAGGCGTAAGGAGTCGCTGCAAGTTTCACTTCTGCGCCACTTTTGAAGCTTTGGCGGACTTTGAGAAAAGCGCCACGACAGAGCGTAAGGACTGCCGCCTGGTGTTTGTTGACCTCACGCCGATGCGTTTTGAGAAATATTCCCTTTTGCCCGACGACGGGAAAACACCGGAGAGCCGTCGCGGCGGGAAACTCATTCGCTTCACGATGCTGCGCGCAAGCACCAAGATGCATCACGCGATCTTTCGGGCGAAAGTGACGCCGAGCACTGATGTCGTCACCGAAGCCCGGGCTTTCGAGGCGGCCAAGGCCATCACGAGAGATGTTTTCCCACAAGGACTCTTTGTGAGTGAACCGCAATCAGAGCCGCGCGAGCACCGCACGATTGTTGCTACCACCAAAGCCATTGATGCGGTGGAAGTCGTCGCACAGTTCATCGTCAACGCGCTTGCTGCATACCGCACGGGTAGCAAGATTGCGTTGGCGCTTTCGGACGCCACCGGACTGGTTGATCCGACGGCTTTGAAGAAGGCTATTGATCGGCATCCGCTGAAGGTGCAGATTGCGATCGGGTATTTGCCGACAGGGAGGTAGTTAAGGGTGTCACTGCAGAAAAGCCAACGTCACGCATATATGTCGTTAATTTGGCTTCTTGCAGGGAAGCACATCCGAGGAAGCCTCAGTCAGAGTGTGTCTAAATGACAACATTTTCTTGATAAATAAACTCGGGGGGGGGGTAGGATCGCCTGCGATTGCTTTCTTATTCACCTTCGGGAGGCTTTATGTTGATTAAAAGTGTACAAGGGTTCCAACCCTTGATGTCGAGCAAAAAGACGGCTGTATCTCTTTGCGTTGCGTCTTTGTTTGTTCTTGGTGCAAGTGGATCTGCTGCGGCTGTGACTACGGTTGAACAGGATGTCTCTGGACATACCAGACAACAGGGAGGGTATTTGCTTGTCACTGGTGAAAACAGCGTCCAGGTGAAAGACGGCGTGACTTTTTCCAAGAATTCGGCTACCAGTGTCGGCGGCGCTCTTTCCATCGTTGATGTCACCAATGGTGCTCAGATTGGCAACAACGTGACTTTTGATGCCAACCACTCCGGGACGCAAGGCGGCGCCCTGCACAATCAGCGTGCTCAAGGCACTACTATCGGCAACAATGCCGTATTTAGCAACAATGTGGCCGAAGGCTACGGCGGCGGCGCCATTTATCAGGACACCGACGGTGCGGCAACATCTATAACTATCGGCACCAACGCCCAGTTTATCAACAATAAGACTGAGTCCTCATACGGCGGCGCCATTATGAACTACAACGCCGGTGATGAGGCCAAGATTGTGATCGGCTCGGGAGCCACGTTCAGTGGCAACACCGCTGAGAAGCATGGCGGCGCTATCGCTTCCTTTGCCGGACTGAATGAAATTGGCGACAAGGCTGTGTTTAAAAACAATTCGTCGAAGAGCAACGGCGGCGCGCTGTTTGTTTCTGACTTTGGCGGCAAAACAGATAGCACCACGATCGGCGACAATGCAAAGTTTTCTGGCAACACAGCTGTCTACGGCGGCGCCATATCTGCTGTCGATACGACAAATGGTCCGGACATTGGGGACAACGCGGTTTTTGAGTCCAACATTTCTGATATGCAGGGCGGGGCTATTCACAATCAGCGCGCGCAAGGCACTACTATCGGCAACAATGCCAAATTTGAAAAAAATGTGGCCAAAGGTTACGGCGGCGGCGCCATTTATCAGGACACCGACGGTGCGGAAACATCCATAACTATCGGCACCGACGCCCAGTTTATTGGCAACAAGACCGAAGCCTCACATGGCGGCGCCATCATGAACTACAGCGCCGGTAATGAGGCCAAAATTGAGATCGGCGCAGATGCTCTTTTTAAAGAAAACTCTGCGGCCAAAAATGGCGGCGCTGTGTCCAACTGGGCAGGCGAAATGACCATTGCAAGCGGAGCCAGCTTTGAAGGAAACCATGCCGATGGTGATGGTGGTGCTGTCCATAATGCTGGTTACAACGACAAGAGCTCTAATCTCTCCATCGAATCGGCAACGTTCGCAAACAACAGCTCCAATGGTAAGGGTGGCGCCATCGCAAACGATTCCGAGCTGCATTTGACGGGGGACAACCTCTTTTACGGCAATACAGCCGACGGTGTGGCTAACGACATCAGTAACAGCGGAAATTTGTACATCGCAGACGGCAAGACGTCTCTTGGCGGTGGCATCATGAGCACCGGTACTGTTGATCTGACAAAGGCTACGCTTGCTTTGGGCGGAACCTCTGAAATTGCGACATTGACTGGCTCCGAAGCAACGCTGGCCGTGTCAACGACTGACTTTGTCATTACTGACAATCAGATTAAAGATCTGTCTGTTCAGGCCAGCGGTCAGGTCAACGATGCGCTTAACGGCAACATCGATGCCTTGACTGCCAAAATCAGCGGCGAACAAGGGTCCCTGGGGCCTGTTGTTATGGCCGAAGGTGAAGTTGTGGGTGAAGTCTTTGACGATGGAAACGGCAATCGCGTCGAGAAAGTAAATCAGCAGAACGCTGACGTGGCCAATATGTTGTCGCATCTGCCCACGATGTTTGCTCGTATCGAAATGAATGATTTGCGCAAGCGTATGGGTGACCTGCGTTCGTCCGAGGGCGCTAGCGGCGTATGGGCCCGCTACGATGGCGGTAAGATGAGCGGACTTGGCATTGACAACAAGTTCAACAAGATCCAGATTGGCGTCGATACCGCACCCTCGTCGGATTCGTTGCGCTTTGGTGTGGCTCTGAGTTACACCAATGGTGATGTGGACTCGCACACCTCTGGCGCGGATACCGATACGTACAGCTTGTCCGGCTATGGCATCTGGATGGGTGAGAGTGGTCAGTTTGCCGATGTCATCCTCCGGCTTGCTAAATTTGATACCGATCTGTCGACGCGGACCTACCAAGCGGATCTTGATCAGATGGGATTGAGCCTGTCCGGCGAATTCGGCTGGCGTTTTGCCCTTTCCGATCTGACCTATCTGGAACCTTCGGTAGAAGGGACGTACACCTGGGTTGATGGGGACTCGTTTAGCAGCGGCAGCACGGATTACGAACTCGATTCGACCGACAGCTTCATTGGTCGCCTCGGCGTGGCCGCGGGGCTGAAGTGTCCAAACAACAAGGGCGACGTTTATGTTCGCATCGGCGTTGCGCATGAATTCATGGGAGACACAGACTTTTCGGCACAATCCATGAACACACCGCAGAGCCGCCGCGTAATCAGCACAGATGGACAGGATACGTGGATTGAATACGCCATTGGCGCCAACTTCAATATCACGTCGAATGCCTATGTGTTTGCCGACATCGAACGCACTTCGGGTGCCGATATTGACGAAGATTGGCGCGCCAACGTGGGATTCCGCTACGCCTTCTAAAAACCGTCCTCTTCGTTGAATAACCGCTCCTGTGCAAAGCGCTTGATTGTTACAAGCGTTTTGTGCGGGAGTTTTTTTGTCTTTTGGCGTTTTCGTAGAAAATCTTTCTGAGAGTCTCGAACCGTAAGATTGACTGGATCGGTGAAAAAACCAACCTCACCATCGCTCTGGCAGAAGGAAATACCAACACCCAGCTCGAATTGGTCGGTGAACGTATTGGCACTCTTACGCTCGACAACAGCGATGTTGAATTTACCGGTGATCAGCAAAAGTACAGCTTCGAAAAAATCAACGGCTCCGGCTCGTCTGAGATTCGCTTAATCGGCAATGATCGCACCCTGCAAGCTGATGATGTAGAAGGTACCCTTGGCATTTATTCCGATCATGCAGGTGATGGTTCTGCTCCCTTCGTTAATCTCGGCGGCGTTTCCGGCACCGATTCTGTTTACGTGACCTTCGGAGGAAGCATCGCAGATACCATCGGTTCAGAAGCGGATGTGGGCAATTTCTTCGACCAAAACGTGTCCATCACGGATGACACCGCTACTGAAGGCGCCTACACCGGCAAGATCGAAGAAACTGCAACCAGCGGTGAAATCATTTACGTCGTAGACGAAGTCGGCAATACGACTACCAAGTTCAGCACTTCCAGCGTAGCTGATTCCACCAAGGAACTCGCTGCTTTGAACGCCATGGCATGGAGAACGGAACTCTCTACGCTCACGGACCGTATGGGAGCCGTTCGTACGCGTCCTTCCGATCTCGGCGCATGGGTTCGCTACAACGGCGGCAAGCTTTCCAAGGATGACGCTTGGGGCGAACTCAAGATGAACACGGTTGAGCTCGGCTTTGATATGCCCGTCGGCCAGTCTTCCTGGGTTCTCAGTGCTTCGTTCTCGTACGGAGACGGCGACGGTGAATTCGAAGCCGGTATGACCGACAACAAGAAGTACACCCTCGGTCTGTACGCAACCTACATGAACGACAGCGGCTGCTTCCTCGATATCATGGCCAGGATCGGTCAGGTGCAGTCTGACTTCAACTTTGCTACCAAGACCAGTGTTGCCGATGACGGCGACATCGATCAGATGGGTTACATCTTCGGTATCGAAGCCGGTCACCGCTTCTCCGGTGAAACGCTCTTCATTGAACCGCAGATCGGTTTGGTCTACAGCTACTTGGACAGCGAATCCACCACGACCCAGACTCGAGAAGTTGATCTCGACTCTGTCGAAAGCTTGATCGGTCGTGCAGGCATCATGTTCGGCGGCAACTTTGTTCAGGACCGCGCAAGCGTCTACGGCAAGGCCTTCGTTGCACATGACTTCAAGGGCGATGTGGACGGCCGCGCTCGCGCTCTTTCCAACGGTGCCCAATGGCGCAGCTTCTCTCAGGAACTAGCCGGTACTTGGGGTGAATTCGGCATTGGCGGGAGCTACCGCGTCACCGACTCCGCTTCCGTATCTGTCGACCTGAGCAAGACTGTCGGCGGCGACATTGATGAAGACTACATTGTCAACTTCGCTGCTCGTTACACGTTCTAAACGCTAACTGATCCGAAGTAACATACCCCGCAGAACGACTTGAAAAATCTTCCTCGGGGTTAGTTTTTTTCACGAACTATCCGTAGATTCATCTTTCACACCTCGGATTGCCGATACAACAATCGTGGTTAGGCACGACCCTTTTGCAGCGCAAAACAACAAAAGGCTGAATCCCTTACTGTCTTAGGTCTGAAACTGAAAGAGCTGACTGACATTTTTGGCACTCGAGCTCATGTTTTATGGTTTGTTTAGAAACAAACTGAGTTTCAACCCGCCACTTTTTGGGCAATCTGTGCCATACAATCAAGCGATAACAGCACAAAAAACCTGTTACAAACAATAATTCCCCCACTTGCCCCAATGAGTCAGGCAACATGCAGGACTCGCGTTCTGACAGTGAAGTGCTGCATTTTCAGACAACGGTTTGAGGCTTGTGCTTTTATCACTTAAGGCACGTCCGGAGCAGGACTTCTGCCTTAAATCTAGAGGCTATAAACCATGAAGACACTTTTACCCCCCCCCATCCCACTCGACGCTGAAGCCTGCTTCAGCTTCATCTAACGTCAATTCTCTTAAACGATTCGCTCGCACCCCTCTTACAACGGCCGCCCTACTGGCCATCTTCGCCTTTCCCACTGCTCACGCTCTGCCGACATCCTATGACGGCGCTTCCTCCTCACATGACCTGTCCTCTTCGATAGAGGAACAATTCCCTGAATCAATCGATCCGAATACACAATACGATAAGTCCTACGCCGGAACGGAGGAGGACAAAAAGACCTTGACATCCACGTTGCCGATCAACGGTTCAGGGTCTCCACTTCCTAATTCTTTAGTTGGCAACAACCTCTCGTCCGATCCATCAACCAAAAAAATGAAGGTTTCTTCGATGGAAGGAATTGAGAACTTTGTGTTCTCAAATTATTTGGGCGACAAAGCCTCCCCGGTAACTGCAGATGGCGGTCTGCTTCACATTCAGCTCGGCAACAAAGAGACCATGCCCTTTGAGACTGAAGGTGTTGACATTCCGAATTTGGGGACCCTATCAAGTGTGGCAGCGGCAGCAATCAGCAGTGGCAATGCCGTCAACAATCAGCTCTATATCCAGGATTCTGCAATCACTTTAAAAACCGAAGGAAAGGCGCGGCAGGGGTGGAGCGCTGCGGCAGTCAATGTTCGAAACCCGACTGGCGACATCACTGGAAACGTTACCGTAGTTGATAATTCGGCTCTCCTGTATGACGAAGGAACTGACGAGTTTTCCCTCACCCGAATTCGTGTTGGCGCGGCCAATCTGTACTCTGTCGACAATGAGGGGATCTCCATCTCGAACAATCAACTCTGGGTCAGAAACAGCCAACTCGATATTAATTCTCTCTATAGCGTAACTGCTTACAGATCAAGGGCCCAAGCCACCGCTACAGAAAATTCGCTCTACGTAGCCGACAGCGTCCTTCGCATCAACCCTTACGCTGACAACAACGGGATTGAAGGCATATACGCGGTTAGAGCCATCCCCACGGCCAATAACAATTGGCTGGAACTTGCCAACAACTCGTTAACTGTTCTTGCCTGTCAAACTTCTACCGCACAGTCCATCGAGACCGTCAAGACAGTTGAATCTGCAGAAAACAACACACTGATTGTACGAGACTCAGAAATAGAATCGGCTTCGTCGATTTACTTTGCGGCCGGGTCGGCAAACCATGAATCTGGGTCCGTGCTGTCCAAGGGCAACTCCGTCTTTATCGGCTCAACGACTAAAGACAAGAAGATGACCATCAACTATACGCAGGACTCTATCGGCACGTATGTGTACGGCGGCCGCGTGTATTCGACTGATTCAACAAACACCGTCCAAGCCTTGGGAAACCGGGTCAGCATTGAGAATCTCAGTGTCAACAACAATTCAGTCGTCCGTGGCGGCTACATTTGGGGTAATGGGGCGAACGGAGTTGCAGACGGCAACGAAGTAACCATCACCGATTCGTTTTTTTCCGGACGATTGATTTTGAACGGCGGCGTAGTTGCGCGTCTCAATAGCAATGGCACGGCAACCGGTCAGGCTATCAACAACATCATCTCCGTGTCCGGCACACAGTTTCGTGATGTTGAATTCGTCGCCGGTCAGGCGCAGTCAGGAGAAGCCTCAGGCAATCAGTTGAACATCAACGATTCGACTTTTAACGGGGCAACAGGCGGAGCCATTGTTTTTGCCGGTGGGAGAGTAAATGGTACGGGTGCAGCGAACGACAACGTCGTTCAGATCTCTCAGTCGAAATTGGCCGATGGAGCCATGATTTTTGGCGCTTACGCCACCGAGGCCAACAACAACTCGGTCATCATTGGCGAAAACGTCACTAATTTGAATGGGGAAAGATGGAAAGCCGGTTCAATTTTCGGTTGGAACGGCATTTTGGCTACTGGAGGCAATACATTCACAACGGCCAGTTCGTTTGACGTTGAAAATTTCGGAGGTTTCCAACATTACAACTTCATCCTCAACGAGAATAGCTTTGCTGATGGAGCAGTAATCAACGTAACCGGCAATCAGGCAGTATTTTTCCAGCCCGATGGCGCGGATCACTCCACCGTAGCCATCGGTGGTGCCAATCTCGATTTGACGCCCGGCACCTACACTCTGATTAACAGTAACTCAGGCTTTGTCAATAACGACAACATTGCCCTGGAAGCCGGCAAGCTTGCCGATGATCTAAAGACTGATCTCACTATTACATCGGTTGAGTCTGTGATCAGAGTTGAGAAGAGCACGCTGAATAAGGATGACTACGATCTGAGTATCGTCGACGGAACGAGTAATGATCAATCGCTTGTGTTGGACATCAAAGGTCCGGGTTCGACTTCAGACGAGATCAATTCAGAATCCAATGCCTTGATGGAATCGTCATTGTCGACCATGACCACGCACTTTGCAGCAGACGATCTCTTTGTCGATGCCGTTTTGAGAAGCCGCGACGGCAAGCGCGACGGTCTCTTCACTGCTGCCCGCGGCGGCAAGTGGAGCTACGACACGCGCACCCGCATCGAGAACAACATCGTCTCGGGGCTGCTCGGTTACGGTGCCAAATTGTCCAACGACCTCACCATGGGCGCCTTCATCGAAATGGGCCACGGTAGCTACGACACGCGTACACATGTGGCGGGCAGCACTAAAGTCGGCGGCGGCAGCCACAACTACGGCGGCCTGGGCCTCTTCGGTGACTACGCCATGCCTTCCATAGAAGGCTTGCACTTCACGGGTTACCTCAAGGTCGGTCTGCTTCGAAACGAGTTCAACTCGAACATTGCCGGAGCCAATGTTGACTACGACCGAACCGGAGTCTACTGGGGCGCACATTTGGGCACCCACTACGACTGGGATCTGACCCAATCCATTCGATCCCGCGTGTTCCTGTCCTACTTCTATGACGGACAGGGCGATGAGAGCTTTGACATTGCCGGCGAAGGCGACGTGGGCGGAGCGCACGTGAGCTACGACGCCATTCACGCTCATCGCGTGCAATTGGGGTCGATGTTCGAGTTTGCCGTGAGCGACACCTGGCGTCCCTATCTGGGATTGACGTTTGAGCAGATTCTTGCGGCCGAAGCCAAGGGTACTGCCACGGACGCTCAGGGCACTATGGATCTCAACAGCAGCGATCTGGAAGGTTCGACCGGAATCCTGTCGGCCGGCTGGACGTATCAGGACGGCAACTTCTCGACCGAACTGGGGCTCTCCGGCTACGCCGGCACCCGCAACGGCGTTAGCGGCCAGATCCAGGCCAACTGGAAGTTCTGATCTTCCGTCGGGAGGCTCAGCTCGTACTACTCGTAAATGCAAAAGCTGGATTAATTCACAGATCCGTGAGCTGAGTCTCCTTTGGATTTCTCATGTCAAAGCATTTGGGGATTGTTCTCCGAAGAGATCTCCCCTCTGTCATTGTATTTTTCGTAAGGAGAATTTGAATGAATCGTTGGCTGTCGAGAAAGCCTGTTGCCGTGTTGGTGGCCTCGCTTTTTATTGGTGTATCGGCTCCCGATCTTGCTGCTAAAAATTGGGGACAGGGCAGCGATGAAGACGTTTCGAACGTTAATCTCGAAAACATCGTTAGTTCCGCCGGACCCAGCATCACGAGTGAGTTTTACAACGGTGCTGTTGCTATGGGCTGGGGTGCTTCAGCCAATGTCAGTAACAATACGCTGAACGTGGACAATATCGTTGTAACCGACGCGGCACCTGATGAGGTCAACTTCACCGGCGGACGTATCCACAAACCTAATCAAAAAGAAATCTCGAGAGATTATGGGAATGACGACCCTAACGATGATGAGACAATCCGTATAAAAAAAGGTTTTCTAACAAACACGGCTAACCATAATACGGTCAACTTTAATTCTGTTAGCAGCGCCTCCGGCAGTACGCTGATTCGTGTAACAGGCGGATTTATTCGGGGGTTTGGTGGCAACAGTGTCGACTATCCGGAAATTTCTGGCACAGGCGAGGCTAGTTTCAATACCGTTGTGGTGAGTAACTCCAATCTTGCCAACGCCGAGGTTTTGGGCGCTGATATTACCGGAGACAAGAACTTTGTTAAGGGACAGTGGTATGAATCTTCGAGCCTTGCTCCCATGTCGTCAGCTACTCTCAATGAAAACAGTGTTGCAATCAAACAATCGGAGTTCGGCACGGTCTACATTGCCGGCGCATCCACCGACGCAGAAACAGCGACTGTCAACAAAAACAGTGTGCTGTTGGATGGCGTGACGATCAAGAACGGTCTCACAAGCTTTATTGTCGGCGGTAATGCCAACAATGGTTTGGCCTCCGGAAATACCGTCGAAATCAAGAACTCCCAATTTGCCAACAATGTGACGATCTACGGCGGAAAGGGCGTAACGGCAACGAACAATCATGTCATCATCGGCGAGAATGTGACCTCTTTGAACGGAGGACGTCTCTTCTTACAGACTCTTTACGGTGGTTGGAACGGACAGTTTTCAAACATTCCGGTTGACACCGGAAACAAGCTGACTTTGGCCAGCACCGTACATACTCGGGACTTGGCGGGGTTCCAGCACTACGAGTTTTTGGTCAGCAAAGAATTGCTTGAAAATAACACCGCCATGCTGCAGGTGGCCGGAAACATGTGGAGCCCCGTGCAATTCAAACTTTCCGGAGAAAACCATACGACCATTGCCATCGCAGGCACAGATGTCTCCTTCAAAATCGGAGACAGCTACACGCTGATTCAGAGCGCAAATGGTTTTACCGATGAAAACGGTACGAAGATCACTGCCGACACCGAGCTTTCCGGTATCAAGAGCGATATGACGCTCACCACCTATTCTTCTTTGGTTCGCACGCACACCGATACGTTGCTCGCCGAAGAGTACGAATTGGTAGTCAGTGAAGACGGCGAATCGCTTTCCATGAACGTTGTGGACGAAATTAACAATGAACCCGGAGTAACTGAGATCAATCCCGAAACGGATGCATTGATGGAATCGTCATTGTCGACCATGACCACGCACTTTGCAGCAGACGATCTCT
>OOIG01001322.1_pt1 | contig 18570 bp, 17 predicted proteins | sample 1692091 | NCBI WGS metagenome assembly OOIG01 (sample SAMN06348188, study PRJEB24527) | human gut metagenome | biome: human gut; feature: ankylosing spondylitis patient; material: feces | host: Homo sapiens | place: China | collected 2015-10 | reverse complement strand
GCAAGCTCATTCTGAAATCCTACGGCATTACGGTTGGTAACACAACACCTACGGTGACACCCGGTTCGGGTTGCTTGACTGCGGAAAAGGTCGGAGTGACATGGAAGATGAAATCCGGTTACGGTATTGCACTTTCGTGGAATCCTGCTTTGATTGCCAAGTCCGGATATATCATGCCCGGCACAGATGCCTATACGGAAGCGCAGAGTGTGTATGCGACTTTTCCTGAATTCGGCTTCTCAACGGCAAACGAAAAGTACCGTACACTCGAAAAAGTCGGCGCCATCTATCAATTTGCCGCTAACCCCAATGCGGACAAAAATGAGCGTGTGCATTTCATTCCCGTGTATGTGCAGGATGGCAGCTATACTGTTTCGGTAACGGCAACACAGATCTGGACTCCGGCAGGTATGATTACGGCAGTCTGCAACGCTAACACTCTGACCATCGACGGTACCATCTACGACGACTACTATGTCGGCAGTTAAGGAGAGTGAAATGTCATACACAAGTAAAAAGCCTTGTACTATTTCTGCTTCGGATGAGTTCGACTGTATTGAAATATGCGGAAAATTTGCGCTGTTTACGGATGAACGGCTGACCCCTTCGGATGTTCCCGCAGGAATGCATCTCTACCATCTGCGACAGACAGATGACGGCAGGGACTTCGCCACATTAGAACAGACCGTTTTTGTCAATCATGGAGGATCGGTTCTCGTCAGAGAACCGATTGACCTCGGGAAAGACGGATATATCGTTCTGAACGATGACACTGCTCCGAATTTCCTCTGCGAATTTATGACAATTCAAGATTACCTCGCCGGAGAAAACCCTGAACGCGGTTTTGAAATGACGATGAACTGAAATACGAAAGGAGCAATATGAAAACGAAAAAGAAAGTAATTGTACTGCTTGTGATGGCACTTTTCATGGTTGCCATGATGAGCGTAACCGCTTTTGCTGCAGAAGGCGATGTTGCCGGAGCCGTAGAGGACACATGGATTGCCGCACGCGGGCAGATCAAGACTGTGGTCAACAATGTGATCTTTCCTGTGATTGATCTGGTCCTTGCCGTCTTGTTTTTTATCAAGGTGGCAACCGCGTATCTGGATTATCGAAAGCACGGTCAGTTTGAATGGACTGCACCGGCAATCCTTCTCGGCACCCTGGTCTTTTCACTTACCTGTCCGTTATATATTTGGAAAATCCTCGGTATGTAACGGCTGACGGAGGTGAAATCGATTGGGATGGCTACAAGATCTGATTCGTGGCATCGGTGATGCTATAAGCGGTGCGCTGTCCTCGACATGGAACGGCATCTCCGATTCAATCTGGGGAAAATTCATGTCTTTCATCTATTCGATGGTTTACGAAGCTCTTGCCGATTTCTTCACACTGATGACGGAGATCGGCGCGAATCTGTTTGACCTCGGGTGGGTAAAAGCAGCACTGCATTTTTTCAATCTGTTCGGTTGGGGACTCTTCGTTGCAGGGCTTGTTGTTGCCATATTTGATACGGCTATCGAGTATCAGACCATGGGACGGCTGAACATCAAAAAACAAATCCTGCCGTTCCTTTACGGACTGTTGGCAGTGAATCTGTTCACAACCGTACCGGTCGAACTGTTCCGATTCTCGGTGAACCTCCAAAACACCTTCGCAAAGGATCTGGCAAATGAGGCAATCACAATGAATCTGGACATTCAACACATGGCTCTGAAAGTGCTGACATCGTTTCAGATTCCGGCTTACGGTTCACACAATGTTCTTCTGAACCTGCTGATCCTCATTTGCCTCGGCTACTGCGTGATCAAGTGCTTCTTCTCAAACATCAAGAGAGGCGGCATTCTGCTCACGCAGATTGCCGTTGGAAGCCTGTATCTCTTCAGTCTTCCGCGAGGACTCACCGAAGGATTTACCGGGTGGGCCAAGCAGATCGTCGCACTTTGTTTTACGACCTTCATGCAGACAACACTGCTTCTCATGGGGCTGATAACGATGGAAACACATCCACTGCTCGGTCTCGGTGTCATGCTTTCTGCAAACGAGGTTCCGCGGATCGCACAGCATTTCGGGCTTGATACAAGCACCCGTGTGAATATGATGAGCGCGGTACACACCACCACGACAGCAATCAATCTGACTCGTGCGATAGCGCACAAATAAGGAGATCACATTATGAAAAAACAATATCTCTATCCGCAGAATATGCGGACGGAAGCCAAGCTCTGGTTTTGGGGACTCAAGGATATTATTATCCTTGCCATTGCCCTCACGGTATCTGTGGTCTCGTGGGCAAAATTGAATTTCATGATCCCTGCGGCTCTAACCTTGATATACGGATTTTTGTCTATGCGCCTTGATGAAAGCTCGGTGCTTGACTATATCAAAAGAGCCGCAAGGTTCTTTTTGACCACACAGCAATACTACGAATGGAGGGAATCACGGGATGGCAAATAAGAAACAGTCAACCGCCGAGCTGATCGGTATCAGCCATTTCTCACGGAATGGGCTGATGACCAAGCGATACGGCGAGGTGGTGTATTTCATCGTTCAGCCGACTAATATCTCAGTGCTGAGCGAAACCAGTATCGCAATCAAAATCAATCATCTGATGCAGCTTCTCTCCGAACAGCCGGACATCGAGATTATCTGTTCGGACGCACGGGAGAACTTTGAATACAACAAGCTGAGCCTTGCAAGAAAAGCAGAAAAAGAAGAAAACCTCAAGGTTCAGCTTCTCCTGCGCCGAGACATGAAGTTCCTCGATGATATTCAGCTTCAGATGTCAACTGCACGGGAATTCATGTTCGCCTACCGCATCACGCACGAAAGCGAGGATGGTGCGATGGCTACCCTGAACCGAATCGAGAAGAATATCTCCGATCAGGGCTTTGAAGTCAAGCGCGCCGACAAGGATGATATCAAGCGGTTTCTCTCACGATACTTCGGTCACATGACCGAGGACGCTATTGACGATGTGGACGGAGAGCGCATGATCAAAAAATGGATTATCCCCGATTGATACGGAAAGGAGCAATATGAAAAAAGAAATGTTACCGGGAGATGCCGTGTCAAGTGAAGCCTATGTAAAAGACTTCTTTGACATGGTCGCTCCCTCAACCATCAAATTCTACCCAGACCACTTTGTCTGCGGTGACAGTTACCGTTGTGTATGGGCTCTCAAAGAGTACCCGCCAAGCACAACGGATCAGGCAATCCTGTCACGCTTCGGGGATAAGGAAGCGGTCACGCTTCATCTGTATTCACGCTTTGTGGATGGACTTGAACAGCGAAAAATCCTTCAGAATGCGAGTCGAAAAAACAAAATGCTCGCAAGCTCCAATGACCTTGAAGATGCAGTTGTTGGCGAAGGAAACCTTGGGGATGTCGTGGAGCTGATGAATGACCTTCGGCGCAACCGCGAACCTCTTCTGCACTGCGCCGTTTTCCTCGAACTGTCTGCCGGTAGTCTTGAAAAGCTCAAAGAGTTACAGGCAGATGTGGCAATGGAGCTCACACGAGAGAAGCTCTCGGTCGACAGGCTTACGCTCAGGCAGAAAGAAGGCTTTATTTCCTGTATGCCTTGCGGATACAACGCATTCGGAACTCAGTTCGAACGGGTACTTCCGGCATCCGCTGTCGCCAACTGTTATCCCTTCAACTATTCGGGCAAAACCGATCCGCACGGATTCTATCTCGGAAAAGACAAATATGGCACAAACATCATTGTCGACTTTGACCGCCGAAGCGATGACAAAACCAATTCCAATGTTCTCATTCTCGGCAACTCCGGTCAGGGCAAATCCTATCTGCTCAAGCTGATTCTGACCAACACCCGTATGGCGGGAAAATCGGTTATCTGTCTTGACGCGGAGCAAGAATACAAGGATTTATGCAACAATCTCGGCGGGTGTTATATCGACCTCATGAGCGGACAGTATATCATCAACCCGCTTGAACCCAAAGAGTGGTCTGACAATGCAAGTGATGCCGAGGACGATGCACCGGAAGCATTCCGCAAAGCAACACGCCTCTCGCAACACATCTCGTTTTTGAAGGACTTCTTTCGGGTCTACAAGGATTTTGATGATGCGCAGATCGATGCGTTTGAAATACTCCTGACACGGCTCTACGGCAAATTCGGCATCCATGATGACACGGATTATTCGAAGCTCACTGCCGGGGATTATCCCGTAATGGCTGACCTGTACGAGATTGTGGAGAGCGAGTATATGAAGTACGAGAAAGGAACGAAATCGCTTTTCACAGAAGATCAGCTCCGCGAACTCTGTCTTGGACTGAACTCTATGTGTGTCGGTGCGGAGAGCAAGTTCTTCAACGGACACACAAACATCTCCGATGACAGGTTTATTTGTTTCGGAGTCAAGGGTCTCATGGAAGCTAACAAAAAACTGAAGGATGCAATGCTGTTCAACATCCTGTCCTTCATGAACCACAAACTGCTGACCAAAGGAAATACCGCAGCATCCATTGATGAGCTGTATCTTTTCCTGACCAACCTCACAGCTATTGAATATATTCGCAACGCTTCTAAGCGCGTGCGCAAAAAGGATTCCTCGATTCTTCTGGCGTCTCAGAATATCGAGGACTTTTTATTGCCCGAAATCAAGGAGATGACAAAGCCCCTCTTTTCTATCCCGACGCATCAGTTCCTCTTCAACGGCGGTAACATCAACGCAAAGGATTATATCGATGCTCTGCAGCTGGAAGAATCCGAGTTTGATCTCATCAAGTATCCTGAGCGAGGAACCTGCCTGTTCAAATGCGGAAATGAAAGATATCTCCTGCAGGTAAAGGCACCGGAATATAAAGCAAAACTCTTTGGAGATGCAGGTGGACGGTAATCGCCCAACCATGAAAGGAGGTGGTCACCGCAGTCAGCGCAACTGTAATGGCGGTACTGAAAAAGGTACTCGCCTTTTTGCTTGGAGATAAAAAGGGACGAAAATTTCTCGGATACTCGATTGGAATTGTTTTGATTATCGCTTTGCTCCCGGTCATTGCTGTTTACGGATTGTTCGGTTGGATGTCCGGAAATGATGCTGCAGGCATCATCGGCTACGATGCGGTATATGAAAAACTGCCGACCGAAATCCGGGAGCAGATTGATGCGAACAGCGCACAGCTCGATATGATCGAGATCGTGTTCCGTGAAAACGGGTTGACCGATGAGGATATCACCAAGGCAAAACTCATCTATCTTTCCTCTCTGACTGAAAAGCACGATGAGGAAAACTTCTATGAACGATTGGCAGAATGCTTCCTTAAGGTCAGCGAGGAAATCGATCTGCTCACGAATATCTCTTCTGCATTCGGCGTTGATTTCACCGAAGCAGACCGACAACAATTCAACGACTATTTTGGAGGTGGATAACTACGAAATTACAAGCAAGATTCGAACGGAAAGAAAATGAGATCGATGTACAGCCGGTCCGCATTGTTGCAACCGAACGGTTGAGCGACGAGCAGTGGCAATACTTTGCGCACCATCTTCTTGAAGATTCCGACATGGTTGCGAAGTACAGTGGAAAGCTCCGTGTTGAAAGGGATGGGGTGACAAGTGCCTTGCTCGTTCTGAACAACACAACCGGCGAAGGAATTCTTGTCAACAGCGAAGGATCAGCCTATGCAAGATACTCCGCATATCTGCCGTTCGCCAAACCATACCTGGATTACGAGATTGCCCGGATTGCCGATTACTGTGTCAGCGAAGGAGCGGAAAACACATCGGATGGTTTGTGGGCAATCACATTCGATGAGGTGTGTGAACACTTCAACATTGACCTTTCGGATGATCCCGAAATCAGAGATGACCTTCTCGACATTCTGCGTACAAGAGAAGAAATCGCAGAGATCGTTGCAACCGAGGATGAATTTGAAATCAAGTACAGTATGGATATCTGTCCTCCGGTTCCAAAACTCAAAGAACAATACGAGGATGCATCTCAGGAAGATGTAGATGTGGCATTGGCAAAGCACATTCTGTGGGTTCACGATGTCCCCGGCGGTGTGTGCGCAAACTTTTCCGGTAAGCGGTTTCGGGATGTGGACTTCAGCGGATACAAACTCAATAGTGCGATTTTCAGAGATGCGCTGTTTGAGAACTGTAAGTTTAATTCCGCAGAACTATGCTTCGCCGACTTTTCCGGAGCAGTATTCGAGGACTGCAAAATGCAATATCTTTCAACCGACGAATTAAATATGAAAGGTGCGTTTCTGAAAAACTGCGACCTGTCCTATCTCATCGCCTGTCATTGCAACTTTGCGGGTGCAACATTCGTTCACTGCGACCTCTTCAACGGCAGAGCAACCAACTGCTGCTTTGAGAACACGACCTTCTTCAGAACAGAACTATCGGATGAATATATTGATCCGATAAACGACAGCATCAGTGAACGCCAATGGAATGAAGACAATGATGACACAATGGAACAGGAGATGCAATGAAAAATCCGGTTGAAAATAAATTCGCCACCGTACAAGTGGAGTATGACAGCGAAAAGCTCGAAGCGGTGATCTTCTATCTCCGCGATAAGAAAACCACTATTGAGCGCGAGCTGACGGATGCCCTGGATGCGCTCTATAAGAAGAATGTCCCGGCTCAGGTGCGGGAATATATCGAGCGGAAAAACACGCCTCCCGCATCCGAAGCGCAGAGCGATTTGTAGGCGATTTGTGCGGTTTTGTTTCCATGCGGGCGAGCATCCCACCACGGTTCCGATTGCGGGCTGTAGCCGATTCTTGCCCCACAAAACCGCAGATAACCACCCTGACACCAACAAGTAAACAAAAGCCCCGAGTCAAACAGAGATAACCGAAATCTGAAGGTCTTTCGGTTCCGATGTACGAAAGAGTGTCGGGATATACGGTCTCCGATTTGTAAGCAGGTTAAAGCCGCGCCACAATTTCGGCTCGGCACTTCACATCGGACGGCAGAGCCGACCGAATTTGCGAGATTTCACGAGATAATGCGAGACTTTGAGAGTTCACAGAAAAAATCGATTGCGCCACTTTTTCGGAGCTATGGCACTGAAATTCGCCTTCTATACCACAATTCGCGGAAAAGTGGAACTTTTGGCGGGTTTCCGTGTGACTCGGGGCTGTCACTATCAAAAGAAATGAGGATAATGCACAAATGACAAAGCAGAAAGAAAAAGCACCTGACGGGGACAATGCGAGGGTGCGGTTCGCCCTGTACACAGACGAAGCCACGCTTGAACAGGTGAAACAGAACTACAAGCAGGACGGTTGTAGTTGCATGAGCGAGTATGTAACGAAGGCAATCCGCTACTACACCGAGCTTCATTCTCTCGCAGACTGCTCCCATGTTGTTCCCGACATCATCGCGTCCACACTCAAGGATATCACGAGAGAAAGCGACAACAGGCAGGGGCGGTTGCTGTTCAAGCTGGCGGTTGAGCTTGCAATTCTTCAGAATGTGGTCGCCGCAAACTACGGAATCAGCAAGACAGATCTCGAAAGACTTCGCGGAATCTGTGTCAACGAAGTCAAAAAAATCAACGGTTCCATCACTTTTGACGAGGCAATCAGATGGCAAAGCTGATTCTGAAAGTCAACTACTACAAGCCCGGACGGTCAAAATCAATGGGCGGTTACGCCAAATATATCGCCACGCGCGAGAATGTTGAGAAGAACGAAGACAAGGTGTTGCATCTGAAATCAACCGAAAGTCAGCAGGAACTGATCGAAAAACTGCTCCGTGATTTTCCCGAAAGCATTCACAGTGAAGAATATCAGGCATACTGTTCCGACGGAACAAGAGAGAATGCCAGTGAGTATATCACGCGGACTCTCGAGGATAACATTCCGCAGATTATCGACTCACCGACCTATGCTGACTATATTGCAACCCGTCCGAGAGCCGAGCGCATCGGTTCTCACGGGCTGTTTTCTTCGGGAGATGAACCGATTGTCCTTTCCAAGGTGTCTGAAGAACTGAACGAGCATCAAGGTAATGTGTGGGTGTTTATCGCATCCCTGAAGCGTGAAGATGCAGAAAGGCTCGGCTATGATCACGCATCCCGATGGAAAGATATGATCGGCAGTCAGGTGACAAAAATCGCTTCTGCCATGAACATTCCACCGGAACACCTCAAATGGTATGCAGCCTTTCACAACGAGGGACACCATCCTCATGTGCATATCATGGTGTACTCGACCGACCCGCGCGAAGGATTCATCAACGAATACGGAATCGAGAAGATACGCTCTGCGATGGCAAGAGATATTTTTGCTCAGGATCTGCAAAGCATTTACGAAGATCAGACAGAGATTCGTCAGAAGCTGAAAGAAGCCGCCAACAAACTGATCCGCGAGATTTTGTCCCGCGCGGAGAACTGTTCCTATGAAAACGAAACGGTGGAACAGAAGCTGATTCTCCTCGCAGAGAAATTGAAGCAGACAAAAGGTAAAAAAGTCTACGGTTATCTGAACCGGAACACAAAAGATCTGATCGATTCCATTGTAGACGAGCTGGCGAAAGACAAGACCATTGCCGAGCTTTACGACCTGTGGTATGAAAAGAAATATGAGATTCTCGGCACCTATTCCTCCAAGCGACCGCCCAAAATTCCGCTGTCCGAGAATCAGGAATTCAAGTCAATCAAGAATGCCATTATCAAAGAAGCAATGAATCTGAATCAGGAGAGCAATCAAAAACAGACCGCAGCTCATCAGAAGTCCCGCGTCAGTGCAGTTGCCGTCACTCGTCTGTTCCGAAACCTGTGCGGGATTTTCCAAGGAAAACTCGATGACGAAAACAGACAAACAATTCATCAGTCTGCAGTTGACAGGCGCATTCGTCGTGAAGATGAAGCCAAGCGCAATGCAGAACTCACCTACGATTAACAGAAAGGAGCCATCTTGCCGTTTATTAAATTCACAGAAGAAGAAAAAGAACGGGCAAATGCCACAAGCATTGCCGACTATCTGACCGCCCATGGAGAGTCGGTCAAAAGAGCCGGACGGGAGTATATGTGGGATGCTCCGTCAGGCAAAGTCTCCATCAACGGCGGTGAATGGTACAGCCAATACGAACAGGTTGGTGGCGGTGCCGTCAATTTCGTGCGGAAGTTTTACGGACTTTCCTATCCCGAAGCCGTCCGCAGCTTACTTGGAAGCAACGCAGGAACGGAACTGAGTCGCGCGGATAACAAGCCACAGGAGGAAGCACGACCGCCGTTCACACTGCCGCCCAAGAACACCGATATGCGCCGCGTATACGGGTATCTTGTCGGTGAGCGTCTCATAGACCGCGATGTGCTGACAAGATTTGTGCGGGACGGGCTGGTTTATGAGGATGCCGAATACCACAACGCCGTGTTCGTCGGAAGCAATCCGGACGGCGTTCCGTGCCATGCGCAGAAACATTCCACCTCGCCTGTGTCGGATTTCAAAGGCAACCTCACAGGCAGTATTGCAGAATACAGCTTTCATTTTGTCGGAGAATCCGAGTACCTTTTTGTATTTGAAGCTCCGATAGATATGCTCGCGTATATCAGCATGAATAAGCCAGGGTGGGAAAAGCACTCCTATGTTGCACTATGTTCGACGGCAGACCGCGCCGCCTGTCAGATGCTGAAAGATCACCCGAATCTGAAAACGGTCTTCCTTTGCCTCGATCATGACGGCGCAGGAATCGAAGGGTGCTATCGCCTTGCCGAGTCGATTCACGCCATCGGAGAATACAGCATCTGGCGTAAAAGCCCCCGGAACAAGGATTGGGATGAAGACCTGAAAGAAAGAGCCGGACGGGATTGCATTCCGTCGTCGGAACATCCGAAACTCGGGTTTATAACAGAATCCTGCGACGACTTGTCGACTTGCAATGTCGGACTTGATCCCGACCTTGCGTCATTCAGTCTCTTCCCGAATAACATTGCGGAGGACGGATTGACGAAACTCAAACTCTTGTATCGGCAGAATGAGCCATACACAATGGCAAAGGTCTGCCTTGCCATTTGTTATTATCGGGATCGGATGATCGGTCAGGAACAAGATTTTTCTCACTATGTCCGGCAGATGCAAGCCATTTACCGTCCGCACCGGGATACCGAGTCGGCGGGACTGCTCGGAGATAACATCCGAAAACAATTGTTTGCCATGGAAAAGGAGCTGAAGAAAACAGGTGCGGTTACCGCCGTGGAACAGAATATTCAGAACCGCAAGCTGCTCACTCTTGGACTCGATTGCCTTCGCCTGTGCGGTGCTATGGAAAGAGAACAAACCGCTGAGCAGACTGAACCGCTTGCCATGACCATGTAAAGAAAGGAGCGATGCACCATAGGAAGTATTCAAATACTCGTTCTTGTAGCCACCATCATGGGCGGTCTTTTTATATTCATCTCCCTGGCTTCTCACCTGTATGGGCTGAACGGAATCAAGAGCAAGACCGTCGGAAACGGTCAGCACGGTACTGCGAGGTGGGCTTCAAAAGGTGAGATTGATAAGACCTATACCAGGGTCAACTATGAGCCACAGAAGTGGCGAACCGACGAAAAAAGCCGACCGAAGGCACAAGGCATCGTGGTCGGCTGTGAAACAGTTGGCAAGAAACAAACCATCGGATTGGTGGACACAGGCGATGTCCACTGCATGATGATCGGTGCTGCCGGTGTCGGTAAGACGGCGTTCTGGTTGTATCCCAATATCGAATACGCCTGCGCCTCGGGTATGTCCTTCATGTCAACAGATACCAAGGGTGACATCATGAGAAACTACGGTTCCATTGCGTCGAAATACTACGGATATAACATTTCGGTTATTGATCTGCGCAATCCGATGCGTTCTCACGGCAACAACCTTCTGCATCTGGTCAATAAGTATATGGATCTGTATGCAGAACACCCGGACACACTTGCTTATAAAGCCAAAGCCGAGAAATACGCCAAGATCATCTCCAAGACGATTATTCTCTCCGGCATGGACGCAGGTTCTTTCGGACAGAACGCATACTTCTACGATGCGGCAGAAGGCGTGCTGACGGCAACCATCCTGCTCGTAGCGGAATTCTGCAAGCCTGAAGAACGCCATATTGTCTCTGTGTTCAAGATCATTCAGGAGCTTCTCGCTCCCGGCAATACAAGACAGCGCAATCAGTTTCAATCACTGATGGAGATGTTGCCTCCCGAACACAAGGCGAAATGGTTTGCCGGTGCCGCACTGAATACCTCGGAACAGTCGATGTCTTCCGTCATGTCAACAGCCTTGTCCCGCCTGAATGCCTTTCTTGACTCGGAATTGGAAACCATTCTTTGCAATGATACGGAGATTGACGCCGAAAAGTTCTGCAACGAAAAATCTGCTATCTTCATCATCATGCCCGAGGAAGACTCATCAAAATACTTCATGGTCAGCCTGATCATTCAGCAGCTGTACCGTGAAATCCTCGCTGTTGCTGATGAGAATGGCGGCAAACTGAAAAACAGGGTTGTATTTTACTGCGATGAGTTCGGAACGCTCCCGAAAATTGAATCTGCGGAAATGATGTTCTCCGCATCCCGCTCCCGCCGTGTCTCCATCGTGCCGATCATTCAGTCACTGGCACAGCTCGAAAAGAACTACGGCAAGGAAGGCGCAGAGATTATCGTGGACAATACGCAGCTCACCGTATTCGGTGGCTTCGCACCGAACTCGGAAACTGCCCAGGTACTGTCCAAGTCGCTCGGAACCAAGACTGTCATGTCAGGCAGTGTCAGTCAGAGCAAGAACGATCCGTCTCGCTCTCTGCAAATGATAGAGCGACCGCTGATGACCGCCGAAGAACTGAAAGCTCTGCCCAAGGGAACATTTATTGTCACCAAAACCGGGTTCAATCCGATTCGTGTGAAGCTGAAGCTGTTCTTCGAATGGGGAATCCAATTCGAAAAAGAACCGTTTGTCGTCCCGCTTCGGGATAACAAAGATGTCTGCTATGCGGACAGAGACACACTGATGCGTTTGGTTTATGAGAAGTATGCTTCCAAGCAAAAGAAGGACGAGGACGAAATCCCGCCGTCCAGTATCTCGGTTGAACAGGTGCTGAGCGAACAGAATCAGCCGCCGAACGGAAAACCGCACGACGTTCCAGAAGGAGCCAAGCTCCACAACGCGCCACGCCCGGAGGAACTGCCGTGAGTTATTTCGATTCCATTTACAGCGACAATCTTCCGAGCAGAGCAGTAACGCTTTATATGTACCTCTGCCACAGAGCAAATTCGGACGGTCAATGCTGGCCGTCCGAAAAGCGGATTGCGAAAGATCTCTCCATGTCTCTGTCTACTGTAAAACGGGCAATCACCGACCTGCGCAAGCACGGTTATATTGAAACCGAACAGCGCTATCGAACCAAAGGTGGCAACAGTACGCTGCAATTCAGAATCAAGAGTTATCCCATCAACACCAAGGGGTAACTCTTGCCCTTTGGTGGTCTGGGGGTGGTGTCACATTGGACTGACAAAGAGAACTTAACAATAGAAGAATAGGATATAGCAGAAAAAGAATAATCAGACAGAATCAAACAATCATGTATTGCGTGCGGCATATTTCGATCTTTCCTAATTCTTCATCGTATACTTCATACATAATAAAATTTCTGGATCAAGCAATTTTGCTTTGGATACATCCCCCAAAAATGGTCAATGCAGTTGAGGCCTATAGATACTCACTTCATTTACCGCTTCTTGAGTTGCTCCCCGCCGCAATCAACAGCAGCGGGGTGTAGGAACTCCGATGAAGCATAAGCAGTTTTTGGCAGATATTACGGCAATTTGATATCTAAATATTCAAGGCAGTTCTTCGCGCGTTTTCTGACATAACTATTTGTATCGCAGTAAAGTGTCCATAAATAATCCAAATATTCTCTTGGCCTTCTTCGATATGCTAACTCTGCAAGTTGCCATCTTGCTTCAGGCTGTGAAAAGTTCATTCCATATTGAAGAATTTGCTGCAACTGAGCTTCTGTTGCGTTGTCAGTGGCATAATCCAAGATATCCTCTGTTTCGTTATCCAAAGCCATTATGGTGAGAAAATCTGACAATTCCTCTTCCGTGAGTTTTTTATTTTGGAGCAGCCGCTCGGCGTATGTGATCAATTTGTCATAGAGCGGATAGTTAAAAGGTGCTTTTTCATCAGTTAAAGGAATTCCTTTTATTGCATATTCTTCCGGTGTTATATTTGCCCATTTCCAAAAATCCATCAAGATTCTATTCATAATTTCTCCTTATGACTTTGGATAAATTGGATATCCGTGAATGCTTCCAGAATTATCTCTATAGATCTTTATTATTCATTAGTTATCCTCCAGTGAAATAATTGTTTGAAGCTTTTGACGCAATCAGGGCACAACCATATTTTTTGATCATTGGAAATATATCCACAATGTAAATTTGATTCATGCATGCTGATTTTATCCCAACACAACTCACAATGAACATGATCATCGTTAGCTCCACTATATTCTCGAAACGAGATAGAGAGATTCAATAAATAATCATAGTCTTTTAACCCATTTTTGTAAATACTTTCTCTCCATTGTTTTTCTTGCTCGGTCATATTGTCTCTCCTTTAATCCGATCAGCGCGCTGTTCATACAGTAATTGCGCCTGATATCCCCGATGCATCCATTGTTTGAGTAGCGAATCATCGGAGAAAGTGCAACTTGTCAAACCAGACATAGCAAAGTTGGAACAGTTTGAGCCCCCCTCCAAGGTTCGGGGTGTCGCATAGAAGCACGGCACCCCATCTATTGATAAGTTCGATCAACAATCTTTAATTATACTTGATTTTCATAAAATGGCGTTCCGTGTATGAGGCAACCAAAAAACGCGCACATTCCCTCAAACGGCGGACAATAGCGAAATGCCTGGATTTGCTTTGCCCGATATTCTGGAGAATCAAATATTTGATTCGTTTTCCATTTCCAGTTGGTGGTTTGTGCATGCGGGGTGTCTTCCAGAAATTCTATTCTGTCCTCCCGCAGTATCTTGGCTCTTGCTTCTTGCCCGGTGCGAATCAAGCATTCCGCCATCATTGCAACCTCACTATCATGCACAGAGAATTTTTTATCTACGGCATCAACCAACTCCACCCCTGCGGCAAATTCGCCACACTGACAATAGAGCGTCAGCAAGCCCAATTCGTCCAGTAGATTCCGATATTGAGGAATCAATGTCAGGCAGGTTTGATAATCCAAGTGAAGACAAAGTAGTTGAAGCATAAACTCTGCGTAATCAGCGGTTTGATACTTTTCGAGAAGGCGTTTTGCTCCATCCAAGATGCCAGAATTATGCCAATCGCAAAAATACCAAAAGCGTAGACGGTTGTATTCCGCTTCCGGAGTATACCGCAGCCTCACCGCACACTCCAAGCGCTGCCAGCCTTCATAACAAATAGCAGGATTGTTTATTCTGGTTTTGCAAAATTCTGAGTTGCGTTGCTTTTCACATTTCTCAGCAAGTGCACTTTGGTTTACAGCAGTAATCTTCATTTGCTCGGCTTTCAGCAGGTATTGCATAGCAAGTTTATCGGCATTTCGTGTCTTTCCGTTTTTGCATGTTATACCTTCTGAGTATAGGTAATATCCAAGATTGTGATATGTTTCATGCGATGGAAAGCGCCTGGCGTTTTCAAAAAACATTTTCTGCGCTTCCACAAAACGCCCCTTTGATAGTAATACCAGTGCTTTTTGATTTCTTTCAACGATTTCCAACATTTGCCTCCTTAGTGCGGGTAAATAATCGACAATTTCGGAAGCGGAGCTTTTCCTCCTCTTCTTGCGTTGCTCCCCGCCGCAGTCGACAGCGGCGGGGAGCCTAAATGGACAACTCAAATGATCGTAGAATTACCAGTCATACCAATCACCGTAGTAGTGTGTCAGAAAACCTCCGAAGTCTGTTCCAATAAGTCTACCGTCAGCGCTGCGAAGTGGTAACCACATCACAATTTACAGTGATGTGGTTACCTTTTGATCTGAATACTATTCTTCTGAAATTGCAAAAGCGTAATTCGTGGAAACTCTATCCGATATCTTTTCGCTCATAACATAGAATGTTTGCTCGGTATTAAAATCGTATTTGAATACCACCGCAAAGGCTTCTCCATTCCAATTCATTACTTCACAGAGAATATAGATTTGATCGTTGATCACTTTCACATACTGAAAGAAATCGCTCAGAAAAGATTTTCTATTCCATCGTTTATAAGAGGAAAGCCCTGAAATTTGCTTTGCATTGGAACTCTTTTCTGCCATACTTTCAAGTGTTATCGCTTTTTGAATGTTTCCATAGCTGATTGTAATGGATTGATGGTCTTCTATTTCCCATGTGAATGGACAATCAGGAAGCTTTTCCACTTCTTCCGCACGATCCGTTTCCATGTAAAAGCAGACTGTTTTTACATTTCCATGTAGATAAATCCGTCCCTCCCCATCGTAGTATCCACCGAAATTTTCAGTTCGATCCGAATAGATCGATATGTCTCTGAACTCCGGTGATTTTACAGTATCGTCGAACAAATTTCCCGCAAAATGTTCTTGAAAGTCCTTTCCCTGCATATCAACTGAAGCAATATGCCAGATTTTATACTGAGCGGTAGTTTCCGGAACTCCAGTAGCGTAACCAAAATAAACCCTGTTACCTCTTGCGCAAAATACGATGCCCAAATTTCCCCTTTCTAAAGTTTCTTCCTTGAACAATGAATTGCCGTATTGGTCTTGAATCTCATTGTTATATATAACCTGAATACATAATTCTGGAGATTCCGGTTGCAGATCCTTGAAAAAATGTCGCAAATTAAACTTGATGTCCAGAAAAGCTACAATGCTTAGAGTAGCAACAATTAATATGATTGTTACTAAAATAATAATATACTTTCTCATAAAATCAATCCCATCCTAATATTTCAAGTGCTTTTGCTCCTGCCCGGACATAAAATCGCTCATCTCCGTCATAATCAATGTCTACATCTTTGGTAGATTGTCTTTTGATATGAAGTGTATAACATATATTATGCCCTAACCATTCAGCTGACATATTATCATACTCTCGATTAGTTAAACCCGTTCGCCCTATAATTTCCGATATTTTTTGGCGATCGTAACGGGAAGTAACTTTGTATGAGTTTGTAATTTTTGCAGCTGATTCATTAAATTCAATTCTACACTTGCTCGATTCACTGTCACCTGAATATTTAGACAGGATACCATCGATTTCATCTTTTGCTTCCTCGGTAGTATAACCATCTTTTATTTCTTCATCTATTTTTGAATAGTTAACTGCATTTACAATATGATTAACTACCGTAGGAATTACTACTGCGGCAACCGCTACAATACCTATAATAAGCCACGGAAATTCTCCAGTAGGATCTGAAAACATTATAGGGTTATTATTGGCATAAACAAACATATTTTGACCAAGTAGTCCAGAACCTGTGCTGATATATCCATCCACATTCAGGAATCTTCCCCACTCCGGATTATAATACCTACTCTGGAGATAATAGAATCCGGTTTGCGTATCGTAGTAATATCCACGGTAACGGAAAGGATTATATGACGAAGCAATTTGGGATTCAAGAGATGTAATTCCGCTGGCCCTTGTTGTTGTGCAATTGCCCCATGCATCATAGGTATAGGTACAGATCTTCTTACCGTTGGAATTGTATACCGCTACAATATCACCTTGCAGATTCTTTTCAAAAAAGTAGAAATCAAATGTACCAGATGCATAATTGCTGGTGCGGTACTGCATTCCGAGCGGACTTCCGGTTTCGTCATACAGGTAGTACAGCAAATATTCGACGCCATTCTGCGTCCACATTTCCGCTGTGATCTGGCTGCCGTCAAGATAGTATCTGTGTTCAATTCCATCTACTGTTTTACTTGTTCGGATACCGTCGGCATTATAGGTAAATATAATCTGTGTATCATAACAAAGTCCCTCATTGTCATAATTCTCAAAATACGCATACGAAGTAAGCTGTCTTCCCGACCAACTCAATTCATAACCGGATTCCCAATAGTCATATTCCTCATTATAGTAACCGATTTTGATTGGATTTCCGATTTCATCGTACTCGATATGATCCCCTGCATAATCTGTCAGAAGATCTCCCCAAGAGGAATCATTGTATGAATAGTTATATGTGTATTGCACACTTCCGAGGGCACCGGTAGTGAAAGCATACCGTTTTTTAGCCGTAATATTACCGGCATCATCATACTGATACACATAACTGTATCCATTAGCCCGGTTATCCTCGCGGATCAGTTGTCCAAGATCATCATAATAGTATTTATTCTGAATGACATTGCTTGCATCCGCAATCTGCGTGATATTGCCGTTTTGATCGTATGTGTACTTATATGTTGTAGATGAGATCAGCGAAGTATTTTCACCCTTGCGAATCTCTTTGACAATGCTTTCAATCTGCCCGGTTTGTCTGCCGTAACGCTCTGTATATTGGTATGTTGTTTTTTCATAAAAGGCATCAACACGGCTATATTCATAAAAATCGGAGCCTGTATTGATATTGACATCGACAACTTTTTGAGTGATCCTTCCAAAACTATCATATTGCGGTTTAACATTCCCGGATATAGCATCTCCACTCAGACTCATATTAAATATATTGCCTGTTTCATTGTTATAAGAATATGAATAATGTGAAGAGTTGCTGTAGGTTGTGCCGTGATAGTTATCTGCGGGGCAGGAATAATCCATATAATGGAATACCATACTGACACGGGAGTTATCATCATAATAAACTTTATTCCCGTACAGATTCAGATAAGTCTCTGTGTCATATACGTAGGATTTATCCAGTTTCCCTTGAGAATCATATTTGAAAACCGTGGCTTCATGATTCAGATGATCCGTAATGGAAAAAATGTTCCCAGCAGTATCATAGGTATAGGAATAGACCGTTTCAAACGCATTGTTTTCACCAATATTATAGCAGATTTCAGATATTCTGTCAAGTTTATCATAAACATACCTGACTTCAAGCCCATTGCCGTAGGTAAGGGTGTTTAACTTTCCGTTATTGCCATTATACTCATATTCCGCAAGGCTGTGATCTCCTGCACTAATATTCGTGGTATTGCCGAAAGCATCATAAACAAACTTGTACTCTGTAGAATATGTTGTAATATTAGAAAGTCTTTGAGTAGCAGAATCATATTCGTAATTTACAAAATTGCTGTTGACATCTGCATCATAATCATAGAGATACTCTGTCCAAGTATAAGAGCCTTCGTATTCGTTATATTCTTCATGCTCAATCTCAGTCGTTAAAAGAACAGCCGGAAGCACCTCAATTAAATTGCCAATTGCATCATATGAATAGCAAACACCGTTCCCCTCCGGATATGTCACAGCCAATAACCGTCCGTTGGTTTCGTTGTAAAAGTATCTTGTTGTTCTTCCAAGTTCATCATATTTGTAATCTACAGTTCCGAAAATATGAGACCCTTTTTGCGTATTATAATATGTGAATGTTGATGTATCTTTAGGCGGTGTTGAGCCATCGTATGTCCATACATAATAC
>OOIG01001315.1_pt1 | contig 18619 bp, 16 predicted proteins | sample 1692091 | NCBI WGS metagenome assembly OOIG01 (sample SAMN06348188, study PRJEB24527) | human gut metagenome | biome: human gut; feature: ankylosing spondylitis patient; material: feces | host: Homo sapiens | place: China | collected 2015-10 | reverse complement strand
GTGGTGGCAGGTCTGGCAATGCTGCCCGCCCTGGCCCGGCAGCAGGATGCCCAGGACGGCCCGGTGGCAAGCGTGCTGGAAGCGACGGTCAAGGAAGGCTCCGTCCAGGCCACCGTCCGGGGCGGCGGCACCCTGGAAGCCGGGGACGGCGAGGATATTGAGCTGCCAGCGGAGGTGAAAATCACCGAATTCTTGGTGAAAAACGGCCAGGAGGTCAAAAAAGGCGACCCGGTGGCGAAAATCGACAAGGTTTCCGCCCTCACCGCCGTCACCGAAATCCGGACTTCCATGGCTGCCGTGGAAAAGCAGATGGAAACCTTTTCCGATGAAAAATCCGCCTCCACCGTCACCGCCCCTGCCGGAGGCCGGGTGAAGGCCATTTACGCCAATCCCGGCGATTCCGTGACCCAGGTGCTGGTGGAGCACGGGGCTCTGGCGCTGCTGAGCCTGGACGGCCGGATGGGCGTCACCCTGACCGTTTCCTCCCAGCTGATTCCCGGCGACTCCATTAACGTGACCCTGGATTCCGGGAAAACCGTCACCGGCCGGGTGGAATCCAATCTGAACGGGGAGCTGACCGTGACCATCGCCGACAACGGCTACGCCGTGGGCGACACCGTCACCCTGGAAGGTCTTGGCTCCGGTTCCCTGGAAATCCACAACCCCTGGCTGGCTACCGCCTTCAACGGCACCGTTTCCCAGGTGAATATCCGTCTGGAGCAGACGGTTTCCTCCGGAGGAAGCCTTTTCACCCTGAAGGATACGGACTACACCGCCCAGCGGGAGCTGCTGGCCGAAACGCACCGGGACTACGAGGAGCTGCTTCAGAAGCTTCTGACCTGGCAGGATACGGGCGTCATTACCGCCCCCTGCGACGGCCTGGTTTCCGGCATTGACACGGACAGCACCCATCTGCTGGCCGCCGAGGACGAGGAACTCACCGCAAGTCTTCTGAATGCCGACGATGGGGACTTCCGGCTGGTGCTTCTGAGCCAGGTGACCCAGACCTGCACCGGCGATGACAAGTGCCCTCTGAAGGGTACGGATTCCGGTCATCAGGATGGCTGCCCCAAGGCCTGCAAGCACGCTTCTTCCGAAGGGGTGTGCACGGCAAGTGAGCATTTTTCCGATTGTATTATGGCTTGTACCCGGGCGGAAAACCCCAAGGACTGCCTGGCCACCGGTGCGCATCATACGGACTGCATCAAGGCCTGTATCGAGACCACCCAGGAGCACAAGTGCCCGGCCACCAAGTATCACTATGACGGCTGTATTGAAAAGTGCACCGAATCCGCAGTCAGTGGTGAGTGCCCGGCGCATATTCATAAGAAGGGCTGTATCGAGTCCTGCATCAGTGCGGACACCCAGGGCAAATGCACCGCCGGACATCACAAGGCCGACTGCATCGAAAGCTGTATTGTCAGTCACTCTGCCGACGAGCCATGTCCCGCTACCAAGCACAAGGACGGCTGCTATTTCCAGAACGCCGCCTACACCGGTAAGGTGTTCAAGGTGGTGTCCGTGGGCAGCGGCGTACTGGTAGGCTATTGGGATTCCACCGTCTATGATGTGGTGAAAACCGCCGGCGGCTGGGCCCGGAAGGACGGACAGCCCTTCTCCACCAACAATTGCGTCCAGGCGGATACAATTCCCGCCTCCGGAAGCTATCAGGCAGGAGACACTCTGCTGTCCGTTACCGTGACCAAGGACGCTCAGGCAAAGGGTCTGAAGGCCGGCAATCTCGTCAAGGAGATCTCTGCCATCGCAGGCGGCAAGGGCGGCGGCAAGCCCGACTTCGCTATGGCCGGCCTGAAGGAGGAGACCAAGATCGACGAGGCTCTGGCTGCGGTCAAGGGCATCGTGGAGAAGCAGCTGGGCTGATTTTAGGACGTAGGAGCTGTGCGCAGAAGGCTCTCCCTTTGGGAGAGCTGTCACCGCAGGTGACTGAGAGGGCAAGCCTGTGGCCCAAGAGCCGCTGCGGCGCGATAGGCAGGCGCTTTTGGTAGAGCGATAATATCGCTGTGCTTTGGGTCTCCTGTCAGCGCCTTTGCCCTCTCCGTCTGCTTCGCAGACACCTCTCCCAAGGGGAGAGGCTTGACAGCATGCGGCAGCATCCTGATAATAAATAGTAGGAAGGAGCGATTCCCATGGAAGATTGTCTGTTTTGCAAAATTGCAGCGGGGGAGATCCCCTCGAAGAAGCTCTATGAGGACGAGCAGGTGGTGGCGTTCTACGACATCGCCCCGCAGGCCAAGGTGCATTTCCTCGTCATCCCGAAAAAGCACATCCCCTCGGCCGCTGTGCTGACTGAGGCTGACGGCGCTCTGCTGGGCCATGTGTTCGCGGTCATCGCAAAGCTCGCCAAGGAGCAGGGCCTCGACAACGGCTACCGCGTCATCTCCAATGTGGGCGAGGACGCCGGCCAGACCGTCAAGCATCTGCACTTCCATGTTCTGGGCGGCGAGAAGCTGCCTGTCTGATTCCGGAAAATGAAGGAGATCGTTGAATATGGCTAAGACTTATACCCTGAACGTCGCGGGCCTGACCCGTGAGCTGACCATCTGCAAGGTGGACGACCACTTGGACATCGCAGCCTTCATCATGCTGGGCGACGCCGAGCTGACCGTGGCTGCTGCTGCCGAGCTGCTCAAGAAGTGCCCGGAGTTCGACATCCTGCTGACCGCTGAGGCCAAGGGCATCCCGCTGGCCCATGAGATGAGCCGCCAGAGCGGCAAGCCCTACGTCTGCGCACGCAAGGGCGTCAAGCTGTATATGCCCGACCCCGTCGTCGTCGAGGATCAGTCCATCACCACGGCAGGTAAGCAGAAGCTGGTCATCGACCGCAAGGAGCTGGACAAGATGAACGGCAAACGGGTGCTGGTCGTGGATGACGTCATCTCCACCGGTGGCTCCCTGAAGGCTCTGGACGAGCTGGCCGAGCAGACCCAGTGCACCATCGTGGGTCAGGCGGCCGTTCTGGCCGAGGGCGATGCAGCACAGCGCAAGGACATCATCTTCCTTGAGCCGCTGCCGCTGTTTTTCCACTAAGCTGAGATGCGACGCCCGCTCTGCGCGTTCTGCCTGAGTGCGCTGGGTGTGTTAGCATTGTGCTCATTTTTGCCGCAGACGGGGCTTTTGCTGCCGTCTGCGGCAATTTTTGTTGTCTTCTGCCTGCTGGTCTGGTGGAAAGGCGGGGCTGCACGAGGTTATGCGGTCTGTCTGCTGCTGGGCGCTCTGGTTGGCGTCGGCATCCGGGAGACCACCGATGCCCGGCTGGCGAAAATACAGGGGTCATACGCCGGACAGGAAGCAGTCCTGACCGCCGAGGTGGAGGGTGTCGGCCGCGCCTATGGGGCGGGCCGGGTGAGCGCTGTGCTGCGGGTGGAGACGGTAGACGGAGAAGCTGTCCGGTTCCGTGTGGAGTGTGTCAGTCTGCCCCGATGCGAGGCAGGCGGCCGCATCCGGGGCCGCTTCGCGCTGGACCTGCCGGACGCCACCCAGCACCTCAGCGACTACGCCGACGGCATTGCCCTGAGCGCGGAGTATCAGTCGGGGATGCTGCGGCTTGGGCCGGGCCGAAGCTTCCGTGCCCGGACGGCCCGCCTTCAAGCGGCCCTGAGCCGCGCCCTGCGCGGCGGCATGGCAGAAAACACCGGCGGCGTTCTGGCCGCGATGGCCGCAGGAGACAAGAGCCATCTTTCCTCCGCCCTCCGCAGCGCCTACCGGGGCGCAGGACTTTCCCATGTGCTGGTGGTGAGCGGCCTGCACGTCACCATCTTCTGTGGTCTGCTGGACGCTCTGCCCCGCCGGGAGCGGGAGCGCAGCCGGGCCTATCGGCGGGCGAGGTCTCTGCTCCGGGCCGGGACGGCTCTCCTGCTGGTGGGCATCACCGGTGTGACGCCCTCGGTCCTCCGGGCGGCGGTGGCGGTCTGAATCAGCTCCCTCGGGGTCTGGCTGGGAGGCCCGGCGGACACCCTCACCTCGCTGGGTGCAGCGGGCGTCCTCATGTGTCTGGGCAACGGGTACGCTGTCTGTGACGTGGGCTTCGAGCTGTCCTTTGCGGCAGTGCTGGGCACGCTGGCCGGGGGAACGTGCGCAAAGCGAGGCCGGAAAGCCTACTATAATAAGAAGAAAAAGCAGGGGAAGAAGCCCTCCCGCCCGGTGCTGCTCCTCCGCCGTCTGGCGGGCGGCGTGTGGGATGCGCTCTGCGTCTCCCTCTGCGCCTCGGCGGCGACCTTCCCGGTGCTGGTGCTGCGGGGGATGAGCGCGACGGTCTGGGCCGTGGTGTCGGGCGTGGCGGTCCTCTGGATGGTGGGGCCGATGCTGGGCCTCAGCCTCGGCGCGGCGCTGCTGGGTCTGGCGGCCCAGAATTTCGGATCCCTGCCCTTGTTTGAGATCCTCCGCCGTCCCATAGCCTTCTGTGCCGAGGGGCTGGCGTTTGGGATGAACGAGTGGGCCTTCCGGGTGTCCGGTCTGCCGGGGGCGTCGCTCTGGTTCGATGGCGGGTATGCGGCACTGGTGTGCCTCGTGCTGTTCTTGCTCTGCGCAGCGGCAATGCGGTGGAATGTCCGCCTCCGGGCGGCACTTCCTACGGTCGTTTTACTGACGGCGCTGGCCTTCGGCCTTGAAACGGCCCTGAGCTGGAACGTGGTGAACATTGAGCTTGCGGGCACGCAGGCCGCGCCCGCCGTCGTCGTCACCCGGCGGGAACAGGCGGTCGTTCTCTTCCGGGGCAGCAGCATCACCCAGCGGGCCGTGGAGACCCAGCTGGAAAAGCGGGGCGTGAAGCGGGTGGAGCTGCTGGTGGACCTGCGGATGCAGCCGGAGACGCCCTGCGATCTGAAAGCCGAAACGCGCATCGAAGCCGCTGCGCTGGCTGCGGACACCACCCGCCGCGCCGCCTGCGGAGGGGTGGACTTGGAGCTTTACCGCACCCGGCAGGGCTGCATCGTCCGGCTGACCATCGGCGGGCAGCGTTTTGTCATGGTAAGCGGTACCGTCCGCCCTGCAAAGCCCATCCGGGCCGAGTGGCTGCTGGCCTCGATGGCAAGGCCGGACAATATCCAGTACACCGACTGCCTGACCCTGAGCCGAAAGTACCGCTGGATGCGGGAGAGCGACGCTGTGCCCGTCTCCCGCCTGCGCCTCCGCCTCGCAGGGTGAGCGCTTTTCAAAGCGGGCGGAGTATGATAAAATAAGGCCATCACCTTAATAGAAAAAGGAGCCGATGATTTGGCAACGGAAACGAAACTCCGGCAGCTGGCCCAAGGGGGCTGTCCGGTCTACTATTTTTATTCCAGTGAGCGGTATCTGGTCCGGCAGGCCGTGGCCCGGGCGTCGAAGCTGCTGGCCGAGGGCGAGGACGAGGAGACGACGGTGCTGGACGGCGCGACGCCGGAAATCGAGCAGCTCATCATGGCGGCGGGCACCATCTCCTTCTTCGGGACGCGGCGGGTGGTGCTTCTGCCCGAGGTGGACCCTGCCGCCTACAGCGACAAAGACCTCGACGAGCTGTGCGCTACGTTGGCCAGCCTCGAAAACGCTGTGGTGGTGCTGGGCAGCGTGTTTGAGTTGGAACGCAATAAGCTCAAGCTGGGCAAGCGGGCGCAGAAGCTCGTCGCCCAGTGCACCAAGGTCGGCTTTGCCGAGGAGCTGGCCAAGCCCAAGCCCTACGAGCTGAAGGTCATGATGATGGACCGGGCCAAAGCGCAGGACACTACCCTCTCTGAGGGCACGGCGGCGGCCCTGCTGGAACGCTGCGGCGAAGACCCCTTCCTGCTGGAAAACGAGGTGGATAAGCTCTGCGCCCTCTCGGGTTATCAGACTGTGACCACGGCGATGGTGGCTGAGATGGGCACCGTGAGCCTTGAGGCCGATGTCTTCGAGATGATACGGATGATCACGGCCAAAAACGCCACCGGCGCGTGCAAAAAGCTCCAGACCCTGCTGCGCTTACAGCAGGAGCCGATCCCCATCACTGCTGCCATGATCGGCAGCTACGTCGATCTGTACCGGGTCAAGCTGGGCGCGGCCAAGCGGAAGAACTATAACACCGTGTTCAAGGACTTTGGCTACAAGGGCAGCGACTACCGGCTCAAGCGCTCGGCGGAGACGGCCAGCCACTACACCCTGCCCCAGCTCGAGGCCTGTATGCAGATCCTTTTGGAGCTGGATAAGAGTCTGAAAAGCCAGCCGGTGAGCGCCCAGACCCTTCTGGAAACGGCGCTCTGCCGCTTGGCCATGGCAGGAGGAAGAAGATGAGCGAAAAACAGGAACTGCTGCACACCGACCGTGTGCTCATCGTGGAGGGCAAGTACGACGCCGCCCGCCTGTCCCATCTGACGGACGCCATGATCCTGCTGACGGACGGCTTCGGCATCTATAAGGACAAGAAGCGTCAGCAGCTCTTCAAGTCATTGGCCCGCAGGAACGGCCTCATCCTGCTGACGGACTCCGACGCGGCGGGCTTCCGCATCCGCACCTACATCACGAATCTGGTGGGGGAAAAGAATGTCGTACAGGCCTATGTCCCGGCTATCCACGGCAAGGAAAAGCGGAAGGCTCAGCCCGGCAAGGAGGGGCTTTTGGGGGTCGAGGGCGTGGACGACGCCCTTGTCCTGCAGGCACTGCGGGATGCTCTGGGCGAAGAGGCCGATACGGCCCCGGTGAAGCCGGAGGGGCGGCAGATCACCTACACCGACCTCTACGAGTGGGGGCTTTCAGGCACGGCAGGCTCGGCAGAGCGGAAGATGAAGCTGCTCTCAGCCCTCGGGCTGCCGCCCCGGCTCTCGAAAAAAGAACTGGTGGAGGCCCTCAACCGCCTCTACAGCTACGAGCAGCTGGACGAAATGCAGGCGGAGCTGCTCAAAGGGTGAGGATACAGTTGGATTTTTTGAGAAAATATGAAAAAGATTCAAGTGAGACTTCTGGAAAACTTGCTGCAAGCTGTGATATAATCAATACACTGTGCGCCCGTCGTGTACGAAGCACGACGGGCGCAGATCTTTGCATGGTGCAATAAAGGAGACAATCAATGGAACGCGAAAAACTCAAATCGAGACTCGGGTTCATCCTCCTTTCCGCCGGCTGCGCGATCGGCATCGGAAATGTGTGGAAGTTCCCCTACATGGCAGGTCAGGGCGGCGGCGGCGCGTTCGTGCTGTTCTACCTGCTCTTCCTCGTTATCCTGGGCCTGCCCATCATGAGCATGGAGTTTGCCGTGGGCCGCGCCAGCCACAAAAGCCCGGTGCGCGCCTATCAGGCCCTCGAGAAGCCCGGCCAGAAGTGGCACATCCACGGCTACCTCACCCTCATCGGCTGCTATCTGCTGATGATGTTCTACACCACGGTGGCGGGCTGGATGCTCCACTACTTCTACATGACCGCCGCCGGAAAGCTCTCTGGTCTGGATGCCGGTCAGGTGGCAGATGCCTTCACCGAGATGCTGGCAAGCCCGCTCATCATGGGCTTCTGGATGGTGGTGGTCGTGGTGTTTGGCATCTTCGTCTGCGCTCGCGGCCTGCAGAACGGCCTTGAGAAGGTGACGAAGGGGATGATGATCGCCCTGCTTGTCATCATGGTGGTGCTGGCCGTCAACAGCCTGTTCATGCCCGGCGCAAAGGAGGGCCTGCACTTCTATCTTGTGCCCGACTTTAGCCGCATGAAGGAGGTGGGCGTCGTCAACACGCTGGTGGGGGCCATGAATCAGGCCTTCTTCACCCTGAGCCTCGGCGTCGGCGCAATGGCCATCTTCGGCAGCTACATCGGCAAGGAGCACGCCCTGCTGGGGGAGAGCGTTCGCGTCGTGGTGCTGGACACCTTCGTGGCTCTGACCTCCGGCCTCATCATCTTCCCGGCCTGCTTCACCTACGGCGTGGACCAGACCAGCGGCCCCAGCCTCATCTTCATCACCCTGCCCAACATCTTCGCCAATATGTCGATGGGCCGTCTGTGGGGCAGCCTGTTCTTCCTGTTTATGGCTTTTGCGGCCCTTTCCACCGTTCTGGCCGTCTTTGAGAACATCATCTGCTGCGGCATGGAGCTGACCGGCTGGAGCCGTCAGAAGTCCAGCCTCGTCAACCTCTTCCTCATCATCGCCCTCTCACTGCCCTGCGTGCTGGGCTACAATGTCTGGGCATGGGACGGTTTCGCCATCTTCGGCGGCGCAGTGCTGGATCTGGAGGACTTCCTCGTCAGCAACCTCTTCCTGCCTCTCGGCTCCCTCGTCTACCTGCTGTTCTGCGTCACCCGCTACGGCTGGGGCTGGGACAACTACAAAAAGGAAGTCAACACCGGCGACGGCCTCAAGGTGCAGGACTGGATGCGCGGCTATCTGACCTATGGCCTGCCCCTCATCGTCCTGTTTATCTTTGTGTTTGGCCTGTACGACAAGTTCATCGCCTGATCAGGTTGGAAAAAGACCCGTGGTGCGGAAAAGCTCTGCACCACGGGTCTTCTGTTATATGCAAAAAGTCCCGTGTTCACACTGTCGTGGGAACATGGGACTTCAGAGCTTGCAGCTTACTTCACATACCGGCCTTCGCAGATGTTCTTGCAGCAGGCGCTGACGGGAAACCAGCAGCAGTCGCGGCAGATGTCGGCGAGGATCTCGGGTGTGGCCTTGGCGTCGATGGCACGGATGAGGTCCTGATAGACGTATTCCTTTTCCTCGAGGCCGAAGTATTCCACTGTCTTTGCGTCGTAGCGCTTGACCTTTTCCTGCGTGTCGCAGAGATCCTCGCCAAGTTTGTTAGGACAGCAGGAACAGAGCGTGTCGGTGGAGAAGGTGAGGCGGATGGTGGTGCCGGGAACATCCCGGAGCTGGTGCACCACATCGGTCATGTGGGCGACAAAATCGTTGTCGTAGCCCTTGCCGGAGTAGCCCTGTGTGCAGAGCAGATGGTGGGGACGAAGTACGATGCTCATGCCTTCAGACCCGGGATACGCTTCCGCAGATTGAGGCCGATGGCGCAGGCCAGCACAGCCTTGATGATGGCGGTGGGGATGAAGGGCAGCACGCAGGCAGAGATGCCGACGGCGATGGTGCTGTGGGCCACCACCACGAAGAGGGCGACGCCTACCACATAGTTGACCAGAGTGCCCACCACGACGGCAGTGACGAAAGCGCCCTTGATGGCGCTGCGGTGCTCGACGCCGAGGCCGATGATGTAGGCCATCAGGGGGAAGGAGATGAGGAAGCCGCCGGTAGGGCCGACGAACTTATCGAAGCCGCCGGAGAAGTTGGCCAGCACCGGCACGCCCACGGCACCCAGTGCCAGATAGACCAGCGTAGCGATGGCGGAAAGCTTGGAACCCAGCACCACAGCGGCCAGCGTGATGGCGAAGGTCTGCATGGTCATGGGGACGCCCAGAGGCATCGGGATGGAGATCTGGGCCATCACTGCGATGACTGCGGCGAACAGGCCCGCGTAGCAGATGTCGCGGACGGAAAACTTGGACTTGCTGGCCGAAACGGCCTGCGTGGTTTGACTCATAATGAATGCTCCTCCTATACTTGCGGCCCCGGGGGCCGGTGTCTGGCCCAAGGCGACCATACGCCCAGTATGACAGATGGGAGCAGCGGCGTCAACTTGAAAGTCGCAAAAAGGTTTACAATTCGAAATGAAAAACAAAAACAGGAAAATATACAAAAGATGTCGCTTTTGGTTGTGGAATGTGCTATACTAAACCCAGCTATAGAAAGCACACCAGGAACAACAGAGAGGAGAACATCATGCAGCATGAAACCGTGATCGTGCTGGACTTTGGCGGCCAGTACAATCAGCTCATCGCGCGCCGCGTCCGCGAGAACAATGTCTACTGTGAGATCTATTCCTATAAGACAGATCTTTCCGTCATCAAGGCAAAGAACCCCAAAGGCATCATCTTCACCGGAGGCCCCAACAGCGTCTATCTGGAGGATTCGCCCACCATCGACCCCGAGATCTTCCGCTGGGGCGTGCCTGTGCTGGGCATCTGCTACGGCAGCCAGCTCATGATGCACCTGCTGGGCGGTCATGTCTGCCGCGCACCGGAGCGCGAGTACGGCAAGACCGAGGTCTTCGTGGACAACAGCAGCAAGATGTTCACCGATGTGCAGCCTTCCACCATCTGTTGGATGAGCCACAACGACTACATCGAGCAGGCAGCGCCCGGCTTCAAGATCACGGCCCACACCGTCAACTGCCCGGTGGCAGCGGCCGAGAATGAGGAGAAGGGTCTGTACGCCGTCCAGTTCCACCCCGAGGTGCTCCACACCGCAGAGGGCAAGAAGATGCTGCGCAACTTCGTGTACAATGTCTGCGGCTGCACCGGCGACTGGAAGATGGACTCTTTCGTGGAGAACAATGTCAAGGCCCTGCGGGAGCGCATCGGCGACGGCAAGGTGCTCTGCGCCCTGTCCGGCGGCGTCGATTCCTCGGTGCTGGCCGCCATGCTGGCCAAGGCCATCGGCAAGCAGCTGACCTGCGTTTTTGTGGATCACGGCCTGCTGCGCAAGAATGAGAAGGAAGAGGTCTGCTCGGTCTTCGGCCCCGGCAACGCCAACGGCTTTGACATCAACTTCATCTGTGTGGACGCCCGTGAGCGCTACTTTGCAAAGCTGGCCGGTGTCACCGAGCCGGAGCGCAAGCGCAAGATCATCGGCGAGGAGTTCATCCGCGTCTTCGAAGAGCAGGCCAAGCAAATCGGCAAGGTCGATTTCCTCGCACAGGGCACCATCTACCCCGACGTGGTCGAGAGTGGTCTGGGCGGTGAGTCCACCGTCATCAAGAGCCACCACAACGTCGGCGGTCTGCCCGACACCGTGGACTTCAAGGAGCTGGTGGAGCCTCTGCGCAACCTGTTCAAGGACGAAGTCCGTCAGGCTGGCCGTGAGCTGGGTCTGCCCGAGTATCTGGTCAGCCGCCAGCCCTTCCCCGGCCCGGGTCTGGGCATCCGCATCATCGGCGAAGTGACTCCCGAAAAGGTCGCCATCGTACAGGATGCCGACGCCATCTGGCGCGAGGAGATCGCCAAGGCGGGCCTCGATAAAGAAATCAGCCAGTACTACGCTGCACTGACCAATATGCACAGCGTCGGCGTCATGGGCGACGAGCGCACCTACGACTACGCCGTGGCCCTGCGCGCCGTCACCACCACCGACTTCATGACCGCTGAGAGCTACAATATGCCTTGGGATGTGCTGGGTACAGTCACCAGCCGTATCGTCAATGAGGTCAAGCACGTGAACCGCGTGTTCTATGACTGCACCGGTAAGCCGCCGGCTACGATCGAGCTCGAGTAATCTGCAAACCCTGAAAAGTATTGATGCAATGCAATATTTTGAGAGCCAAAAGGCTCTGTGATACTGCTTTGATACGATCAGGCGATTATTCATAAAGAGAGACATGAAAATGAGGCTGCTGCAAAATAAAAATGCAACAGCAATAGAAACCCGGAACCCTTTTTGAGCCGTTTTGACTCTGAAAAGGTTCCGGGTTTTGTGCAATATTTTTCGAGGAACTATTTTGCAACAGCCCCTTTTCGCATATCCATATCCTTCTCACACACCCGATGGCAGTAGGCCATTCTCCTTCGAGTAGGCATACGCCTCCTCCTTAAAATGCCGGATGGCGAGGGCGTTTAGGTGGTCGGGGAAGGCACTGGAAATAAGGTAGCAGATGCGCGTCGGGGGCGGGTCGAGAAGCTCGTAAATTTGAACTGGAAACTCACGGGTCAGTTCAGGAAGGTTGCTACGCTGGACGATGGCCCAGCTGCCGGGCTGCTGGAGGAACTGCTTCATCACGTTGCAGGAGTCTACATGGATGAGGTAGTTGCGGGTGCCAAAACGGCTGTTGTGCCATGTGTCGAAAGCGGGATTCCAGCGCTGGTAAATTTCAGCTTTGGGGTCGAAGCGGTCGAGGGTGGTGTGGATGGGTGGGCCGGGCTGCTCGCAGGCCTGCACGACCACATAGTCCAGCCGAAAGAGAGCATCACAATCGACGCCCGGCACCTCGGAGGAGGTGGAGACAAAGGCAAGGTCAAGCTGCTTGTTGGCTACCATCTGGTAGGCCTCAATGCTCTGGTAGACAAGAAGAGACATCTTGGTGTGGTGACGGGAGATGACCCGGTTGCAGATGTCCGGCACGAGGGTGGCGCTGAGGCTGCCAATGGTCGAGATGGTGATGGAGTTGGAGAGGAAGAAGCGCGTTTCGTCTATCTCACCATAAAGCTCTATGAATTTTTGCGCAGTTTTCAGGAATGCCTCGCCGCGCGGGGTGAGAATGATGTTCTTTTTGCCCTTTTCGCGGTGGACGAGGGTACAGCCCAGCTCGTTTTCCAGTTGCTGGATGCGGGCAGAGATGGCAGGCTGGGTCTTGTAGAGCAGATCTGCCGTCTTGGTGATGCTGCCCGTTTCACAGAGGACGACATAGGTCTCGAAAAGGTCATGGTCCACAAAAAGTCCACTCCTTCTTTGTTAAATATAAGCATTTTTTATATTATAGAGAAAAACAATCGATTTGTCAATAAATGCAAAACATAGTATAATATGCATAAAGAAAGCGGTGGATGTGAGCAAAATTGAGAAATTTTGCTAGCAAAAACTGCAAAAACAGACAAGCGACCCCGAGCACATCAGGACAAAAGGAGTAATTACTATGGCTGCAAGCAAGTACACCGCAAACATGTTCGACGCAGAGGAACTGGCTGCTCTGCGTGAGAAGTTCAACTATGTTGATACCGACATCAAGGGCCGTCACCGCTTGTTTATGGATAATGCCGGCGGCTCCCTTCGCCTGAAGGCCGCAGAGGACGAATTTAAGCGTGTCAGCGAGATGCCCGATGCCTCTGAGCACTCCAACGAGCTGGCTCTGGAACTGCTGGCACTGGAAGATAAGGCCCGCATCGACATTAAGAGCGTTATCTTCGGCGCAAAGACCGGCGTTATCTACCCCAGCTACACCGCCTCCCAGATCATGATGGATGTGGCCCGCATCTTCGCCGACCATGCCAAGGGTACCAACTATGTTACCACTGTGCTGGAGCACCCCTCCTCCTTCGACGCTATGACCTACAACGCCAGCAAACACGGCTGTGAGTTGCGTGTGGCACAGGCCAACCCCGCTACCGGAGGCGTGGACGCTGAAGCAGTCCTCAACCTCATCGATGAGAACACTGCTGTGCTGAGCTGCATGGCCGCGTCCAATATCTCCGGTTACATCTACGACCTGAAGACCATCTGCAAGAAAGCCCGCGAAAAGAACCCTGATATCTTCATCATCTGCGATGCCGTCCAGCACGCTCCCCACGGTGCCCTGAACCCCGAGGAACTGGGCGTGGACATGATGCACTTCGCCCCCTACAAGTTCTTCGGCGTACGCGGCTTTGCGCTGGCATGGCTGTCTGACCGTGTGGCCGAGTTTGACCACTACCGTCTGCTGGGCAAGGCCAAGAACGACTGGGAGATCGGCAGCCCGGCTACCGCACAGTTTGCTGCCGTGCAGCAGATCATCGAGTACGTCGTTGCTCTGGGCAAGGTGAAGGATCCCGATGAGACGGACCGCCGCGCCCTGTACGAGGCCGGCATGAAACGGATCGCCGATCACGAGCGCGGCCTGCTGGAGCTGATGCTGGATGGCACCGACAAGATGCCCGGCCTGCGCCACATGGAGGGCGTTACCGTTCGGATGGATGGCAAGGATCTGACCACCCGCGACCTCATCCTTGGCATCGAGCTGGCCAACATTCCCTGTGAGCAGGCCGTCAAGGAGTACGACAAGCGCGGCATCGTCACGTTCGACCGTTCCGCTTCCAGCCTGTACTCGCGCCGTATGCTGGACGCTTTCGGTCTGAAGGGCGTCGTCCGCCTTTCTCCCCTCCACGTCAACTCGGTGGAGGACATCGAGGAGTTCCTGCAGATCACGGCTGACATGGTCAAGGCTGCAAAGTAAGAATGAATCGGATAAAAAGAGAAGAGTAAATTTGATATAGGAGAAAATACCATGACTGAGTCTAAGAAACAAAAGAAACTCGGCCTCGGTGGCCGTATCCTCATTGGCATCGTCATCGGTCTTGCCATCGGCTTTATCTCGCCCTCTCTCGCCTCTGCCTTGTCCCCGCTGGGCACCATCTTCCTCCGCTTACTGAAAATGATCATGGTCCCGCTGGTCTTCTTCAGCATCACCAGCGGCGTCTGCAAGATGGGCGACATCAAGCAGTTGGCCTCTGTTGGTCTCCGCTTTGTCCTCTATATCCTCTTCACCTCGGGTCTGGCCTCTGCGGTTGGTGTCATCGTGGGCCTCATCTTTCAGCCGGGAAAAGGCACTACCGAGTTTCTGGACGCGTCGGCCAACGTGGAGAGCGTGACCTATAACTTCATTGACAACGTCGTCTCATGGGTGCCAGATAACGTCGTCAACGCGATGGCAACGGCCAATATGCTGCAGGTCATCGTCTTTGCCCTCTTCCTCGGCGTGGCCCTGCTGAGTCTGGGTGAGAAGGCGAAGGTCTTTACATCCTTCATCGATCAGGGCAGTGACGTCATGCTGAAGATCGTCGAGTACATCATGGCAGTCTCTCCCATCGGCATCGCCTCCCTGATGGCTACGATGGTCTCTACCATCAGCGGCGCTACTATGAAAGAGGTCGTCTCCTTCATCATCATGGATTACGGCTGCGGCATTACGATCCTGCTCATTGTCTATCCGCTCCTCATCAAGCTGCTGGCCCGCGTGCCGGTCATCTCCTTCATGAAGAAGATTTCTGAGCCTATGATCGTTGCTGTCACCACCACTTCTTCTGCCGCCACTCTGCCCATCTCCATCAAGGTCGCCGGCGAGAAGCTGGGTGTCCCCGAGAACATCTATGGCTTCACCCTGCCTCTGGGCAACACCTGCGGTATGAACGGTTTCGCTATGTTCATCGGCCTGTGCTGTATCTTCGCTTCCAACCTCTACGGTATGCCTGTCACGGTTGCCTCTCTGGCCCAGTTCATCTTCCTCGGCATCATCCTCTCGGTAGGCGCTGCAGGCGTAAAGGGCGCAGGCATCGTCATGTCCACCGTCCTGCTGGAGGCCATAGGTATGCCTTTGACCCTTATCCCCATTCTGGCTGCAATCTGGCCAGCCATCGACCCCATCCATACCCTGATGAACAACACCAGCGACCTTGTGGGCACTATGCTCATCGCTCGTCAACTGGACAAGGTGGATATGAATGTTTATAATAGCTGATAGGAACAGCCACAACAAGTAACACACGAAAGAGTACACAAGATGAGAACACCGGAAGAACAGCTGGTCGATGCCAGCCTTGATATGGGAAAAGCCCTGCTTCTAGCAGGCGGAGAGGTGACGCGGGTGGAGGACACCATCACCCGCATCCTCCACGCCTATGGGATGCATAAGGTGGGTGTGTTTACCATTACCTCCCTTATTGAGGTCACGGCACGCACGCCGGACGGCGACGAGATCGTCAAGGCCCGGCGCATCGCCGGAGGCTATGCCACCAACCTCGACCGGGTAGAACAGTTGAATGCCCTCTCCCGCGAAATTTGCGCCACCTGCCCTCCGCCGCAGGACATCATTTCCCGTATAGAGGCCATCAAGTACCCGAAGCCGGAGGCGGCGTGGATCAGCTACGTCGGCGCGATGCTGGCAGCAGGAAGCTTCACTGTCTTCTTCGGCGGCAGACTGGCCGATGTCCCGGCGACGATCATCCTCGCCTGTTTCATCAACTGGATGGATCGGAAAGGCATCTACAAAAAGGAGAACCAGCTGCTGTTTTATCTGGTCTGTTCCATCGTGACGGGCTTTCTGGGCTGCATCCTCGTCCGGGTGGGCATCGGTGTCCATCTGGACAAAATTCTCATCGGATGCATCATGCTGACCATTCCCGGCATCCCCATTACCTACGCGATGCGGGATATGCTGCTGGGCGAGAGCATCACAGGCCTGTTTCGGTTTGTGGAATCCCTGCTCATTGCGGCCAGCATTGCGGGCGGCTTCCTGCTTGCGACCGTCCTTGCAGAGGGGGTGCTGTAATGGGGCAGATATTAGCTGGTGCGCTGGGAGGCCTCGGCTTCTCCATTGTCTTCGGTGTGCGCAAAAAGTACATGGTGCTCATCGCCCTCAATGCTGGCTTGTCGTGGGCCGTCTATCTGGCAGTGAACGCGCTGGCCGGGGACTTCGCAGGCAATATGGCGTCGGCCATGTTCTGCAGCCTAATGGCCGCAGTTCTGGCCCGGCGCATCAAGGTTCCTACCGTCGTGCTCCAGATGCCCGCCACCGTGCCCATGATTCCCGGTGGCAGTCTCTACTACACGATGCTCTATGTCTTCTCGGGCGATATGCTCAATGCCAAGCTCTATTTTCTCTCCACCATCCGCGCTATCTTCGGTATGGCCATCGGTTTTGCTGTGGTGAGTGTCCTGCTCAGGACGCTGGCCGAAAAGCGTACCCACGCCACGCACGGCGCTTGACCTCAGGTCTTTCATGCGGGGAGCTGCGATGATGTACACGATGCACTATGATTCGCCGCTGGGTGGGATCCTGCTGGCAGCGGACGAAGAGGGCCTGACCGGGCTGTGGTTCGAGACGCAGAAATACTTTGCGGCAAAACTTGCTCCGGAGCATGAGGAGAAGATGACACCGGCGCTGGACGCCGCCTGCCGCTGGCTGGATGTCTATTTTTCGGGTCAGGAGCCGGACTTCACGCCGAAACTCCATCTCGTCGGCTCGGACTTCCGGCAGGCGGTGTGGGCGCTGCTGCGGAAGATCCCTTACGGCCAGACCACGACTTACGGCGCGCTGGCGGGACAGCTGGCCGAGCAAAGCGGAAAGCGCGTCTCGGCACAGGCGGTGGGCGGCGCTGTGGGGCACAACCCCGTCTCCCTCATCGTGCCCTGCCACCGGGTGGTGGGCAGCGGCGGCAGCCTGACCGGCTATGCAGGCGGGGTGGAAAAGAAGATGCGCCTGCTGATGCTGGAAAACAGCGATGCAGCGAAATTTTATCGATAAAAAGCAGGGCGCCCCGGCGGGATGCCCTGCTTTTTGGTTATCTGAAATTACTTGTTCTGGATGTACTCATCGATGGCCTTGGCGGCAGCCTTGCCTGCGCCCATGGCCTTGATGACGGTGGCTGCGCCGGTGACAGCGTCGCCGCCGGCATACACGCCCTCACGGCTGGTCTTGCCCTCGTCGCCTTCGGTGACGATGCAGCCGTGCCGGTTGGTCTCGAGGCCCGGCGTGGTGGAGCGGATGAGGGGGTTGGGGCTGGTGCCCAGACTCATGATGACGGTGTCCACGTCCATGGTGAACTCGCTGCCCTTCTTCTCGATGGGGCGGCGGCGGCCGGAGGCATCCGGCTCACCCAGCTCCATCTCGATGCAGGTGATGGCCCTGACGAAGCCGTCCTCGCCGGGCAGGATCTCCACGGGATTGCAGAGGGTCTTGAAGATGATGCCCTCCTCCTCGGCGTGCTCGACCTCCTCCTTACGGGCAGGCAGCTCGGCCATGCCGCGGCGGTAGACGATGTAGACCGTCTCAGCACCCAGACGGAGGGCGCTGCGGGCAGCGTCCATTGCCACATTGCCGCCGCCCACGACCGCCACCTTTTTGCCGGTGCGGATGGGGGTCTTGCTGGTGGGGAGATAGGCCTTCATCAGGTTGGAGCGGGTGAGGAACTCGTTGGCGGAGTAGACACCCTTCAGGCTCTCGCCGGGGATGCCCATGAAGCGGGGCAGACCGGCACCGGAACCCACGAAGACGGCCTCGTAGCCGTACTCGCCCATCAGTTCGTCGATGGTCAGCACCTTGCCGATGACCATGTTGCACTCGAAATCGACGCCCATCTTCCGGAGGCCGTCGATCTCCTGCTGGACGATGGCCTTGGGCAGACGGAACTCGGGGATGCCGTACATCAGCACGCCGCCAGCCACGTGCAGGGCCTCGTAGACTGTGACCTTGTAGCCCAGCTTGGCCAGATCACCGGCAGCGGTCAGGCCGGCAGGGCCTGCGCCGATGATGGCGACCTTGTGGCCGTTGGGTGCAGGCACGATGGGAGCGGTGTGGACGTTCTCGCGGTGCCAGTCGGCCACGAAGCGCTCCAGACGGCCGATGCCGACCGGCTCATTCTTGATGCCGCGGGTGCACTTGCCCTCGCACTGGCTCTCCTGCGGGCAGACGCGGCCGCAGACGGCGGGCAGGGAGGAGGAGCGGTTGATGACCTGATAGGCGGCCTCGAAGTCGCCCTCGGCCACATGGCCGATGAACTCAGGGATGTCAATGCCGACGGGGCAGCCGGTCTGGCAGGGCTTATTCTTGCAGTGGATGCAGCGCTTGGCCTCGTTCACGGCCATTTCGGCGGTGTAGCCCAAAGCCACTTCCTCAAAATTCTTGTTGCGGACGTTGGGGTCCTGAGTGGGCATGGGGCACTTTTTGGGGTCCATATTGAAAGCCATCTTACATTCCCTCCTGAGTCTTGAACAGGTTGCAGGCCTTTTCGCGGGCCTTGGCCTCAAAGGGGCGGTACATGGTGCCGCGGGCCATGGCCTCGTCGAAATCCACGAGGTCTCCGTCGAAGTCGGGGCCGTCCACGCAGGCAAACTTGGTCTCGCCGCCCACGGTCAGGCGGCAGCCGC
>OOIG01001314.1_pt1 | contig 18621 bp, 8 predicted proteins | sample 1692091 | NCBI WGS metagenome assembly OOIG01 (sample SAMN06348188, study PRJEB24527) | human gut metagenome | biome: human gut; feature: ankylosing spondylitis patient; material: feces | host: Homo sapiens | place: China | collected 2015-10 | reverse complement strand
ATTTATACATTAAAAAGCTCCCTTTGCAGTTAATTGTTTAATCTTTAAGATATGTTACGGCAACAGGACCTAAAACGCCGCTCGGCGGAATCGGCATAAGATAAGAGAATCTGTCCTTAACACGATTCGCGGGTGTGTTCGCCGCTATGATTTCAATCTTATTTATGCCCTTTTTCAGTTGACCCGAAGCATCCCACGAATACGGTGCGGTCACGCGGATCCCCATATCATTACCGTTTATATAAAGATGAGCAGTCTGACCTACATAACCTAAATTCAAAACTGCATTTTCGCTGTCCGCATTAAATTCGCCCTCATACTTAATATAACCTGAAAAATCAGGCAGTAAATCCGCACCAGTGATGTTTAATAATTCTGAATCCTTACGGTATGATATAAATTCTTTATCTTTTTCGGGCGATTTAAGACTTATATTCCACCTGATATTTAACTTTTTAATATCAGCTGTTTCTTTGCACTCACTGAATGCGGCAAAACTAATGTCTCCGAAAGCTAAAATAACAGATTCTCCCGCTTCTAATTTGATATCTGCCTTTCCATCGGCGGTAAATGCCTTATTATACTCGCCGGTCAGCAAATTAAGTAATAAATATTCACCTTTTGACGGAAGTAAAACCGATTTTTCCACTGATGACGGTTCTTCATTAAAGAGCATATAATAATCGGTATTCACCTTTTTAAAATGACCGATACGTAAAAAGGTTTTATCACTGCCGTAATTGTGCGCGAGCTTTCTTGCTCTTATTTTTTTCAGAAGTTCTTCCGCTGTAACAGTTTCACCGGGTAAATTTTCATATTCACATTCTTTTTCAACAAATGTAAATACAGGTATACCGCCTTTTTCAATATCAGCTATACATTTTCGCATATCATCATGTATATTTGCCGCTTGCGGCATAACTAAAAAATTATGTGCATGACCGTTTATATAAAGCTTTTCATCCTTACAAACGGCATTTTTCAATGAATCAAGCGGTAAAATATCATAGTCTATCTGTGCGTCGTAAAGTGCTTTGGCCGGTTTATCACAGAACATAGAGTTACCGTTATTCATCCATTCGTTTTCGGCATAATAAACCACTGCACCGTCAGTTTGGCGGTCAGTACCGTCAAACAAATGAGCTACACGGTTTGCATATTTCATTATTTCGCTGAAACCTTCAAACTGCGGATTAAGCCCTCCGTTGTAAAAATGCGGCGGACAGTCTTCATAATCTGTAAGGCAGGAAAAAGCGTGCGGAACAAAATGATTTATACCTCTTACAAGCAAGAAATCAATAAGCCATTTCATAATCGGCGCACTTTCCGCCCAGCCATAAGCACCGAAAACCTCGCACATTGCCCGTCCCTTCATACGCGGTTCGATTCTTGAAAGTGATGAACCCAAGCTTGCCAAAACATAATGGAAAAATTCAGGATCGGCAACACCGCCTGCTATAAGCGCGGCATTTTGATATTCAGCCATACCTGGCATAACCTGTTGAAGCACAATATCTATACCCGACATATCCTGACCTGAAAGTCCGCGGAAATAATGCCCCGTACTGCCGCCTATTTTGGAATGAGCGTTCATATCCTCTATAATATGACCTATATACTGAACGCCGTGGTTTCGGCACCAATCCCCTAACTGATAAGAAAAATTACTGTTCCAAAGCCTTGTTATAGCATTCATATATGCGTATCTTATATTCGGCGCATTTTCGTAATTGTACCATAAAGCGGGAAGACACGTAATCGGATTGATTACACCGTCCTTAATCATAAGCTCTGCCACTTCGGCGTTCCACGGCATAGCTATTCCGGGTTCACCTACAGTGCGGTAATAAAATACCGAATCGTAGCCCCATTCCCCTACATGCTCACAGCCGAAGCTCGGCTCATCGGAAAAGAAACCTGCCAGCGTATTGCCGAAATATTCTGCAAAATGTTTATAATGCTCTTCGTAAACCGCATCTATCAGCACGCGCACCGATTCGGGATTAAGCATATCAATATACCATTTATGATCGTGCGGACTGCCGATAGGAGAATCATATACCACAAAAATACGCCAGCAGCCCTCCGGCACATCGAAATACACAAAATCACAGCCGTCACGGTATGAAAGCGCAATCGGCTCGCCGCACAGCTCCTGCCCTTTTCCGCTCCGCCGCCATGCGCAAACGGAAAGAATTTTTTCCCCTTCATAGCACGGAGGTATCAAAACCGACATTTCCTTTTGCGGGCCCATAACATCCACGTGATGCTCTCTTAAATAATGCCGCCTGAGCTCCGGATGCTTTTTTTTGATCCAGCCGTTTGCATATCCCGTAGGAAAGTGCTTGTCGTCAAGTATCCATACTTTCATATCACGCTTTTTAGCTTCCTCAAGCATAATACTTACATCATTCCACCAGGAATCTTCGCCAAAGCCTTCATAAGGTCTCGCCTCTATACAAAAAGCACGGCATCCGCTCTCATACACCTTCTGTATTTCGTGGGGAATATTTTCACTATGCCCTTCCGGAGGCCATACAAAAGGGAAAATATAATTATCCTCTTTGCCGTTTAATACTTCATATAATCTTTGTTCCATAATAAAAATCACCTTAACCTTTAATTGTAGACGTAATGAAAAATCAAGGTGATTTTTATTACGCATATCAGGTCTGCCGCCCTTTAAAGGACAGCAGACTCTAAAGCTAACGCTTTATGATTTTCAGATAAATCCGAATACCCAAACTTACTCGATTCCTAAAAGCAATTTGCGTATACCCGCCAAATCACGCGAATCTATTCTGCCGTCTTTGTTATAATCAGCGCCGTAAACAACAATGCTGTCCGGATCTGCCAAATATTTTTTTATGCGAACAAGATCACGTATATCTGTTTTTCCGTCACCGTTTACATCTCCGGGAGCATAAACCGGCTTTTCGGGTATAAGCGGCATAACCTTTTCGCTTATAAAGCCGGACAGAATTTCAGCGGCTTTTATATTTCCGTTTATATCGGGATGATTGCCATGACCGCCGTTATTAAGAGCCGCAGACAGATCACAGAACATAATTCTGTTGTTATCTCCCGCAATTTCTTCAACAGCCGCTTTAACAAAATCAAGGTTATTGGTTGTCATCATACCGTATGCCCATACAATGCAGACATCCTTACCGTTCTTTTCAATAACCGCGTTGATAAGGTTTCTCATAGATTCTTTGACAGCGGTCTTTTTCGCGTCATCGGCTGCGGGCAGTCCAACATCGTTTGTTGTAAGGTTTATAACGACTATATCCTTTTTATCGGCGCCTAAAATATACTCACCGTCTATTCGCTTATATTCGTCAAGTATACCCTGCGTTGTAGCGCCGCTGTGGGCTAACATACTGAAATCGGCATTAAGCGCGTCAGCTGTGAGCGCCGCATAGCCTTTAAGCGAGTTCTGATAACGCACATAGTTTTCGCCGGTTTCAATCGGCAGCCAGCCGTACATACCTTCGCCTACCGTTATACTGTCGCCTAAAAATTCCATCTGTATGTCTTTGTACTGTGCCTTTTCAAGCGCTCCGCTGTATTTGAGAGCTTCAAATGAAACCTCGCCCCAGTCGGTATAAGCGCGCCTTATTTCTACGCTGTGATTGCCGCGCGGCAGATTATCGACGGTTATAAAGCCCTCGGTTCCGCGTGCAAATTCCATTGTTTTATGCTCGCCGTCCGTAATAACCTCAAGCCTTACTATGTTCGCGCCGGCGCCCGGGTAAGCAAGCTTTACGGCAACATCACCGTACATATATCCGTTCACGGCAATGCCCGCCGCGCCGTAAAGCGAAGAAACACCGTCGCCGTTCCGCTTAGAGCGTCCCTTAAACGCAATTTTTCCTCTTTCTTCCAGTTCCCTGACGGTTTCGGTATGCTCTGTATAAGCCACTAAATCGCTACATTTTTCCCTTATAAAGCTTTCCAACTCTAATGCATACTGCTCATGCTCGGCCGCGTTGGGATGAGACGCCATACCCGAGGTCGCAGGTTCTGTTTCAAGCGCAAAGATTTTCGCGTCGTTCATATCATTTACGGCTTTTTCGTAAACAGAGTCCTTATAATTTTTGCTCATCATACCGTACATCCAAATAATATACGCATTCGGGTTTTTCTGCCGCATATCCCTCAGTAATGCCATGGCATTATTGTAAGCCGTATCCGCCGGTATGCGTACCTCATCATTAGTACCTAAGTTTATGACAATAATATCGTTTTGATTATCAGCCCAGTTCCAGTCAGGCGCATTTTGACGCTTATTAAGCTTATTTACAAACGGATGAATTTCATTTATTGAAGCAGCTTCGTTAGCAACTACTTCGAGGTCGGCGTCAAGCGCACGCGCGGCGATTGCCGCATAGCTGTAATAGCCGTTAGTTGTTGTAATGTGGTTGTTACGCACGCCGGAATCACTTGAATTATCTCCGTAAATTCCGAAGGCGGCGGTTATGCTGTCGCCTATCGCCAGCATTCTGATTTTGCCCTTGTCCCTTTTAACCTCATTCAGCGTGCCGTTATAAAAAATATCCGTCACATCAAAATATTTAAACCACGGTGAATGTCCGGAAATTACCTTTACGGTATGCTCGGCATCTGTCAGATTTTCCGCTAACACTACCCTTTGCAGACCCTTGGGAGCATTTACCGTATACGGTTCGCCGCCGTCCACAATAACATTCAAGGTAACGGGAGCTGTTAAGCCCTGTTCGAGATATGTTATATTAGTCATAATCGCTAACTCACCTGAAATTTTTCCGCTTATTTCAAAGCCGGAATTTGACCAGTCCATCTGCAAAACACTATTTGCTATGCCTGCACGGCCTAACGTGAGCAGCTTGTTTTCATCATAAAGTGATTTCATATTACTGCTGTTCCAATTCGTAACATTGCCTTCTTCATCTAAAGCATTACAGTCGAATGAATAGAAGAATCCATTCTCATGGCAGGCTGAATAATAAAGATAGCCTGCGCCTGTTTTACTGACGGTTTCGGTTGTATCAAGCAATACTTTTCCGTCCGCTATTCTTGTTACCTTTATTGTAAGCTTTTCGCCTACCGCTTTCACATAAATATCAACATCGCCGCCTGCTGTATCGTTATCAGCATAGCTTCTGTAGGTTGAGCCGCCAAACGGAACAGAGGTTCCGTCATATAGCTGCCAGCCGCGATTGCTGAATAAAAGGGTTACTTTATCGGCATAGCCGTTATTATTGTCAGCGAGCATAACGCCTGCTTTACCGGAACGGAAGGAAAGCGCCGTTGCCCTTTCGGAATCGCCGTCATACATTCTTAAAGAAAAGCGCGTTTCAAAGTTTTCGGTATAAATATCAGTACCGTCTGATTTTTTAGGAGCTAAAGTCGTAACGCCGCTTAAAAGCTTTTGGTCTGTATTCCAGCCCAATTCAGACTGCGCCAGTATCATCGGAGCAGTATCATGGCAATAAGCATTAAGCTTCATCAATCCAGCCCAGCCACGCAGATTAACCTCTGTATCCGCAGTAGGGCGGTGCCAAAAATGATTCGCTTTTCCGAAATAACGGTTATTATTCACCGATCCGTCATAATATACACTGAAATAATGATCAAGGTAATCGGACACCATTTTAGTATAATCGGATGAGCCGAGCCAAACCTCTGTCGTATCAGTGAACACACGCTGACCGACGCCGCCGCGCTCACTGAAATTATACGGATAAAGACCGTACTTATTGTTTTGATCCCTGAAGCACCATATATTCCAGCGGTTATTCATCACAGCTTCTGCGCAGCGGTAATGCGAGCGGAAATCCGCAAGACCCTGCGCGCTCACTCCGAAGCTGTAACCGTTTACGCTGTTGCTGTAATTTACCGACATACCCTGATCGTTCAGACGCGTCATCGTTATATCGGCATATTTCGCGCCTGCGTTTGAGCCTGTAATACCGACATAACCGCCCTGATTCTGAAGTATTAATGGCAGATTGGTTTCATTTACCGACGCTACAATTCCGTTCGTTTCGGCGTCTGTAAAGGTCACCGCCATCGTTCTGCCTACGCGTCTTATTACAAGCCGATATTCCTTACCTCTTTCAAAGCTTGCATGGTTGCCCGAGGTATCGGTAAGCTGCATCGTGTGGTTCGGCAACTGCCAGTAGTCGCTGAAGCTGCCGAGGTAATACTTACCGTCAGGCGTGGCGGTAAATATGCTGTATTTTTTATCAAACAAATCGCCTGCCGTAACACTGTCAAACACAACGGCTACGCTGTCCGCCGGATTTGTACCGTTCAGCTCTTCTTCGGTTTTAAACTTAAAAGCAAACTCAAGCTCAAAGTTTTTAAATACCGCAAGCGTCGTAGGCGTATTGCCGCGGAAGTACATAATATTTTCCTGACGGAAATTATAATTTTCACTGCCTGCATACGCCGTGCAGTGTATGTACTTACCGTCTACCGTCCAGGTCGGAATTTCGGCGCCGTCTAAACGAAATGCTCCTCCGCCTAAGTTTATAATACCGTCTAACGACCAGTCGGTTAGAGCGGCAGTATCGGGGAATCTTCCCACACCGTTTTCTATTTGAGCAAGATAGCCGTTTACATCATTGCGTTCAAAGTATGCTCTGCGATGTTCTTCTGCATACAAGTCCTTCCATTGCTTTGATAAATCCTGAAAATCATAAAATGCAAAGCGTTCGTTAAGGTAATCTATCGTTGCGGTATCCTTTTCTCCCGCAACGGTAGCGCCGTCCCTTACCGCGCCTTGTGTCAGACCTGAAAAATCGGCTGTAAGGCTTGTAACGCCATCTTCCGATTCAGAGACAGCCTTTACAGACGGAGAGACCGCGCCGACATTTAAAATCACGCTGCTTAATATCAGCGACGATATAACCGAACAGGCGCATACCGAATTGAAAAATTTTTTAATTCTCATAAGACAGTTCCCTTCCTTTTGTGTTTTATTAAAAACGAATACAGCATCATTTACCGTATGCCAACCGTTTTATATATATAACAGCAACTATTCCCGCCAACAAAACCGCTGCTGATATATTTATTAAAACAGGTTTCATAAAACCGTTACCCGAAGCTTCGGAAAGTTCAAACGCCGCATCATACTCTTTATCGTTAAAGTCTTTCCATATATTATCGGTACTCAAAACACCGATTTTGCCGACAGGTTTGCTGAGCAGTTCAAGCTGATATACCTCTGAAGTAATATCCTTACTGCTGTCTGCCGAAAGGATACGAAAATACTGCGCAGTTACATTACCGCAGGATACCGTATCTTCCGAGCCTGAGCCATCCGCCACCGTATATCCGTTCTCACCCGCTATCTTACTCCATTGCCTGCCGTCAGCAGAATACTCAATATCATAATCGCTTTCATAATCCTGTAACCATTTAACATTGATTTCAGAAACCTCAGCGGGCTTATCCGCCGCAAATTCAGCTACAACGCCGTTTTCAGCGACAGCAGCCGATTTTTCGGAAGAAAGCACAACGCTATTGCGAGCCGCTGTTCCCTTTGTTACGGTAAACTCCTTCCAGCCCTTCGGCAGCAGGATTTTTGTCATACCGTTTTCTTCGGTGAAATAGCCGTACTCATTGTTTTTGTAAGAAGGAGTATTGTAAAGCCTTTTGAGCGGTACGCCGTCCGCCTTGACCTCCGCCGCTGTCACGCCGAGCACAAGCACTGTCTGCCGTTCGGAGCCGTCACTGTTTTTAACCGTAAATACAGAGTCGCTCTCGCGGATATTTTCATAAACCTCTTCCATACAGTTATAGCTGTGATATCCTTCCGACGCACCTGTTTTATTATAAATCTTACTTGTGCGGCTGTTGTCGGGTGCGGTAATCAGCAAGCCGTCGATTGAAGTATCATCGTGTATCTCCGCCCCTAACTGCATACTCTCTGCAAGCTGAACAGCCTTTACGGAGCCGCCCTTTACATATACCGGAAAATTTGACTGCGGTGCATAAGCCTGTATTTTCTGACCGCCGTCAAATGCCTCATAACTGCTCAGCTCATACCATGTCGAGCCTTTCGGCAGTGTAACACTTCTTTGTGACACATTCTCTTCTGTAACGGGACAGACAAGAAAATCATCGCAGAACATATACTGGTCATTGATATCCGCCAACGCAAGCTGATAAGGATATGCCATCATCATACCCTTAATAATGGGATTAGCGGTTTTTTCCGCGTCAATTGCGGCGCTTTCTATCATAGGTACAATATTCTTCCTGAAATAATACCATGCGCCGAAGCTTCTTTCCGCAAGCGTGCCGTGCTCCCACGGCTTGTGTATAACCGAGCCGTGCTGGCGCATATACGGCGAAAATACCGAAAGCTGCACCCAGCGGTTCCACAAGTCATTGCTCGGAGTTCCGCCCAAGCCCCCTAAATCGGCACCGTAAAGATTAAAACCGCTGGCACCCATTGAAATCATAGCGTATATAACCGCATTATAGCCGTTTTTTTCATCGCCTTCATATTCAGATACCTGATCGCCTAAGAAATCGCCGGACCAATATTGACTGCCTGCACAGCTAGAACGCGAAAACAGCACATAGTCATTCCCTTTTTCAGAGCTCCATGCGTCATGTGCCGCCTTTGCATAGTAATACGACATAAGATTATGCATTTGGTCGCCGTCAAGACCGTTATAATACATCGGCTCGAACGGATACCATTCGCCGAAATCATTCATAGTGCCCGAAACACCGGCGTCCCAATACTTTTTCCAGCAGGATTTTATAAGCTCTGCCGATGTCGGATTAGAAAAATCTATATATCCCTTCTGACAGAAATTGTATTTTCCGTAGGTTTTGAAGTATTTTGAATAATACGGGAAAGGCTGACCGCTTGATGTTGCAGAAGGATATTCGCTGACATTCGGGAGCAGCTCTTCGGCTGTTCCGAAACTGCGCCACAAATCAGGCGAAAACCAGCCGAGAGTGCGTACACCCTTTAAATTCAGATAATCGGTAACATTTTTATTTCTTGCCGCCGCGCCCTCTGCAAAGCAGGCTTCGGGATAAAAGCCGTATCGGGAATTATAGCCTTCAATAAGACTTGTAATATTTTTATATGTATCATTATAGCCCGTATTTTCAAAAGCATTATTCTGCGCGCCTGTCCAGAAGCCGTAGGTCCAGGTCTCTGAAACGCCGCTGGTGCCTGTGAAATCGGTATAACGCTTTAAATTTTCAAGCGGTGTGCCGATAAACACATAAAAATCAAGGTTTGCACCGTCGAAAATAACGGTATATTTATACGGGTCGCTTTTTCCTATATCCGCCTGACCGGTATACGCCATATTAAACCAGATCGAATATCCCCTGTTGCTGTGGAAAAGCGGAACATTTTTATAGGAATACTCCGGCAAAGACCAACAGTCCACATTAGTAAGGGAAATCAACTGACCAACCTGATTGGCGCTGTTAAAACGCTGACCGCCGCCGTAAATCGCCTCACGCTTTATAAGCGGAAGCTCTGTCATACAGCGTACCGCCCGACCCTTACGGTCAAACGCAAATGATATCTGACGGTGTGTAATGCTCAGTATTCTTGCATCCTCACGGCTGCGCACCTGTAAATCAAATCCGCCGTCATACGGCGTATATGCCAGTACAGTATCCCCGCCGCCGCGCATAATGATACTTTTTGATACATTCTGATACTTTATAACCTCAAGTGATTTCGGCTCAAACAAAGCGTTGTTACCGCCCGCAGGTCTGCTGGTGCCGTTCTGCTTTTGCAGCTCGCTGAGGCTTTGCAGACGAAATCCGCCTTCTTCCGGAAAGGATATATATAAATCCTCTGCTATACCGCCGAAATCAGCTTTGATAATGAAATATTTCCGCGTTTTTTGTATGCTTTTAACGCTTGTAACCGATTGCCAGGTATAATTTTTCTGCTGAGGAATAACTGCGCCGGGGAACTCTGTTCTGAGCGCTCCGTCTGTATCTGCCGCGCCCGCAGAAATTCCGCAAAACGGGGCGACGGCAATAACCGCACAACAAAAAGAGCATATTAGTTTTCTCAATTTTTTCACATAAATCCCTCTTTTATCTGGTTTGGTCGTAGCCTAAAATCCAATTATATGTCCATGGGCGTTTTGCAGAGTCCCATCCGGTATAATTATCTGTTTTAAGATCGGGAGCAAAGCCGTGTTCGGCTTTTTCAAAGCTTACCTCATTACCGTTTTCGTCTAAGGCGGTTAAGGTAAAATTATCATAGGCAACTCCGTTGCCGCTGGAAGCAAAACCTACTAATCCGCCAAGCGCCTCATCATCGATCTCAGCATAAAAAATATCTGAATCATCAAGCTGAATCGCCGCCGTACCGTCGACCGCGGTTATTTTAAGGCAATGCTTAAGATTCCTGTTATAACCCGAAAAAACCGTTTTATTTTCGCTTATATCACGGTCAAAAAAGAGTCTGCCGTAGGCGTCTGTTTTAATTGCTCCGTAAAAGGCTAATGCACCCTCTGTCTCTACCGTGGTATACACACCGCCTTTCAGGGTGTTGTTATCGTAATGAAGATCTGTACCGGCTCCGGTCTCAGTATCAGCATTATACGGCGCGTAAATATTGCCGAAGAAAACCGTTGGATCCTGTACACCGAAAAGCACATACGGATACCACCAGTCACTGCCGTGGCAATATTCAATTTCCAAGCGGAAATTATAAAAATCAATACCGTTAAGCAGCACCGTGCTTAAATCGCTCGCCCTGTTTATACCGTTCCAGCCCGTGTTTATACTCCGGCTGTGCGTGGATTTCGCCATGCCGTCTGCAATACTCCAGTAATCGGAAATATTCTTTTCGGAAAGGCTCACATCAATATAATCATTTTTTGCCGAAGAAGCCTTTTCGGTAAAATAGCAGTCGAAGTCAAGCAAGTCATTTTTATGGTCAAAGTAATACCTGCGGGTGGTATTTATATTAAAATCACCGTTTATTGCATTTTTTACAGTAACCTCCGCCAAGCTGCTGTCCTTAAACACATACGATTCATCCTCAAGAACCGCGGTAAATTTGAATATACCGTCTTTATACGAGCGGTAATCATCACAAACCCACTCTACCGCTAATTTATGCGCAGTACCGTCAGCGGCATCGCAGTCCAGTATCTGCGGCAATGAAAGCGATTGGTTTTTATCGCGGTTTACGGTATATATCTTTTTGATATTATATATCTGAGTAATAACAGTCTGCCCTGAACTGACCGCTGGCTGTGCGGAAAGCTCCGTCGGAAACACACAAAGCATAAGTGCCAGGCAAAGAAAAACCGTTTCAAAACGCGATTTTAATAATTTACGCTTCATAACATCACACTTTCATATATAATAAATATCAAACAACAGAAGTATTTGTTTGCTTCTGACTTCCGCTCTTTGATATTTATTATTCTTCAAGGGGAGAGATTTCCTAAAAAATCTCTCCCTCGTTGCTTACTGTTAATATTCGTTCGAAGCAGAAATATTCTGCATTAACGAATTCCTAAAAGATATTTGCGTACACCCGTCAAATCAAGCGAATCCACCGTACCGTCGCCGGTATAATCTGCGTTGTCTATTCTGACGTTATCAGGATCTGCAAGATATTTTTTAATGCGGACAAGGTCAAGCAGATCTATATTTCCGTCGCCGTTTGCGTCACCGGGTTCAACAGTATATACCGGAGGCTCAGAATTCCAGTCGTACGCATTACCCCTGCTGTCAAGAAGGTTGCATTTTATTGAATAGAATTTACCCATTTGACGGCAGGCTGAATAATAAAGATAACCCGAACCTTCAGTAGTAATATCTTCGGTAGTTTCAAGCAGAACAATACCTGTCAGATTTTCAACAACCTTAATGTAAAGCTTGTTGTCTACCGCTCTTACATGCACATCAACAAATGATGCTACACCGTCTTCAATGACATTGTCTCCGTTTGTCCATTTTGTAAAATCATTTCCGCTTATGCGCATAGAGGTACCGTCAATCAGCTTCCAGCCTTTACCGCTTAACAGCAGTGTAACCTTATCGGCATAGCCGGCGGCTCCGTCATCGCCTATCAGCATACCCGGTGTGTTAGAACGGAAAGAAAACGCGATAGCCTTTTCGGGGTCATTTTCCAGCTGTGTTGTAAAGTGGGTTTCAAAATTCTCAGTCTGTACCGCGCTGCCGTCGGCTTTTTTGGGCACTAACGACATGGTCTGATCAAGCAGCTTGCGTTCGCCGTTATTTGCCGTATCCACCATAAACATCATTAAGCCTACCGACTGACCGCCGTCGGAGGTCAATTTCATTCCGCCGTAATAACCAGGAACAAGATCCTGACTGTTAAACTTCTCTTCTTTTACATAATGCTGTGTACGGACGCCGTCCGATTCCATGGAGTTATCGTGATACACATCGAATTTCGTTCCTAAATAGCTTGAAAGATTTTCACGCCTGTCAGTACCGTGCAAATCCAATTTATGGAATGAATCGCCTTCAACATCTTCTTTACGAAGATTATAAATGTCGCCGTGATCTACCGTTGACCAATGCAAATCCTCATTGCCTCTTAAATACATACGGTTGAATTTCAATCCGTCAGGAAATGAAAAATCTATAAAACGCCAGTCTACGAGTTCATTGGGGGTTACGCTGAAGGCATAATTATCGTTAAGCGGCGTCACCTGAATATTCGCATATTTCGCACCCATATTAGATCCGGTTATGCCGAGCTTTCCGCCTACACCTGAAAGAATAACAGGCAAACCGTCTTTATACAGTTCTGCGACCTTTTCGCCTGCTGCATCGGTAATAGCAATGCGGATGCTTCTGCCGATATGCTGAATGGAAAGATGATATTTTTTATCTCTCTCAAACGTTACATTCTCAAATCTGCCGTTATATGCAGGCAATGTCCAGTTACTGCATTTGCCGAGGAAGTACTGACCATCCGGCGCTACGGCAAACATAAGCTGGTGCTCTATTGCAATAGAGCCTGCCGTCGCCGCGTCAAATATAACCGCGAGGTTATCCTGTCCGTCTTTCATACCCTCGGTAAGCGGATGGAACTTGAAGTCCATCTGCAAATCAAAGTCTTCAACATTTGCAAGCGTTGAAAGTGTATCACCGTGCAGATACATAATGTTGCACTGACGGAACAGATAAGCCTGATCACCCTGATATGCCGTGCAGTAAAGCCATTCATCATCTACGGTCCAAGTAGGTCTTTCGGGATGCTCATAATTTCCGCGGTGATCAATAATACCGTTTTGGAAATCATAATTAACACCGTCTATAACACCCTGAAGCTGACCTCTTGTATCAGGCAATAAAAATGTGTTCCAATTATCTCCGGAATTGTTATTTTCCTGTGCCTTTTCAACATAACCGTTTACCTTCGGACGCTCAAAATAAGTCGAAATCGGTTGATCAGCACTAAAACCCCACGGTGCTAAATGCTGGAATGCATAAAAGGTAAACCTGTCTTTTAAATATTTTACGGTTGCGTCATCATTATCATCTATCGCACCGTTCGGAAGTCCACTGAAATCGGCTGTGACGGTCTTTGTAAACAAAGCACTGCTGTCATTCGCAGGGGCGTTTTGAGCAGTTGTACCTACATTTTCGGCTGATACACCGGCAGAGCCGGCTATAATTACCGCCGAGAGCAGACCGACACATATTGGCTGCAAAAGTTTTTTAAGTTTCATAATAATCCCTTTCTTTTTTTATTTCGCTGTGTACAGACGCCTTTGGTAAGAAAGAAAATGTTTATCACCTCCGTATGTTTCTGTATTTTCAGACTGAGCAATCAAAAGCCAAGACTATTCGCCAGTAATGCCCGAACGCTCTACACTCTCCACAAACTGTTTCTGCAGTACCAGATAAAGTATGAGCATAGGCAGTATTGAAAGACAGGTTCCTGCAAGCGAGATAGACTCGTTAAGGTTACTGACCGTACCCCCGGTAAGCTCCCCGCCGGACGGAAAAAGCTCTGAAAATTTGGCGGCAAACTCCATTAAGCGTATGGGCAGGGTCTTTATATTGCTTGCGAAAAGATTTACGGAATCTGTTTCGTTCCAATACCAAACCATACTGAAAAGAATACAAAGCACTCCTGCGCCGCGTGCCGCCGGCATTGCTATTTTGTAATAGATTTTGAGCTTTTTGGCACCGTCAAGCTCGGCAGCTTCATCAAAGGAAATCGGATAGCTGCTGAAAAAAGAATAAAATATCAGAATAAATATTGCACTGCGTACACCCTGACCGAGCGCCGCCGGAATGAAAAACGGCAATACCGTATTCAGCATTTTATATGAATCGAACATCATATACTGCGGTATCCGCATTACAACCGTAGGTACCATAAAGGTGAACACTACCAGCACCAGCCAAAGCTTTTTAAGCGGAAATTCAAATCTTGCAAAGCCGAAGCCCACAAGTGAGGTTGAAATAAGCTGTAAAACAGCAGGGACAACCGACATAAGAACCGACGTCAAAAAGCTTTTTGTGAAATCCAGGGTTTCAAATGCCTGCTTATAATTATTGAAATAAAAGGAAGTAGGCACCCATGTTACCGCAGGATCTACCAAATCATCCGGCGAAAACATACTGTTGACCAGCATATAAATAACCGGATAAACACATACAAACGCCAGCGCCGCCAGTATAAAGTAAAGGAAAAAGGTTTTAATTATTCCCTTGCGTTCCTTAGTGCCCAAAAAAGCGGCTTTAATTTTTACAGAAGAAATTTTGCCTGTCATGCCTTCCCCTTCCTTCCGAAAAATTTGAATATAAGCAATACAGCCGCAAGAATCAATGCTACAACTACAAAATACATCCACGCCATTGCGGCGGAATAGCTGTACATATACTTATCGTTAAAAATCTCACTGTTAATCAGTGCGTTCACATTACCGCCCTCGTTATAATTGGCGGTATCTATCACCGTGTAAACCGCGCAAATCAGTATGAGCGGCGCCATATGCGGCAGGGTTATCTGCCAAAATTTTTCCCAGCCGCCGGCACCATCAATAGACGCCGCCTCGTACACATCAGGACTTATTCCCTGCAGTCCGGACAGGAAAATAAGTATCTGCACACCGCAAAGCCATAAAATCAAAACAAGATGATTAAGAACATACTGCGTAGGTGTGGAAAGAAAATCCGGCAATGTTGAAATAAAATCATAGATAACCGGTGATTTTTCAGTAAACTCAACCGTATACTTTGAAAGCAGCTGACTTATCACCGGACCGCTCATAATAATTACCGGCATAAAGAATATACCGCGGAACAGCGCCCTGCCCCTGAATTTTGCATTAAGAAGCATTGCAATAATCAGGGAAAATACTAATATAATAGGCGTCATATAGCATATCATAGTCACCTGCACCGATAAGCAGGTACGGAAATACTGTATTTCATTTAACGCGTAATCGTAAAAGAAAAGACCCTTGAAATCGTAAATAATACCGGTAGGGCGTATAGTAATTGCATTGAGACTCAATATAACCGAATAAACCACCGGATATGCAACAAACAGCAGGAAGCCCGCTATCCAAGGACCTATAAAGCCATAACCCTTAAAGGCATTTTTTTGTTTTAAAGTAAGGCTGTGTTTTGGTTTTTTCATTATTTTCAACCTCTTTTCAAAACAAAATCAAGCGCAGGCACAGAAATACCGTCTATTTTAACTTCTTCTGAATTATAATTTACATAAACTGCGGCTCCGTTATCGTAAGTGACACGCACCACACCTGAGCTTAACACCTTATGCTCGGTAATAAAGGCGTTTTCCACCTACTTTAAAACAAAATTAACCTTATTATAAGTATCAATAACCGTATTTTCCCAGTCAACGTAATTAAGTGAATAATAATCAACAAGAGGAGTGCCGCTGAGCTCGCTGTTATCGGCTCCCATAACAATGAAGGAAGGATAAGCGCCGTATTCTACCGTTCTCAAAATACAGTTCTGCCTGTAAAAGCCCTGATTGGCATACGGTGCATAATACGGTATATGCCCTTTAAGCACTATCTGCAAAAACGGAACCGAGTCGGTCTCCATAGTATACTGACTGTTCATCATGGGAATATCAAAATAATCGGAACAGCTGTTCCACATATACTTGTTAGGCATATTCATAGAAATAGCAGTGCCGCTTTCTTTAACATCCGCCGCTGTTTTCATAAACAGCTTTTCGGTTTCAGGGCGAGCCGATGACCTGTTCTGCTTATAATCCGAGTAAAGCTCTTCGCCCAAACCCGGAAGATTATAGTTATATCTCGAAAGCTTTTTTGCCAGAGCCTTAACGTTATCCGCAGCAATACTTGGACTTACAACATATGTTTCAGGAAACATAATATCAGCGTTATCACGGTAATAATACGAAAGTGTTTTTGAAATAGTTGTATTTGCCAGATATGTAAGTCGGCCTTGGGATTCATTCAGCTTTACCGTATTTGCGCTTAAATAGAATTTACCGCCGGACTTTGTAACGGCATCACGCAAATTTTCTATATCCGCCCAGGAGCCGATGCTCTTCTGCAGCGAAAGACTTCCGTATCTGCTACCGTTAAGTCCGCCCTTCTGCCAGCCGCTCAAAACAAATGTGAGATTATTTATACCCTTATTGCCGAGTAGACTGCGCATTTGCTCCATTTCTTTTACTGTAGTAAGCGTTTTCGTACTGCTGCTTAAAAAGCCCTCTTTAACTTCACTTGCAATAACTTCAAGTCTCAGCGGAATATCGGAGCTGCCGGAGGCGTTTTCTGCAAGTGTGCCTTCTTCCTCTAAAATACGGCGGTATTTCAGCGCCATACCGTTATAAGACGCTTCCTTGCCTGAAAGCAAATAAATCGAAATCCGCGGATCAACCTTGTTAGCCTTTGTCTGCGGCTGATAAATACTGTTTGTTTTTGAAACCGGCTGATTATACATCTGCCTGTATTCAAAATGCGCCGTAATACGGTTGTAAGGCATGGTATCGCCTGCAAGAGAGGCGTTTATAACCGCGTATTCCGCACCGCTGTTTATCACCGTAAATGCGGCAAACTGTTCATTGCCGTGAACAATGCCGTATACGGGAACTGTTGCGGAAAAATCGGAAACCAAATAATCGTTAGGCCGTCTTGCCATAAGGTCGTTTACTTCATTAACCGAATCTATGCCTATATCGCTTCCGTAGACTTTCGCCGTGTAGGAGGATTCATATCCGCTGTCGGTAAAGCGTATAAGTGCGCCTGAGCCGTCAGGAACAAAGAAGTATCCGTCCATTTCGGCTTTTTCGGTCGAGCCGAAAAACGGAAGAATATACAGCTTTGCTATTTTATTTACAGATTCCTCTTTAATACTTCCCGGTACAACATAAACATCGATACAGTCATCTTTAAGCTCTATTCCGAATGTCATGCCTATACCGAGATCGTCGCTCATTGTATCAATTAAAATATGGTTATCCTCATATGAAAAATTATTCACAACGCCGTCGTCGGAAAGGCTTACCTGATAAGTGGTATTCACCTCATCATAATACTCGACCGTTGCGACAGAGCCTGCCATAGCCGCCCACATTTCATTAAGGTCTGAGCTTTCGGGAGAATCTATCCCTCCCCACACATAACCGCTTTTTTTATCAACTATGCGGATATCCGCCCGCTCTTCGGAAAACCAAAGCTCAAAATTGGCGTTTTCAAGCTTTTTTTCATAGCCTGTAACTGTAAAGCGTGTATTTTGTATAGGCTCAGCCTCTTTATACATAGCATAACGGTTAGTATATATCTCTGCTGCGGAAGTATCCGGCAGAACAAATTCCTTTTTATTCCTTTTAGCTGAAACCGTAACCGCCGCAATCATTGCAGCCACTGTAAGAACAGCGGCAAAGGCCTTTAATTTTAATACTTTATTGCTGCACACGGTAAACCACCTCCAGCCAAATATCACGCACAAATGCTGCCACCTGTGCCCACAGCAAATATAAAACCGCTATAAGTATAATCGCAATTACCATAAAGAAAAGCGTCAGCAGAATATTCTTGACCGTTTCTCTGCCTGTATAATTGTGTATCTCTCTTAAACCTATAAAAATCAGCACCGCAGACCAAATAATTGCTATTAACCACGCAAAATGAATTAAAAACGCTTCATTTTCAGTAAGAACATAAGAGGAAAGAACAATAAACGGCGTAATTACTATATAGGGCGACAGAGCATAAGGCAGCATAACAAAAACATTTCGCAGCGACCCCTCTCCGTTATTTATAGACGCAACAAGATAATTTCCGACTACAAACAGTATGCAGACCGCAAAGAAAACCGCCGTCATAAAAAACAAAGGTGTTTTACTGACTGAAGAAAAGCCGAATATAAAGCCGCGGAACATAGAATCTGCTATATAAATAACAAGCACCGCCGCATATAAAAGCGAAGCCGAAAGCACTGAGCCAGCTTCTTTGCGCTTTAGATAATAATAACCGTCAACAGGATGTTTCAGCATATAAGTGAAATACATAATATCATGCAGAAAACGCCCGCTGCGTGTATCCGGTATTTTTTTCAGATACGGTTCTTTTTTTGCCGGCTTCCTTCGCTTTATAATCGATGATATTATTACATATA
>OOIG01001313.1_pt1 | contig 18637 bp, 14 predicted proteins | sample 1692091 | NCBI WGS metagenome assembly OOIG01 (sample SAMN06348188, study PRJEB24527) | human gut metagenome | biome: human gut; feature: ankylosing spondylitis patient; material: feces | host: Homo sapiens | place: China | collected 2015-10 | reverse complement strand
AAAATCGAGGGTCTTTGGCTCTTTTAAATTACACAGAAATAATCTGTTACGATTTAATTGCGCTTGCACACTTTAACCATGCCATACTTATAATACTCATTATTAATCCCTTATAACATTTTTCAGAATTTATACTTTGGTGTTTACACTTCTGTTTCAACAATATATTATTAAACATATAAAAAACCTCTGCAAGGTACAAAAAAATCATAAAACAGCACACAACTGACTGACAGTTTTTTACAAAACATTCGGTGTTTTTGAGAGTCACCCCAAAACGACACTGCTGGGAATTATCCATTTTATAAATTTTTAGTGCTGATGGAATGGCCATTTTCGAGGGAAGATTGTTATACTGACAGAAGATTTCTTTATCTTTACAAGAACTAAAACCTTCGTTATGGAAATCACACTGCCGAAACGCATCGACGGACAGCCGGCACAAGTTCTGACCGGCAAACAGCAAATCACCGTTGTGGGTGCAAACGGTGCCGGAAAAACACGGTTTATCAACCGCATGGTTCAAGACCTTGGCGATACAGCCTTCCAGGTATCGGCACTCAACGCCCTTTTCCCGATAAAAGACAATGCCATCAAGGCCAACTCCATCAGCGCCATCTACAACACTGCGGTGCAAAACGCCCAGTTTGTCAAGCCGATTGCAGAAACGGAATTTGAAATGCTGCTCTATCTGCTGCTGAACGACGAAATCACCGACCTGTTCGCCTACAAGCTGCAGATGCTCAACAGCGACAAAAAACTGGAGATGCCGCGCACAAAAATTGATACCGTAGCCCGGCTGTGGCAGGACATTTTTCCGAAGAACGAAATTCTACGAGGAAACGGACAAATCAAATTCCGCAACATGAAGGCAGGCGGACCGTTCAAACCGTGGCAGCTGTCGCACGGCGAAAAGGCAGTGTTCTACTATGTCGGCGCAGCCCTTTACGCTCCGAAACGCAGCGTGATTTTCGTCGACTCTCCGACCATGTTCCTCCACCGCTCCATCACTCAAAGCCTGTGGACGGCCATTGAGGGAATACGCCCCGACTGCACGTTTGTCTACCTGACCCACGACCTGGAATTTCCGACATCACGCACCGACAACCTGACTATCTGGGTGCGCAACTGCGACATCGAACACGAGGCTTGGGACTACACCATCATGAATCCGCACGAAACGCTGTCGGAACAACTGATGCTCGACATTCTTGGTGCCCGCAAGCCGGTGCTTTTCGTTGAAGGCGACAACTCCCACAGCATCGACTACAAGCTCTATTCGCTGATTTTCCCGGAATACACAGTCAAGCCGATGGGCAGCTGCAACAAAGTGATTGAAACGGTGCGTTCATTCAACGACATACAGAATTTCCACCACCTTGACTCTCACGGCATCGTGGACCGCGACCGCCGCAACAAAGAAGAGGTGGACTATCTGCGCAACAAAAAGATTCTGGTGGCAGATGTGGCAGAAATCGAAAATCTGTTCCTGCTGGAAAATGTGGTGCGGACCGTAGCACGCGTCCGAAACAAAAAAGAGGACTATGTGTTTCAGAAAGTGCGCTCTACGGTCATGTCGATGTTCAAGGGTGAATTAAGGAAACAGGCGCTGATGCACACGCGCCATCGCGTGAAACGCACGATTGAAGTGGTCATCGACCGACGTTTCCAGAACATCAACGCATTGGAAGAACACATGCTCGACCTCGTGAACGAAATCAAACCGCGTGCCATCTATGAGGACTATTGCCGAAGCTTCAACCGCTATCTGCAAGAGTCTGACTACAAGGCCGTGCTGCGCGTCTACAACCAAAAATCCATGCTGATTGAAACCAACATAGCCCCTCTCTGCGGTTTTACAAAGAAGGACGAATATATCAAGGAAGTGATGCGGATTCTGAAAATGGGCGGCAAGGATGCGGAAATCATCCGCACGGAAATAAAGAAATGTTTCGGCATCGGTGACTGACAATTGCCGGTTTGTTGCAACTTTTTTATAGAACTTGCACTACCTTTGCCGTATGAAAACAAACTATATCCATTTAGACGAAACAAAATCGACCAACAGCTACATGGCCGGTATCGCCGCTACGGCCGAACACGGAACGGTAGTCTACACCGACCGGCAGACGGCAGGGCGCGGACAACGGGGAAACTCGTGGGAGTCGGAACCTTTCAAGAACGTGACCATGTCCATCCTGCTCCGTCCGGAAAACGTAGCTCCCAACCAGCAGTTCTGGCTGTCGGAGATTTCAGCATTGGCCGTTGAAAGAGTACTGTCGAAATACATCGGCAACGTGTCCATCAAATGGCCGAATGATGTATATTACAAGGATTTCAAGATTTGCGGAATGCTGATTGAGCATTCGCTTTCGGGCGGAAAAATCAACTATACGATTCCCGGCATCGGCATCAACGTGAACCAGCGGGTGTTCCTTTCCGATGCGCCCAACCCGATTTCGCTCGCCAACGTTCTCGGACACGAAGTGCCGACATCGGAAATTCTCGACGGTCTTGTCGATGAAATTCTTACGATGTGCGACCAGCTTCCGGAAAAAGCGACAGAAATCCACCGCGAATTTCTGTCGAAGCTCTACCGCCGCGACGGTTTCCACGAATACCAGTCGACCATCCGCTCCGCCTCGGCCGACGGCCTGTCGGTGCTGGAAGAAGGGGAACATTTTCAGGCACGCATCGTAAACGTGCACCCCGACGGCATGCTCGACCTGATGACCACCGAAGGCCATATCCACACCTTCGCCTTCAAAGAAGTGGCATTCATATTGGGATAATGCAAAAAATCAGACAAACGATTATGGACATCAAAACAATCATCTCCGACATCAATTCCATTGAGAATGGTTTTCAACACATTCTGAATGCAGCCGAACAAATAGCTAAGACCTATACAGAAGATGAATATTACCCTCTCGCTTTCGAGCTATTCGAACACGATGCCTATCAGACACGAATGTTATCAGTCTGTCTGTTAGGATATTTAGCTATTCACAACGGGACGGCATTAAATTTCTTGAAAGAAACAGTAAGTCACGACGGGAATTGGCGTGTTCAAGAAATGTTAGCAAAATCGTTTGACTATATCTGCAAAATACGAGGTTACGAAAACTCGCTCCCATTGATTACGGAATGGATAAACGACAACAATCCAAATGTTGTCAGAGCCGTTACAGAGGGGTTAAGAATATGGACTTCCCGTCCTTATTTTAAAGAGCATCCAACAACTGCGATTGCGTTACTCAGCCAACACAAATCAAATCCAAGTGAATATGTCCGAAAATCTGTTGGCAACGCATTAAGAGACATCAGCAAAAGATACCCCCAATTAGTGCTTGACGAATTTGCCAATTGGGATCTGACCGATAAAAAATTACGTCAGACCTACCAATTAGCAATAAAAGCATTAAATAAGAATCTATAAATTATCGTCCCTGTCTTTCCTCAACAGACAGGGAATATACCCTTTGCCATAGCGTTAAAGGCTTTACTCGCGGAATTTGATTTTGCAGTCGTCGAGGCTGTCAATGATGGCGAGGCTCTGAATGTTGTGGCCCATTTCGCGCAGGCGGTCGCCTCCGCCCTGGAAGCCCTTCTCGATGATAAAGCCCATACCTTCAATCGTTGCACCGGCCTGACGGGCAAGGTCAATCATGCCGAGCGCAGCATTTCCATAGGCAAGGAAGTCGTCGATGAAAATCACATGGTCGTCCTTCGTCAGGAAGCTGTTGCTGATGCAAACCGTATATACACGGTTTTTAGTGAAGGAGCGCACTTCCGACACGAGCATATTGTCCATCGTCTTCGGCTCTTTTTTCTTGATGAACACCACCGGCAACTGAAGGATATAGCCCAGCATGATGGCTGGAGCGATACCGCTGGCCTCAATGGTTACAATCTTATTGAAATTCACCCCGGCAAAACGGCGTTTGAACTCCTGGGCGATTTCGTACATCAAATTCGGGTCAAGCTGATGGTTCAAAAAGCTGTCCACCTTTAAAATGCCACCCGGAAGCGAGCGGCCGTCTTGAAGTATTCTCTCTTTTAACAATTGCATATCGGAAAGTTTTTGCAAACTTATACAAAAAAGCCGATTCCGCCATACTTCTATCCAACTATCTTTGAAAAAAAGGAACAAATTACCTACCTTTGACAACGATTGAAATGAACAGCTATGGAACTTAAATACACCCTCAACCAGCGTCCACCGATGGCGCACCTTCTGACTTACGGTCTTCAATGGCTCATCCTCTCCATTCCTAACGTGCTGACTGTGGCCATGCTTGCCAAAATCCAGTTTTACGACGACATTGTGCAGCAGACACTGTATCTTCAGAAACTTTATGCCGTGCTTGGAATGACCATGATTGCGCAAGCACTGTGGGGCCACCGCATGCCGCTCGTCGTCGGACCGGCAGCCGTACTGATTGTGGGCATTCTCACCGCACAGTCGGCCGGATTCAACGCTGTCTACACGGCCATTGCCGTAGGCGGCGTAGCGCTGTTCCTGGTTTCCATTTCGGGACTGCTGAAAAAAATCCAGACAATTTTCACACCGCGCATCATCATCACCATTCTCGGACTGATTGGCATGACGCTCGCGCCGGTGTTTCTCGACCTCATTTTCAAAACCGGCAGTCCGCTGTTCAATTTCGGCTTTACCGTCATTGCCATCCTTGCCACTTTTATTCTGAACAACCTGCTCAAAGGTATCTGGAAATCGACCACCATTATTTTTACGGTCGTTTTAGGCACAGCCGCCTACTACCTGTTCAATGAAATTCCGGCAATGCCCGACTACGACTACCGCATCACCCTCGACAGTCTGTTTATCCGACCGGAATTTGAAGCCGGAACGATTCTTTCCTTCCTTATCTGCTTCTTCGCGCTGCTTATCAACGAGTTGGGCTCTGTCCAATCGGTAAAGGACATGGTACAGGCCGACGAACCCGATAAACGCATAGCCCGCGGCAATGCCGTCGTCGGACTGGGAAACACCTTGTCGGGAATGCTCGGCATCATCGGTCCGGTGGACTTTTCCATCTCCCCGGGCATTATCGCGTCAACCGGCTGCGCTTCGCGCTACACGATTATCCCCTGCGGAATCGGTCTGGTGCTGTGTGCGCTCAGCCCGTCGATGGTTTCGGTGTTCACCCTGCTCCCCGACATCATCATCGGCATCATGCTCATGTATATCGTCATCCTTCAGCTTGCCGCCGCTTTCAACCTGATTGTCGACACCGGCTCGGTGCGTAATTTCGACCATGCGCTGACCATCGCCATCCCTATGGGCATCGGACTTTTCGTAGCCCTGCTGCCACAGAGTGCCGTGGCCGCGCTGCCAGCGATTCTGCAACCCATCCTGTCAAACGGTTTTGTAGTGGGAGTGCTGACCGTTGTCATGCTTGAACACCTTGTTTTCAAGAAAAGGCAACGCTAACGGCCTTACTTTTCGACCATTCTTTTGGCCGAATTTTCCTTTTTGTTCTGCCATTAGTTTTTTCTCAGGGAAAAACTAAACTTTCGAGCAACAATAATGTTTTTCTATTATTAATTTCGTCCTCCGAAAAAGATTAACATTATTGTATATGCTACACAAAACCAAGGGATTATTACTATCTGCACTGACCGTCATCTTCACGTCTCTCTGCAGCGTTGCTAACGAGCCTCTTTCCCTCGACTCTTGCCGGAATATGGCATTACGCAACAACAAGACAATGCAAATTGCCCAGGAAAGGCTTAAAGCTGCCGAATATCAGAAGAAAGAAGCCTTTGCCGCCTATTTGCCGGGCTTTGACTTCACAGGCACCTATTTCTACAATCAAAAGGAAATTTCGTTGCTTTCGGGCGACCAGATGCTTCCTACCAAGTCGTTCAATCCGCAAACCGGACAATATGACTACAATATTCTTGTCGGTGCCGACGGCAAACCTGTACTGACTCCCGACGGACAACCGATTCCGACACAAGTGGCAGTTATCCCGAAAGAAGCAATGACATTCGACATACATAATGTATTCGGCGGAGCCGTAACGCTCACGCAGCCTATCTTCATGGGCGGAAAAATCATCGCCCTGAACAAAATGGCCGACTACGCCAAGGACCTTGCCGGCGAAATGCAGAAAACGGCTGAAAAGGAAGTTGTCTATGCCGTTGATGCCGCCTATTGGCAGGTAGTTTCGCTGGGCGAAAAGAAAAAACTCGCCGACAGCTATATCGAACTGCTCGACACGCTCCAGCGCAACGTAAAAGCAATGATTGCCGAAGGCGTGGCCACGAAATCCGATCTGCTCAATGTGGAAGTAAAGCTCAACGAGGCCAACATCGACCTGATGAAGGTGGACAACGGCCTGTCGCTCTCACGCATGGCATTGGCGCAAATCTGCGGACTTCCGTTGGATTCACAGCCGACACTCGTCGACGAATACAACGACGTGAAGGAATTCAAGTCGCTGCCTTCCAACAGCTACAACATGAACGACGTCTACGCCAACCGTTCCGACCTCCGCAGTCTGGAACTGGCCGTGAAAGTGTTCGAACAGAAACAGAACGTGGCACGCTCGGAAATGCTTCCGAACATTGCCGTCGTAGGTTCTTACGGATTCTCCAACCCCAACATATTCAACGGATTTGAAAAGAAGTTCAACGGTATGTTCAGCGTAGGCGCCATGGTTAAAATCCCGCTGTGGCACTGGGGAGGAAACTACAACAAGTTCCGCAACGCCAAGAGCGAAACCGTCATCAAGCAACTCGAACTGGAAGAAGCCAAAGAGAAAGTGGAACTTCAGGTGAGCCAGGCCGCCTTCAAGGCAAAAGAAGCCGCCAAGACACTTGAAATGGCAAAATCCAACCTCGACAAGGCAGAAGAAAATCTGCGCCAGGCACAAATCGGCTACAAGGAAGGCGTGATGCCCATCGACAACGTGATGGCAGCACAGACTGCATGGCTGAAAGCCAACTCCGAGCACATCGATGCCGGAATCGACGTTCAGCTCTGCGACGTATATCTGTCGAAAGTACTGGGAACTTTAACTTACTAACACCTCATTTTTTCAGAATCTAAAAGAAATAAAAATATAATTATGGAAAACTTGAATTTCAATCAGGAAAGCGAACTGGTGATAAAGAAAAAGGAACGCTCGCTATTCGTTGCCATCGGCGTTGCCATCATCGTTGTTATCATACTTGGCATTATCGGCTTCATCGTCATCAAACCTGCACCGGAAATGGCACAGGGACAGGTAGAAGCCACATCCGTACGCGTTTCAGGACTTCTTCCTGGACGTGTTGAAAAGTTCTATGTAACGGAAGGACAGAAAGTGCAGGCCGGCGACACACTTGCCAAAATCCACTCTGCCACTGTCGACGCCAAGCTGGCACAAGCTCTTGCCATGCAGGATGCCGCCGACGCACAACGCCAAAAGGCAAATGCCGGTGCACGCTCGCAAGTGCTGACTGCAGCCTACGACCTTTGGCAACAGGCAAAAGCATCGCTCGACATTCACAAAAAGACATACGAACGCCTCGAATCGCTCTACAAGCAGAACGTAGTTCCGGCACAGAAGCGCGACGAAGCCAAAGCTGCCTACGATGCAGCCGTTGCTGCTGAAAGCGCAGCCCGCTCACAGTACGAAATGGCTAAGGAAGGCGCACAACGCGAAGACAAGATGGCCGCAGAAGCCATGGCCAACGCTGCCAAGGGTACCGTGCAGGAAGTGGAATCCATCCTGAACGACCAGTATCTGCTGGCACCGTGCGACGGTGAAATTTCCGACATTTTCCCGAACGTGGGCGAACTCGTTTCAACCGGTACTCCGATTATGAACGTGCTGAAGACCGACGACCAGTGGATGGTGTTCAACGTGCGTGAAACCCGCCTTCAGGACCTGAAAATGGGAGCTAAAGTTTCAGTCAAGATTCCGGCACTGGACATCGACGATGCACAGGCAGAAGTGTACTTCATCAAGGACAGAGGCGAATACGCCGTATGGCGTGCCACTAAAGTGACAGGCGAATTCGACAGTCGTACGTTTGAAGTGCGTCTGCGTCCTGTTGAGAAAATCAAGGACCTGCGTCCGGGCATGAGTGTCATTCTCGAATAAACGGTTGCGGAACAAACGTTCCGCCTCCCTTTTTCACCATTTTGTCTTTTTGAAATTATGTTTAAAACTGCATTTATAAACTCAATCAAACGCGGCGTGCGCAAGCTCACGGAACGGCGGCTATACATCTTTGCGATGGTAGTCATCCCGCTGTTCGTGACCTTCTTTCTGCTCGGACTGATGAGAAACGGCCTGCCGAACCATATCCCGACTGCGATTGTCGACCTTGACAATTCCACGGCTTCGCGCGAAGTGGTACGCACCCTCAACAGTTCGGTGGAAGTGGACCTCAACCACAAGGTGAACAGCTACGTCGAAGCCTACGAACTGATGCAGAAAGGGGAAATCTACGGTTTCTTCATCATCCCGCACAACTTCATGCGCGACGCAATGGCGGGACGGGAACCTCAGATTGCCTACTATACGAACAGCACGTTCTACGTTCCTGGCTCACTGCTCTACCGCAGTCTGCGCACCACCTCCACGCTTACTTCGGCTTCCATCGTCAAAGCCTATCTGGTAAGTTCGGGAGCCACCGAAAAACAGGCGATGGACCTGCTGCAACCGGTTCAACTGCTGACAAATCCGGTACACAACCCGTGGACAAACTATGCCATTTATCTGGTCAACTCGTTTGCTCCCTGTGCGCTGGCCCTGATGATACTGCTCGTCACCATATTCAGCATCTGCCACGAAGAAAAGATGGGCACTTCACGCGAGTGGATAAAAACAGCCGACGGCTCGATGTATGTAGCCCTGCTCGGCAAACTGCTGCCGCAGACGCTCATTTTTGCGGCCGTAGGATTCCTGATGCAGTCCATTCTCTACGGCTACTATGGATTCCCGCTCAACTGCAACCCGTGGAACATGATCGGCGCAATGATTCTGTTCGTGATGGCCAACCAGGCATTCGGAGTGGTGATAGCCGGCATTATGCCTAACCTCCGTTTAGGTCTGAGTATCGCCTCACTTGTCGGCATCCTCTCGTTCTCCGTCGGAGCCTTCTCGTTTCCGTTGGAGGATATGTACAGCCCGATTGCCATATTCGCCTACATTCTCCCGGTGCGCTACTACTTTTTGATTTACGTGGACCAGGCACTCAACGGATTTCCGCTTTATTATTCCCGCCTCTACTATGCCGCCCTGCTCGCATTCCTGCTGCTTCCGGCACTGGTACTGAAACGCATGAAGAAAGCCAACATGAATCCGGTTTATGTGCCTTAATACCCCTATCGCATGAAACGTCTGAAAAAATTTTATTTCGACATATACAGAGCATTCAAGAACGAATTCAAGTTCGTTATCAAGGACAAGGGTCTGCTGATATTCCTTTTCCTCGTGCCGCTGCTCTATCCGATTGTCTACGCGCTCATCTATAATCCGGAGCTGACCCGCGACGTTCCGGTAGCGATTGTTGACGACAGCCGCTCGGTAAAAAGCCGCGAGCTGGCACGCAAAATCGACGCTTCGGAATCGGCCATGGTAGCCGGCTATGCCGCCGACATGGAAGAGGCAAAACGCTGGATAGCCGAAAAACGGTGCTACGGAATTGTGCACATCGACCGCGATTTCGACCGCAACATCGTCCGAGGCGAACAGGGCACCGTGAGCCTCTACTGCGACATGTCGCTGCTCATCCGCTACAAGTCGCTGCTCGTAGCCCTGACCGAATCCACCATGGACCTCGGCTCGGATATCCGCATTGAAAAGATGTACAGCCTCGGGGCCGACGCGCCGAAAGTGCCGCCGACAGTATCCAGCACCTATTTTGCTTTGGGTAATCCCGAACAAGGCTTCGCCACCTTCCTGCTTCCGGCCATCCTTATCCTCATCGTACAGCAGACCATCATTCTTTCCGTCTGCATGATGGGCGGCGCCATCTACGAACGCCGTCGCCGCTACGGTGATATCGACCCCTTCGACACCCGGAACTCCGGAGCTGTCAGCCGTATGCTCGGAAAGGCTATGGCCTTCATTATCCTCTATCTCGGCCAACTGGTATATCTGCTCTATTTCGTACCGAAATTCTTCAGCTATCCGCAGTATGCCGACCTGTTCGAGGTGATTCTCCTCTGCGTACCCTATCTGTTTGCCGCCGTATTCTTCGGAATGACACTGCAGGTCATCGTACGCGAACGCGAAACGTCGTTTGTGCTGATTGTCGTGACATCGGTCATCTTCCTGTTCCTCTCAGGCATCCCCTGGCCGCTCTACGACATGAGTCCCGCCTACCGCTTCGCCAGCGCATGCTGCCCGTCGACTTGGGCCATGCAGGCATTCGTACGCATGAATGCCAACGGAGCTTCGCTCGGCGATGTCAGCCACGAATACATGATGCTGTGGCTTAACGCCATAGGCTATTTCTTCATAGCCCTGTTCATCAACAAGGCTTCAGTAAGACATCACATCCGCCAATATTCGCCGGAAAAAGCGCAATAGTCCGGCGCAACCGAATTTAACCGGCATTATCCCTGTTTCAATGGCAGGAATAATGCCGGTTTCTCATTCTATCCAACCTTCCGACGGACAAGATATGACAACCGACAATTTTCTCATTCAAAATTTGTTAATTGTTTTGAAAAAAATTTATACCTTTGCGCTTTCTTTTAGCCCAAATCCACCATAAAGGACCGTTTTGGGTTTAGTAAACAGGCGTTTGCCTACAGGTAAAATGATTGTAACTACAGGTTTTTAATTAAATGGAAATTCTATCAAAAGTTGATTTCAAGCCGAAATTGCTTTCGACTCTGAAGAATTACAACGCAGCGCGTTTCAAGGATGATTTGATTGCCGGCATCGTGGTCGGTATTGTGGCATTGCCGCTTGCCGTGGCATTCGGTATCGCTTCAGGCGTTACTCCGACAGTCGGCCTCATCACTGCCGTCATCGGCGGTTTCCTTGTGTCGGCACTTGGCGGCAGCACGGTGCAGATCGGCGGCCCTACGGGCGCATTCATCGTCATTATCTACGGCATTATCCAGCAGTTCGGACTGACAGGACTTGCCATTGCCACTTTCCTTGCCGGACTGATTCTCGTCTTTCTGGGACTTTTCCGCCTGGGAACGGTCATCAAGTTTATTCCCTATCCGATTGTCATCGGCTTTACCTCGGGTATCGCCGTCACCATATTCTCTACACAGATTACCGACTTTTTCGGTCTCCAGACAGGAGCACTTCCGTCGGACTTCATTTCAAAATGGGGCGTGTATATCAGCCACTTCGGCACCATGCACTGGCCTACGCTCGTTGTCGGCCTTGTATCACTGGTCATCATCGCCGGCATGCCCTACATCTCCAAGCGTCTGCCGGGTGCGCTGATTGCCATCGTAGTGGTGACAGCCGTAGTCTATGTGCTGCGCGAACATTTCGGTCTGACCGGCATTGAAACCATCGGCGACCGCTTCACCAACCTGTCGGGCACCATTCCGACACCGCACTCCATCGGCATCAACATTGAAACTATCAATGCACTGCTGCCGTCGGCGTTCACCATCGCCATGCTGGGTGCCATCGAATCACTGCTGTCGGCCACTGTTGCCGACGGTGCTACCAGTACGACAACCAACTCCAACACGGAGCTAATCGGACAAGGTATCGCCAACATTGTAGTGCCGTTCTTCGGCGGTATTCCTGTTACGGGTGCCATCGCACGTACGATGACCAACATCAGCAACGGCGGACGCACACCGGTGGCCGGCATTATCCATGCCGTTGTCCTGCTGCTGATATTCCTGTTCATGATGCCGCTAATCAACCTCGTTCCTATGGCATGTCTGGCAGGCGTACTGATTATGGTATCCTACAACATGAGCGGCTGGCGCACGGTGAAGGCAATCCTCAAGACTCCGAAATCCGACGTTACAGTCATGATTGTGACCTTTGTGCTTACCGTGATTTTCGACCTTACGATTGCCATCGAAATCGGTCTGCTGCTGGCCATCCTGCTCTTCCTGCGCCGTGTGATGGAAAATACGCAAATCCGCCATATCGGTGAGCAAATCGACATTGCCGAAGGCGCTGAAGTGACAACCCACGAGGTGCTCGACCTTGAAAAGGGTGTAGAAGTTTACGAAATCGACGGTCCGTTCTTCTTCGGCGTGGCTACGAAATTCGACGAAATGATGCGCTCGATGGGCGACAAACCGAAAGTCCGCATCCTGCGTATGCGCAAGGTGCCGTTTATCGACTCAACAGCCATCCACAACTTGGAAATCCTTATCCAGTCGTCGCAGAAGGAAGGCATCCACATCGTGCTTTCGGGTGTCAATCCGAACGTGCATGCCGTGCTTGAACGTGCCAACATCGAAGACATGATTGGCAAGGACCACGTTTGCGACCACATCACCAAAGCCGTGGTAATGGCCAACAAAATTGCCCGCGGCGAAAAAGAATAACGCATGAACCGACGCATCCTGCAGCTTGCCCTGCCCTCTATCGTTTCCAACATAGTGGTGCCGCTACTCGGACTGATGGACCTTACCATTGCCGGGCATCTGGGAGCTACGGCCTTTATCGGGGCGATTGCCGTAGGAGCGATGATGTTCAACCTCACATACTGGAATTTCGGCTTTCTCCGGATGGGGACAAGCGGAATGACGGCACAAGCCTTCGGACGTGGCGACACGGCGGAGGCTTTTCGTGTTCTGGTACGTGCCGCTACCTTAGGCACCCTGCTGGGACTCGCCATCATCGCCTTGCAGTTTCCGCTGCAATGGCTGCTGCTTCTTGCCATAGGCCCGAGCCCGGAAGTGACGGAACTGGCGCGGAGTTATTTCTACATCTGCGTCTGGGGCGCACCGGCCATGCTCGCCACCATGAGCCTGTCGGGTTGGTTTCTGGGAATGCAGAACTCTGTCTATCCAATGACTGTTTCGATTTTCGTCAACATCCTCAACATCACGGCAAGCCTGGCATGCGTGTTTCTGCTCGACATGGGATTCCGCGGCGTTGCCGTTGGTACGCTCGTGTCGCAATGGGGAGGACTGCTGCTTTCGCTGTTCATGATGGCCCGGCTGATACGCCGCCACGGCATCCGCCTTCCGCAATCGGATTCCGATAAAAAGAGCGCAGCATGGATGCAGACACTCGATTTGCCGAATATGGGGAAATTCTTCACCGTCAACCGCGACATCTTTCTGCGCAGCCTCTGCCTGATGCTTGTCACGCTGTTTTTCACATCGGCAGGAGCACGGAGCGGCGACCTCACGCTGGCCGTCAATGCGCTGATTATGCAGCTCTTCGTGCTGTATTCCTATTTCATGGACGGCTTTGCCTTTGCCGGTGAAGCCCTTGCCGGACGATATACGGGCGAACGCAACGCCACCGAACTCCGACGCTGTATCCGCGGCCTGTTTCTGTGGGGTACGGTTGTCATGGCCGTATTCGCCCTTGCCTACGGGCTGGCAGGCAATGAAATCATGGCACTGCTCACCGACGACCGCAACGTAGTGCAACACGCCGCCGACTACCGTTGGTGGAGCGTGGTCATCCCTGTTGCCGGCATGGGGGCATTCATTTGGGACGGCGTCTATATCGGCCTGACCGCCACACGCCAGATGCTCATCGCCCTGCTCTCCGCCACGATTGCCTTTTTCGGACTCTACTACGGCCTGTCGCTCCTCTCGCCCGACGGATTCTTCTCCGACCCGAACAACATTCTCTGGATTTCCTTCATCGCCTATCTTTTCACCCGCTCCGCCGCCCAGTCGCTGATGGCACCCCGCCTCCTCCGCCAGGCGTTTTAATCAAAAAAACAATCATTTTACAGCCTTTGAAAAACGGCAGGCATCCGAATTGTTAGGGGATTTATATATTGTTAAAAAAAATAAATATATCACAACATATATCAACTTAGACAGATTTATTGCTAAATTTGGGAAATAACGGAAAATTTTGTAAAATCCACATTTATACAAACGCACACACATTTACATTAACCGCCTATTACATGAAACGTTTTTTAGTATCAGCATTTACCCTTTTCATCATTTGCCTGTCTGCAACTCCCTACGCAATCAAAGGCAAAATCATCGACAGCAGAAACGGAAATCCGATAAGAAAAGCTGTGATTATCGCTAAAGACGATTCTGCCAAGTTTCTGGCAGGACTAAACAGTGACCAAGACGGAATCTTTATCACTGCTGACATAAAAGCCGAACAGGTATTTATTGAAATATCCAAAGAAAAATTTGAAACCGTCTATATGCAGGTTTCCGGCATCTCCGGCGAACAATTGGACATCGGCACAGTGGCGCTAAAACCACAGGCCGTTGAATTGAATGAAGTCACCGTCACGGCGGAATCTGTCATTCAAAAGCCAGACCGATACATCATCATACCCTCATTGGGCGAAATTGAGCGCTCGGCTTCAAGCCTGTCACTTTTAAATACACTGAAAATGAAAATGCCTGGTCTCAGCGTAATTGAAGAACTTCAGTCTGTAAAAGTTGATAACCGTACACCCGTTTTCAAAATCAATGGAAAGCCGGCGGACATGAACAAGGTACTTTCCATCAATAATGACAATATTCTGCGCATTGAATATTCCGACAGCCCGGATATCCGATACAACAGCTCTGTCATCAATTTCATACTTAAGCCCCGCCAAGACGGAGGCTCGATTGTGGCAGGCCTGACAAGCGCATTTACAACCGGGTTCATCAACGGCAATTTTGGAGCGACATATTATAACAAGAAGTCGGAGTGGAACATAAACTATGGAATCAACTGGCGAGACTATGATGAAAGAGTTGTCAGTTCATACGGCACATTCTATGGGCGGGAAAATCCTGTAATCAGAGAGACGAAAGGCATTCCAAGCGGCTTCGGTTACACTGACAATTTTCTGTCGCTCGGATATACCTACATGTACAATCCGCAAACGATGTTCTCCGTTTCCATAGGCGGACTGACCGACAACCTGCATCTTAACGACGCTGCGGTCAAAACCCAGCTGGAAGGAAGCGAAAGCACAACATACGATAGCCGGACCAACCGTCAAACCGACTTCAAAAGTCCGAACATAGACTTGTTTTTCAGAAAAGAATTCAAACAGGGTCAATCGCTTGAAATAAACGCTTTTGGCAGATACAACGACGGCGACTACAACCGTGAATATCATGATACATATCCGGATGCGCTTAAGAATTACGACATATCGTCGATAACCGACAGCAAGGCATGGAGTACCGGAGGCGAGGTTATGTATTCCAAACAGTTTAAAAACCTGACGACAAATTTCGGCATTCAGGAACGGTATTCCTATGCGGATAACCGTAATGTGGAAAACAGTGTTTCCACACTCAGCCAAATGGCCAGCAACAACCTGTACTTCTATGGACAGGCGGTAGGAAGAATCAAATCCTTTGGCTACTCAGTCGGAATCGGCGGAGTTCATGTTTATGCCACGGACCAAAGCAATGAATTGAATGCCATGCGGTTGAAGTCAACTGTAACGCTGAACTACGCCATCAACAGGCATTTCAGCTTGAATTATCTGTTCATGTATAGTCCGACGGCACCGTCACTTTATCAACAGTCCAACACGTTGCAACGCGTTGACGACATTGTCGTACGTCAAGGAAACATGTCGCTTAAGCCACAGGACTGGTTTAGGAATCGTATTTATGCCCGATACAACAACAATAAATTCGCGGCCTCACTCTGGTTTAGCCACAGTCGGACAAACAACCCCATTTTCTATGATTTCCAATACATCGACGACGAAACAAACCCTTTTAACAATATGTTTCTCAGCCGTGCCGTCAACGGACTTCATGACGATCGATTTAATGTAGAATTGAACTTAGGAGTCAGCAACCTTTTTAACCATTTGGCCCTCGACGGAAAAATCGGTTATGACGACTACACGATTTACAAGACAGATGGGAAATACACGGACAAGCGCGTATATGCTTCGCTGAACGGAGCATTGTACTTTGGCGACTGGACCATTTCTGCAAACTATAAAATAAGTCCGCAATACATTCTGTCTGGCAACATTCTGACTGAAGAAGAACGCTGGAACACGGTCCGCGTGCAATACAAGTGGCGTGACTTTCATTTCAGCTTGACTGGCGTGAATCTTTTCACGGACCGAGGATGGTCAAGCAAGAGCATTACGCTGTCGGACGTACATCCGGAAACCAACGATATCTATATCAAAGACAATGCAAACATGATTCTTTTGAACATTTCCTACCGGGTTAATTTTGGAAAAGGATTCAAAAAATCCAAACGAACATTGCAGAACGGAGGCATTGATACGGGTGTAAATATAAATTATTAAAAATAATCAGCCGATAATATCAAAAGGGGATATGTTTGGAAGCAGACATATCCCCTTTTGCCGGTTTTCCCGACGATAGAAAGGCGGAAGAAAACTTTGCGGCGAAACTTTGCTGTTTTTCGGCTGAATATACTAATTTTGCAGAATGTTACGATATTGCCCTAACTGGGCTGAATGTTGAAAAATTATCTAAACTCAAATAGTATGTATAGAACGAAAACTTGTGGAGAACTTCGTCTGGCAAATGCCGGTGAAGTTGTTACATTGGCAGGTTGGGTACAACGTACGCGTAAAATGGGCGGTATGACTTTCGTCGACCTCCGCGACCGCTACGGCATTACTCAGCTCGTGTTCAACAACGAGGTAAACGCCGAGTTGTGTGAGGCTGCCAACCATCTCGGACGTGAATTTGTGATTCAGGTTACCGGTACGGTTTCCGAACGTTCGAGCAAAAACGCAAACATCCCGACGGGTGAAATCGAAATCATTGCAAGCGAGCTGAAAGTGCTCAACAAGAGCGAAATTCCGCCGTTTACAATTGAAGACAACACTGACGGCGGCGACGACTTGCGCATGAAATACCGTTACCTCGACCTTCGCCGTACAGCAGTCCGCAAGAACCTCGAACTGCGCCACAAGATGACAATGGAAGTGCGCCGCTACCTCGACAGCAAAGGCTTCCTCGAAGTGGAAACTCCGATGCTCATCGGCTCTACTCCGGAAGGCGCACGCGACTTCGTTGTTCCGTCGCGCATGAACCCGGGACAGTTCTACGCTCTTCCTCAATCACCGCAAACGCTGAAGCAGTTGCTGATGGTGTCGGGCTTCGACCGCTATTTCCAAATCGTGAAATGTTTCCGCGACGAAGACCTCCGCGCCGACCGTCAGCCGGAATTTACGCAAATCGACTGCGAAATGAGCTTCGTTGAGCAGGAAGACATCATCGAAACATTTGAAGGCATGGCCAAACACCTGTTCAAGGAATTGCGCGGCGTTGAACTGACTGAACCGTTCATCCGTATGCCATGGGCCGATGCCATGAAATACTACGGAAGCGACAAGCCAGACTTGCGTTTCGGCATGAAGTTCGTCGAACTGATGGACATCATGAAAGGTCACGGCTTCTCCGTATTCGACAATGCCGCTTACATCGGCGGTATCTGTGCCGAAGGAGCAGCTACTTACACTCGCAAGCAACTCGACCAGCTCACTGAATTCGTTAAACGTCCGCAAATCGGCGCAAAGGGTATGGTTTATGCCCGCGTAGAAGCTGACGGCAACGTGAAGTCGAGCGTCGACAAGTTCTATACACAGGAAGTGCTCCAGCAGATGAAGGAAGCCTTCGGTGCAAAACCGGGCGACCTTATCCTCATCCTCAGCGGCGACGATGCTATGAAGACTCGCAAACAGCTTTGCGAACTCCGTCTTGAAATGGGACGCCAGCTCGGACTCCGCGACAAGGACAAATTCGCTTGCCTTTGGGTGGTTGACTTCCCGATGTTCGAATGGAGCGAAGAAGAAGGCCGCTTGATGGCTATGCACCATCCGTTCACTCACCCGAAAGACGAAGATATTCCATTGCTCGACACTGACCCGGCAGCCGTACGCGCCGATGCCTACGACATGGTTATCAACGGTGTTGAAGTAGGCGGTGGTTCTATCCGTATCCACGACTCTGCTTTGCAGGCTAAGATGTTCGAAATCCTCGGCTTCACTCCGGAAAAGGCACAGGAACAATTCGGCTTCCTGATGAACGCCTTCAAGTTCGGTGCACCTCCTCACGGAGGTTTGGCTTACGGTCTCGACCGTTGGGTATCGCTGTTTGCCGGATTGGATTCTATCCGCGACTGCATCGCATTCCCGAAAAACAACAGCGGACGCGATGTCATGCTCGACGCTCCTGCTGCACTCGACCAGAAACAGCTCGACGAGCTTAACCTCGTTATCGACATCAAGGAATAGCATTCTGTTCCTGTCAACATATCCCTGCGCCGCACTCCACCGAGTCGCGGCGCAGTTTTTTTTACATAGGGTTAGCGGTTAGGGGTTATAGGTTAGAGACAACCGTCCTCAAATTTATTTTTGACAGAAGAACATAAGAACAGAATCTCCCCTATTTGCCACGAAAATCCGCCGACAGCTCTAACCTATAACCCCTAAACCATAACCCTAATTATGTCTTCTATGTTGTAATCCAAATAATTGGATAATATTTAATTTAAATTAACTGTTC
>OOIG01001311.1_pt1 | contig 18650 bp, 13 predicted proteins | sample 1692091 | NCBI WGS metagenome assembly OOIG01 (sample SAMN06348188, study PRJEB24527) | human gut metagenome | biome: human gut; feature: ankylosing spondylitis patient; material: feces | host: Homo sapiens | place: China | collected 2015-10 | reverse complement strand
TTGCCAATATTTTCAATATTCCGCAGTACATAAAAATATTTAAAGCCTGGGCAGGAAAGTTTACTATCGTCGACTGGCTCCTTGCAATCGTTGCCGTTATCGCAACAGTAGCGGTGCTTGCAGCTATAGTAATTCTTGTTGTTGTGCTTATTAAAAAGTATGTAAGAGTACGAAAGACGCTCGTTGACCAGGAAGAGCTTCTCATGGAAGTCGGTAACCTTAATCGTGAGGTTATTAAGCTCAACAACGAGAAAGAGAGAATTCTTGCCATGAAGGTTTCACAGCTCGGTCTTAACCCCGGTGAAAGCCCGTATGACGAGAATGGCGAGGAGACAAAGGAAGAAAAGAAAGACGGTGAGGTTGATAAAACAGCCGACGATTACAGCCGTTTCTACAAGTGTACTCAGGTTGACCTCGAAATTGAGAACTATGTTGCTCCCGATTTTGATAATGAAATCACACTTCCGGAAATCTGCGAAAGGTTCCGCAACTTTGCTTGCTCACGTCTCGGTCTTTTTTATGAGATCAAGATCATCAGATTGTTCCTTTCCGCGTTTGCTTCAACAAGACTTATAATTCTTCAGGGTATTTCAGGTACCGGTAAAACTTCTCTTGCTTATGCATGGGGTAAATTCCTTAAGAACCCTGTTACAATTGCTTCGGTTCAGCCTTCATGGCGTGACCGTACCGAGATTTTCGGATACTTCAACGAATTCACAAAGCGTTTTAATGAGACGGAAGTTCTCAAAAAGATGTATGAGGCTACATTCAAAGAGGAAATATTCATTACCGTTCTTGACGAAATGAATATTGCCCGTGTTGAGTATTATTTCGCTGAGCTTCTTTCAATTCTTGAAATGCCGTCAAGAGATGAGTGGGTTGTTTCCCTTGTTCCGAGCGTATGGCCGACCGATCCGAAGCATGTTATCGACGGTAAACTTAAGCTCCCCGAGAACATGTGGTATATCGGTACAATCAATAACGATGACTCGACATTTGCTGTTTCCGATAAGGTTTACGACCGTGCTATTCCAATCGACCTTAACAGTAAGGGTAAGTTCTTTGAGGCTCCGTACACAGAGGAGCTAAATCTCAGCTATAAGCACCTTGAGGGCATGTTCCTTGAGTGCCAGACCAAGTATAAAGTTTCCGACGAGAACCTTAAGAAGATTGAGGAGCTTGACGACTATGTTATTGAGCATTTCCGTCTTGCTTTCGGTAACCGTATTGTTAAGCAGCTCAAGGAATTCGTTCCTGCATATGTCGGCTGCGGCGGAACGGAAATTGACGGTATTGACTTTGTTCTTGCCAAGAAGGTTTTCCGTAAGTTTGAAAGCTTGAACCTTTCATTCATCCGCGATGAAATCGACGGACTCGTTACATATCTTAACAAGCACTTCGGCAAAGCAAACATGAACGAGTGTAAAGAGTATCTCCAGCTCCTTAAGAGACTTATGTAATCCCGAAACCGTTATTATAACTTTTGTCAAAGGGGACATACTTAATGAACAAATCGTATCTTGAATTATATCTTGAATACAAGGATTATCTCGCGTCGGCAACTTCCGATAACGAGTTTTACAGCGAAATGGATACTGCCATAAACAGCGGTACGAACAGCTATTCCTTGTTCAACAGATATTTTGATAAGAAGATCGACCTTAAGTGGGTTGAGGAGATCGAAGCGTGCATCATTCCCCTTGACAATATTATCCGTGTTCCGAGAAAGTTTATCGTTCAGGAGGAAGAAATCGTTCCCATTGAACGTGCCAGAAAAATCACGAACGAATCTATCCGTCACCTTGCTCAGCATACAAATATGATTGCCAAGGTTGAAGGCGATGACGTTACACCTAACCAGATTCTCAACGTTTTCCGTGAGGAAAGCTACGAGGTTTATGAAAACAGATTTGTTTTCACTCTTATGCAGAACCTCGTCAGATTTATTGATGTAAGATATAATGTTCTTTTCAATATTTCCGACGATGATAATATGGCGTCCCTTAAAATGGAAAGTGATTTTACAAGAGGACGTGAAAAGATTCAGTATAAGCTTGAAGTCTCGGCTCAGTCTGCCGGCAGCGAAATTGAAGGCGAAGCGGGTCCTGAAGGAGAGAACGCCACTGCTTTCCAGCGCATTGAAAGAGTAAAGAGAATTATTAACGAATATGCTAATTCTTCATTTATGAAGGAGCTCAGAAACTGCGTTCCCGTAAGACCGCCTATCATGAGAACAAATGCTATTCAGAAAAACCCCAATTTCAGAGCTTGTCTGAAATTGTGGCAGTTTATTCAGTCCTACAACGAGTTGGGTTATGAAATAACCGTCAAAGAATCAAATGATATGGTCAGCGCAGAGTATATGAACGAACTCAATCGCATGACAGCGTTGAACTATATGATGCTCAAGGCGAATACCCTCTCTGAGGATTCCGTCGGAAAGCAGAAAAAGCGTAAGCTTAAGCCAAAACTCCTCAAGAGACTGGCAGAAGAGCTTGTTATGGACTATGACATGGAGGAAGTTGAAATCCAGCGTGTCTTTGTTGATGAGGTCAAGCGTGTCAGCCGCAAGAAAATTGAGGGTGAAAAGAAAATTCAGGAGGCTATTCAGCGTGCGTTGGATGCGGAAAATGCGCGTAAGAAGGCCATTGAAGATAAGATCAAGGCGAAAATTGCTCATGAAAAAGAGATGGAGCGCCGCCGCATAGCAAGGGAAAAAGAGAGGGCAAGGAAAGAAAAAGAAAAAGAGAGACAGAGAATCAAGAGGGAGAAAGAACGCGAGAAGGCTCGTATCGCCAAAGAGAAAGCTCTTGCAAAAGAGAAGGCAAGAAAAGAAAAAGAAAGAGCGGCAAGACTCAAAGCGCAGGAAGAAGCTCGTATTGCAAAAGAGAAGCAGCGTGAGGAAATGCGCATAGCAAGAGAGAAAGCCGCAAAGCTTGCTAAGATAGAGAAAGAAAAAGCAGCAAAAGCAAAGGCTAAAGAGAGGGAGCGCAAGGCAAAAGAGCTTGCCGCTCAGAAGGCCAAGGAAAAGGCTGCCGCAGCCAAACAGAGAGAAAAAGCAGCAATTGCAAAAGCCAGAGCAGCACAGGCAGAAAAAGAGCGTCTTGCAAAAGAAAAAGCAAAACAGAAAGCTGCCGCAGCAAAGGCCGCACAGGCAGAAAAAGAACGTTTAGCGAAGGAAAAGGCAAAGGAAAAAGCTAAGCAGAAAGAGGCTGCAGCAAAGGCCGCTCAAGCAGAAAAAGATCGCATAGCTAAAGAAAAAGCCAAGCAAAAAGAGGCTGCAGCAAAGGCTGCTCAAGCTGAAAAAGATCGCATAGCTAAAGAAAAGGTTAAGCAGAAAGAAGCTGCAGCAAAAGCAGCTCGTGCAGAGAAAGAGAGATTAGCAAAGGAAAGAGCGAAAGAAAGGGAAAAAGCAGCGAAAGAAAAGGCAAAAGCTAAAGAAAAAGAGCGTATTGCTAAGATGAGAGCTGCCGAGGCTGAGAAACAGCGTATCGCAAAGGAAAAGGCAAAGGAAAAAGAACGCATTGCCCGTGAAAAAATCAAGGAGCAGGAACGCGCCGCAAAAGAAAAAGCCAAGGAGAAAGAGCGTATAGCTCGCGAAAAGGCAAGAGCAAAGGCGAAAGAACAGGAACGCCTTGCGAGAGAGCGTGCGAAAGCCAAGGAAGAAAAGCTCAAGGCAAATAAGACAGCAAAAAACGGCTGATATTATTTTAACAATATATGTTGATCCGCTGCATCGGTAGCGTGGAGCCGATGTGAGTGAAAACAGTGGAGGTTTTACTATGATTAAAAGGAGAATAGAGAGGGTTGCGGTAACGTTGCTCAGTGCGGCAGTGTTGCTGTCCTCAACCGGAATAGCATCGTCTCTGGCTGCCAATGAGATTGGCACTTCCGGTTCTACAACTGCAGTCTCTGCCTCCGCAGCAAATTCTTCCACGACAGTTTCACAGGAGGGTGGAGCAATTTCGTCCACAACTATAGCTACCGAGGGCGGAGAACTTGTTGCATACAATAAGGGAAGCGGCACCGTATCGGATCCTTACAGGATTTCAGATGTAACCGATTTTGTTGCAATGCAGGAAAAGGTCAATCTCACAACAAGTGCAAATAAAAACTTTGTTCTGACAAGTGATATTGATTTATCAAGCCTTAATGCAAGCGATTTTACATCAAACTCGGTTTATTCCGGTTCGCTTGTTTCCGCAAGTAAAAATCTCAGCGCCTCGTCAAAGAATGTTTACTTCACTCTTGACGGCAACGGACACAGCATTAAGGGTCTCAACATTGCATTTGGCAAGGGAGAAAACTTTGCAATTTTCGGTTATGTGAACAGCAGATCAACAATTAAAAATCTTACTGTTGAAAACTGCGTAATCAATGTAAGCACCGATGTAAAGAATTGCGCTGTTCTTGTTGCCGAAAATGACGGAACAATTTCAAATTGTGAGATCAGCAGATCTGTTCTCACGCTTAAAAATGTTGCGAACGCAGGTATGGTTGCGGCTGTAAATACAGGTACCGTTACCGGCGTAAAAGTAACTGGAACGCAGCCCAATGTCAGCGGGGCTTCCACCGCATCTCATACAATTTCCGCAAACGGCGCAGTCGGAGCAATTGCAGGCAAAAACAGCGGTAAAATTACCGGTGTCTCTGCAATCAATGTCGGAGAATATATTAACGTTGCTCTTTCAGGAAAAACGGTTTACGGCGGAATAGCAGGATCCAACTCAGGAATTATCTCGAACAGCTTTGCTTCGGGTAATGTCGTCGGCGGCAAAGCAACCGATTTTGTCGGCGGACTTGCAGGCTCGGCGTCAAAGGGCGCTAAATTTGTGAACAACTATGTTCTCGTAGCTCTCAAGTGCAGTGCTTCGGGCAACGGACTTGTTGGCGTCGGCGGAACTTCCGAGATGCTTACAGATTGTTATTGGTCAAGCGACGTAAGCGGAAGAATGACCTCCGCTACGAATTACGGAACTGATATCAATGATATTGACACTCTCAGATTCAAGACTGTTAAGGTCGGCGAAACCGCAACTCTCTCAAAGTCTGCGTTTTCCGCATCATGGGGAAAGGCAAGCTTTGCAATCGGTGACAGCTTTAAGCAGGGCGGAACCGGAATTGCAGTTTCGGGCTTAACGGTAAAGGGTGTTACTGCAAATAAGGTTGCATGGTTTAACTATAAAACCGAGATTTCTTTACCTTCAACAATCGGAACAGGCTCTCTGAAGATTATGCAGAGCTTTGATTTGCCGATACTTGTTGTTCCGGCAAACACTGTTGGTGACGGAACAGCTTCCGATCCGCTTGTTGTTGAAAATACTGCTGAATTTCATTTACTTAAATATGCGCAAGGCATTCATGCTGAGCTCAGTAAGGATATCTCCGTAAGCGGTTCTGCTTTTTCTTTCAAGGGAAATCTTGACGGAAACGGCCATACCGTTAGTGTTTCTGCGCCTGTTTTTACTGAGGTTTGCGGAACGGTTTCAAATATTAACTTTGTTTCAAAGACCGATCTCTCGTCGGCTGTACTCGGAAATGCACTTAATGCGAAAGCAAAAAATGTTTCTGTGACAATAGCAAACGGTGCAGCGTTTAATGCTTCCGGTGTAAATTCCGGCGTAATGTTCGGAACGGTTGCCGGAAGCGGTGACCTTGATAATTGCCGTGTTAAGGCAGAGGTTAATTTTGCCGGAGAAGTTGCATCTTTCGGTGCACTGGTCGGTTCTGTGATCGGTAACGGAACGAGAATTTCAAACAGCGGTGCTGCTGCAAACATTGCCGCTTCAAAGAGAGCGACAAACGCGGCAATCGTTATCGGTTCGGTGAGTGCCACCGATGTAATAATTGAAAATTGTTATGTTTCGGGCAAGAATGATGCAGGAAAATACTCATTTATTGCAAACATTTCTGCTGACGATACAAGGATTTCAAATATATATATGAGCAAGGGGACGCAGACTCCTGCCGACTTTGCAAAGGCCGATAAATCTCAGTTCGTCGAGTGGTCATTTGACGACGGTGAGGTAGCTTTCTTTACCGGCAACGGAGGAAAGTTCAATGTTACGCTTCCGTCTGTTGAAGCAATGAGCGGTTCGACGGCTTCTGACTATTCTGTTAAGACCGATACATCCCTTCTTTCGGCGAAAGTAACCGTTGAAAACGGAAAGCTTATTCTTAATGTTGGTCGTGCCGCAGGTGTTATAACCGTTAAGGGCTGTGCCGTTACAGTGACAAACAAGACGACGGGGCTCTACACAACCGTCAAAATTTCAAACGGACTTGAAAAAGACAGTGCGGGAAACTATATTGTTTCCGGAGCATATGATCTTGCATATATCAGTGAAAATATTACGGAGCTTAACAAGTCGAGCTTTATTGTCGAGTCTGATATTGATATGTCCGAGATTTCAACGTTCGCTCCGATTGGAGGAACACTTATTCCGTTTAGCGGAAAATTCAACGGAAACGGACACACGATTTCTAATCTGAAAATCAGCGGAACATCCAAGTCGGGTCTTTTTGCCGCTCTTGAAAATGCCGAGGTAAGCAATCTTGTAATCGCTTCGGCTCAGGTAAATGCGAAGGGTCTTTATTCGGCTGTCCTTGCAGGCCAGGTCTTTGGAAACACCAAGCTTTCGGAGATTACGGTTGTCAACAGCAATGTTGTTTCCGACGGAATTTATTCGGGAGTTATAGCAGGCTCTGTTTCCGGAACATCCGGCATGTCGGGAATCCGAGTTGAAAATTGCTCGGTTAATTCCAAGGCAAACTATGTCGGTGCACTTGCAGGCTATGCTTCCGTTGACAGCGCTTTGGAAAATTCAGAGATTAAAAATGTTAAAATTAACGGAGCAGAATATGTTGGCGGTGCAGTCGGTCTTGCCGAGGGCAAGACGGCAATTAAATCCGCATCGGTTGAAGGATCGATAATTAAAGGAGTGTCTGAGATTTCGGGCATTGCCGCAGGCAGAGAAAATGTTTCCGTTGCCGATGCACGGGTTTCTTCCTCGGAGATCTCAACGATTGCCGATACAGCGGCATTTGTTGCGGGCGGTATTGCTTCAAGCTTCTGCTCTTCAATCAGCAGTGTTGAGGTTCGTGATACAACAATAAAAGCAGGCGTTGCCTCGGCAATTGTCGGCAAGGCAGCTATGGATGCCAAGCTTTCAATTAAAGGAGCAAATGTTTGCAACACAACCGTTCGCGCAGAGAGTGCAAATTCTGTGGCGGCCGGAATTCTTGCCGTTTATAACGCCGGCGGTGCTGTTGTTATAAACGAGGGCTATGTTGACTCCGCGACGACGATTATATCAACGTCTGTTGCTTCGGGTGTTGTCGGAGATATAACGGGCGCAGAGAGTGCACTTGTTGCCGAAAACATTAAGTCGTTTGCGAATGTTGAGACTGTTTCTTCTGCCGATGCCGTTGCTGCGGCAGGAGCAGTTGCAAAGCTAAGCGGTGCAGCACTAAACAATGTCCAGTTCAAGAATGTAAAGATTCTCGGAACAGTATCGGGTGAAAAGGCCATAGGCGGAATGATTGGCATTGTAAAGGGAATTGGCAACTTCAACGGAATGACAGCCGTTATTTCGGATTCGGTATGTGCCGCCCGTATAAAAACAGAGAAAACTAATAAAAATGCCGGCATCGTGGTCGGTTTTGTGGAGGACAGTAAGTCTGTAAACTCCGATAATATAGATTCGTTAGTCAGCGGTACGGTTATTTCCACTTATTTCGGAAATGTTCCCGCATTTGGCGAGTCAACTGAGATAAAGAGCACGAATATTGTCGATATGGATAATCCGAACGGCTCAGCGATTAAACCTTCGGTTGAAAATATATCGACTGTCGGCAAGACTGAGATCGCGCTTTCTAATCTTCCCAATGTCAAGGGATATTCTTTTGACAGCACAACGGGCTGGGTATCCGAAGCTGAGGAAAGAATCAGTGTCGTTTCTTCGAGCGAGGATAAACTGGTTCTTAAAGTAAATCACATGGCCGATATTTCTATTGTGGCTTACTATGTGTCAAATTCGGACAGCGAGATAAGGATTCCGGTACATTTTGCTATTAAATCCGATGTACGCACGCCGCTCAAGGGTGATGGCACAAGCACTTCGCCATATCTTATTTCAAATGCCTATGATCTTGAGTCGGTTGCCTACTATGACAGCCTCGGAAAATACTTTGCACTTGCTGAAGATATCAGCTTTGATGCAAAGGACTTTGATTTCGGCGGCGGATTCTATAATGTAGGAAACGGCGTTGTAACAATCGGCAGTGCTGAAAGCGGTTTCAAGGGCAACTTTACGGGTCTTTACAACGGAAAGATCCATTCAATCAACGGATTGATGCTTTCAGGCAATGTTCTTGGCGGACTGTTCGGAGCGACGGACGGTGCCGTTATCTCCGATATTGTAATAAACAACGCAAGTGTAACAGGTCTTAATTTTGCAGGCGTTGTAGTCGGCATTGCAAAAAATACCGTTATTAAAAATGTAACGGTCAATAATTCAACTGCAATGTCAAGTGAATTCGGAAGTACGGCAGGTATTATTGCCGGAAAAGCCGAAGGACTGACAGCAGAAAATATTTCAATAAACCAATCAAATGCTTCAACAACGCTTAATGCGACCTCGGCAACGGTTGAGACCGCAGGCGGTGTTGCGGGAATTTTCAGCGGAGAGCTTAAGGATATTCAAATGAACAGCATTACCGTTAAAGCCGGAACAATTGCAGGCGGTGCGGTAGGCAGCGCAGCAAAAGCACAGCTTGAAAACGTTGTAATAGACGGAAAAGTTTCCGCTAAAATAGCCGGCGGTATGATCGGCGTGCTTGAAAATCCGAATAACAGCTTTGTAAAGAACAGCTTCATCAGCGGAAGCGTCTCAGGTGAAAAGCTTGCGGCAGGCGTAATTGCAGAGGTTGGATCAAATTCGACATATATTGCAAAACCCGAGCAGGCTCTTGTTGAGAGCACCGTTATAGCCGCTAAGGCTGAGGGCGATATTTCTGCGGCAGTTATTGCAAAGGCGGATAAGGGAACATTCTCTGATAATGATAATGCAAAAATCTTGTCAAATGTCTATTATTCATCATATCAGAACGAGAGCATTTTCGGTACGCAAGAGCTTAATTCTTATCAGTGCTCTGGATACATGGCCGTTGATCTCAGCGCAATGAGATGCGTTCTCGGAGGAACCGAAAAATCGTTTATTACGCTTGACGGCGAAAATACTGTTCTCGGTGAAAGTGATATTATAATCGCGGCAGGTAACGGTAACTACAAGTTGTTTGAGCTTCTCGGACATAAGTTTGAGCTCGCCTCAGTTTCTTCGAAACCTAAGGGTGTATTGACTTACGATTCGTCAACGTCTTCAGTCCGTGCAAATGGCGCTGTTGACGGTGCTAAGCTTGTATTTACGTATTCAAACGGTCTTGAAACAGCAATTCCGGTTGCTTATTCCTCACTTCTTGCGGGCTCGGGTACAAAGTCCGATCCGTACAGAATCGGAACGGCAGACGAGTTTGCAGTTATGATGCAAAACGGTGGCCGTGAAGATGTTTATTATACATTAACAAATGATATCGATCTCAGCGGTGTTAAATCCGCAGACAGTTTTGCGGGCATTCTTGACGGTGCAAATCATGTTGCTTATGATTTCAGCGGAGAGTCATTGTTTGCAAGCGTCAGCGGAACAGTAAAGAATATCGGCTTTGTGGGATTTGATATTGATTCTAAATCGTCAACAGCGGTCGGTGCTTTGGCGGGCGAGCTGAACGGAGCAACGATTGAAAGCTGCGTTGTAATTGCCGATGTCAATACGTTCGGAAAGGTTCAGGACGCAGGTATAATTGCAGGACGTGCAACAAATGGTACAAAGATAGAAAAATGTATCACTTCCGGCAGAGTAAGCGGCTCGTCGCTTCTTGCTGCAGGCGGATTGGTCGGCTCATCAAGCAATTCTCAGATAAACGGTACGGTGTCAACGGCGTATGTATCAGCCGGCGGATATGCAGGTGGACTTGTCGGCGAAGCAGATTATACTGCACTCAGCAACTCCGTTTTCGGAAATATGACGAACTCACTTGACAAGAAAGCCGGAAATATTGCAGGCAGGTTTGCCGAGACTTCTTCGGCGGAGAATGTTCTCTTTGACAGTTGCACGGTAAAGAATGACATTGCAGCGGTCGAGGGCGCAACAGGCATGATGAAGGCTTCGACAACAAAGGCTCTTGAAGAAGCTTCTATAATCGGTTTTGCAAGCACGAAATCCGGATATGCTGTTCCGGCGACTCTCAAGTCAACCGAATGTTCGGAGAAGTTCGCAACTGCGGTTGAATTTGCTGCTCTTGCTGTAAAATATATGTCCGGATCAAATATCGGATCTGCAATGAATTATACCGATATCAAGGTTCCGTCGGAAGTAAATTCTAATTCCGTAAGCGTGGACAGATCAAAGGGTCTTGTTATCACACTTATGAAGAACAAAGACTACGCTTCAACGGATAATATAATTGCAAGATATTCAAATCCGGCGAGCGGCAGCTTGACAGATATCGGATATTCAATAGTAGATAAAACGAACAAGCTTAACGGTAAGCTCATCGGTGTTATGCTTAAAACAAAGGCCGATAACAATGCCGAAGCATTCAGCTTTTTCACGAAGGTCGGTGCTCAGGCGAAGGTCGTTAACAGCGTATATGTTGCAGACGGAATATATATTGACCTCAGTCTTCCACAGGGCTACGGATATGAAATTAAAGCTGTGGATTCTGACGGAAAAGAGCTTAACGTTACGGATGTGGCTAATGAAGGCAAGCTTATTGAAGTAAACGAAAGTGACAGCGTTGACATTACTGTTGAAATTAAAGAGGTTAAGGCTGATTGGGGTCTCAGATCCGTTTGGAGCGTTATAGGTAAATAATTAAAGGGTTGATGTTACAATGAAAAAAAAGTTTACATTTATTAAAAACTTAATATTAGCTGTGGCATCGGCCCTGACTCTTATAGCGGTTTCTTTTGCGTGGTTCAGCAATTCAAACCAAAACTTTGTCCCTTCAATTACGGGGGAGGTTGTCAGTCCGACGTATGCAAGCGTAGCATACTATACTGCCGACAGCAGCGGAAATTATTCAAGATTAACAGGAAATATTGAGCTTAACAACTGGACATCGGGCGCCTACAAAAAATATAAGATGATTCTTACAACTGCAACCGATGAAAAGCTTAAGTTAAGCATGTCGATTGATTCTCTCCCGTCAAATATGAATTCGGATCTAAAAAATTCCGTTCAGGTTAAATATACCGTGTATAAGGCGATAAAAACTGTGAAAAACGGAGTTGTAACATTTACCGACGGAGCACAGCTTTTCGGTTCGGATTACATGAGGCTTTCGTCTCTTTCAAACGGAAAGATTTTTGACGGAAGATCGCTTGCCGACAGTCAAACCGAGAAGAACGATGTGTTTATTATTTATTATGAGATAGGTCTTGCGGTAGACAGTCCGTCCTCAATCGAAGGTTTGTCATCGTCGCTCGGCACTCTTAAAATCAACGTTCAGCCGGTTTCATAAGTTATGAAAAAAGCAGGAAAAATTTTCTCAAGAATAATGGCGGTGCTTTCGGCACTTATATTTATTCTCGGATTTACAGTGTTTGTATCTGTCCTCAGCGCTTCCGCCGGTAAAGCGCCGAGTGTGCTGGGATTCAGTGTCTTTCAAGTGCAGACAGGAAGTATGGAGCCGGAAATTCCCGTCGGAGGGATTGTTATTGTTCACAAAACAAAACCTTCCTCGCTCAAAGTCGGCGACGTGATTTCTTTTTATTCAAACGATATGACAATAAGCGGTCAAATCAACACCCACAGAATAGTTGAAATAAAAGACAGCGACAGCGGCGAAAAAATCTTTCGCACCAAGGGTGACGCAAATGATTCTGTCGATACGGCGGCTGTTTTTGAAGTGGATCTGATCGGCAAGGTAATTCTTAATGTAGGAACGGTCGGAAGCTCGGCATTGGATGTGCTGAGAAATCCTAAAATAATATTTATTTTTATTGTTTTGCCCTTGATTTTTATCACCTTGGGCGAGGCGGTTAATTTGGCAAAGCTGATTGCCGAATATAAATTCTCGGATCAGAAGGATGAAGAAGATGAAAAATCTTCGAAAACAAAAGATTAATATGCTTCTGACCGCAACAATTATTTGCATTTCGGTCGTGGCTGTAGGAGTTGTTTATACTCCGAAAATTCTCAAAATGGACATGAAGGTTGTTGAAACGGGCAGCATGTCTCCGACAATAAAACCGTACAGCCTGATATATATAAAGCCTTATGATAATTTTGAGGACTATAGAGTTGGCGATATTGTCACCTTTACCGATAATTATCAGCAGAAAAGCTTCACTCACAGAATTGTTGAAATTGATGAACAAACGCAAAGCTTTGTGACAAAGGGCGATGCAAACGAGGAAAACGATCTTGGAAAAACATCGGCCGAGTATGCCGAAGGCAAGGTCGAAGCAACGATCCCGTATCTGGGTTATCTCGTTAAGTTCCTGCGATATACCGCCGTTAAGATTGTGATTGCAATAATTTACATCGCATGGGCGGCGATTGAGATTGAGCTGTTTATAGCGGAAAGGAAGAAAGCTTATGACTAAAAGAATAATTGCTTTTGTAGCGTCGTTGGCGGTTGTGATTGGTCTTATGAACTGCGGAACCTCCTATGCATGGTTCGTTACAACGCTGGAAAAGAAGCAGAGCATTTCGGTTTCCGTTGTCAGCGCGGCGCAGACCGCAAAGCTCACTGACTTAGACAGTGATGAGAAAACCATTATTATGCCCGGAGACAATCTTGTAAACCTCGACGGACAGGGTGCAATGCTCAGAATAAATAACGGCTCGACAACTGATGTTCAGATAAGACTTTCTATCGAATATACAAGCTATGCTTCGGGAAAAGCGGAGCAGAAGATTTATTCAGGCAGCGGAGATGATATCGATGTTACCTTTGCCGCAAACAAGTGGTCAAAGAACACAAATGCAAGCGGTACTTGTTATTTCTACTATATGGGCGACAAGTATGAGTCGGAGAGCATAGCCGACTTGAACGCTGTTCCGTCAATCAGCTCTGAGATCTCTTATATTGACGCAATTTCAAGCATTACCTATAAGGAAAACATTTCAAAGGCCTATGCAGGACAGCCGGTAAATTTAAAGGTAATTTTTGAGGCTAAGCAGGCTGACAATGTTTCGTGGAACAGCATAGATTCTTATCAGCTCACCGGCACGGCTGCATGAAGAATGACAGAGTGAAGCCGAAGGTCGGCAATGTTTTATTTAATATTCTTGCGATAATTACCGTATTTTCGGTCGGTTTTGTTGCTTTTAATCTTCTTTCGGGTGCAAAAGGATATGCCGTGACCAGTGACAGCATGGCGGAGACCTTGCATCGAGGCGATCTTGTCTTTTCGAAAAAAGCTGAGTTTGCAGAGCTTGATGTCGGCGATGTCGTTACGGTCGGCTCAAAGGAGCTTGATGAATACTTTACCCACAGAATTGTTGCTATAGACAGAGATAATCAAACTGTAACAACACGGGGCGACAACAATCCCGAAGATGACCCGATGCCGACTCCTGCCGATAGAATTGTGGGCAAGATGTGGTACAGCGTGCCGCTGCTCGGATATTTTTCCATAGCATTTGGCGGTGTTTCTCAGATAAAAGGTTTGATAATTCTTGCGATTGCAGCAGTTGCGCTTGTTGCATTAAATATGCTTTTAACTCATATGAAGAAAAAAAACGGAGGTGGCAGCAATGAATAAGGTTAAAAGAATTATGACGCCGATAATGGCTCTTGTTCTTGTTCTTTGCATAGGATATTTTTCGGGAATGTCAAAAACCTCCGCGTGGTTTTATGATAGTGGTGTTATTGACAGCGGTGATCGCTTTGTTTTCGGAAATCTCTCCGTTAACACAAAATTCGTTATAAACCACAGTGTAATTTTTGATGCTGCGACCAAGCTTGCAGACAAAAATGAAAAGCTTTTTGATCGGGCAGTCAATTTTGATGATATCAATGTCACCAATTCGGGAACAATTCCGGCAAGAGTATACATCAATGTTGATGTTACAAACGGTGCAAAAGGTTATCGCTGGTTTGTATATACCGATGACATGCTTGTTAACGGAAGTGTAAAGGAGACAATCAAAGCAAACCTGCCTTCTCTCACTGAGACGGAGCTGAACAGGTACAACAGTTCAAAATATGTGCTTTTGGCTCCGGGTGAATCGAAAGTTTTGAAGATCGCAAGCTGGGTGGAGTATGATGAGGTCAGCACAGCTCTTGCGCAGGGTGAATCGCTCACCTTTGCAACAAGAATTTATATGACAGCAACGCAGGATAAAGACGGCGTAATCGGCTAAGGAAATCGAGGTGACGAATATGTCAAAAAAGATAAGCAAAAAAGCATTAGTTGTTATCGTTGCGGTTATCGCAATAATTGCCGTTGTAGGCAGTTCTTTGGCGTGGTTCGTTACTCAGACCTCAAAGTCCCAAAGCTTTATTCTTTCCGGCATTAAAGCTTCGGCAACTGTTTATTTTGCTAATAATAAAAGAGATGTTGATGCTGAAAAATTCAAGGACGAAAACGGGCTTTATACGCTCAGCCTTAATAAGGACGATGAGAATTATATCGGAAAGCTCAAGGTGATTGTTCATCGCAGCGGAGCAGCCTGTTGCCTCAGAGTTAAGACTGCTTTTGAGTGGCAGCTTGCCGACGGTTCGATTACAAAATTCACAACAAACGTTCCGTATGTTTTTAATGAAGAATGGTATGACAACCGCAGTACAGATTACTGTGTATATTTTATGGGCGGCGATCGCTCGGGAAAAGCAAAAAGTGACACGTTCTATCTCATCAGTGGCTTTGATGAAAGCAAGTTTGATGTCTCTGATGTTGAGGCAGGAACAACAGTTAAAGCCTTGATAGAGGTTGACGCAGTACAAACAAACCGTTATCCGCAGCTTTGGAATATTGAAAAATTACCGTGGGAATAATGGAAGTTGATTTCTATGTCAAATAAGAAAAATGTGCCTGTGGCAGGTAAAACTGTCGCAGGCAAAAACAATTATAATAAGAAAAAGGATGCACAGCGTAAAAAAGCCGAAGCGGAGAAGAACGCAAAGCGTCTGATTGAGGAGAAGAGAAAGAAACAGAAGCAGCGCGAAAAACGCAGTGAGGAGATTCGCAGACAGCGCCAAAAGATTTCCGCAAAGGAGACAAGGGCGGCTGAAAGAAAAGCAAAGAAAGAAAAAGCTAAGCTATTACATAAACGTCGCAAGGAGCGCTTTGTTAAGAAAATCCGCTATTACACAAGCAAAAGGTTTCTTTCATCGTTGAATTATTTTCGCATTTTCACCTGCATTATATTGCCGATATCTTTGATTATAGCAGCAAGCATTTGCATTTCTCAATCGGTTCTTGTAAATGTCCCTGCTGATATAAGGGCAGCCGAGTTCAACGGAAGAGTTGAAAGTGAAACGGTTGCAGGAGACAGTATCTTCAACGTTCAACAGCAGCAGGTTTTTGTTGATGCGATAAAATCAAAAGGCAGTCGCAAGTTCAGCTTTTATTTTAATTCGGTTGTAAATGTCGGAGATGATTTTTCAACGGACGATTTATGCTTCGGTAACCCGAAAACAAATGATTTTGTGCTGATTGCAACGGTTTATGATAAGAACAATACCGTGCTGTATCGTTCTCTTGGACTTGAGCCGGGCAAGGAAATAAACCGTGCCAAGCTTTTTGGAGAAATGAGTTACGGAATACATGATGTCAAGGTCGCTGTCAACGCCTATGACAAAAATACAAATAAAAAAATTGGCACAAGATATGCTAAAACTAAAATTGCGGTCGGTGTGGAGTACAATGGCGAAGAATAAATCAAAAAAGTCAATAGTATTTGTTGCTGTGGCTGTGGTAGCCGTGCTGCTGTGCGTGATTGCATTGACAGGCAGTGCACCTCGCATAAGGCTGTCGCTTGCGGGCGGAGGTAAGGTCAGCAACGGGATTCTGACCGGTGTTGATGCAGATGCACATATAACAAGCGTTCCCGAAGGTGAAATACGCTACTTGATAAATAAACGCATTGTGTTTGAAAAAAGCTATTCGCTTGGTAGTGTGATGCTTGAAAACCCCGAGAGCTGTCAGTATGATATCAAGTTCATAATTTATAAGGATGACGGCGAAATGATTTATACGTCTCCGATGATAAAACCGGGTCAGTGCCTTGAAAAGGATAAACTGTCAACCGTTGTTAAGGCAGGCGAGTATAATTGCTCATATTCGGCGCAAGCATATCAAGACGGTGAACTAAAGGGAGAGGTCACCGGTGTTGTGACCGTAATAGTCGGTTAAATAAATATTCAAAAGGCTGCTGTATTACCGGCAGTCTTTTTACATGAAAACACCTCGGAGATTTCTATACAAAGAATCTCCGAGGCGTCGGTTTTATCATAGATTTTTATCTGTTGTCAATTTTATAAATTGCATAAGCAAGGAATTGACCGTTAACGAAGTCACATCCGTTTGTGATGATGAAATCCTTGTATGCCTGAACGTAAATACCCTCTGACATTATGCCGGGGTTTGATTTCTTTGTCGGGTGGGTGAAACTCGTTGTTCTCGGTGCGCCTGAGCTGGAAACGTGAACCATTGTTGCCGTTGTTCCGTCATAGTCCGAGATATTGAGGTCGGGGTTGTAGCACTCCATGTGATATGCCCAGTGAGAGTGACCGTTGAAGAATACAACGTTATGATATTTTTCAAGGAGCTTTCTGAAACGTCTTTCGTCCTTGTTGCCCTTGAAATAAGGAATTGTATAGAAAAGACCCCAGTCGTTATAAATGTTGCCTTCGCCAAGGAAGGGGTTGCCCTTCGGAGCATTGAGGAAGGTATGGAAATAGAGGTAAACTCTCTTATCCTTGTATTTTTCAAACATTGCTTCAAGCCAATCCTGCTGCTCGTCGGTTACAATCTGAACGAACGGAACGTATGCGTCTTTAACTTGGCTGAAGAAAATGAATACATCGCCGTTTGTCTCTTCACCCGAGTAAACGAAGTCATATCCGTTATCTGCTACGTCAAGAACACCTGCCGGTTTGTTGTCGGAAAACACGCCGACATTTACGTTTGCTTTCCATGAATTATAGTCAAATTTGTCTCTGCAATCGTGGTTGCCCTTGCAGGAAAAAACATTGAAGTCGTGCTGATCGTTGTATTTGTGGAATGATTCATATGAAGATGTCTCGCCTTCATATGAAAGATCGCCTGAAACGCCGACTATTGAAACACCCATGTCGTCGAGGAAGTTAAGAGCCTGCGGATAAGAGGTATCGGACCAATCATTGCCTTCGTCATCAAAATATCTGCCGAAGTGAACGTCGCTGAGTGAGCCGAAACTGTAGGTCATGTCACCGTAATCGGGAATGTTTTCCTCAGGAATCTTGTCTGTGTCAAGAAGCTGATCCTGATAATAGAGAAGAATGGTTTCTGCGCCGTCGGGAATAGCAAGGAATGAGTTTGTTTCGTGCTCGCCTTTGCCCTTCTTGACGTCAACCTGTGCAAACCAACTGTAGGGAACACTCTTGCCGCTCGGGGAGCTTGTTGTAAGCTTGTTGCCCTGTGCATCGCCCCAATACAGTTCATAAGTTGCGTCAAAATTCGCCGTTACCACTGCTGTGCCCTCGGCTGAACCGGCTTCTTCATTGGCGAAAACAAAGTTAGAATTTGCTTTAACGCCATCGGGCGGAATCGGAGCAGGAGCAATAATTCCGGCTGAAATAAGAGCTGAAAGAATGAGCGCAATAAGCTTTTGCATAAAATTAACTATCATATTTTTCCTCCGTATCTTTAAAATTTGTGTATCCGCTGATACCGAAAATATTATACCATTTTAAAGTATAGGAAATCAATACCTTCTTGACATTTGTGTTATAATTGTATATAAAAAAGAAACGGAGGTTTTGTTATGAAAAATTTTTATGATATAATCAAGTCACGCAGAAGTATCAGAGGATACAAGAGTGATGAAGTACCTGCCGATAAGCTTGCAAGAATTCTTGATGCGGGAACATATGCGCCGACAGGCAGAGGAAAGCAGTCTCCGCAGATTATAGCAATAAAGGATAAGATGACGAGAGATAGATTTTCCGCACTTAATGCCGCAGTTTTGGGCACGGATAGCGACCCCTATTACGGTGCGCCTGTGATAGTTCTGGTGCTTGCCGACGGCAATGTAAACACCTTTGTCGAGGACGGAAGCTGTGTGCTTGAAAATCTTATGCTTGCTGCCGAAGCCGAGGGTCTCGGCTCTGTTTGGGTTCACCGTGAACGTGAGATATTTGACAGCGAGGACGGCAAGAAACTCCTCCGCGAATGGGGTCTTCCCGAAACGCTTCGAGGTGTGGGATCAATTGCTCTCGGCTATCCGGCCGTTGAACCGAAAGAAACAGCTCCGAGAAGAGAGGGCTATATTAAGTATATCTGAACATAAATTGATTACAAATTGTAACTTTTTGTAACTTTTATAAAGTTTGTTTATTGTTAACAGGATAATGCTTACTAAAAGATAAAATATCTT
>OOIG01001301.1_pt1 | contig 18757 bp, 16 predicted proteins | sample 1692091 | NCBI WGS metagenome assembly OOIG01 (sample SAMN06348188, study PRJEB24527) | human gut metagenome | biome: human gut; feature: ankylosing spondylitis patient; material: feces | host: Homo sapiens | place: China | collected 2015-10 | reverse complement strand
GCAATTATTATAATTGCATCCCGCCGCTGCTCCACACTGATGACACACCTCTCAGCAACCTGAAGCAGATAGGGCACATGTATTTTCGGGACACAGCACACTTTTGGGTTAAGCTCCGGGGAATAAAAATGTTAGATATTGATTCTTTGCAAGGATCAGTCAGAAAGGAGTTTCCTATGAACTATACAACAATGATTTTCAGTCCCACAGGCGGCACGGAAAAAGCTGTGGAAGCCCTGACATCCAAGTGGGGGCAGAAAATTCATACCGTAGACCTGACCAATGCTGCGATCGATTTTTCGCAGTTTGCATTCCAGGCGGAAGACTTGGTAGTCATTGCCGTGCCATCCTACGGAGGTAGAGTTCCCCATCTTGCGGCAGAACGCATCCAAAAAGTGCGCGGAAACGGCGCAAACGCTGTTTTAGTCTGCGTCTATGGAAACCGCGCCTATGAGGATACACTGGTGGAACTGGAAGATGCGGCAAAAGCCGCCGGGTTCAGGATAACAGCTGCCGTGGCTGCCATAGCAGAACACTCTATTGTACGCCGGTTTGCCGCAGGGCGGCCGGATGCAGAGGATCAGGCCATCCTGGCAAGCTACGGACAGACCATTCTGGATCGACTGGAGTCCGGCACGGAAGCCGGTACAATTCCCGGCAACCGGCCATACAAAAAAGCAGGTGGAAGCGGAATGACTCCTCAGACGGGAGACGCATGTACCCAGTGCGGCTTGTGCGCAAAACAGTGTCCTGCCGGAGCCATTGATAAGAACGACGCGAAGACGGTGGATCCGACGGAGTGCATTTCGTGTATGCGCTGCGTTGCGATCTGCCCCCAGCATGCTAAATTCTTGGACGCAGCCAGGCTTGCGGGTATCTCCGCCATGCTGGAAAAGGTCTGTACGGAAAGGAAAACGTGTGAACTGTACTAATCATGAAAAGCTATGAGTTGATAATTGAGCGCCGACAGCCCCCCTGCGGCGGAAAGCCTGCCAAACTTTATGATTTTCAAAACGTGGAGACGGATGATCCTGTGGACTATGTCCGCCGGCATGAACCTGGACTGTCTCCGGATACGCAGTTGGAGGTCCATCACACACAGGACGGTACTGTGAGCATCTGCTTTACCAGTGGTATCCAACCCGTGAAATACGAGTTTACAGAGTGTTAGCTATATTTTCAAACAATCATCCTTCGTTTCTTTTCTGGCTTTTGCATTACTCTCCCCTTTCTCAGCTCTTCACTAACCTCTTGGTATCAAAAAATTACTTGTCAATAGCAGCGAGGGCATAGCAGACAGAAACACATATTTCTTTTGTATTTAAACCATCATATCCCTGTGGAATTTTGCAAAACCATTTCTGTTTTGCGGGCGTTTTCCACCTATGTTTTATAAAAAAGTAGTGTTAAAATACCATTTTTCCGCCGGAGTCTGGCCGACATTCCGATGAAAAATGCTGTATCATTACTTATATAGAATCAGTAAAGGAGAACACCATGCCCATCCATGTGACCAGTGAGATCGGAAAACTGAAAACCGTCATGCTGCATAAACCCGGCATTGAGCTTGAGCACCTGGTACCGGAGGAACTGGAACGACTGCTGTTCGACGACATTCCCTATCTGGAAACCGCACGGAGAGAGCATGACTTTTTTGCCCGGATCCTGACGGAAAACGGCGTGGAAGTCAAATATCTGGAGGATCTGACAGCGGAAGTATTTAAACTGTCTCCACAGATAAAAGAGGACTTCCTTCGTCAGTTCATCCGGGAAGGCGGCAGCACAGCTAATCAGTACAGTCAGCAGCTGTATGAGCTGCTCACAGAGATTCGGGACGAGAAAGAACTGGTTTTGAAGCTCATGTCCGGTGTACAGATGCAGGAGCTGCGCTCTGCTATCAGCAGCCCCTTGACAAACCTCGTCCGCACCGGTGGCCACTTCATCCTCGACCCCATCCCCAACCTCTACTTTACCAGAGATCCATTCGCTTCTATCGGCAGAGGGGTCAGCCTGAATAGGATGTATTCCAAAACCAGACGTCGAGAAACAATCTTTGGGCAGTATATTCTGGAGTATCATCCCGATCTTTCCGGAACGGTGTTTTATTACAATCGTGACCTCCCCTTCTCTGTGGAGGGAGGTGATATTCTCAATCTCAGCTCCCATGTGTTGGCAGTGGGAATCTCCCAGCGAACCACGCCGGAAGCCATTGAAATCCTGGCCCAGAATATGTTCCGTGATCCTTCCTGTGAGATCGATACGGTCCTGGCCTTGGACATTCCCAGCATCCGCGCCTATATGCATTTGGACACTGTGTTTACTCAGGTAGATCGCGATAAATTTGTCATCCATCCCGGAATTCTGGGAAGCCTCCGCATCTACAGCATCCGGCCCGGCGGCAGAGACAATACGGAGCTGCGTGTGGCGCAGCTGTCCTCTCCTCTCCCGGATGTTCTGGCGTCCTCCCTGGGAACGGATCACGTAACCATGATCCATTGCGGCGGCAAAGACCGGATCGCTGCAGAGCGGGAGCAATGGAACGACGGCTCCAATACACTGTGCATCGAGCCGGGAAAGGTGGTCGTCTACGACCGAAATTATATTACCAACCGGCTCTTGGAGGATAGCGGTGTCCAGGTCCTGGAAATGCCCAGTTCTGAGCTCTCCCGGGGCAGAGGCGGCCCCAGATGTATGAGCATGCCTCTGGTGCGCGAGACCATTTCTTGGTAAAATGTTATCATCATATCATCTGCGAAAATAGAAATATAAAAGGAGAAAAATATGGGTGTCAACATTCGTGGCAGACATTTTCTGAAGCTGTTGGACTACACACCGGAGGAGATCCGGTATCTGCTGGACCTGTCCAAGCAGTTCAAAAATATGAAGCGCAACGGCGTCCCTCACCGCTATCTGGAGGGAAAGAACATCGTTCTGCTCTTTGAGAAAACCTCCACCCGGACCCGCTGCTCCTTCGAGGTGGCCGGCATGGACCTGGGCCTGGGGGTCACCTATCTGGATCCCGGCAGCAGCCAGATGGGCAAAAAGGAGAGCATCCCCGACACCGCCCGGGTTCTGGGCAGGATGTACGACGGCATCGAGTACCGGGGCTTTGACCAGCAGATCGTGGAGGAGTTGGCCAAGTACGCTGGCGTACCCGTGTGGAACGGCCTGACGGATCAGTTCCATCCCACCCAGATGCTGGCAGACCTTCTGACCATGGAAGAGAAATTTGGCCATCTCAAAGGCCTTAATTTCACTTTCATGGGCGATGCCCGCAACAATATGGGCAACTCCCTGATGGTAGCCTGCGCCAAGATGGGCATCAACTTCACTGCCTGCGCTCCCAAGGAGCTCTTCCCCGCTCCCTGGCTGGTGGAGGAGGCCAAAAAGATTGCTGCGGAAAACGGCTGCAGCGTCCGCCTGACGGAGGATGTGGCGGAGGGTGCCAAAAATGCAGACGTGATCTACACCGACATCTGGGTGTCCATGGGCGAGCCCGACGAGGTATGGGACTCCCGGATCCGCCTGCTGCGCAAGTACCAGGTAAACGCCGATGTGATGGGGCAGGCCAAGCCGGAGGCCCTCTTCATGCACTGCCTCCCCTCCTTCCATGATACCAAGACCACCATCGGCGCCCAAATCGCAGAAAAGTTCGGCATTCCTGAGATGGAGGTCACCAACGAGGTCTTCGAGTCCCGCCAGTCCGTGGTCTTTGACGAGGCGGAGAACCGCATGCACACCATCAAGGCTGTCATCTACGCCACCCTCTGCTGAGGCTGTGTGCTGTTGTCACAGAATCAATAAAGATAAACCGGCCCATGCTCATAAAGAGCACGGGCCGGTTTCTGTTCTCTGTGAAATCTTCTCCCCTATTCTATAGTGCCTTCACGCAAACCAAAGCGGCGGCACAGCAGCGCCGTCGTGTCGGCGAGGGACAGCCCCTCCCGCTGGGGCGGTCTTCCGATGACCACCAGCGTGGCTCCTGTCTCCGTGGCGGCGGCAGCCTTGTCAGCAAATCCACCAGGAGCACCATCCTCCTTGGTAACCAAATATCTCGCCTGGGTAAAACGCAGCAGAGCAATATTCAGCTCTTTGGGAAAGGGTCCCTGCATGGCAATAATGTGGCTAGGAGACAGCCCTGCCGCTTGGCAAGCAGCCAGAGACGACTCCATGGGCAACACCCGGGCATAGACACGATCTGCAAAATTCTGAATATCTGTGTAAAGCAAAAGTTCTTTACTGCCTGTTGTCAGCAGTATGTTCCCTGCTGTCTCATTGAGATATGCCACCGCATGGGGAATATCGGTCACATATACCGCCCCATCCGGTACATCTGCCCCCGCCCGGATCAGCCGCAGGTAGGGTGTGCTGGTCTTGGCGCAGGCGGCAGCAATATTCTCCGTTACGGCGGCAGCGTAGGGATGGGTGGCATCCACCACCAGGGCGAACCCCTGGGCCCGGAACAAGTCCTCCATCTCCTCCTCTGCCAGACGGCGGGCGGAGATGGTCAGATTCTCCGCTGGGGAGAGTAGGGTCTCGCCATACTCTGTGGCCACACAGGCGGTAACTGCCACTGGCTGTCCAGAGAGAAACTCCACCAGCTGCCGCCCCTCAGTGGTTCCAGCAAATATGCACAGCTTATCCATCCCCTCTCCCCTTTCCTGATTCTGTTACGGCCCGATCCAGGAGAGCCCGGGCATTTCCCGTCTCCCCCAGCAGACCGTACTCCTTAGAGAACATCATAGCTCCTGTCTCCAATTCATCACCTCGCTGGACCAGGTGGAATCCGATCCGCTCCAACAGCCGGGAGAGAGTTGCCTCATACACTCCGGTTTCCCGAAGGACGCGCAGGGCGTCATCACAAGCCACACAGTCCAGCACCTCCCGGATTCCCTCCGGCGATAGACCGGCGGCACCAGCGTGAGCTGCCAGGATCTCCATCCGGCAGTCGCCGTACCGGGAGTGCGTATTCAACATACCGCCGGCAATCTTCGCAAGCTTGCCGATATGTCCAATCAGTAGGGCACCATGGAAGCCCAGCTCCCGGCATAGGTCCAGGGATTCGCCAATAAAGTTGGACACCTGCACGGCAGCGCCGGGATCGATGCCCAGTGTTTGACGGATGAAATCGGAACCGTAGTTGCCGGGAGTCAACAGCACATAGTCCTGTCCCTCTGCCCGTCGCTGGCTGAGCTCCACTTTGATGGTGTCGATCAATGCCTGCTCACTCATGGGCTCCACGATCCCCGTGGTCCCCAGAATAGAGATACCACCCACAATGCCCAGCCGGGGATTAAAGGTCTTTCTCGCCAGAGCCTCCCCCTCCGGGGCGGACACAATCACAGAAAGCCCTCCTGCGTAGTCCGTCAGACGACAGACCTCCTCCAGATTCTCCCGAATCATTTCCCGGGGAACGGAGTTGATGGCCGCCGCTCCCACAGGCTGGTCCAGCCCTCGCCGGGTGACCCTGCCTATGCCCTCTCCCCCGTCGATGGCGATGCCGGCCTGAGGGCATAGGGATACCCGGGCATAGATTAAAGTCCCTCGGGTCACATCCGGGTCGTCGCCGCTGTCCTTCTCCACGGCGCAGGAGACAAAATTCTCCCCTCGGTTTATGTCCCGGATATCCAGCTCCAGGGTGATTCCTTTGGGCACTGTCAGAGTAATTTTATGTCGCTCCCGCCCTGTCAGCAGCATCCAGGCTGCCGCTTTAGCCGCCGCCGCGGCGCAGGATCCGGTGGTGTAACCTAACCGCAGCCGCTTTCCCTGGCGGACCACATATTCCTCCATGGCGTTACCGCTGGATCTGATACAGGAGGGCGTTGCAGATGGCGGCGGCCACGTTGCTGCCGCCCTTCCGGCCCCGGGCCACAATGTAAGGCACGTCGTAGCCGATGATCCGCTCCTTGCTCTCCACTACATTTACAAAGCCCACCGGCACACCGATGATCAGAGCGGGCCGGACCTTCCCCGCATCCATCAGATCCTTCAGGGCCATAAGGGCGGTGGGAGCGTTGCCGATGGCAAAAATGCAGGGCTTGTCCAGAGCGGCGGCCCGCTCCATGGACACGGCTGCCCGGGTGATGCCCCGGTTCTTTGCCTCCTCCGCCACGTCAGGATCGGCCATGAAGCAGTGGACCTCTCCCCCCAGCCGACCCAGAATCGTCTTGTTGATCCCGGCCATGGCCATGTGGGTGTCGGTGACGATGTGGCAGCCGCCGCGCAGGGCCTCGATGCCTTTCTCCACCGCGTGCTCGGAGAACACCAGATTCTCCCGGTACTCAAAATCCGCCGTGGTGTGGATCACTCGTTTGACCACCGGGGCAGTCTCCGGGTCGGGCTGGTTATCTCCCAGAAGCTCCGTGATGATTTCAAAGCTGCGCTTTTCAATATCCATGGGCTTTACGATCTCAATCATGGTCCTACTCCTCTCTCACGCCGTCTGTTTTTCCCGGCTGTCTTTTTTATTTTCCATTGCTTGCCAACCGCTGTAAAGTGGTATTCCCTTCTCCCGTGCCAGGTCCAAAAGTCTCCCGTTCATACTGTTTAGCGTACCGATAGGGGTTCCTGCATCGATGACACAGTCACATCGGAGCAGTATCTGGGCAGCCTGCTGATAATGGGCCTCGGTCATGGGCTCGAAGGCTGGGGCGGTGACCACATAGTCGCTAAGTTCCTGGGCCACCGGATAGTCCACGTCGTTGGTAAAAAGAATCCCCGCAGCAAAGGGGATCTGCCGCTTCTGCAAAGCCCGGTAGCAGGCAATCCCTGCGCCGCCGCCGCCCACCACAAAGACCTGGGGCTCCCCCTGGGGCTTTGCCAACTCCACGCTGCCGAACAGCAGGTTGTAAGAGCCATGCTGAATATCGTAGAGCTTATCAATAGCCCCATCCGCCAGAATATCCTCCGGCGGACCAAAGGCCTCAATGGTGTCCCCCTTGACACACAGCAGATAGTCGGAAATCTTGGTGGCAAGGTCGATCTCATGGAGGGACATGATGACGGTGATGCCTTTCTCATGGGCCATCTCCCGGAGGATGTCCAGCAGCTCGATCTTATGGCGGATGTCCAGATAGGCGGTGGGCTCATCCAGAATCAGCACCTCCGGCTCCTGGCAGAGGGCCCGGGCCAGCATGATCCGCTGGCGCTGGCCGTCGGAGAGGGTGGTAAAGTCCCGCTGCGCCAGGTCCAGGGCGTGAACCCGTTCCATGGCCTGGACCACAATCTCCTTGTCCCGGGGCGTCAGCTTCCCCAGCGCATTGGTGTAGGGGTAGCGGCCCATAGCCACCACCTCCTCACAGGTCATGAGCTCCGGGTGGATACGGTCCGTCAGCACCACTGCCACCTGCTTTGCCAGCTCTCTGGCAGACCAGGCATAAATCTCCTGTCGGTCAATATACACCTGTCCGCAGATCTTGGCAAGATGGCGGGTGATGGATTTGAGAATGGTGGACTTCCCGGCCCCGTTGGGGCCGATGAGGGTCACAATTTTCCCCCGCTGAACCTGCAGGCACACATCCCGGATCAGAGGCTTTCCGTCATAGCCTACGGAAAGCTTTTCCGTTTCCAAAAATCCGCTCATTCCCTCGCCGCCTTTCTGTGGAGCATCATGTAAATCACGACGGGGGCGCCAAACACCGCCGTCACCGAGCTGATGCTGACCTCCGTAGGGGCAAAGGCCGTCCTGGCAATCAGATCGCACATCAGGCAGAAGGCGCCGCCGCCCAGGAAGCAGGCGGGAATCATCAGCATCGGCTCCGCCGTACCGAACAGCCGCTTCATAAGATGGGGCACCGCAATGCCCACAAAGGAAATGGGGCCGGCAAAGGCGGTAACACAGGCGGAGAGCAGGCTGGAGAGGATAATCAGCGCCGCCCGGAAGACCTTCACATTGATGCCCAGACTTTGGGCATACCCCTCCCCCAGGGCGTAGGCGGCAATGGGCTTGCTGAGGAGCCAGGAAAGCACCGTGCCGCCCAGGCACAGCCATGCCGCCGTAGTCACGCCGCTCCAGTTTGCGCCGGAGAAGCTGCCCATGGACCAGCTGGTAAGATTGACAATATCCTCCTCATCCGCGAAGGTAATGCAGAAATCTGTAACAGCACTGCAGATGTAGCCCACCATAATGCCGATAACCAGCAGCATGGACATATTCTGCACCCGCTGGGAGAAGAGCAGCACCATGGACACAATGAGCAGGGAGCCCGCAAAGGCGGACAAGATCAGCACCCCGGAGCTGATCGTCCCCAGGTATGGGGTCAGCAGGATGGTAGTGATGCCCACCACCATCTTCGCTCCGGAGGAAATTCCCAGCACAAAGGGCCCGGCAATGGGGTTGCGGAAAAAGGTCTGGAGCAGAAAGCCGGACACGGACAGCGCACCACCCAGAATGGCTGCCAGCAGCATCCGCGGCATGCGGATGCTGAAAATAATCTTGCTCTCTGAGGAGGCCTCCGTCACGGCCCGGAGGGTATCCGAACCGGTAAAGAGATCCCGGAACAGGGCTTTCACCCCTGACCAGACCATGTGGAATACCTCCCCGGCGGGAATCTCCACAGAGCCTGTATTCACATTGAGCACCAGCCCCCATCCAAAGAGGAGGGCCAGCAGAAGCATGGTCACCAGAAAGCGCCCTGCCGTAGTGAGGCGCTCCCGGCGGGATGACCGCATCAGGTCATGGGTTTCCATAGGATTCCGCCTTTCAAAGGATGGCCCCGGACGGAGAAAATCCTCCGCCCGGGGTAAAGAAACAAATCACTGCCAAATCAGGACAGCCGAATCAGGTGGTCGGTGGTCACCTCGGGATCATCGCTGGTGAAAATGGTATTCATATCGGCGATGATGGAGGCAATAGCCGCTGTGGACTGGGTGAAATCAGGAGAGGTGACATAGACATGGCCCTCCTGAACGGCCTTGAAATCAGCAAAGAGGGGGTTATAGTCGATCATCTCCTGGAGGGAGTTAAAGCCCAGGGCAAAGTTTATATAAAACAGATAGTCCGCGTCCTTGTTCCGGGCATACCAATCCTCAAAGGTCATGTTGGTGTTGCCGCTCTCCTCCGGTTCCATATCTGCCAGGACATACTCTCCGCCGGCCAGGGCAATCATCTGAGCCATGTAATCCCCGCCGTTGCGGGAATAGCATTTGCCGGTGGAGGTGATGTAGCCCATGGAAGCAGTCTTGCCGGTGTCGGCGCCGGCGGCGCCCTCCACCAGAGCCTTCTGCTCCTCGAAGTACTGCTGGGCCTCATCCTCCAGATCAAAGAGGACACCTAGTACCTTCACCCACTCCACACGGGCCAGGGGGTGACCCTCCTGGGAGGAGCGCTCCACCAGAGAGGGAATGCCCAGCTCCGCGAATTTCTCCAGCACCTCCGGGTGGCCGTCCACCATGCCGCTGTCCAGGTGGAACTGAATGTCCCCGGCGGTCATAAGCTCGTAGTCCGGCTCGTCATAGGACCCGGAGAACACCATATCCCCCGCCTCCATACGGCTGACGATGTTCTCCAGATACCACTTTTCCTGCTCCGTAGCCACCAGCTTTACCCGGTCCAGGCCGCCGATAGCGTCCAGCAGGGACATCATGCTGGTGCTGGCCACATAGGCACGCTCAATGGGCAGTTGGAGCACTACCGCTCCCTCTGCCAACGTCTCGGGAACCTCCGCTCCCTCCGGTACCACCAGGTAGGGGGCTGCCGCACCCTCAATGGTGATCATCCGATAGCCGTCACTGTAGAGGTCAATCGTAAAATTCTCCGCGTAGTCCAGCTCCATCTGTCCCTCCAGGACAGGGCCATCGGCCTCCTCCTGGGTATCTTCCTGGACCTCCTGGCCGCTGGTATTCTGGCCGCTCTGTTTTCCGGCGGCATCGTTCTCACCGGCGCTGTTTCCGCCGCAGGCGGAGATACTCAGCACCATCGCCAGCGCCAGTACCAACGCCAGCCATTTGTTCATCACGTGTTTCATCTCATGGGATCCTCCTGAAAATAGATTTTGTGAAAACCCATCGCTCCCTGAGACTGCAGGAGACAAAAAAGCGGCCGCGGCAGCATAAGCTGCCGCGGCCGGTATTCCCGCGACAAAGCCCCCATCTTCCATAACACGTGGAAGAGGCCATCCCCAAGCAGGTCTTCTGACTTGCGCGTATGATAGCCCTCTCAGGCCATCGCCGAGCAGCTCCTGCCTTCCCAGTTTCCCAGTGACTGACTTTCGTCAACGAAGCTGATCTCTGAGCTTACAGCGGCGGTACCGTCCGGGATTCTCACCCGGTTCCCTATTCTCCTCTCCGATCACACATCCCGGAGAGGCACTTGAAGCGTATGGAATTTTCCATTTGCATTGTAGCCAGTTCTGCTTCCCTTGTCAATCCATTATTTGACGGATAACGGGGTTTTTCTTCCTTACAGGGACTGACGGCACAGGCAGTACTGGTAGGGACCCAGCTGGCGATGGGTGCAGGGGCCCGTCTCCCCGGTAATGAGATCGGTAAAATTCCCTTCTAGGGCATCCATATGGATGGTCTGGATGTCCCCGGAGAAATTGAACAACCCAACCAGGGTCTCCCCTTCCGTTCGGCGGACCAGCGCCAGGACCTGGCGGTTGGCGGTATCCCAGGTGGTGACCCAGGCCTCAGGACCGAAGCAGGGCTCCCCACAGCGAATGTTCTCCAGCTGCCGCAGGCCGTCCCAGATCCGCTGCTGTACGGTTCCGGGCTCCTTGCGCCTCGCGGCATTATCCCAGTTGAAGCGGGTGCGGTGAAGATTGCGGCTGTCCTCCCGCCGGTCCGGATCGTCGTGGTAGTCATAGCCGTTGAGTTGACCGATCTCATCTCCGCTGGAGAGCATGGGAAACCCGGCCATGGTCATCATGGCGGCATGCATCATGAGGTCCCGCTGGATGCCCAGCGCCACCTGGCTCTCATCTTCCTCGCAGAGCCCCTTCTCGATGCCGCAGAGGCTGGCGGTGGTGCCGCAGGTCCGGGCGTCCTGGGTGGCAGGGTTGTAGTTGTAACGCTCCCCCCGGGCGTAGCTGCCGGGGAAACTGCCCTCAAAGAACTCGTAGAGGTACTTCTTGTGGGCCACCGGGTCTATGCCAATGGTTCTGCCAAACTCCTCGTTAAGTCCCCAGCCGATATCGTCATGGCAGCGGAGGTAGTTGACGAAGCAGCAGTTGGCCGGCAGGCTGTGGAGGTCGTCCAGCTGGCGTTTCAGCTGGCGGACGTCGGCGCTGGCCAGGGCACTCCACTGGGTGGCCATGGTGGAGGCATTGTAGAGAAGGTGACACTCCGGCTTCTCCTGGGTACCGAAGTAGGGAGCCAGTTCCTTGGGGGCCATCACCACCTCCCCCTTCAGAATAACGGCGGGGCACACCGTCTCGATGATGAGGCGGATCATCCGCATGATGGTATGGACCTTGGGAAGGTTCCGGCAGCTGGTACCCATCTCCTTCCAGAGATAGGGCACCGCGTCGATGCGCAGGATCTCCACGCCTAGATTGGCCAGGTGGAGCATACTGCAGACCATGTCGTTGAATACCGCCGGGTTCCGGTAATTGAGGTCCCACTGATAGGGGTGGAAGGAGGAGCAGACATACTTTTTCATATCCTCCTGGTAGATAAAGCTGCCCGGAGCGGTCTCCGGAAACACGTCGGGTATGGTCTTCTCCATCTCCCTGGGGATGTCCGGGGTATCAAAGCAGATATACCGGTCGATATATTCCTGTTCCCCCGCCTTGGCCCGCATGGCCCAGGGGTGGGTATCCGCCGTGTGGTTGATGACAAAGTCCAGGCACAGGCTCATGCCCCGGCGGCGCATGGCGGCGGTGAGACGGCTGAGATCCTCATTGGTGCCCAGAGTCGGATCCACCTGATCGAAATCCTCCACAGCGTAGCCGCCGTCGTTGTCCGGGTGGGGCATCTTGAGGAGCGGCATAAGGTGGAGATAGGTGATCCCCTGCTCTGTGAGATAGTCCAGCTTCTTCTCCAGCCCCGGCAGGTTCCCGGCAAAGAGGTCGGTATACATGGTCATGCCCAGCATCTTTCCGGAACGGAACCAGTTGGGGTCCTGCTCCCGCTTGGCATCCAGCCGCCGCAGGCTCTGCTCACGCTGACGGTAAGCCTCCCCCATCCGCTCCAGCAGGGTATCCAGCATGTCCCGCCGGTCGTAGAGCTCCATATAGAGCCATTCCAGCTCGTCCCGCCGCTCCTGCAGGCGGCGCGCAAAACCACTGATCATCTTCTTTATCCTCCCATTACGTATCAAAGCTTCCGCATGCCCCGGAAAGGCTTCCCTCCCTCAACAGCATACTGCCATGCCATTGTCCTTTTTGAAGGTGCGGAATCCATATGTAAAGTATCCTATATTTTTAGTTGGATTCCATAAATCCCTGTGATATAATGACAAAAAGCTATTATGCCTACGACAGATCGGAGGTGGACCTATGGAAGATCTCTCCTTCTCGATTTTCCCCAATGAGAATTTTCTGGATCTGCGACTGTACCAGTATGGCTGGGAGCAGTGCGCCCCTCTCCACTCCTTCGGCCCATTTGTCCGTAATCACTTCCTGATCCACTATGTGATTTCCGGCCAGGGCTTTCTGGACTCCACCGCACCTGACGGGGTGACCCACCGCTATGACCTGGAGGCGGATCAGGCCTTTCTGATCTGTCCGGGACAGGTGAACACCTACTGTGCGGATAAGGACCACCCCTGGAAATACGTGTGGCTGGAGTTCGACGGCCTGCGGGTCACAGAGTACCTGACCTACGCCGGGCTGGACGCTACTCATCCCATCTATATCCCACAAACTCCTGCCCAGGGGCAAGCCATGCGGGATATCATGCTTTATATAGCAGACCACTCCAAGGCATCCACCCTCCATCTCATCGGACATCTCTTTCTGTTCCTGGATGCCCTCATCCAATCCTCCTCCACCCGGCGCACCGCCTCCGGCGGCCAGCTGCGGGACTTCTACATCCAGGAGGCCATCACCTACATGGAGCAGAATTTCCAGCGGGATCTCACGGTGGAGGAGCTGGCCGACGTATGCAAGCTCAACCGCAGCTACTTCAGTAAGCTTTTCAAGGAGAGCATGGGCTGTCCGCCTCAGGAGTTCCTGATCCGGATGCGGCTGTCAAAAGCCACGGAGCTTATGAAGACCAGCCGCGCCTCCATCGGAGACATCGCCCAGCAGTGCGGCTACCCCAATCAGCTCCACTTCTCCCGGGCCTTTAAAAAGCGATACGGTGTCTCTCCCCGTGAGTGGCGTACGGAAAATCAAATCCATGCAAAAGGCTGACTGCTACACCAGCAGTCAGCCTTTTTCCGCTCTTTACTCCGCTTCCAGGCACAACTGCAAAGACTGGTAGTCCCCCTGGAATACAGGCAGAGGATAGCCCGCCTGCATCAGCACATCGCCGGGGTAGCTCTCCCCTCCGTTGACACGGTAACGCAAAGCCGGATCCAGTCCCTTTATCCGCAGGGAAAAGAAAGGCAGAGCGGCCCGGGTGCTGCCGGTAACCACAGACACCAAAGCCCGTCGCTTGTCCTGAGAGACATGGGCCCAGGCAGTGTAGGGACCATCCGCAAAGGGGTCGCTGAGACGGTAGTAGTCTCCCTCCGACACCAGATCCCAACATGCCTTGTACCGCTCTACCTGCCCGGCGATGACCTTCTGCTCCTCCTCCGTGGAGCGGCTAAGGTCCATCTCGTAGCCGAAGACACCGGACATAGCCACCACACCCCGGGTCTCCAAAGGCGTCATGCGGCGGTTGGTCTCGTTGGGCACCGCAGAGACGTGGGCCCCCATGGTGCAGGGGGGATAGCAGAAAGAGGTGCCGTACTGGATCCGCAGGCGGTCCACCGCGTCGGTATTGTCGCTGCACCAGATCTGGGGAGTATAGTAGAGCATACCTCCGTCGAAACGTCCGCCGCCGCCGCTGCACCCCTCGATAAGGATGTGGGGGTAATCCCGATGGAAACGCTCCAGCAGTTCATAGACGCCCAGGACGTAGCGGTGGTACACCTCTCCCTGCCTGTCGGCGGGGAGAGCCGCAGACCAGACCTCGGTAAGGCTGCGGTTCATATCCCATTTGAGATAGGTAATATTCGCCTGGGAAAGCACCTCCCGCAGAGCATCATAGATATAGTCCCGGACCTCCTCTCTGGAGAAATCCAGCACCAACTGGCTGCGGCCCCGGGTATAGGATCGGCCCGGCACGCTGAGGGCCCAGTCCGGGTGCTCATGGTAGAGCTGGCTGTCCTCGCTGACCATCTCCGGCTCAATCCACAGGCCAAACTGCATGCCAAGGCCATTGATCTGATCGGCCAGGTCACCCAGACCGCCGGGCAGCTTCTTCCGGTTCACCCACCAGTCGCCAAGGCCCCCTTTGTCGTCGTTACGGGTGCCGAACCATCCATCGTCCAGCACAAAGAGTTCGATGCCCAGCGGGGCTGCCGCCCGGGCCAGCCGCATGAGTTTCTCAGCGTTAAAGTCAAAATAGGTAGCTTCCCAGCTGTTGACCAGCACCGGCTTACGTCCTGGACAGTTGTCCCGGATGAGACGCTCCCGGATAGCCCGATGGAACTGGTGGCTCATCTTCGTAAAGCCGCCCACGGAGCAGATCATAGCTGCCTCAGGAGTAGTGAAGCTCTCCCCCGGTTCCAGGCGGAAACGGAAGTGGTGGGGATGGATACCCATGACCAGCCGACTGTTCTCAAACTGGCTGCGCTCCACTGCCGCCTCAAAGTTACCGCTGTAGAGGAGCATAGTTCCCCAGCAGAGCCCATGGTCCTCACCGGCATCCGGCTCGCACAGGATCACAAAGGGGTTGTGCTGATGGCTGGAGGTACCCCGAACGCTGCCTATGCTCTGCACGCCGGGCCGCAGGGCCGCCCGGGTGGGACAGCGCTCCATTACGTGGCGGCCGTCAAAGGTGATCAGGTCCAGATCTCCCCGGGAGATATCCAGGCACAGGGAGGCAGCCCGACACAGGCTGATCGTCTTTTCTCCCCGATTCACAATCCGGGCTGCCCGGGTAATGAGGTCATACGCCTCGAACACCCCGTAGTACAATTCCACTGTCACCTGAGCGGCAGCATCCTCCAGGAAAATTACAAGCGTCTCTCCGCCTTCGCCATGGAAAGCCGGCAATCCCTCCAGGGCATACTTCCCCTCCCGGATCTCATAACCGGCATAGCGCAGATCAGCCATGCGGCTGCCGTCCACCGCCTCCAGCTCCAGGGAGGGCAGGCGGAAATCACCCGCACCGCAGGTGGAATACTCCTGGGGCATGGTATCCAGGGAGTAGGTCCGGCAATGGCCCGCCTCCCCCGGATTGGGAGAAAAGCCCCGGTCGGCGTAGCGAATCAAGTAGGACAGATCCGCATCAGCGATCCGGCCTCCGTAGTAGGTATGCAGCAGAACCCCATAGTCATCCACCTTCATCTGGTAGGTGGTGGCATTGGTGTGAAGTGTAAAAATATTTTTCGACTTATCGTGAACGATCATGGAGAAATCCTCTCAAATAAAATTGTAGCTGCGGCAATTGTAAAGGATTTTCCCACGGGTTGCAATAGCTGTAGGAAAAACCGCGATCTTTTCCAGGGAAAAGGACAGCCCCGGCGGCGGTGCGCCGATACCGGGGCTGTTGCTGTGTCAGTACGAAAAGCGACGGTTACTTGCCGCCGGTCATAGCCACGCCCTCGATGAACTGGCGCTGGAAGAACAGGTACAGCACCACCATGGGCAGCATGGCCAGAAGGCTACCGGCCATCAGCACCGGGAAGTTGGTGGAGAACTGACCACGCAGGGTGGCAAGACCCGAGGACAGAGTCATCATATTCAGGTCAGAGTTCACAACCAGCGGCCACATCAGGTCACTGTAGGCAAACACTGCGGTGAACACGCACAGAGCCGCCACAGAGGAGGAGGTCAGAGGGAACATGACCTTTGTGAAGGTCTGCCACTGATTGCAGCCATCCAGGTAGGCAGCTTCTCCGATCTCATTGGGGATACCCAGGTACGCCTGGCGCAGGAAGAAGGTGCCGAAAGCGCTGACAATGCCAGGGAACACCAGTGCAAAAATAGTGTTGGCCATACCCAGCTTGGCTACCATCTGATACTGGGGAATAATGAAGATCTGGCTGGGCAGCATCATCTGGATAAGGACGATGGAAAAGAGGATGTTCTTCCCCTTGAACTTGAGCTTTGCGAAAGCATAGCCCGCCATAGAGCTGAAGGCCACGGCGCACACAACCCGGAAGAGGATCATGAGGCCGGTATTGATGTACATGTTGAGGAAGGGCAGGCTCTTGACCGCCTCTACAAAGTTGTCCAGCATCAGCTGGTTGGGGAGAATCGTGGGCGGGATCTGCATGCTCTCGGACACCGTTTTGGAACTGGTCAGGATCATCCACACAAAGGGGAAGATCATTACCACAGTGCCAAGGATCAGGAAGAAATACGTCAGAAAGGTGGACGTCCGCTTGGACTGTCCCATGGTATTGGCTCTCATCACAACACGTCCTCCTTAAATCTCGTAGTTGACCCACTTCTTCTGGCCCACAAACTGGATGATGGTCACAATACCAATCAGCAGCACGGTCCAGATGACGATGGCGGAGCCGTAGCCGCGGCTGCCCGCCACGAAGGACTCCCGGTAGAAGAGGTACATGAGGCTCTGCACGCTGGTAAGGGCGGGGTTGGTGTCCTCCACCATCATGTAGATGAGGTCATAGACCTTCATGGAGGCCATCAGACGCATGATGAGCACCACGAACAGCGTGGGAGACACCATGGGCAGCGTGATGCGGAAGAACTGGGTCACCTTGCTGGCACCGTCGATGGAGGCAGCCTCGTAGTAGGACTTGGAGATATTCTGCAGACCGGCCAGCAGCAGCACCGCGTCGTAGCCGATGGCACTCCAAATGGCCACAATGGCGCAGGCAATCATGACCACCTTGGAGTCGGTGATCCAGTTGATGTGGGTGCCAAGGATTTGGTTGAGAATGCCATACTCACTGTTGAAAATCCACCGCCAAACCATGGTCACTGCGGCAGGGGCGCAGATCATGGGCAGGAAAAACACAGAGCGGAAGAAGCTCTTACCCTTGATCTTGGCATTGAGGAGGATGGCCACCAGCAGGGACAAAAAGAGGCCGATAGGCACTGTCAGAATGCAGAAGTAGATGGTATTCCAGGTAGCTCTCCAGAAATCAGCATCCTGAAACATGTTGATGTAATTTTCAAAACCGATGAATTTATAGTGGCCAAACCCCAGGTGCTCGCAGAAACTGGCGTACAGCGTCTGGATAAAGGGCCACACATTGAGGATCAGCAGACCGATGATGGTGGGCGCCACCATGAACCAGCCCCAGTTCTGCTCCCGCCTAGCGGCGGCGGAAAGCCTTGCTACCTTATTTTTCATGTCTTACCCCTCCACTCAAGAATCGGCCAACTTCTTGGCGGTCTCGGTGTTGATGAGTTCCTGGATCTGATCCAGTCCGGTATCAATATCCACCGTACCGTTGTAGATGCTGGTCATAATGTCCACCACGCCGCTCTTCCACTTGGGGCGGGCGGAGTTGTTGACATACTGCACACAGTAGTCGAACTGGCTCATGATAGCCTCCAGGTCCAGCTGATAGTCGAACTTGCTGAAAGCGCTGATCCAGGTCTCCTCCAGGCCCTCGTAGGCGGGAATAGCAGCGCCGGATTCACCCTGAATCCGCTGGGCCTCCTCGCCGGCAAAAAACTCGAGCACATCCAGAGCAACCTCCAGGTTCTTTCCGTGAGCGCCGGTAGCATAAGTCAGGCCGTTGGAAATGGTGGCCCGGCCGTCGCCGCTGACCGGATTGGGGGCGGCAGGCAGTACGGCAATATCCCACTTGCCTACCATATCGGGGTAGTTGTTCATCTCAGAAAGAAGGTTCCAGCTGCCCTCCAGGAACATGGCACCCTTTCCGGAGAAGAAGCCGGTACCGGGGCTGGTCTCGGCAAAGTAGGCCTGATCGGGGCACCAGTCGTTGTCTTGGAGCCCCACGTAGTACTTCACAGCCTCACGGGTGGCCTCCTGATCAAAGCCGCCCTTGGTCTTGTCCTCAGTAAGGATACAGCCACCATTCTGGTAGACGAAGTTGTGGTAGCCCAGCTGCTCGTCATTGTAGGCCATGTAACCGTAGTTGCCGGTAGCATCGTAGATGGCCTGGGAGGCAGCCTCCAGGTCATCCCAGGTCCAGGTCTCGTCGGGATAGGCCACACCGGCGGCGTCAAACATCTCCTTGTTATATACCAGGCAGATGTTGTCCTTGTCCTTGGGCACACCGTACATCCGCCCGTCAGAGCCGGTGGCATTGCTGATGGAGATCTCGCTGTAGTGCTCCTCATAGGGGAAAAGGTCGGTGACATCGGCCAGCATGCCAAACTCGGAATAGTACAGAATCTGGTCGGTGTGCATCCAGAACAGGTCAGGCATAGTGTTACTTTCGGCGGCGGCCTCCAGCTTGGTCCAGTACTCGCTCCAGCTGGTCACCTGCACCTCAATGACCACATCCGGATTCTTGGCAGTATAGGCGTCACACATAGCCTGCATGCCGTCCCGCTGGGCCACGTCCCAGATCTGGAACGTGAGGTGGGTCTTACCGTCCGAAGCACCACACCCACACAGAGACAGCAGCAGCGCAAATGCCAGGACTGCCGCCAGGATACAGGGTTTCCTTCTCATAACTCCACTCCTCTGCTGCATTTTCCCGCTCATTTTC
>OOIG01001300.1_pt1 | contig 18765 bp, 15 predicted proteins | sample 1692091 | NCBI WGS metagenome assembly OOIG01 (sample SAMN06348188, study PRJEB24527) | human gut metagenome | biome: human gut; feature: ankylosing spondylitis patient; material: feces | host: Homo sapiens | place: China | collected 2015-10 | reverse complement strand
TGGGACTTCACCGGGCCTATCTGCTGCTGCCGCTGCTTTTCAGCTTCTGTAGCGACACGGGGGCCTTTTTTGTGGGCAGGGCCTTTGGACGTCATAAGCTGGCTCCCAAGGTCAGCCCCCATAAGACGGTGGAGGGTGCGCTGGGCGGCCTTCTGGGCAACGCCGTGGGCGCCACAGCCTTTGCCCTGGTGATGAATGTGTGGCTCAACGAACGACTGGATTACCCCGGCCTTTTGGCGCTGGGGCTTATCTGCAGTCTCATCGCTCAGCTGGGAGACCTGAGTTTTTCCCTCATCAAGCGGGAGTTTGGCATTAAGGACTACGGCCACATTTTTTTGGAACACGGCGGCGTACTGGACCGCTTTGACAGTGTGGTCTTTGTAGCCCCGGTGCTGGCAGCATTGCTGCCGTTTCTGCTGTAAACCTGAATAAAACAGAGTGAGGGCCGGGTTCAGGGCACTCACAGAAAGGAGGCGTTTCCGTGGAAAAGGCGATCACGCTGCTAGGCTCCACCGGGTCCATTGGACGGCAGACATTGGAGGTCTGCAATCAGATGGGAATACGAGTAGCAGCCCTGGCGGCCCACCACAGTGTGGATCTGCTGGAGCAGCAGGTGCGGGAATTTCACCCTGACCTGGCGGTGCTCTATGATATCGATGCGGCCTTGGATCTGGCAAAGCGTCTCAAGGGACTGCCGGTGCGGGTTGCTTACGGCATGGAGGGCCTGGTGGAGGCAGCATCTTTGCCTGAGAGCGGCACAGTAGTGGCTGCTATGGTGGGGATGGTGGGCCTTCAGCCCACTCTGGCGGCTATCCGGCAGGGCAAGCGTATTGCTCTTGCCAATAAGGAGACCCTGGTCTGCGCTGGAGAGCTGGTGATGTCTGAGGCTCGGCGCTGCGGTGCGGAGATTCTGCCGGTAGACAGTGAGCACTCCGCCATCTTTCAGTGCCTCCAGGGCAGTCGGGGGCGTGAGGAGGTCCGACGCCTGATTCTGACTTGTTCCGGAGGGCCTTTTTATGGCTTGGATCGGCAGGCGGTGTATCACAAGACTCGGGCGGAGTCGCTGTGTCACCCCAACTGGACCATGGGGGCCAAGATCACTGTAGACTGCGCCTCCCTCATGAACAAGGGCCTGGAGTTTATCGAGGCCATGCGGCTGTTTTCCATGCCGCCGGAGCAGGTGTCGGTGGTGATCCACCGACAGAGTATCATTCACTCCATGGTGGAGTTCCATGACGGGGCAGTGCTGGCTCAGCTGGGCACGCCGGATATGCGTCTGCCCATCCGGTATGCCTTGACCTATCCTGCCAGGGCCCACTCCCCAGCGGAGCCTTTGGACCTGCTGAGCTGCCCGCCGCTGACCTTTGCGCCGCCGGATACAGAAGCTTTTCCCTGCCTGAAGCTGGCCATGGATTGTGCTAAGACAGGGGGGACCTCCTGTGCTGTTCTCAACGGTGCCAATGAGGCCGCCGTAGGGCTGTTTTTGGAGAACAAGATTCCTTTTGGACAGATTCCAAAGTTGGTGGAGCGGGCTCTCGACAAAATTCCTGTGCAATTAAATCCCGGCCTGGAGGATATACTGGAAGCAGACCGGGCCGCCCGTCAAGTGGTGTGTGACAGCCGGAAGGACGGCTGACCGGAGGAGTCCAACTAAGAAAGGTAACCCAAGACCATGTATATTATCATTGCTATCCTTCTGTTCGGCGTACTGATTGCCGCTCATGAGTGGGGCCATTTTATTGCCGCCCGTCTCTGCGGCGTCACCGTCCACGAATTTTCCATCGGCATGGGTCCCGCCATCTGGCAGCGGGAAGGGAAAAAGGGCACGACCTACTCCCTGAGAGCGCTGCCCATCGGCGGCTACTGTGCCATGGAGGGGGAGGAGGAAGAATCTGACGATCCCCACAGCTTGAGTAACCAGGGATTCTGGAAAAAGGTGCTGGTATTTGCTGCCGGAGCCATCATGAACTTTATCGTAGGTGTAATCATCATCTTCCTTCTGTTCATGGATGCCGGAGCCTTCTATACCCCGGAGATCACTGGCTTTGCCCCGGAGTTCACCCTCCAGGGAGAGGATGGCCTTATGGAAGGAGATATCCTTTATAGCATTGATGGTGAGCGGATCTATCTGTATAACGATGTCAGCATGTTCCTCTCACGGGGCGATGGAACTGGATTTGATCTGGTGGTGATCCGGGACGGGGAGAAGGTGACCCTCAAGGATTTCCCGCTCACTTTGCAGGAGTACACCTCCAATGACGGGGAGACAAAATACACCGGTTATGGGCTGTACTTTGGGGCCACTGTGGAGGCGACCCTGGGGGTCAAGCTGAAGATGACATGGCTCAACGCAGTGGACTTTGTGCGTATCGTTCGCTACAGTATTCAGGAGCTCCTCACCGGCGGCGCCGGTGTGCAGGACCTCAGCGGTCCGGTAGGTATTGTCACCACCATAACCGAGGTGGGCCAGCAGAGCCCGACCATCGGCATTGCACTGGAAAATATTGCTTACTTTGGAGCCATGCTGGCGGTGAACCTGGCGGTGGTGAACCTGCTGCCCATTCCCGCTCTGGATGGCGGGCGGATATTGTTCCTGGTGATCTCCACCATCTCTCTGAAGGTCTTCAAGAAAAAGATTCCAATGAAGTACGAGGCAGGCATCAACTTTGCCTGTTTTGCCCTTTTGATGGTGCTGATCCTGGTAGTCACCTTTAACGATGTGGCCCGGCTGTTTAGCTAAGGAGGAGAGAATATGAGCAAGCGGATCATGGTGGGGCGTGTCCCCGTGGGCGGCGGCGCGCCGGTGTCCATTCAGTCCATGTGCTCCACCAAGACCCATGATGTGGAGGCTACGGTGGAGCAGATCCTCAGGTTGGAGGAGGCGGGCTGTGAGATCATTCGGGTAGCAGTGCCGGATATGGCGGCGGCCAAGGCGGTGGGTCCTATCCGCAGCCGCATCCATATTCCTCTGGTGACGGATATCCACTTTGATTACAAGCTGGCTCTGGAGTGCGCAGCCCAAGGGGCCGACAAGATCCGCATCAACCCCGGCAATATTGGCGGGGAGGACCGGGTGAAGGAGGTGGCCGATGCCTGTCGGGCGGGAAAGATTCCCATCCGCATTGGTGTCAATGGCGGCTCACTGGAGCCGGAGTTGCGGAAGAAATACGGCGGTGTCACGGCAGAGGCCCTGGTGGAGAGTGCCATGGGCCATGTGGCGCTGCTGAACAAGTTTGACTTTGATGATATTTGTATCTCAGTGAAATGTTCCTCAGTACCTCTGACTATGGCAGCCTATCGCCTGCTCCATGAGCGGTGCGATTATCCCCTCCATTTGGGGGTCACGGAGGCAGGGACTCCCTCCATGGGGATCATCAAGTCCGCCATGGGCATCGGGGGCCTCCTGTGCTTGGGCATCGGGGATACTCTGCGGGTGACTCTGACGGCGGACCCGGTGGAGGAGATTTACGCTGCCAAGAAAATTCTGCGGGCAGCGGGCCTCCGTCAGGACGGCCCCAACCTTATCGCTTGTCCCACTTGCGGCCGCACCAATATCGACCTCATCCCTATGGCGGAGGAAGTGGAGCGGCGGCTCATGAGCTGCACCAAGCCCATCACCGTGGCGGTTATGGGCTGCGCGGTGAACGGCCCTGGCGAGGCATCCTCTGCCGATGTGGGCATTGCCGGCGGGAAAGGGGAGGGCCTCCTCTTCCGTAAGGGGGAGATCCTGCGGAAGGTGCCCCAGGACCAGCTGGTGGATGCCCTGATGGCGGAGATTGACAAGTTGTAAGCGACTTTCTTCAGGAACTGTTCCTGTTGCCAGAATTTTTCAATGCAGTCTATTGTGTGATGGAATTCCATACATACCCCTCAGGCAAAACTTCGTTTTGCCCCAAAGTTTTCTTTTGATCCTTTTCTTTTTTAAAAGAAAAGGATAGAAACAATGCATGAACAAAACCCTGTGGAATGGAAGGCAGAAATGGCACAGAAGATACCGTTTTTTGAATTATTTCATACGCTGGAGCTGCCCTGGGAGCTGAGGGTGACTTTGGATGGTTCCTATCTCACAGCTGTGGAGGTGGACCGGGAGACCCGGACTATGGTCCTGGACCTGACGGTCCAGGAGGACATTGGTGAGCAGATGGGTACCTTGGAATCTGCGGTGACCCAGGCCTATGGCCTGACGAAAGCAACCATTCATCAGAAGATCGTTCAGCCTGCACAGGGATCTTCCCAGGGCGGGAAAAAGGACGGCGATATTATCATGGGCGGCGCTATCAAGGGCGCCGTCCAACCTATGACCGGGCTTAATCCCAAGATGGGTAATGTGATTGTGGCGGGCCGTGTATTTTTTGCGGATATGTACGAGACTCGGCGGCCCGGCGTATTCTGCCTGACCTTTGATATGACGGACTTCCAGACCTCCGTGAGGGTAATCAAGTACATGCAGAAGGAGGAGAAGGATGCCCTGAAAAAGGACATCAAACCGGGTATGTGGCTGAAGGTCCAGGGCTATATCAAGCTCAACCGGGATGGCAGTGACATTGTGCTGGATCCCCGCAATATCTCCACCTATCCCCATGAGATGCGGAAGGACACGGCGGAGGTCAAGCGGGTGGAGCTCCATATGCATACCTCCTTCTCCAACATGGACGCATTGTCTCCGCTCAGTCCCAAGGCAGGGCCTGAGGGGAATATCATCAAGCGGGCGGAGGCCTGGGGCCATCCCGCCATTGCCATTACCGACCACGGTGTGGTTCAAGGTTTTCCCGACGCGTGGCACTCTGCTGGAGATATCAAGATTATTTACGGCATGGAGGGCTACTTTATTAACAACCTGGATGACCGGGTGGTGGTCCATGGAGAGGGAAACTTCTCTTTCTCGGACGAATATGTGGCTTTTGATATCGAAACAACAGGATTGCATGTAAAGCAGGATGCCATTACAGAAATTGGCGCTGTTGTGATACACAATGGCACGGTAGGGGAGCGGTTCCAGACCTTTGTGGACCCGGGCCGCCACCTGACGCCAGAGATTATTGCCCTCACCGGTATCACCGACGATATGCTGCGGGGCGCACCCCAGCCAGCGGAGGCACTGAAGGCGTTCTTGGATTTTGTGGGAAACCGTCCCTTGGTGGCCCACAACGCGGAGTTTGATATTGGTTTTATCCGGGAGGGCTGCCGACAGGCGGGACTTACCTTCACTCCCACTTACGTGGATACCCTGATCCTGGCCCAGAATCTCCTGCCGGAACTGGGCAAATACAAGCTGGACGTGGTGGCGGAATATCTGCAGCTGCCTGCCTTTCAGCACCACCGGGCCAGCGATGACGCCGCCACGCTGACCGGCGTGCGCTGCGCGGCCACCACGGGGCTGGTGCTCCTCTCCCCCTTCCGCGGAAAAGGCGCCTCCAATGACGGCTACCTGGGCCTGGGCTTCCTCTGGCAGCAGGGCGCCAAAAAGAACGGCCCGTACGTGAACAAGAATGAATACGGCATTGAACTAACCTATGTGGCCCAGGTGACGCCCACCATGACGCTCCAGCCTGACATTCAGCTCGTCAAGAATCCCGTCAACGGCCGCAGGGGCCAGACGGCCGTGGTTTTCCAAATCCAGAACGTCTGGTCCTGGTAGGGGCAGCCCCTGAAAAATTGGAAAATATTGATCGCATTTCCCGGAAATCGTGTCTAAATGGAAACGATTTATTTGGACCACGCACATGAAGCGCACGCAGCAACCTTCCATGCAGGAGGCGGAGCAGGCCTCCCTGAATCATGAGATTTTAACCACATGGCGTCCCGGGGAAACCCTGGGGGAACACATGGAGCGCCGCGGCGTCAGCCGGCGCGAATTCAATAAATGGTGCCTGAAAATGATCGCCCTGATGGGCGTCGCCACCGTGACGGGAGGCGTTTCCAACGCCCAGGAGATTGCGGACAAGATGGCCGCCCTGAAACGCCCGGTGGTCATCTGGCTCCAGCTCCAGGAATGCACCGGGTGCCTGGAAAGCACCATCCGCAGCTATAACGAGGAGATCGGGGACATGGTGCTTTCCGCCGTCTCCATGCCTTACGTGGAGCTGCTGATGGCCCCCTCCGGGGACGCAGCCAACGCCGCCCTGGAAGAAGCCATCAAGGAACCCCATATCCTCGTCATCAACGGGTCCGTCCCGGTCCATGACGGCGGAGTGTACTGCACTATAGCCGGGGATACCGTGGAAAACATGCTGCGCCATTGCGCGGAAAACGCCTCCTATATCCTGGCCGTGGGCTCGTGCGCGTACTTCGGCTCCATCCAGGCCGCGCGCCCCAACCCTACCGGGGCCGTGGGCATCCGGGACATCCTGACGGACCGCACGGTCATCAACGTGCCCGGCTGCCCGCCCATCGGGGACGTGATTACGGCCGTCATCATGTACATCCTTACGTTTGACCGCGCCCCGGAATGCGACCAGGAGTCTCGCCCGCTGATGGCGTACGGCACCCGCATCCACAATAATTGCCCGCGCCGCGCCCATTTCGACGCCGGACAGTTCGTCAACGTGTTTGACGACGAGAACGCGCGGGAATGCTTCTGCCTGTACAAGGTGGGCTGCAAGGGCCCGGACACGTTCTCCCCCTGCCCCATCGTCAAATGGAACGGCGGCGTCAGCTTCCCCATCCAGTCCGGCCACCCGTGCATCGGCTGTACGGAGCTGCACTTCTTTGACCGCATGACTCCGTTCTACAAGACGCTGCCGAACGTGAACGGCTTCGGCGTGGAAGCCTCCGCCAACGTCATCGGGGCTGTGGGCGTAGCCGGCGCCGGCGCGGCCATCGCCGCCCATGCCGTAGGCTCCGTCATCCATTACAAGAAGCAGCACATGAAGGAGGAAGCGAACGTCTCCCTGCCCGCCTTCGGGGACGCTCCCGGCTCGCCCGACAAGGAAACTGAAGAATAGCCAGAAGCCCCTTACCACCAGATTACCATGAGCAATTACACATCAGCGGACGTTCCGGAATCCAGCCGGGTGGTCATTGACCCGGTGACGCGCATTGAAGGCCACCTGCGGGTGGAAATGGAGGCCGGGGACGGCGTCATCAAAAACGCCTGGACGTCCACCACGCAGTACCGCGGCATTGAGGTGATCGCCTGCAAGCGGGATCCCCGTGACGTCTGGGCTTTCGTGGAACGCATCTGCGGCGTCTGCACGGGCACGCACGCCATCGCGGCCCTGGCCGCGGTGGAAGACGCGCTCCAGTACCCGGTGCCCGTCCAGGCCCGCCTCATGCGCGACCTGGTCAGCGGGGCCCTGGGCATCCAGGACCACGTCATCCATTTTTACCAGCTCCAGGCCATGGACTGGGTGGACGTGATGTCCGCCCTGAAGGCGGACCCCGCGGAAACCGCCGCCATCGCCAAATCCCTTTCCGACTGGCCCCTGTCCTCCGCCGCGTATTTCGCCGGAGTGCAGAAAAAGCTGAAGGACTCCATCGCCTACGGGCAGTATTCCATCTTCACGAACGGCTACTGGGGCCATCCGGCCTACAAGCTGCCGCCGGAAGTGAATCTGCTGGGCGTGGCGCATTACCTCCAGGCCCTGGTCTGGCAGCGGGACATGATCAAGATCCACACCATTCTGGGCGGCAAGAACCCGCACCCGAACTTCCTGGTCGGCGGCATGGCCTGCGCCATCAACATGAACAATGACCAGGCCATCAACCAGTTCTCCCTGAGCTACCTGAAGCAGCTGGTGCAAACCTGCCACGATTTCATCCACAAAGTATATTATCCGGACATTGTCGCCATCGCCGGATTTTATAAGGACTACGCCCATATCGGCGCGTCCAACCCCAACTTTTTCTGCACCGGGGCTCCGTCTGAAATCAACGCGGGCGCTCCCGCCGGCAAAGGCATGATCAAGCCCGGCGTGCTGCTGAACGGGGACTACAGGAACGTGCTCCCCTTTGACCAGGACAAGATCAGGGAATTCGTCACCAGCTCCTGGTACAAGTACACGGAAGGCCGGGACGCGGGCCTGGCCCCGTACGACGGGGAGACGAACGCGGATTACAACGGCCCCAGGCCGCCCTACAAGTGGCTCTCCGACCATCCGCAGTACACCTGGGTGAAAGCCCCGCGCTACGACGGCCACGCGATGGCCGTGGGCCCGAACGCCCGCATGATGATCGGCTACGCCCAGGGGGTGCCCGCCATCGTGGAGCGGGTGGACGCCGCCTGCGACAAGCTGGGGCTGCCGCGCGACAACGCCTTCATGAACTCCACGCTGGGCCGCGTGTACGGCCGCTCCCTGGACGCCCTGATCAACGTGGACATGATGGTGAACCAGCTCCAGGAGATGACGGACCGCATCAAGAACGGGGAAACCGCCACCTTCAACCCGGAAAAATGGGAGCCGGAAACCTGGCCCTCCTCCTGCAAGGGCGTGGGCTGGGTGGAAGCGCCCCGCGGCAGCCTGAGCCACTGGGTACGGATTGAAAACGGCCAGACGGTGAATTACCAGGCCGTGGTGCCCAGCACCTGGAACAGCTCCGGCCGCGACGCGGAGGGGCAGATGGGGCCGTACGAATATTCCCTGGCCCATACCGGAAAACACCCGCTGGTGGACCCCACCCGCCCGGTGGAACCCCTGCGCACCGTTCACAGCTATGACCCGTGCCAATCCTGCGCCGTCCACTTGTTTGACGAAGAAGGGGAGGCCATTCTGACCAGACAGGACCCGTGAAAACGACTCTTATCGACAAAGACCTCACCCTGGCGGTGGAGGACGCCATTCCGGCCAGCCCGGTTTACACGCCGGAGGAAATCCTGGCCCTGGCCGTGTGCGCCTCCCCCAACGGCAGCACGGACCCGGGGGACCTGGCCCTGCTCCACGCCGCGCGGGAACGGGGCGTGGCCCTGCCCTACGCCCAGCAGGAGAATTCCTGGGAGGCTCCCTCCCGGGAAAGGCCGTACAGCACGGCCATGCTGAAAGCCGCGGACAAGGAGGACGCCGCCCCCTTCATGGTGGCCCGCGGCAGCCTGAAGGCCCTGGAAAAGCTGTGTGAAGTCAGCCATCTGGAAAAAGAGCGCATGAACAAGGCTTTTGAGGAATACTCCCCCTCCGGCTTTGAACCCGTGGCCGTGGCCGTCCACCGGCCCGGCGCGCCGTGGCGCCTGCTGGGCGTGGTGCCCATGCATGCCATGAGAGACGTGCGCCGCCTTTCCATGGCCAAGGCCAATTTCCGCTACTTCCACGTCTGGGACTGGCCGCTGCGCGTGCTGCACTGGACCTGGGTGTTCTGCATCATCGGGCTGGCTTCCACCGGCATCTGCATTGCGGAAGGGTGGTTCCTGAAAATGGGGGACCTGCACGGGGCCTTCCAGTTCGGCACGCTCCGCTTCGTGCACTACGCGCTGGGGTGGACCCTGGTGGTGGTGATGATGCTGCGCTTCTCCTGCTTCTTCATGGCCTCCAACAAGTACCAGAGCTTCCGGGCCCTCTTCCCCATCTCCAGGCAGCAGTGGAAGGACCTCTTCACCACGGCGGTGGACTACGTGTTCGCCCGCAGTTATGACGGCCCCCGCTACATCGGCCACAATCCTTTACAGCAGTGGACGTACACGGGCGTCTACGTCCTGTTCACCACCATGGTGGTGACCGGGCTGGCCCTGTACGCCCTGTATGAGCCGCGCCACTGGTTCTACCACTGGTTCATGCCCCTGAACGACCTGATAGGGGTTCCGTACGTGCGCCTGGTGCACCTGATCGGCATGTGGTGCTTCATCATCTTCGCCATGGTTCACGTGTACCTTTCCATCCTCTCCGGAAACGTGGATCGGGACGGCACCATCTCCTCCATGTTCAGCGGAGGGCGCTGGCTGCGTAAGGGCGTCAAATTCCGGGATGAATAACCCTTCCCCCGCATCTGCCATGGAATTGGAGCCATACACGGAAGAACTCCGGGGCTGCCCCGTGAAGGGGAACGCCTATCCCGTGCTCGTGCTGGGCGTGGGCAACCCGCTCATGGGGGATGACGGCATAGGCGTGGAGCTTGCCCACCGTCTTCAGGAACGGGACTACGGCCCGCTGGTCCATGTGGAGGAGGGAGGCACGCTGGGAATGACCCTGCTGCCCCTGCTGGAAGACGCGGATACGGTCATCCTGCTGGACGCCGTCAAGACGGGGGCCCCGCCCGGAACCGTCGTCACGCGCAGCCGGGACGAACTCCCCCGCCATTTCTCCCTCGTCATTTCCCCGCACCAGATCGGCATGAAGGAAGTGCTGGGCGCGGCCCAGCTGTGCGGAACCCTGCCGCGCATCATCACGCTGGTGGGGGTGGAGGCCGGGCATACGGACTTCTGCCAGCCCATGTCCGCGGAAGTGCGGGAGGCCGTGCCGCAGGCACTGGACCTGGTGGAAACCCTCATCGCCCGCGCCCTGGAGGAATACCAGGCCCGGAAAGACGCGCATGCATGAAGTAGGCATCATGGAGGGGGCGCTGGACATGGCCCGGCGGCTCATGGAAAAGAACGGGGGAACCCGGCTGATGCGCGTGCACATGACCATCGGCAGCCTGAGCGGCGTGGTGCCGGAAGCCCTGCAATCCGCCTTCCTGGCCCTGAAGGACGCGTATGTCGCGCAGGACGCCGCCCTGGACGTCACGTGGGTGGAGGCCCTGTGCCGCTGCGACGCTTGCAGCGCGGATTTTTCCTTCACGGAGCACGGCTATATCTGCCCCGGCTGCGGAGACCCCGCCCTGGCCATCCTCCGGGGACGGGAACTGGAACTGACCCGGGTGGAATGGGAGTGAACCGCGCTTTTCCCGTCCGGAAGAAAATAAGGTGAATTTACCCGAACATTTTACCCGCCCGGACGGTCTAATACCATTGGCGCGCATCCACCGCGCCTCAAACGTCAAACCAACTATGTAACCAGCGTCATGAGCAATATCAACCCATTCATTCTAACAGGGATGATGCCGCTTTCAGCCTCATCCATGAACCGCGTCTCCTACATGTGCCCGGTCACCATCAGCAATGACGTGGTGCAGGGCCAGACGGACATTCAGGATTCCCTCACCGTTGATTCCGGCGGCAATCTTTACATCATCAACGCCCCCGTTTACGTGGGAGGCCCCAACCAGCCGGACCACGGGCACCGCACCGCCCACCTGGTCATCCGTAACGGAGGCACCATGACGCTCCTGGGCAACCTGCCGGACCACATGACCGTTTTCCTGGGAAACAAGGCCAACGGCAGCCTGGAGATCAACGGCGGCCGCCTTCTGATGGGCCAGGGCCGCATTCAGGGCTCCAGAGAGCATGAAGGCAGAATCGCCATGACGGACGGCTGGCTCTTCGCCTCGGAAGTGGACCTGCCCGCCGAGGGCTCGGAACTCGTCATCAAGCACGGCCTGATGCGCATCAAAAAACTTTCCGGCAGCGTATCCACCCACATTTACGGCGGCGTGCTTCACGTGAAGGAGGAAGCCCACGCCAGCCGCATCCATTTGATAGATGACGGCGTGCTGCTTCTGGGCAGCGTCACCAGCCAGCCTTCCGCGGACGTCATGGCCGGAGCGGGCATCAACTTCCGCGGGGACGGCGGCGCGCTGGTCATCCGCGTGCCCCATCCGGAAAACGCGCTGACGCGCACGCGGGAGGCGGAACACGTCTTTGACGAACTGCTCCGGAGGGGCAAGCTCTTCCATGACAGCAAACCCATGACCAGCTTCCAGGGCTTCCACATGAGGGAATTCACCGGGCATGACAGCCTGACGTACGCCGCGCTGCGCCCCTCCGCCCAGCTGCGCGCGGAACAGAACCAGGTCACGCGCCTGCTCCATACGTTCATGTACGGCGGCAGTGAAAAGGACATGCCCATCTGAACCTCTCCGGAAAACGGATCCCATTCCGCAAAAAAGCCGCCGGCGCAGAATGCCGGCGGCTTTTTCATAAATGGGCAAGTGGAAAAAACGTTACTTCAGGAACGTAATCGTGAGGGGCGCCACGTAATCGTAATCCCCGTTCGCCACCTTGACGGCAGTGATAATGGCGAAAACAATCCACGCGATGACGACCGCGGGAGCCAGCACGAAGCCGATCAGGACAAAACATAACAGGAAGGCCGCAATCGAATAAATCGCCCAGGAAATCTGGGCATTCAGAACATTCTTTCCTACCTTGTCCACCAGGGGGTTGGCATCCTTCCAGACCAGCCAGCAGATCAGGGGCGGAATGATGTTCACGCCGGTGGAGAAACCGAAAAAGACGGATACCAGCGGAGAAACCGCCGTAAGAGTGGCCTGGGTCTTGTCGGGCTGTTTTTCAGGGGCGGGTTCCTGAACCGGCTCCTGGATAATTTGTTGTTCTTCGTCCATAAAAAATGCAAGGCGATGGGAAGCGGGAGGGCGAACGGAAACCTCTTCCATTCCTTTCCGCCTCAGTTAACCCCTTTTTCACATATTCCACCCGGTAGTCAAGCTTCCAGACCGTTCGTTTTCCGAATAAAAAGCGTTCTCCTGCAATCATCCTTGCCTCCGCGGCGGGAAGTGGCTACACATGCAGTCCATGACCAACACCCTGACGCTGCTCACCCTCTCCGCCTGCCTGGGGGCCTGTGTTCCCGGCGCGCCGGAAATCCTGCCTCCCGCTTCTGCCGTCACCCGCCGTGAAGCTCTGGAAACCAGCCGGGCCTATACTTCCATGGCCTGGCGGGGCTCTCCCCGGAACGTCCGCCACGGGACGGACGAGGACGGCATCCGGATAGACACGCCGGACGCCTCCGCAGCCGGAGGCCATGCCGGCGCGTGGTGGCGGCCTGGCGCGCGTTCCACCGGCATGCCGTACAAATGGGGCGGGTTCGACACCCCGCGGCAGTTCGCCGAACGCCTGAAGGCGGATGCCGCCAACGGGGGCGCCCCCGCCGCGGCCGGGGACATGGGCACCCCGGAAAAGCAGGCCGCGGGGGATGCCGCCGTCAGCCGCTTTGCCGCCGGGGTGGACTGCTCCGGCTTCGTCTCCCGCTGCTGGCGCCTGTCCAGGCCATTTTCCACACGGGAGCTCCCCGCTCTTTCCATTTCCCTCCCCTCCTGGGATGAGCTGAAAACGGGGGACATCCTGATTGCTCCGGGACGCCATGTGCTCCTGTTCATCCGCTGGGAGGGAGCGGAAAAAGACAGGTTCCTGGGCAGTGAAGCCGGCCCCCTGCCGGTCTGGAAGTGCGCGGAGCGCGTTTTCAGCCGCCCCATGCTGGAGAACAGCGGCTACCGCCCCATGAGGTACAGGGGCATGCGGGACTGAACCGCTGCGCGGAACTCCCCCATCTCCGGCGCTCCAGAATGGCACCGGGAACAGGAACGCCCCGCAAGTCCGGAGACTGCGGGGCGCTGGAAAGAGTGCGGCGCATGCGGCCGCCCGGCTCCGGAAGAAGCCGCCCGGGATTATCCGGGCCGCGCCGCTTCCGGCACGGGCCGTTACAACGGCTGGACGTTCAGATCAAACACCTTCCCCTGGAAGGAGGAGCCGAGCACCTTCAGCGGGAGAACGAAGGTGGAGCGCACGCCCTTCGTGCGGGGTTCAAAGTTTTCGTCCGGATTGCGGAAGCTCTTGAGCACCATGGTGCCCGCAGGCTTGCCGTCAATGAGGAGGGTGGTTTTTTCCGGCTCTCCCACAATTTCCACCTTCACCTTCTTGCCGACGGGCAGCTTGGCGCCGAAGGAGAATTCCAGAGAGTCATCCCGCCGGAAGCCCATGGTGCCGTCCTTCATGACGGCGAACAGCTCCCCTTCCGGGCCGGAAAGCAGAACCTGCTCCTTCCCTTCCGGAGCGGCGGAAAGCTCAAGCTCCATGGTGAGGCGGTAGCCGGGCCCCAGGGCGGGCTGGTTCAACTGCTGGGGCAGCTTGCCCGGAACCACGGAGAAGGGCTTGGAATCCTTCCACTTGTGGAGGGGGTTGGTACGGGGGGCTTCCCCGATGGCCTTGACCAGCTCCCGGTGCTCTTCAAAAGAATCCGGAGCCTTGGCCTTCCCCCACATCTTCTGGGCCAGCACGTCCATGGAGCCGGAAATAACGCCCCAAATGTCATAGGGGGCATAGCCGGAGTGCTTGAGGTCCGTCTCATCATTCCAGACGGCAAAAGCCGCGCCGATGAGCTGGGGATGGCCGGAAGGCAGGGTTTCATTCCCGATGCGGTTGGGAATCCAGTTATTATAAAGCCCCTTGTGGTTCCTGTCCATGCGGTAATAGTTGGCGTAGGGCACCACGTACAGGGCGCCGTCATTGGTATTGATGACGTCGTAACCCAGGTTCACGGCCTCCCAGGCCCTCATCCATCCGGTACTCCAGAGGTTCATTTGAACGCCCTTGCTCACCACGGGGGTTTTGCCGGGCTTGGTGCTCAGGCTGCCCCAGATGCGGGGCGTATAACCGCGCTTCAGGGCGTGCTTCAGCACGGCGTCCGCAAAATGGCGGTAATCCTCCTTGTTGCCGTAAAACTCGTCCGCGCCCACATGCACCACCTTGCTGCCGAACACCGGGCGGCCCAGTTTGGGGTCTTTCAGCAAATACTCGTCAAATACCTTGCCCACCAGGCTGATCGTCTCCGGGTTGGCGGCGTCCAGCATCTCGCTGCGGCGCTTTTCATGGTTCATGGGGCCCTTGTAAATGAGGTCCGGGCGCAGGCGGGTGAAGGAAAGCGCGTGACCGGGAGTGTCAATCTCCGGAACGATGCTGATGCCGCGGCGTTCGGCGTAATCCACCAGATCCGCAAACTCCTTCTTGGTGTAGAAAAGGTCCTTCGCCGTAAGAGGAACGCCGTCCTTGCCCTTCATGTTGGATTCCAGGCGGAAGGCGGCATAGAGCTCCTTGAACGGATCGCGGCCCTTGTCCACATACATTTCATGGAAAATGAAGTTATTGTTGATGACCAGGTGCAGATCATTCATCTTGTACCAGGCCATGGTGCGGATCACGTCCCTGAGGTAGCTGAGGGGATAGGGCGTACGCGCAATATCAAGCATGAAGCCGCGCAGCTCATAGCGCGGGAAATCCACTGCCGTGCCGCAGGGAACGCTGCCGGGGGTCTGGCGCAGCATCTGCAGCAGCGTGCGCGTGCCCCAGAACAGCCCGGTGGGCGTAGCCGCGCCAATGCGGACGCCGTCCCTGGTCACCTGGAGCCTGTACCCCTCCTTGCCCAGGTTGCCGCCTTTCAGCAGGGAAAAGGAAATATCCGCCTTCGCGCCGGGCGGGACAAGCTTGACCTTCTTCCCCGCCACGTCTTCCAGATCAGCCGTGAATATCTGCGCCAGCTCTTTTTCCGGGCAGGCTACGGAAACCGTGTTCCCCAGCTTGTACTCGCCCTGGCCGCCCTTCCATTGCAGGATTTCCGGAATGATACGCGGCTTGGGATTGCCCTGGGCGGCGTCCGGGGCCTGCAGCATGATTTCATAATCCTTGCTGATGGCTTCCTTGCCGTCCTTGGTCACCTTGAAGCTGACGTTGACGGGGGTGTCTGAAATAACGGGGGCTATCTTTCCCTTGCTGTTAACAAGCTGCTCATAGTCGGCCCCCAGGAATTTGATCTGGGCTCCGGAGGCGCTTGGCATCGGCAGTTGTTTCGCGCCCGCTTTCACCGGAGGGATGGTGAGGGAATCCGCAATCTGCTTGGCGTCCTGCCCCATCAAGGGAGATGCGGCAAAAGCGGCGATCATCAGGAATAGGTTCTTCTTCATGTTATCGTGTCGTTTCAGGGAAAAGGAGGATCTGATTCGTGCCAAGAACTACGCGCCCGCCGTCCTTTTCTTGCAGGGAAAGGGGAAAAAGCGGGTGAATTCTCCTTCGTTCCGCCGTCCGGGCAGGCATTCCGCCGGGCGGATTGCCGCGCGTCAGGTTTCATGAAGGAAAACCGCCGGGCCCGGGAGGACCGGCCAATCTTGTTCAGGCAAGTTATTATCTCAAACATCCCGTTCTTGGCGAGATTAAAAAACAGGCACGCTCCGGACGCGGGAATGCGCCCGGAAGGTAAACGCCCTGCCGGACAAAAAAAGGGGCCGGACCTCCAATCAGGAAATCCGGCCCCGGACAGGGGGAAAAGGGAAGGAGAAATCAGGCGCGGATGTCGATCACCTCCCCGGCGGGGAAGCGCACCTTGGCCTCGCGGGCGTAATCGTCGTCCTTCGCGCGGTAGCCCAGCGCCACGCTCACCACGGAGCGGTACGGCGTGCCGTCCAGGCCCAGAATCTCATCATACTTATCGCGGTCCATGCCGCCGATGGTGCAGGAATCCACCCGCAGGGCGGCGGCCGCGCTGAGCAGGAAGCCTGCGGCAATGTACACCTGGCAATCCAGCCAGGTGTGCATTTTTTCCGGAGTCAGGGATTTTACATAGCCAGTATAGAAATCAGCGGAGGAAGCCAGCTTTTCCGCGGACGGGTGGCGCGTGAACTCAATCTGGGCCAGGTAGCGGTCCACGTCCCGCTGGGTGGCCGTCCTGCGGGCGCAAAGCACCACGTAATGGGAGCAGTCCTCCACCTGGGACTGGTTCCAGGAGACTTCCCGCAGGCGCGCCTTTAATTCCTTGTTCGTCACCACCACAAACTTCCAGAGCTGAAGACCCAGGGAAGACGGGCTGAGGCGCAGGCTTTCCGCCAGCGCATGCCAGGTGGGTTTCTCAATGCGGGCTTCGGGGTCAAACTTCTTGCAGGCGTAACGCCATTCAAGACCGTCAATGTACTGTTCCGGAGAGATCATAAAAGGTGAGACAGGAAAAACGGCGAAACTGTTTAAAGTACTTCCTTCAAAACTTCAATGCAGCGGGCATTTTCCGCGGGGGTGCCTATGCTGATGCGGATCCACTCCGGCAGCCCGTAGCCGTCCTGCGCGCGGACGATCACGCCCCTGGCCAGCATGTCCTGGAACACCTTCCTGCCCTGCCCCACCTTCACCAGGATGAAATTGCCCTGGCTGGGAATCCATTCCAGCCCCATGTCCCGGAAAGCCTGTTCGTAAAAACGCATGCCCTCGGCATTGTTCTCCACGGTGCGGCGCACGTGCTCCCGGTCTTCCAGGGCGGCCAGGGCCGCCTCCTGCGCCAGCACGTGCAGGTTGAACGGCGCGCGCGCCTTGTGCAGCATGCTGCACACGTGTTCCGGGGCAATGCCGTAGCCCACGCGCAGGCCCGCCAGGCCGTAAGCCTTGGAGAAGGTGCGGAGAACAATCACGTTGCGGCCTTCCCGCACGAACTTGAGGGTATCCGGCGGATTGTCGGAAAACTCCCGGTACGCCTCGTCAAAGCATACCAGCACGTGTTCCGGCACCTTCGCCATGAAATCGTCAATCTCCTGCTGGGTCACGACGGTGCCCACGGGATTGGTGGGATTCGTAATGAACACGATGCGCGTGTTGTCCGTAATGGCATCCAGGAAGCCGTTCAGATCGTGCGTCCAGTCCGGCTTGTTGGGCACTTCCACGTACGTGGCGCCGAACAGCTTGGACATGATGGGGTACATGGAAAAGGCGTGCCTGGCGGCCACTACCTCCGCCCGGGGATTCAGCAGGGCATGGCACATCAGCTCAATCACCTCGCTGCTGCCCGTGCCCACCACCGTCTGGCCAAACTCCACGCCGCAGAACTCCGCAATGGCGGAGCGCAGGCGGAAGGCCGCGCCGTCCGGATAAATGTTCACGCCTGCCGCCGCGCGGGCAATGGCCTCCACCGCCTTGGGGGACGGCCCCAGCGGGTTCTCATTGGACGCCAGTTTCACAATATCATGGGGATCCAGGCCCAGTTCCCGGGCCGTCTCGCGGTCTACGTGGTCATAGCCGATGGAACGGCAGCAGATGGACTTTACTCCTAGCTCGTGAAACCGCTTGACCATGGGCGCGCTCATATCGCAAGGCGTTACCGACACGGCATCATAGCCCTTTGCCAGTTCAGCGTTTTCCAGCGTGGGATACTCCTGCGTAGAGCCAAACTCAACGTCCAGCTGCGGTGCCAGCCGCTGCGCGATGCCCAGCTCATCGTAGGGGCGCAGGGTGTAAAAAAAGACTTTTGTTGCCATAAAACTTCCCTCCCGGCTTATTTTGTACCTATTGTAGCACGTTCTGCACAGATGGATGCATTTTACTGCATGAATTTTGTTCACCTTAAAAATGAGGATTCATCTTTTCATATGAATACGCGCAAAACAGTTGTAAATTGTCGGAAAAGAGGGGATGATAAAAGAACTGGGAAGTATACATCAATAAATCAAAAAGGAGTGTGCCTTATGCGCGCTTATGAACGGCTTTTGAATTATGTCCGGGTGCATACCACCTCGGACGAAAACTCCGGTACGCACCCTTCCGCTGAACGGGAGTTTGACCTTGCCCGCCAGCTGGTGGATGAGATGAAGGCCCTTGGCATGGAGGATGCCCATGTGGACGAGCACTGCTACGTCTACGCCACGCTGCCCGCCACTCCGGGACAGGAGAGCGCCAAGCCCCTGGGCTTCATCGCCCATATGGACACCGCCGATGACGCCAGCGGCGAAAACGTCAACCCGCAGATCCACCCCAACTACGACGGCGGCAAGGTTGTACTGCCTGCCACCGGCACTGTGCTGGACCCCGCCCAGTTCCCGTTCCTGACCGAGATGAAGGGCCAGACTCTCATCACCACCGACGGCTCGACGCTGCTGGGCGCGGACGATAAGGCCGGTGTGGCCGAGATCATGACCGCGCTGGAGCGCATCATTGCCGAAAATCGCCCCCACGGCAAGCTCTGCATCGGCTTCACCCCC